>Ga0315276_10003100_pt1 | contig 15219 bp, 7 predicted proteins | sample YL17G05_0_MG_FD_204542 | JGI IMG/M metagenome (GOLD analysis project Ga0315276, IMG submission 204542) | Sediment microbial communities from Yellowstone Lake, YNP, Wyoming, USA - YL17G05_0 | ecosystem: Environmental > Aquatic > Freshwater > Lake > Sediment | place: USA: Wyoming | collected...
CAAAGCTGGGGTGATCCACATAGGCATCGCCACTGACCAGAATGACGTCGCACTGCTCCCAGCCGAGCGCCGCCATCTCGGCGCCCGTCATGGGCAGATAGGGCGCAGCCGGCCCCCGGGTGGCTGCGGGCAAAAAGCTCTGGAGTGCGGGGGCGGCTTGCATGGGCAGATTATAGTCGCCGCCGCTCGCCACCCGGTCGGAATACTCGGTTAAAGTTCCACGCATGCCTGAGCACGCTACCGAGTGCATCCTGGTGCGGGGCGCGCGCCAGAATAATCTCAAGAACCTCGATCTTGACATCCCCCTGAACCAGCTGGTGGTGGTCACCGGCGTGTCCGGTTCCGGCAAGTCTTCGCTGGTCTTCGACACCCTCTATGCCGAGGGGCAGCGGCGTTATGTCGAGACCTTCTCGCCCTATGCGCGCCAGTTTCTGGATCGCTGCGACAAGCCGCAGGTGACCCGCATCGAAGGCATTCCGCCAGCGATCGCCATTGATCAGGTCAACCCAGTGCGCACTTCGCGCTCCACGGTCGGCACCATGACCGAGATCAACGATCATCTGAAGCTGCTGTACGCGCGTGCCAGCACCCTGCACTGCCGTCGTTGCGGCCTGCCGGTGCGCCGCGACAGCGCGGCCAGCATTGCCTCGCAGGTGCGTGAACGCGCCGCGGCGCTCAACGATCCGCGCCTGGCGATCTGCTTCACGGTCAAAGTGCCCGAGCGCATGAGCATCGCGGAAGTGCGTGCTGAGCTCGAACGCCAGGGCTACGCGCGTCTGCACAGCGAATCGCCACGGCTGCTGGAAGTGATCCAGGATCGGATACGGGCGGCCGACAACAGCACACGCCTGCTGGAGGCTCTGGAAACAGCGCTGCGCGCCGGGCATGGACAGCTGGTCGTGCACGTGCTCGATTCGCCCGCGCCCGCCTCGGCGCCCGAGCGGCTATGGCGCTTTTCCAGCGCCCTGCATTGTGCCGATTGCGATCTGTCTTATCAGGATGCACTGCCCGCATCGTTTTCATTCAATTCAGCCGTAGGCGCCTGCGAACTGTGCCGCGGCTTCGGGCGCGTAATTGGTATCGACTATGCGCTGGTGATTCCCGACGAGCGCCGCACCCTGAAGGCGGGTGCCATCAAGCCCTGGCAGACCCCCTCGTTCCGCGAATGCCAGGACGATCTTGAGCGCCACGCCAGACGCCGGGGCGTCGCCCTCGATGTGCCGTGGGGCGAGCTGCCGGCCGCGGCGCGCGAGTGGGTCATCGAGGGAGAAGGCCCCTGGACCAAAAAGACCTGGTACGGCGTGCGGCGCTATTTTGCCTGGCTTGAGTCCCGTGCCTACAAAATGCACATCCGCGTGCTGCTCTCGAAGTACCGCAGCTACACGACCTGTAGTGCCTGCCAGGGCGCCCGGCTCAAACCTGATGCGCTGTTGTGGCGATTGGGCGTCGCGCCATTGTCGCCGTCGGCAGCAGCGGGACTCGCCATAAACGAACTGGTGGCACTGCCAATCTCACAATGCCGTGAATACATCGACCAGCTGCAATTGCCGGCGCCCTTCGATGAAGCGGCCGACCTGGTGCTCACCGAACTGCGCACCCGACTGCGCTTTCTGTGCGAGGTCGGCCTGAGCTACCTGACACTGGATCGACAATCGCGCACGCTCTCGGGCGGCGAAGTGCAGCGTATCAATCTCACCACGGCGCTGGGCACCTCACTGGTCAATACGCTGTTCGTACTGGACGAGCCCTCGATCGGACTGCACCCACGCGATATGGGCCGCGTCATTGCCGTGATGGAGCGCCTGCGCGACGCCGGCAATTCCCTGCTGGTGGTTGAACACGATCCACAGATCATGCGCGCCGCCGATCGACTGCTGGATCTGGGACCCGGCGCCGGCGAGCTGGGTGGTCAGATCGTCAGCTTTGGCACCCCGGCCGAGGTAGCTGCCGATGCAGGCTCCATCACGGGGGCCTGGCTGTCCGGCCGCAAGCGATTGCCGCCGCTGCGCCCGATGGGCGAAGCAGCTGGCAGCGCCGCGGCGCGCGGCGGAGCGGCGACGCGCGACACTGCAAGTGCGCCAGCCATCGAGCTATTCGGCGTGCGCGCCCACAATCTACGGGATATTGACGTGCGCATTCCCTTGCACCAGCTGGTGTGCCTGACCGGCGTCTCGGGCTCCGGAAAATCCACGCTGGCGCAGGAAGTACTCTACGCCGCGCTGCAGAAAGCCAAAGGCAAGGGCGGCGAGGCGCCGCTCGAGCATCGCGCCTTGCGCGGCGCCGAACTCATCGATTCGGCAGTGATGATCGATCAGACACCGATTGGCCGCACTACCCGCTCGAATCCAGTGAGCTATGTCGGTGCCTTCGATGAGATCCGCGCGCTGTTCGCGGCCACGCCGGACGCGCAATTGCGCCGCTACAGTGCCGGCACCTTCAGTTTCAACAGCGGCACCGGCCGTTGCCCGGCGTGCAGCGGCAATGGCTTCGAACACGTCGAGATGCAGTTTCTCGCCGACGTGTATCTGCGTTGCGGCGAATGCAACGGCACGCGCTTTCGCGCCGAGACGCTGCAGGTGTGTTGCACGGGGAACGACGGCCGGCAGGCCGATATCGCCGCGGTGCTCAATTTCACGGTCAGCGAGGCGCTGCTGTTTTTTGCGCACGCGCCACGGGTCGGAGCACGCCTGCAGCCGCTGGCCGACGTGGGTCTGGCCTATCTGCGCCTCGGCCAACCGGTGCCCACGCTGTCAGGCGGCGAGGCGCAGCGGCTGAAGCTCGCGGGTTACCTGGCCGAGGCCGCCATCGACAGCGCACGGCAGAGCCGGGTCCGCGCCCGCGCAGTGCGCGGCGCCGCGAGTGCCGGGCCGTCAGTGGCAGGCAAGCTGCTGCTATTCGATGAGCCCACCACCGGTCTGCACTTTGAAGATGTCGCGCGCCTGCTGCGTGCCTTTGCTCTGCTGCTGGAGGCGGGCCACTCGCTGCTGGTGATCGAGCACAATCTGGATGTCATCGGCGCCGCCGACTGGATCATCGATCTGGGGCCGGAAGGCGGCGCGGCCGGTGGTGCCGTGGTCTGCTGCGGAACGCCGGCTCAGGTGATGGCCGAAGTGCGCTCGCACACCGGACAGGCCCTGCGTGATTATCAGCGCGCTCCGGGCGTACGTGACTCCGCGCCGTCGGCGGCGCGCGCGCCGCAGCGCGGGCTGCCGGCGCCTGCCCGGCCCGCACCGGCGCCCGCCCTGATCCGCGTGCGCGGTGCGCGCGAGCACAATCTGCGCAACATCAACGTCGATATTCCACGCGAGCGCTTCACCGTCATTACCGGGGTATCCGGATCGGGCAAATCGACGCTGGCTTTCGACATTCTGTTTCATGAGGGCCAGCGTCGCTACCTGGAATCGCTCAACGCCTTCGCACGCCAGTTTGTACAGCCGGCAGCGCGTCCTGACATCGACTCGCTGACGGGTTTGCCGCCGACGGTATCCATAGAGCAGCGCGCCAGTCGCGGCGGACTCAAGAGCACGGTGGCGACCCTGACCGAGATCTACCATTTTCTGCGACTGCTGTATGTGCACCTGGGGGTGCAGCATTGCCCGGATTGCCTCATTGCCATCGCGCCACAGAGTCCTGAGCAGATCGCTGCGCAATTGTTACGGCGGCATCGCGGCCAGCGGCTGCAGTTGCTGGCGCCGCTGATCGCGCAGCGCAAGGGCATCTACACCGATCTGGCGCGCTGGGCGGCAGCGCGCGGCGCGCGCCAGCTGCGTGTCGATGGCACCCTGGTAGCCACCGAGCCGTTTCCGAAGCTCAAGCGCTTCGTCGAGCACAGCATCGAAATGCCGGTGGCGGATTTTGTGGTATCGCTACGCGAGGAAGCGCAACTGCGCAGCGCCGTGGCGGCGACACTTGAGATCGGCAACGGCGTCGCGCATGCGCTGGGCGCAAGCGGCACGGTCGAAGTGCTCTCGAGCCGGCGCGCCTGCCCAAAGTGCAGCCGCGGCTTCGCCGCCCCCGATCCGCGCCTGCTGTCGTTCAACTCGTCACAGGGCTGGTGCAGGAGCTGTCGCGGCACCGGACTCAGGCTCGAGGACTTCGACCCCGAACAAAGCGGTGAAGAATCCCAGTGGCTGGAACGCACCGTAACGGCGACGCCCTGCCCGGAATGCCAGGGCCAGCGCCTGAATCCGGTGGCGCTGCAATTGCGCTTGGGAGAGCATTCCATCAGCGCACTGTGTGCCCTGAGTGTCGAGGCTCTGGGAAAGTTCTTCAACCGCTTGCGCCTCGATGAGCGCGCCCGGACGATTGCCAACGATGCGCTGCTGGAAATTCACGCGCGTCTGCAATTTCTCGAACGCGTGGGTTTGGGCTATCTGACGCTTGAGCGCGCGGCGCCCACGCTCTCTGGCGGTGAAGCGCAGCGCATCCGGCTGGCCGCACAGTTGGGTTCCAATCTGCAGGGCGTCTGTTACGTACTCGATGAACCCACCATCGGCCTGCACCCGCGCGACAACAAAGTGCTGCTCGGCGCGCTCAGGATGCTGAACCAGGCGCGCAACACACTGATCGTGGTCGAGCACGATGAGGACACCATCCGGCAGGCCGATCACATCATCGATCTCGGACCTGGGGCGGGCGTACGCGGTGGCGCGGTGATCGCCACCGGCAACGCCGCCGCATTGAGTGCCAACCCCCTGTCGGTGACCGGTCGTCTGCTGGCCGCGCCGCTGCGGCATCCAGGCCGCCCACGCCGGGCCGTTACGGCCAGCACCGTGGCGATGCAGCTCAATGGCATCACGCTGCACAATCTGCGCGACCTCGAAGTGCGCATTCCGCTCGGCCGGCTGGTGGTCATCACGGGTGTCTCGGGTTCGGGTAAATCAACGTTGGCGCGCGATGTGCTCTACGCCAATCTGCACGCGGCGTTGGCGCGCAAAGGCACCGGCTGGCATGGCGTGCGTGATATTCAGGGCGCCGCCAGCATCACGCGCGTGCTCGAAGTCGATCAGACCCCGATTGGCCGCACACCGCGCTCCTGCCCGGCAACCTATGTGGGTTTCTGGGATGACATCCGTCGCCTCTACGCTGGCAGCGATGAAGCGCGCATGCGCGGCTACAGCGCCAGCCGCTTTTCATTCAATACCGGTGAGGGTCGCTGCGCAGAATGCGAGGGGCAGGGGCAACGCACGGTCGAAATGAATTTCCTGCCTGACGTCAAGGTGCTGTGCGATCGCTGCGCTGGCCAGCGCTTCAACGCCCAGACGCTGGAAGTGCAGTGGCGCGGCCGCTCGGTGGCCGAGGTGCTGGCCATGAACGTCGAGGACGCCGTCGAATTCTTCGCCGCGCTGCCGCGTCTGCACCGACCCCTGCTGTTGTTGCGTGATGTGGGTCTCGGCTACCTGACGCTCGGCCAGCCGAGCCCGACCCTGTCGGGCGGCGAGGCGCAACGCATCAAGCTGGTTACCGAACTGGCGCGACTCGCAGCGCTGCGCCCTGGCCGCACGGTCGCGGCCCACACGCTTTATGTACTCGACGAACCCACGGTGGGTCTGCACATGGCGGATGTCGAACGGCTTAGCGCAGTGTTACATCGCCTGGTGGACGCCGGCAATTCGGTGGTGATGGTCGAGCACAATCTCGATCTCATGGCGCAGGCGGACTGGATCATCGACCTGGGCCCCGAGGCGGGCGCACGCGGTGGGCGCGTGGTTGCCGCCGGGCCACCCGCGCAGATTGCCGCGCGCAGCGCCCGCTCGCATACTGGCGCCGCACTGGCGCCGTTCCTGCGGGCCCGCTGCGATTGAGTGCACCTGTGCGATTGAGTGCGCCTGAAGGAGACTGACAATGGCCCATGAGCTGGTGTGCTGGAAGTGCGGTGCCGATCTGGCGGCTTTGAGCCTGCCGCTGTCGCGCCGCGACGAATGCGCGCGCTGCCGTGCCGAACTGCACGTCTGCCGGATGTGCGTGGAGTACGACACCAGTGTCGCCAAGCACTGCCGTGAGCCCACTGCCGAAGAGGTCAGCGACAAGCAGGCAGCGAACTTCTGCGATTTCTTCCGGCCGCGTCCCGGCGCCTGGTCGGCGCACAGCACGCGCGCCGCCGATCAGGCCCGCAGTGAACTGGAGCGGCTGTTCGGCAAGAACTAGCGCGACGCCTCAGCTGCCGCTGAGGCGCTCGGCGAGGCGATCCATCAGGCGACCGATGCGCGAAGCGCGCGCCGGCTTGGCGGCACCCTTGTGACGATCATGGGCGGCAGCGTCGTTGAGCAATTCACCCCGCCCCTTGTCGAGCTGCAGGGTGCTGGCGCCGAGAATTTCCAGGGTCTCTTCGAGCGTCAGTGGCCCGTCGTGGCGCGCTCGCTTGCTGACCGGCTTGGTGCCCTGGGCGACACGCAATTTGGCGCGCTTGCCAGTGGGCGCGTGCGAGCCGGTTCGCGCCGCGTCCAGCCACGCGTCTTCGCGCGCAGCCTTGGGAGGCACCACGGCGCCACGCGCATCAAGCTGCAGCGCTGGGCGGCTGCCACTCATCGCAGTATCGGTAGGGACTTCATTGATGAAATTCAGTTCGTGGCCCGTGCCTTTGCTGGCGCTGTTTGCAGGCAGCGGCCGCGCAGTTGCGCCACTGGCACGCGTGCGCTCACCCTGCGTGACCGGCACCACCGACACGGATTTGAACTCCGAACGAACGTATTGCGCCACCTGTTTGGCCGACACGGCGTCGGTAAAAAACCCCAGCCGCAGGCCGTACCAGCGGCGACCGTCACGGTTACCTTCGGCGCCGTACAGGGTATAAGCACCGAAAATCGCCAACTGCGGGACCTCGCTCATGTCGATGGGCTGCACCGACCACAACAGCTGTACGGCATAGGCCGCCAGTTCGGGCGGCGCCACCGGCGCGCGCGGCGCGGCGCTGGGCGCCGCGGTGACTTTCGGGCGTACGCTGCTGGCGCCACTCGCTGTGCTCGGCGCGGGCACCGACCGCAGCTGCGTGACGGCGCGCGGCGGCACAGCAGCAGGCATTGCCACCGTGACAGCGGGCGCAACGGGCATCGCGGGTGCGGTCGGAACCGTCTCCAGTATGCTCAATACCTGGGCGTCGCGCAGTGTCTCGAGCGGCGCCAGCGTCGGCGCCGTTGGCGGCAATGGCGCCGCGGCAGGCGGCTGCTCGGGTTGGTCGCGTAAGGAATCAATGGCGGCGCGGACGTTGGTGAGTGAGCGTGTCGCCGCCGCTTCAGCGCCGCCCGCTGCCGGTGTGGCAGCGGTGAGCGCAGGCGCGGGTACCACCGCAATTGCCGGCGCGACAACTGCCGCAGGCGCGGTGACTGCAGCCGGCGTGGCGATCTGGTTTCGTGAACGTAACTGCTGTCCGGGCGCAACGCCGGCCCAGGCCGCCGGATAGATATCGCGCACCACATCCAGCAATTTTTCCGCTTCTTCCTGCGAGGAAAAGTAACCCATGTGCAGGCGGAATCGCTCACGCCCATCTTCACGCCGACGCGAAACAAAAAACGTGAAGCGCTTGAGCTGTGAATGAGTGGGATGCACCAACCCGACTGGTGTCGTGGACGCGCACAGGTTGATGACGAAACTGGTCTGAAGACCGGCCGCCGGCAAAAAATTGCCGGTGGTGGCGGCAAGATTTTCATTCGGGCTCGTGGCCTGCTGCATTCGCTGTTCCCCGCTGTAGCGCCTGGAAGGTAACGGGCCTACGGTTGATGAGCGGGAGGTCAGCGTAGCAAACTGCGCCTGGTGCGCCGCTTCGCTGGCAACCCCGCTTTCCCTCCTGAAATAAAGGGACCGGAAGCTTTGCGTCCCTGCCTCACGACAGGTTTGCCATCACTGTAACGTGACGCAGTCTGGCATGGTGACGCTGTGGGTCAAGAGCGAATACGGAGAGCCGGATCACAACTGCATGAATGCAGTGCAGCAGCGCACACTTCTGTCAAATTGCCCCGACCTCAGGCCGAGGCGCGCAGTTGCGGGAGTTCGGCGGCGCGACGCCCACGCAGCAGGCTGGTGATCTCGGCCACGGCGGCCGGACGCGCAAAGTAAAATCCCTGGGCGTAATCGCAGCGCCGGCTGCGCAGGAATTCCAGCTGTTCCATGGTTTCAACACCTTCGGCAACAACCTGCTTGCCGAGTGCGTGCGCCATGGTGATCATGGTTTCGGCCAGTGTTGCCGCGGTACTGTTGGTGGCAACGCCTTCGACAAATGAGCGATCGATTTTTATGGCGTGTACCGGGTGGGCGCGCAGATAACCGAGCGATGAATAGCCGGTGCCGAAATCATCGAGCGACAAGCGCACGCCGAGCGCCGCCAGGCGCCGCAGCGTAACCAGCGCTTCATCGTCAGCGAACACCGACTCGGTAATTTCTATTTCCAGCCGATCGGGAGGCACTCGGGCATGCTCCAGCGCGCGGCGCACGAGCTTGGGAAAATCAGCCTGGCGCAGCTGCTGAACTGACACATTCAGCGCCAGGCGCGGTGGCGCAATACCCTCTGCGCACCACTGCGCCAGCTGCTCGCACGCGGCCTCAAGCACCCAGGCGCCGATGTCGATGATCAGGCCACTGTGCTCGGCTGCCGGGACAAACTCGGCCGGAAAGCGCATGGCTTCAAGTGGCGGCTGCCAGCGCAACAGCGCTTCGAGCCCAGACAGACTGCCGTCGCTGAGCGCGTACTGTGGCTGGTAGTAGAGGGAAAATTCACGGCGTTGCAGCGCGCGATACAGACCGCTCTCCGCCGCCAGCGCTGGCATGCGCTGCATGGCATGATCGTACAGCACCGCGCGCGAGCGGCCGGCTTCCTTGGCCCGATACATGGCCAGATCCGCGTTACGCATCAGGTCATCGAGTTCGGTACCGTCGTCTGGAAACAGGGTGACACCGATGCTGGCGCGCACGAAATAGTCGCGGCCGCCGATATTTACCGACTGCTGCAAGGCATCGATGATGCGATTGGCCACGCGCAGCGCGCCTTCACTGTTGCCGACACTGCGCAGGATCACGGTGAACTCGTCGCCGCCAAGTCGCGCCACCGTGTCGCCGTCCTTGACGCAGGAGCGCAGCCGCTGCGCCACGATCTGCAGCATCTGATCACCGGCGCCATGACCGACGGTGTCGTTGACCTTCTTGAAGTGATCGAGATCCACGTACAACAGCGCGCCGCGCTGCACGCCCTCGGCCGCGCTGACCAGTTCCTGCGACAGGCGATCACGAAACAGCAGGCGATTGGGCAGGGCGGTCAGGGGGTCAAAATGCGCCTGCCTATAGAGTTGTTCGCCCCGTGCGCTGTTGGAGAGTGCTACGCCAATGCGCGCCGCGCATTCGGTACCGTAGCTGGCCACGTCGGCGGCTACCACCGGCGCAGTGCGATACCCCACCACCAACGCCGCCACCAGCGAATCCTGCGAGACCACGGGCCAGAGCCAGAAGAACCCGGCACCGAGCTGGTGCAGTGGATCAAGCAGACTGTGACGTCCGGGCTCAAAGCGTGCGACCGTGAGTCCTGAGCGCTCCTGATAGAGTTGTGAGAGCAGCGCCGGGTCGAGACTGATGCGGCTGATGGGCGCCGGCACACCGCCGCTGCACACATAGGCGCGTCCATACTCAGTGGCGTCGCGATCGAGCAGCGCCAGCATGGCGCCGTCGCAACCGGTAATGTTGCTCACCCGATCGAGCAGTCGATCGAGGCACGATTCCAGCTCTGCCGATTCGAGCAGCATGCGATCTATTTCGTTGAGGCTGGCAAGAGCGCGCATCTTGCCTTCCAGCGTACCAATGGTGCTGTTGAACTCGTCTGCCAACCGACGCGGCTCGTCGGCCGCTCCGGCAGCGGTAACGCGCTGATAACGCCCAGCCGCCAGTTCTGCTACGGCGGTGCGCACGGCTTCCAGCGCCGGCTGCCAAAGCCGCTGCAGATACCAGCACAGCACCGCAATCAGCAGCAGCGCGAGCAGAGTCAAAGGCCACATCGCCCGCGCCACGGGTAGCCAGAAATCAGGCAACGCCACCGCCGGCATGCCAACCACGATGGTCCAGCGCCCGGCTGTCAGATGCGCCTCTTCGGGCACCAGCGGTAACACCGCGCCGCGCCATTCCTCGCCGCCCACATTCCAGGAACGCAGTTGGCTGTCCGGTTGCGAACTCAATGCCGACAGGCGCTCGCGTGAAAACATCGACAGCAGATCACGCGGCACGACGCCGCTGGCAGCCAGTAGCGCGCCCGAGCCATCGAGCACCACCAGCAGGCGGTGAGTCTGGGGCAACTCCTCCAGTCCCTGCCACAGCCAATCGCGGTTCAATTCCATGATGGCCAGCGTGCTGCCGCCGGTAATCACCGCGCGCACCATGTAGAGGTTGGCGCGCAGGTCGGCACGCGAACCGGTGCGCAACAGGGTTTGCCCGGTGCCCAGCGCCAGCTGATCGCTGGCCGCCAGCTCCACCGGCAGATTCTCGAAAGTCCGGTCCGCAATCATGACGCCGGCAATGGCGGCCGAGTGCGCCAGCCGTTGGCGCAAGAGGTAACCGGAAACGCCGGCATCACCGCCGACGGCAAAATGGGCGATGGATTCGGCGGCCAACAGACGGGTGCGAAGCTCACGCGCGTAGTCGCGTCCGACACTGGCATTGCCGGCGCGGGCTATCTGCTCGTTGTTCTGTGCGATCGTGCGCACCGCCGTGGCGTATGCCGCCAGCAGCAACGCACCCGACAACAGCACCATGGCAGCGAGCAGGCGGCGGCGCATGGTCGGTCCGGTGGCGTTATCGGTCGGCGGCATTATCGGCACGGGCGGCAATTACTGCAGCCAATTTAACGAATGCCGGTCACACTCCTATGCGTGCCAGATCACGTATTCAGGACTTAATGCATGCCGACTGCGAGCTGCGTCACACTCGCGACGCCGGCCTGTCACTGCGTGCCAGGCTTTGCAGGCTGGCGTAGGTGTGGCGCATCACGCCGAGGCGCCCGGTGCGTGCCGCCGCACACATTGCCGCAGCGACCACGCGCGCGCTGATGGCGCGATAACGCTCGAAGCGCCCCAGCAGCAGCGGATTGAGTAACGGCAGGCTATAGCGCGCCAGGCTCTCACCCAGGCGCCAGTGCCGGCGCTCACCCAGTAATAGTCCCGGCTGCATCAGATGCAGGGCGCGCAGGCGCAGCACCTCCAGCGCTGCCTCGGTCTCGCCTTTTACGCGCAGATAGAAATTACGCGATGAACTATCCGCGCCAGCAGCTGACACGACCACCAGGCATTGCGCGCCGGCCGCCTGCGCGCCACGCGCGAAGCTCAGGATCAGATCGTGATCGACGGCGCGAAACGCCGCTGGCGACCCGGCTTCCCTGAGCGTCGTGCCCAGGCAACAATAGGCATCGTGACAGGCGAGACCCTGCATTTCATTTTCCAGTGCTGCGAAGCGCAGGATGCGATTGACCAGGCGCGGTGATTCGAGCGCCAACGGCCGGCGCGTCAGGGCGATAACGCGCGTGTAGTCGCCCGAATCGACCAGCGTGCGTACCAGCGCCGTGCCCACCATGCCGTTGGCGCCTGCCACGAGCGCGATGCGTTGGGTGTCTGCCTGCATGGGTTGCAGCTTAACCTGCACGACAGTGTTATGGCACGCCCGCTTAAAGGCCTAGAGTGTAAATTCCAGCTGCCCGCTGTCGCGCGGCGCGCGAAACTGCTGGGTCGCCAGTTCCAGAGCACGCTCCTGGTTCAGGTTCAGGCGACGACAGGCGAGTTCAAAGCGTGCGCGCAGCAGCGCCGCCCATGGCCCGGTGCCGCGCATTCGCGCGCCAAAGTGCGCATCGTTGTCCTGGCCGCCGCGGGCCTGTTGCACCAGCGACATCACATGCGCAGCGCGCTCCGGATAGTGCTCGGCGAGCCAGTCGCGAAACAGCAGCTTGACCTCGTGGGGCAGGCGCAGCAGCACAAAACCAGCACGCGTCGCCCCAGCCTGGGCCGCAGCCTCGAGCAGGCTCTCGAGCTCGGCATCGTTTATGGCTGGAATTATCGGCGCCGTCATCACACCCACCGGCACACCGGCGGCAGCCAGCGCCGCGATGACCCGCAAGCGCGCCTGCGGCGAAGCGGTACGCGGTTCGAGTTTGCGTTTCAGCTCAACATCGAGCGTGGTGCAGCTCACATAGACCCTGGTGAGATTGAGCGCCGCGAGCTCGCGCAGCAGCTCGAGATCACGCAGCACCAGCGTGCCCTTGGTGATGATGCTGACCGGGTGGCGGGTGGCGAGCAGTACTTCGAGTAATGAGCGCGTTACTTTCAGGCGCTGCTCGAGCGGCTGATAGGGATCGGTATTGGCCCCCAGCATGATGGGCTTGCATTGGTAGCCCGGCTTCGAGAGCTCGGCGCGCAGCAGCCGCGCGGCATCAGCCTTGTAAAACAGCCTGGTCTCGAAATCGATGCCTGGCGAGAGGTCCATATAGGCATGACTGGGCCTGGCGTAACAATAGATGCAGCCGTGCTCACAGCCCCGATACGGATTGATCGACTGCTCGAAGGGAATATCGGGCGAATCGTTGCGGCTGATGATCGAGCGCGCCGTCTCGGGACGCACTTCGGTGGCGATGGACTCAGCCAGCTCTTCCCGGTACCAGCCATCGTCGGTGGCCTGCGTAGTGTGCGCGGCAAAGCGCGCGGCCGGATTGCTGAGCGCGCCGCGGCCTTTGAGCAGCTTTCCCATGAGGCTACTGTACGGATATACAGTCTCAATGCAAGTGCTTCAGGCGCCGCAGCGCCGGAAACATGAAGCTCCAGCTGAGCGCGCAAGCCAGGGTGAGCACACCGCCCACCACCACCGCCGGCACGGCGCCGAACCAGCTCGCCGTCAGGCCCGACTCAAACTCACCGAGCTCATTGGAAGCGCCGATGAACATGGAGTTCACGGCGCTGACCCGCCCACGAATCGCGTCGGGCGTCGCCACCTGCACCAGGACCGAGCGAACGTAGACGCTGATCATGTCAGCGCTGCCGCCTATCAGCAGTGCGGCGCAGGAGAGGGCAAAATTCTGCGACAGACCGAAAACAACCATGCACATGCCAAACACGGCAACGCCACCGAACAGCCAGCTGCCGGCGTGATTGCGCAGCGGTCGCAGTGCCAGCGTGATGCCGACCAATGCCGCACCTGCTCCGGGCGCCGCCCGCAACAGCCCCAGGCCCACGGGACCGGTGTGCAGGACGTCGCTGGCATAGATGGGCAGCAACGCCACGACGCCGCCGAACAACACCGCAAACAGATCGAGCGACATCACACCCAGCACCAGGGAGTTGTGGCGCACAAAGATCAGGCCTTCGAGAAAACGCCGGGTAGTTCCGATGGGGGGCGCGGCTGCGGCGCGGGTCGGTGCGCGAATCAGCCCGAAACACAGCGCGGCGGCCGCAAACATCAGCAGGCAGACGCCATAGAGCACGCGCGGACCGAGCAGGTACATCACCCCACCGAGCGCCGGTCCGCAGACCGCGGTGATCTGAAAAATCATGGCGCTGAGCGCCACGGCGCGGCCGAGTTCTTCGCGCCGCACGAGTTGCGGCAGCATCGATTGCATGGCCGGCGCCCAGAAAGCGTGGGTGGCGCCAAACACGGCGAGCAGCAGATAAATCGGCCAGACGTGCTGCAACGGCCCGGCGCTCAACGACAACAGTGCCAGCGCACACAAAGCTTCGAGGCCATAGGCCCACATCACCACGGTACGTCGCGCCGCGCGATCGGCGACGTGCCCCCCGACCAGCACCAGCAGCACAAACGGCAGGAATGAACTCAAGCCCGCCAGCCCGAGCGCCAATGGATCGCGCGTCAGGGCGTACACATGCCAGCCCACACCGACCGCCAGCATCTGCCAGCCGAGCGTGCCGCACAGGCGGCCGAGGGCATAGCAGCCCGGGTCGCGGCGACGCAGGATCGCCAGTGCCCCGGAATCAGCGTCCTTCAAGCCAAGCCTCCGCGACCGACTCAACCCGCCAGGAAGCTGCGATAGGCGGGATTGTCAGTCTCCTCGGTATAAGGGAAGCCGAGTTCCTTGAGGTGCAGCAGAAACTGCTCGCGCTCCGGTTTGTGAACCTGAATACCGGCCAGTACGCGCCCGCTATCCGAACCGTGATTGCGATAGTGAAACAGCGTGATGTTCCAGCGCGTGCCGATGGCCTGCAGGAAGCTCAACAGGGCACCCGGCCGCTCCGGGAATTCAAATCGATACAGCAACTCGTCGCTGAGACCGGTACCAAGGCCGCCGACCATGAAGCGTACGTGCAGCTTGGCCATTTCATTGGCGCTCATGTCGATGACACCGAAGCCTGCGGCCTGCAGCCGCGCGCTGACGGTGGCGCACTCTTCCTGGCCGGAACCGACCGAAAAGCCCACAAACAGCCGCGCCCGCTCCGCACCCTGGTAGCGATAATTGAATTCCGTGATGCTGTGCTGCCCCAGTGTTTCGCAAAAGCGCAGAAAACTGCCGGGTTGTTCCGGGATCTCCACCGCCAGCAATGATTCGCGACCAGCACCAAGATCGGCGCGCTCGGCGATGTAGCGCAGGCGATCGAAATTCATGTTGGCGCCGCTGCAGATGGCCACCAGCCGTTGCCCGGCAGGCGCGCCGCGCGCCAGGTACTGCTTGAGGCCCGCGACCGAGAGCGCGCCGGCCGGCTCGAGGATCGCGCGCGTATCTTCGAAGACGTCCTGGATCGCGGCGCAGATCTGATCGGTACTGACGAGCAGCACTTCATCGACGTAGCGGCGCGCGAGCGCAAAAGTCTCCTCGCCGACGCGCCGCACCGCGACGCCATCGGCGAACAGGCCAACGCGCTCGAGTGTCACGCGTTGCCCGGCGCGCAGCGATTCATACATGGCCGCGGCATCCTCGGGTTCGACGCCGATGATGCGCACCCGCGGATAAACCTGTTTGACGAAGGCGGCAATGCCGGCAATGAGGCCACCGCCGCCGACTGGTACAAAGATCGCGTCCAGCTCGCCACCGGTCTGATGGACGATCTCCATGCCGATGGTGCCTTGACCGGCGATCACGTCCGCATCATCAAAAGGATGCACGAACACCAGCCCCTGGGTGCGCGCCAGCACCAGTGCGTGCTCAAAAGCGGCATCGTAGAAATCACCGTGCAGCACCACTTCACCACCCAGGTCGGCCACCGCCTGCACTTTGATAGCGGGCGTGGTCACCGGCATCACGATGACCGCACGCAAGCC
>Ga0315276_10003105_pt1 | contig 15206 bp, 12 predicted proteins | sample YL17G05_0_MG_FD_204542 | JGI IMG/M metagenome (GOLD analysis project Ga0315276, IMG submission 204542) | Sediment microbial communities from Yellowstone Lake, YNP, Wyoming, USA - YL17G05_0 | ecosystem: Environmental > Aquatic > Freshwater > Lake > Sediment | place: USA: Wyoming | collected...
CAGACGTTCGCGATCTCGTTGATGAAGGAGATCCGCGTCATCAGCGCTGCGTTCGCGGCAAGCTTGATCATCTCCGCCGAGGCGACGTCACAGCGGACGAAGGGGCCGTCGACGCCCCCGTGCAGCGCCTCGACTGCCTCCCCATCCTCATCCCGAAACGAGCCGATCACGATCCTGTCGGGGCTCAGGAAATCGCGGATGGCGGTGCCTTCGGCGGTGAACTCCGGGTTCGAGGCGTAGCCGACATGCTGCAGGCCGCGCTCGTCGAGGCGGAGCCGGACCTTCTCGCCGGTGCCGACGGGAACCGTGCTCTTCATCACGATCACGGTACGCCGCTCGATCTGTGGCAGCTCGTCGACCACCGTCCAGACCGCGGAGAGATCGGCGTCGCCCGAGTAGGTGGGCGGTGTGCCCACGGCGATGTAGACGATCTCCGCACCCTCGATCGCCTCCGCGACATCGGTCGTGAACCGCAGCCGTTCGGCGTTCCCGGCGATCAGCTCGTCGAGGCCCGGCTCGTAGATCGGGACATCCCCGCGTTGCAGTGCCCGGATCCGGTCGGACAGCACGTCACGGACGATCACCCGGTGGCCGAGGCTCGCCAGACACGCGCCCGTGACGAGACCGACGTAGCCTGCGCCGAAGACGGCGACCTTCTGCGGGGAAGCACTCACGACCGATCAACCATCGGGACTGAGGGTACCGGGCAGGTCACCGCGACGGCGCCGTGTCCTGCCTACGACCGGGCGACCGCGGCCAGGGGACGCAGGCCCTTGGCGATCGCAATCATCGTCTCGTTCGACAACCGGTCGAGCAGGGTGTTCACGACCCAGTACGTCCCCCTGGGGGTGCGGAGCACGACCATGTGCAAGCGTGGCCCCGCGTAGAAGAGCTCGTAGCGGCGGCCGTCGATCATACGGGCGAAGTTGCGGCTGCCGAGCACGGGCGCATCGTTCCAGTTGGTCTGCTGGACGCCCCAGTACTCGTTCGAGCCCATCCGGTAGGTGAGTCGCACGGTTTTCTGCTGACTCTTGTCGCCGAAGCGGTACAGGCGGATCGGGCGCTCACGATCGATCCAGGAGCTGCGCTCGACCACGGTCGGCACCATCAGCGGGAAGTCGACCTTCCCCCGGATCGCGCGCAGGAGGTCGAGCGAAGCGCCCGCACCCGGGACGGTGTTCGCAAGCTGGCGCTTCGGTGTCTCGTCGACCGGTGCCGACGCAAGGCTGCCGTGGAAGGTCTGCCCGACAACCGTTGTCAGCATCGCCCCGTTCGCAAGCGGGGCAATCGCCACGGTGGCCTTCTTCACGTCGGCCGAGCCGAACAGGTTCGCAACCTTGCGCGCCGCTTCGATCGAGCCCTGCTGCGCCGCGTCGAAGTAGATGGTCGTGCGGAAGTAGTCGAACGAGGGTGCGTTCGCGGGGATGCCGTTCGGTGGCGTCAGGATCTGGTAGTCGCGCTGGCCGAGCAGGTAGCCGGCGTTCGAGGCGGAGCCTGTGACGCCGTTGCCGTTGAGCACGGTCACCGACGTCTCCTTCGGCAGCGGCGCCCTGGTCTTCACCTTCTCGCCGAGCGCGACGGCCGTCGCCTTCCTCGGCGACTCGACATCGGGGCGCGACCACTGCTGCACCGCGCGCGTGATGTTCTCGGACGACGTCGTCAGGTCGGAGAAACCCTCGAGCCCGTCGATACGCGCCTGGAACACGCGTCCCGGCGGCAGCGAGTAGGCGAGCACGGCGTACGAGAGCACGGTCTTCGCGCTCACGTCCTTGCCGCCACCCTGCCCGACCTCGAGGTTGCTCGTGAGCACACGGATCACCTGCGGAAGCTTCGTGAGCGAGAAGCTCGAGCGGACCTGATCCTTCAGGGCCCGCACGAAGAGCTGCTGGCGGGCGTTCCGGTGCAGGTCGCTGTCGGTGTGCCTGAACCGCACGAAGTCGAGGGTCTGGGAGCCGCCGAGCTTCTGGTAGCCGGGCTGCAGGTTGATCGTGGCGTACCCGTTCGGCCCGCTGCGGTCGTTGAAATAGCGCCGGTCGACGTCAATCCAGACGCCGCCGAGCTTGGCGACGAGCTGGCGAAAGCCCCGGAAGTTGATGGTGATGATGTAGTTGACATGCACGCCGGTGAGCTGTCGTACCGTCTCGAGCGTCCCGGTGGCGCCGCACGCGGAGTACGCCGAATTGATCTTGGCGGTGTACGACGCCTGCCCCGGGCAGGTGATCGGCGCGCGCAGGTCACGGGGGAACGAGAGCAGCGAGACCGTCTCGGCTTTCGGGTCGGCGCGAATCAGCATCAGCGTGTCGGACCGCGACGGCGCATCCTCGGCCTCACCGGCGCGCCGGTCGTAGCCGATCACGAGCGCGGTGGCAGGCTGGCCGGCGATCGGCAGGTCGAGCCGCTTGATCGTCTTCTTCACGTCCGCGCTCTGCGGTGCGACGGCGGCGACGGACTCGTGCAGGTAGAGGTAGGCGCCGCCGACGACACCGCTGACGCAGACCACGAGCACGACGACCGCCCAGCCGAGGAGACGGAGCGCTGTCGACGCCCTGCTGCGTGGCGGCGGGCCGGGCTGGCGGTAGATCGTGACCGGGACGGTCGGACCGGGCGGCAACTGCATCTTGCCGTTCCCGTTCGCGACGTGACCGCGGCCGATGCCTCTTTTGAGCGTCGTTTTCATACGGAAACGGACGCCAGGCGCCCGTCGATCCAGGATAGCGGAGGGCCCGGCCGCCTCACGAATCCTTTACGGACGTTAACGGTGACGCGTGATCGCTGCGAGTGCCTCGCCGAGGAATGCGATCTCCTCGGTCGTCCCCGCCGTGATGCGCAATGCACCCGGTGCTCCGAACGCACCCAGAGGCCGCACGATCACGCCCCGGTGGAGCAGCGCCTCGTTGAGCGTGCCGGCATCAGCACCCACGTCGACGAAGAGGAAGTTCGCGACAGCCGGGCCGACGGGATCCCAGCCGTGCCGTCGCAGGGTTGCGTCGAGCGCCCTCATCGCCTCCCGGTTGACTGCGCGGCGACGCGCGATCTCGCCGGAGTCATCGAGGCTCGCGAGTGCGGCCTCCTGCGCCGGCGTCGTCACATCAAAGGCCCGGCGTACCTTGCCGATGGCGTCGATCACGGCTGCGGGGCCGACGCCGTAGCCGACGCGCAGACCTGCAAGGCCGTAGATCTTCGAGAACGTTCGCAGCACGAGCACCCGGTGCCCCGCCTTTGCGTACTCCTCGATCGCGTCCGGGTAGTCAGGGTTGTCGACGTAGTCGAAGTACGCCTGATCGACCACCGTGAGGACATGCTCGGGCACCCGCGCGAAGTAGTCGTCGAGCTCACCTCGCGTCGTCATCGTTCCCGTCGGGTTGTTCGGAGTGGCGATGAACACGAGCTTCGTCCGCGGCGTCACCACGGCCAGGAGGCCCTCGAGGTCGAAACGATGATCACGCAGCGGCACCGTCACCGGCACGGCCCCGAGCTTCCTGGCGTCGAGCACGTAGCTGGGAAACGAGGGCCAGCCGGTCACGACCTCGTCACCCGGGTCGAGCAGGGCGTACGCGACGTACCCGATCACCGCGTCCGCACCGGCGCACACCGTCACCTCCCCGGACGAGACACCGTGGCGCTCGGCGAGCGCCCGGCGCAGCAGGAAGGCGCCGCCGTCCGGGTACCGGTTGAGGTCGCCGACGCCCCGCGCGATCGCGTCGGCCGCGCGCGGGAACGGGCCGAACGGCCCCTCGTTCGAGGCCAGCTTGACGACGCGGTCGAGTCCGAGCTCGCGCTGTACCTCTTCGACCGGCCGGCCGGGCGCGTAGGCGACGAGCCCGGAGAGCGCGGGTCGCAGCCGGCCCGCGTCGAGCTCTCCGATCGGGCCGCTCACGCAGCCGCGGGCGCTGGATCCGGCTCCGGGACGTGCGACTCGGGCTCGGTGGGCGGCACGGGGACGGGAGCTTCCGGCTCCCAGCCGCCCCAGTCCTCGTCCTGCCCTCCCCGCACTTTCCTCCAGACGACGTATCCGGCGGCGACGACGCCTCCGACGAGCAACAGGTTCCTGAGGCGATGCCGCTTTGGCGGGGGAGCGGCAAACGCCGCCAGCCCTTCGCCGGCGAGCAGCCCGGACGCGGCTGCGGCGGCCCGTTGCCGCAGCTTGTGCCGGAGGAACCACCAGACGGCGGACATGGCAAGCGCATTGCGGTTGGAGCCGAGCTCGAATTTTGGCATGGGCAGATCCTAGATGATTGATTCTGAATTGGCGTGCTTGTCGGGGAGGGCATGAACCGAGCAGCGTGGCCGGCTCGATCAGCGGTCAGGCTGGTTGCCTTGCTGCTGATCGAGACGGCCGCGATGCGATGCGTTCAGGCCCCCAGCCGCGAGTGCGTCAATTCGGAATCGATCATCTGGAGCGTTTCGGCGGTAGGTGAATGGCACGTCCGAGCGCGACGAGCCCCGCCTCCTTGATCGCCTCGGACAGCGTCGGGTGCGGGGCGATGCCGTCGGCGACCGTCTCGACGGTCGCTTCGGCGTCGATCGCGACGACGCCGACCTCGATCAGGTCGGTCGCATGTGGCCCGACGATGACGAGGCCGAGGAGCTCACCGTATTTCGTCTCGTGGATCGACTTCACCCACCCACCGGTGGCACCCGACATCACCGCGCGCGCGTTCGCAACCCACGGGAACATGCCGACGGAGACGTTCTCCTCACCGTACTGCTCCTTTGCCTGCGCCTCCGTGAGGCCGACGCCCGCGATCTCCGGGTCCGTGTAGATCGGACGGGGCACGGCCGGGTCGCCGAGCGCGACAGCGTGTCCCATGGCGTTCTCGGCCGCGATCTCGCCCTCGCGGAAAGCGGTGTGGGCAAGTTGCCAGCGTCCGGCGACATCACCCGCGGCGTAGACGTTCGGGACCGCGGTGCGCATGTGGGCATCGGTGGCGACGCCCTGGCGCGGGTCCGTCGGGACGCCGATCTCGTCGAGGCCGAGCCCCTGCACGAGCGGCGCGCGGCCGACGGCGACGAGCATGAGGTCGCACTCGACCGTCTCACCTGCGCCGAAGTGCACGAGAAGGTGCGTGCCGAGGTCGTCCACCTGCGTGCACTGGCGCTCGAGGTGAACAGCGATGGCGCGCCGCTTGAACGCTTTCGCGAGCTCCTTCGCGGCGTCGGCGTCCTCCTGCGGGATCAGCGCCGGCAGCATCTCGATCACCGTGACCTGGCTGCCGAACCGCTCGAAGATCGAGGCGAACTCGCAGCCGATGATGCCGCCGCCGAGCACGACGAGCCGGCCTGGCACCCGGGTCTGTGCCAGCAGCCCGGTCGAGTCGACGCAGCGCGGGCTGTCGAGACCGGGGATCGGTGGGCGCATCGGATAGGAGCCGGTTGCGACGATCGCGGAGGCGAACGTCACATCCTCCGCGCCCTCGACGGCGATCGACGTGGTGCTCGTGAAGCGGCCGACGCCCCTCACCCACTCGACACCGTTCGCCTTCAGCAGCGCGGCGACACCCCCGGTCATCTGCTTGACGACACCGTCCTTCCAGGCGGCCGCCTGCGTGAAGTCGAGCTGCGGCTCGGACACACCGACTCCGAGTTTCGCAAACGTCTCGCGCGCGTCGTGCAGCGCGTGGGCGGTCTGCACCCATGCCTTGGTGGGGATACAGCCGACGCGAAGGCACGTGCCGCCGAGCTCGGGCTCCTGCTCGATGCAGACGACCTTGCCGCCGAGCTGCGCCGCACGGATCGCCGCGGTATAGCCGGCCGGGCCGCCGCCGAGGACAGCTACGTCACATTCCATTCCGATTCAACCTCTCAGTCGTGGTAGCTCGGACGATGGTAGTCACGCGAGCCTGGCCACCATGGTCAGGGAATCGCCGTCCTCCCGGACGCGGGTGAAGCCGTGGCGCTCGTAGAGCGAGACCGCGCCTTCGTTGTCGCGGTCGACGCTGAGGCTGATCGCCTCGAAGCCCCCGGCTCGGGCCCGCTCGAGCAGGCCGTCGAGCAGCGCCCTGCCGGCACCCTTCCCGCGAGCATTCGGGACGACGGCGATCGCGAGCTCGGGCGTCCGCTCGTCGACGAAGCCGTAGCCTGGCATGGCTTCCTGGAAGAGCCGGTACCACGCGGCGCCGACCCGGAACCCGTCCACGAGGGCGATCAGCGCGTTGTCGCCAGGCCGCCCCCAGGCCTTCACATACAGCTGCACGGGGCCCGGGCCTGCGTCCGGCTGGCGCTCTTTCCAGTAGTAGGCGTGGTGGAGCATGTCGCGGAGGAACCGGACATCCTGCGCGCCACCCCTCCGGACGACGAGAGTCACCGCAGGCCTCGAGCCTCAGAGGCTTGCTGGGGGTTGGGGGTGCGGCCGGGGAGGGTCTGCGCCGAGGCGCACGGGCCCCCATCCAGACGTGCTTCCAGCCGGCATCGAGCCTCTCAAAGCGCGAGTGCCGGCTGCTCGAGCAGCGTGACCAGCGTGCGCAGGAAGTCGGCGCCCTCGGCCCCGTCGATCGCCCGGTGATCGCACGTGAGGGTGATCTGCATGATCGGCGCGACATCGATCTCTCCGTCCACGACGACGGCCGTGTCCTTGACCGCGCCGACGGCGAGGATCGCCACCTGCGGCGGGTTCAGCACGGCAACGAACTGCTCCACGCCGTACATGCCCAGGTTCGAGATCGTGAAGGTGCCTCCCTGCATGTCGTCGAGCTTCAGCTTTCCGTCCCTGGCGCGGCCGACGAGGTCGGCGCGTTGCCGCGCGATCCCCTGGATCGTGTTTCGACCCGCGTCGCGGACGACGGGAACGACGAGGCCATTTGGCGCCGCAACGGCGATGCCCACGTGTGCCAGCGGATGTCGCTGGATCGTCTCGCCGTCGTAGGTCGCGTTGACGGCGCGGTGCTTCATCAGCGCCACGCCGGCGAGCCTGGTGAGGAGGTCGCCGACGGTGGGCTTCACATCGCCCTCGGCGAGGTGCAGCACGAGTTGCTCGCGAAGCTGCAGGGCCTCGGTCATGTCGGCGGAGACGCCGAGCTGGAACACGGGCGCCGCCCAGGCCTCGGTGAGCCGCCGCGCGATCGTCTTGCGCGTCGCCGTCAGCCGCACGACCTCGACCTGGCCCTCGTCCACATCGCCCTCGACATCGCCCGCGGCGTGGGCGGGCGGCGCCGCCACCTGCACGGCCAGTGGCGCGCCCACGGCAACCCTGGAGCCGGCGCCTGTCCTCTCGACGTCCTCGGCGATGACGCGGCCCTCGGGCCCGGTGCCGGCCACTGTCGCCAGCTCGATCCCGCGTTCGCGCGCGATCCGGCGTGCCAGCGGCGATGCCTTCACGCGGGCGCCCGCCGGCCGCTCGGCGGTCACCGTGTCGGGCGCCGCCCCGGGCGCCCGCGCTGCCCGGGCGCTGCCGGCAGGCAACGCTTGTGGCTCAGAGCCACTTGCGCCGGTCGCAGCCGCTTCGGGCGACGCGGGCCCCTTCGCGGTGACGGCGGCGACGACGACGGCCTCTTCGCCCTCGTTGCCGATGAACGCGATCGTCGTGCCGACCTCGACCTCACCCTCCGGGACGACGATCTTCAGCAGCACGCCCTCCGTCTCGGCCTCGACCTCCTGGGTGACCTTGTCGGTGTCCAACTCGTAGAGCGGCTCACGCTCCTTCACGGAGTCGCCCTCGGCCTTGAGCCAGCGGACGATCGTCCCCGTCTCCATGCCCTGCCCGAGGCGGGGAAGCTTGACCTCCGTCGCCACTAGGCCCTTGCCACCGCGGTAACGCGAGCGCCCGTCGCGATCGTGTGCCATCCGTGGCGCGGCTTCCCTTCGACCTGGGTCATGGACGTCATTATGCTGACGAGCGATGAAGCTCGTCGATCAGTGGCGCACGCTCGAGGACAGCCTGCCGGCGGGCTGGGAGGACGTCAGGCTCACGCTCAGGACGGAGGAGCCGGCCGATTTGCCCCGCGCAGCACGGATTCTCGGCCCCCTGAGCGCCGGCAGGGTCGGGCAGACGCTCGTCTTCCACGTGCGTCGCGCCGGCGGAGCCCAGGGGCCCGACGCTGTCCGCAGGCTCTTCGCCCGCCTCGACGAGTCGCGGGTGTGGTGCCTGCTGGACGAGCCGGGCGTCAGCGGCGGCGACACGGTCGCGGAGACGGAGACCGGCGCTGACCTGCGCGTTTCGGTGGCCCGTTCGTGGGACACGGCGCTCGCGCCGCAGCCGTCCGGCTGGACCGATCTGCTCTGCGAGCTCGAGCTGAGCTCCAGCGACCACCTCGACCGGGCGGCGCTGTTGTGTGCGCCGATCAACCCGACACGCGAGGCGTCGAAGCTGGCGTTCACGTTCCGCTGCGCCGGACGATCGGGTTACGGGGTGTCACCCGGGATGGCCCGGCGGTGCTTCGAGCGGCTCGATGTTGAGGGCATCACCGGCTCGACGCGGGTGCTGCGCGTGCTGTCCGGCGTGGACAACGTCGGCACGCAGGGCCCCGTCTGGCTCGCGGGTGGCAAGACCCTGTAGGACGCGGTGCGCTAGCCCCGCAGCCGGGCGTCGAAGCGATCCGCCAGCGCCGCGACGATGCGCGCCTGGGCGGCCGCGGCATCCTCGTCGGAGAGCGTCCTGTCGGGCGCCTGGAACGAGAGGTGGATCGCGACCGACTTACGGCCCTCCCCCACCTGTTCCCCGTGGTACACGTCGAACACGCGGGCACGACGGAGCTCCGGGGCACCGGCCTCGAGCACGGCGTCGACGAGGGCGGCCGCCTCGACGTCATCCGCGACGACGACGGCCAGGTCCTGGTTGAGCGCCGGGAACGTGATCACGTCGTCGTAGAGGATCCTGTCCGGCACCGGCGCCGTCAGGGCCGCGAGGTCGAGCTCGAACACCCCCCATTCCCCCTCGAGCAGCGCCGGGTGGAGGGCCCCGAGCCACCCAGCCTCGGTCTCGCATGCCTTGCCGGGGTGCAGGAACGGCCGCGTCGTGCGGCGCACCCGCAGATCCAGGTGCAGGGTGTCGTAGAGCGCCTCGACGGCACCTCTGGCGGCGAAGAACCCGCCCTCGACGATGCCGCCGACCCGCCAGCGCTCGTCCGGGAGCGGCTCGCCCGAAGGCAGGTAGACGCGGGCCAGCTCGAAGAGCGCGATCGGCGTGTTTCCCGCATCGACGTTCACGCGCGCCGCGTCCACGAGGCCGTCGAGGAGCGTCGTTCGCAGCACCGCCTGGTCGCCGCTCATCGGGTCGGGCAGCCGGAGCGCCCCGGGGTCCGGGTCGTGCGCGACGAGGCTCCACGTGTAGGCCTCGGAGCAGCCTGAGCCCACGAGCACGTCCTCGACGACCCGGCGCAGGCGCTGGTCCTTCGTGAGGTGGCCCGCGACAGAGCGACGCAGCGGCATCCGCTTCGGCACACGGTCGAGCACGATCCGGGCGACCTCCTCGACGACGTCGATCTCGCGCGTGACGTCGCGGGCACGCCACGTGGGGACGGTGACGTCCCAGTCCCCGGAGACGTCGAAACCTAGTCGCTCGAGGATCCCGCGCTGCTCTGCGGGCTCGACCGCGATCCCGATCACGCGATCTGTGCGTTCCGGGCGCAGGCGTACCACGGGCCGCTCCGGCAGCGCCCTGTGCACATCGGCGCTCCCTGTCAGCTCCCCGCCTGCGAGGTCGAGCAGAAGCCTGCTGGCGAGCACGGCGGCCCGCTCGGCCATGTGGGGATCGACGCCCTTCTCCCACCGGTTCGAGCCCTCGGTGCGCAGAGCGTGGCGCTCCGACGTCCTCATGATCCCGACCGGCTCGAAGTTCGCTGCCTCGAGCAGGAGCTCCGTCGTGTTGTCGGCCACCTCGCTCTCCTGCCCGCCCATGATCGCAGCGAGCGCGACCGGCCGCTCGCCGTCCGTGATCAGCAGGTCGCGCTCGTCGAGCCTCCGGCGCGTCCCGTCGAGCGTGGTCAGCTCCTCGCCCGGGCGGGCGCGACGGACGACGATGCGGCCTTCCGCGAGCTTCGACCGGTCGAACGCGTGCAGCGGGCTGCCGTAGACGTGCATGACGTAGTTCGTCACGTCGACGACGTTCGAGATCGAGCGCATCCCGGCGGTGTGCAGGCGCGCACGCAGCCACACCGGCGACGGGCCTACAGTGACGCCCCTGAAGACACGGCCGATGTAGCGGGGGCAGCCGTCGAGGTCGTCGACCGTGACGTCGACCCACTCGGGATGGTGGATCCCGGGGTCGTCGACGTCGAGCGGGAGGAACTCACCGTCGAAGAGCGTGGCGACCTCACGCGCGAGCCCGACCATGGAGAGCAGGTCGACCCGGTTCATCGTCGGCGTCACGTCGAGCACCTGCTCGCGCACCGGCAGGACGTCGACGAGCGGCGTGCCCGGCTCGATGCCGTCGGGGAGCACCATGATCCCCGCATGGTCGGTGCCGAGCCCGACCTCGTCCTCGGCGAGGATCATCCCGCGCGAGACCTCGCCACGCAGCGGGCGCTCGTCGAGTGGGGCCGGGAAGCCCGGGAGCAGTGCGCCCGGCAACGCGACGGCAACGGTGGCCCCGACGCCGAAGTTCCAGGCGCCGCAGACGATCTGGCGCGCCTCTCCCTCTCCGACGTCGACCTGGCAGAGCTGCAGCTTGTCGGCGTTCGGGTGCTTCGCCGCCGCGAGCACGCGGGCGACCCGGAGGTACGTGAGGTTGTCGCCGACGTCCGCGACGCCGACGTCGATGACGCGATCGACCTCGAGCGAGGAGACGGCGAGTCGCCGCGCGATCTCGTTCGCGGTCGCATCGACACGCACGTACTCGCGCAGCCAGGAGAGAGGGGCTCTCATCTCAGCTGGTGCCGCCGCCGACACCAACGAGGAGTTTCAGGTGAAACGTTCGGAGAGGCCGCACTAGAACTGCCTCGAGAAGCGGAGGTCGTTGCGCCAGAGCTCGCGCAGGTCGGGGAACTCGTGGCGCAGCATGGCGATCCGCTCGAGACCCCAGCCGAATGCGAAGCCGCTGTAGCGCTCCGGGTCGTACCCGACGAACTCGAACAGCTTCGGGTCGACCATGCCGGCGCCGCCGACCTCGATCCAGCCGGAGTGACGGCAGATGGTGCAGCCGGCGCCGTCGCACACGTGGCACGAGACGTAGGCCTCGAGCGACGGCTCGGTGAACGGGAAATAGTGGGTGCGGAACTCGGTGCGCCGCTCCTCGCCGAACAGCGCCCTGAGCAGGAAGTCGAGCGTCCCGGTGAGGTCGGCGAGCGTGATCCCCTCGTCGACGGCGAGCCCCTCCACCTGGTGGAAGATCGGTGAGTGCGTCGCGTCCGGGGTGTCGCGGCGGTAGGTGCGGCCGAGCGAGACGATGTAGACGGGCGGCTGCTGCGCCTCCATCGTGCGGACCTGGGACGGAGACGTCTCCGTGCGCAACACCGTGCCGTCGTCGAGGAACAGGGTCGCAAGGGGGGAGCGCGCCGGATGGCCGGCGGGAAAGTTGAGGCCGTCGAAGTTGTAGTGCGTGGTCTCGACCTCGCGGCCGTCGACGATGCGGTAGCCGAGCCCGAGGAAGATATCCTCGACCTCACGCCGGATCTGGGTGATCAGGTGCAGTCGCCCGCGCTCGGGCCCTCCCGCCGGCAACGTCACGTCGACGCGCTCGCCCGTCAGCCGGCCGTCGAGCTCGGCCCGGGCAAGCTCCGCTTCGCGCCCGTCGATCGCCTCCTCGAGCTTCCCCCGCACCGCGTTCAGGGCGATGCCGGTGTCCCGGTCGCGAACCTCGCGGAGCGCCTGCTTGAGGGCGCTCTTGCGGCCGAGGTACTCGACCCGCACCGTCTCGAGCTCGCCGGTGGTCCGCGCCGCGGCCGCGGCGGCGAGTCCTTCCTGCTCGAGAGCTCCGGCGTCCATGGAGGAGCGAGCGTACCAACGGCGCTCACCGACGAAGAACGTCATCGATGCCTTGCCTACACTCTCGACGTGGCCCTGTACGACTCGATCGCCTCGATCTACGACCCGTGGAGCCGGTCGGTGACCGAGGACATCGACTTCTACGTCGACGAGGCCGTCGCCTCGGGCGGGCCGGTCGTCGAGCTGGCTGTCGGCACCGGGCGCATCGCGGTGCCGATCGCGGAGGCCGGGATCGCCGTGATCGGCGTCGACCTGTCGGAGGGAATGCTCCGCGTCGCTCGTGCCTACGCCCGGGAACGGGGCGTCGAGGCGTTGCTCGACCTGCGCGTCGGCGATCTCGCCGAGCCGCCTGTCGAGGAGCGCGTGCCGCTCGTGATCTGCCCCTTCCGCTCGCTGCTGCACATGCCGGACGAGCCGGCGAAGCTCCGGGCGCTGCGGGCGGCCCGCGACCTGCTCGTTCCCGGCGGGAAGCTCGCGTTCGACGTGTTCGCCCCCAGCCGGGAGGACATCGAATCTACACACGGCCGCTGGCTCGAACGGGAGGAAGGTATCTTCGAGCGCGCAGACTGGGACGAGTCGCTGCGGACGCTGACCCTGTCGGTGCGCGGCGGCGAGGCTGCGGCGACGATGCGACTGCACTGGCTGTCGGCGCTCGAGTGGCGACGGCTGCTCGACGAGGCCGGCTTCGACGTGCAGCAGGTGTACGGCTGGTTCGACCGGCGACCGTACAAGGGCGGCGAGGACTCCGTCTGGCTCTGCAGCCGCAGCGCCTGAGGCCTTTTCCGGGCGGGCGCAGCGGTATAGAGTGCGTGAATGACCTGGGTGCTCATCGCCGTGCTCGTCGCCGTCATCCTGTTCGCGCTGTACCTCGTCGCGCTGTACAACGGCCTCGTCCAGAAGCGCAACCGGGTCGACAACGCCTGGGCGCAGATCGAGGTGCAGCTGAAGCGCCGGCGCGACCTGATCCCGAACCTCGTCGAGACGGTCAAGGGGTACGCGGCTCACGAGCGCGGCACGTTCGAGGCGGTCACGCAGGCACGGGCGGCGGCGGCGGGCGCGACGACGCCGGCGGCGATCGGGCAGGCCGAGGGGATGCTCTCCCAGGCGCTCGGCCGGCTGTTCGCGGTCGCGGAGGCGTACCCCGACCTGAAGGCGAACCAGAACTTCCTCGACCTGCAGGCGCAGCTGAAAGACACGGAGGACAAGATCGCGATCTCGCGCCAGGTCTACAACGACACGGTGCTGACCTACAACAACGGGATCCAGGTGTTTCCGGCCGTGCTCCTCGCCGGCACGTTCGGCTTCGCACGACGCGAGTTCTTCGAGATCGAGGACGCCGGCGACCGCGAGGTGCCGGCCGTCAGCTTCCAGCCGGGCACCACCGCCCCCGCTGCGTCGGCCGCGGCCGACGCGCCGAGTGACACGCACGGCGCGTAGCGCGCGTTTCGCGATGGCGCGTCGAACCGGCGCACTGCTCGCCGCTGCGGTCGCTGCGCTGGCGCTCGCGGGATCCGCCGGCGCCAAGTCGTTCACGCTCCCACAGGCGGACGTCACGGTGGAGGTGGCGAAGAACGGCCTGCTGCTCGTCGACGAGCGCATCGAGTATGCGTTCTCGGGCGCGTTCTCGGGCGGATATCGTGAGATACCTCTACGCAGGGGCGAGTCGGTCGCCGACGTGTCCGTCGTCGAAGACGGCCGCGCGTACAGTCCGGGTGGCTGCACCGAGCTCGGTTGCAGCGACGCACCCGGTACCTACGGCGTCGCGGATCTCGGCGGTCGTGCCCGCATCGTCTGGCACTACAGCGCGGTGAACCAGGTACGGACGTTCGAGCTTCGGTACACGCTGCGCGGGGTCGCGGTCGCGTACGACGACGTCGTCGACGTCAATCTGCAGGTCTGGGGCGACGAGTGGAAGGAGCCCCTCGGCCGGCTCACCGCCACGCTCGACGCGCCCGGCAAGGTGCTGCGCGCCTGGGGCCACCCCGTGGACGTGCGCGGAGACGTCCAGCTGGACGGCAATCGCGCTGTGCTCCGCGCCCTTGGCGTTCCGGCCGGGCAGTTCGTCGAGCTCCGCACCCTGATCCCCCGCACCGCGTTCTCGTCGACCGCAGGGATGCGCGTCGCCTCGGGCAACGGGCTCGCAAAGATCGTCGCCGAGGAGCAGGCCAACGCAGCTGCGTACGCGCGGGATCGCGACCGTATCGAGCACGCCAAGCGGCATCCGTGGCTGTACGTCCTCTACGTGCTCCTGCTCGGCCTCGTGCCGGGAGCCCTCGTCGTCGGTGCGGTGTTCTGGGTCTACGGGCGGGAGCTCCACACGGCGTACGACCGCGAGTACGAGCAGGAGCCGCCGACGGAGACGGCGCCGGCGCTCGTGCCGACACTGCTGCGGCAGGGCGGCGAGGCCGGCTCGTTCGAGTTCACCGCGACCCTGTTCGACCTGATCCGCCGCGGCGTCTACACGTCGAAGCCGGTCACGACGGACCGCGTGATCTGGGGCGGCCTGCGCACGGAGCCGGTCGCCGACCTCGAGCTCTCGGCGGGCAAGCAGGACGGCTCATTGACGCCGTGGGACAACGCGGTCTGCGCCGTCGTCGACGGGGTCATCGACGGCGGCTCGGAGCGTCTCTCCAATTTCCGCGACCGCATCGAGGACGAGCGCGCGACGATGAGCACGCGCTTCACGGCGTTCAAGGCGAATGTCTCGACGGAGATCGGGAACCGTCGCTGGTTCATCTCCCGTGGCGCGCTGCCGCTCGCGCTGGCCCTGCTCGCCTTCGCCGGCCTCGGTGCGCTCCTCTTCTTCCTCGCGATCAACGGCTGGCGCTCCGTGTATCCGCGGTGGAGCGACATCGTCCTGCTCGGCCTCGGGGTCGCGGCATTCCTGAACGCGGCGATCGTGGTAGGAGCGCTGACACAGCGCCGGCTGTGGCGGCGCTGCTCCCGTGAGGGCACCGTCGAGGCCGAGCGCTGGGAGGCGTTCCGGCGCTACCTGACGGATTTCCCCCGGTTGCAGGAGGCGCCGCCGGCGACGCTCGCCCTGTGGGAGCGGTACCTCGTCTACGGGATCGCGTTCGGGATCGCGGAGCGGGTGCTGCAGGCGGCTCACATCGGGATGCCCGAGGAGCTCGCGCAGGCCTCGTCGATCTACTGGATCTCTCCCGGCGGCAACCTCGGGTCGGGTGCGACCTCGCTCGCGATCGGTGATCTCGCCTCCGGCTTTGGCTCGGCGCTCGCACCGCCCTCGTCCGGCTCGAGCGGGTTCGGCGGCGGCTTCTCCGGCGGCGGCGGAGGCGGCGGGGGCGGCGGCGGCGGCGGCGCCTGGTAGGGGCGGCCGCGTCCCGAAGAGC
>Ga0315276_10003108_pt1 | contig 15196 bp, 20 predicted proteins | sample YL17G05_0_MG_FD_204542 | JGI IMG/M metagenome (GOLD analysis project Ga0315276, IMG submission 204542) | Sediment microbial communities from Yellowstone Lake, YNP, Wyoming, USA - YL17G05_0 | ecosystem: Environmental > Aquatic > Freshwater > Lake > Sediment | place: USA: Wyoming | collected...
GGGCTTGGTGGGTACTACACATTCTCGGAATAGAATTACATTGATACTCGACGGGGTTTTAAGCTATTTTAGTTTACAAGTTGAGATAACTTGTAAACTAGTGGAATAATGACGGTTTATAAATCTTTCTTTCTTTATTTTTTGAAAGTAGTAACAAAATCGAAAGATTTATAAATGACTGGGATATCGTTGTATGAATATGGTTAGAAATTATCCTGTTAAAAAAGTAAGTAGTGCACCTGCAACAGGCAGGGTGTTCTATGATTTCTTAATGAGAAATATAGCAATTCCCGCAGCTGTAAATCATAATATTTGGTATGCTGGTGCGGAAGCGCAACTTGGTAAACCAGATAAATTCGCTTTTAGGGGGGATATCCCAAAAGGAAAAACTTTAGAATTAGTGGCTCTTGGGGGAAATCGCGTGGAATCTCCTCATACTTTTACAGGAGAGGAACCATATGTTTTAGTTTCAGATTTATCAGAGAATGCAAGAAAAGAATTAGGTATTCCAATAAATGCAAGAGATAAAGATAAAGTTTTTAACTTAAATTTTAAACCATATGAACAGCTACCTCAACTAACAAAAGTCAGTAATGAACTTGCAGTATTATCAGTACCAAAATCGATTAGTAGCTACTTGGCTGGTGTTAAAGCAAAAGTAAATTATTCTGAAAGAGATGTATTAAATCTTTTAACCGCCAGTTTTGATGACCTAAGTGGCCCTGAGATGATGCATTTTTTACATGGTAATCATTTAGCTTGGGCTGCATTAGCATATATGAGAGAAAAAGGAAATGTTGCAGGAGATTTATTGGCAGAATTTCATGGACAAAATCCTGATGATTTCTACACAAAAGATTTAGGAACCGTATTACCTGCTATGTTTTTTGCTTTAGCAAGTCTAGGACAAGATCCAATAAAATTTCATGACAAATTGGACGTTGAAGTTTGGGGAACAAAAGAAGCTGCAAAATATATGCAAAAGTATATGCCTAATGAATAAAAGCCAAAGCCCTCTTATATTTTTTAGGACTCATTTTCGATTGAAACTAACATCGGAATTTAACACATTTTCTTGCCCCCCAAAATCCCTCAATAAAAATGTTTAGAAAACATTTTTATACTCTTTCTTTTTAAACTAAACATGCCGAAATCGAAAAATACAGAAAATCAAGATGGCTATATGCCAATAAATCCAGAGCAGGTAAAACAAGTAGTGGAAGTTCCAGTTAAAAGGATTGATGAATCAGATATAATAAAAATTGAAAAGCCTGGAGACAAAAAAACAATAAAACAAAGCTTCAAAAAAACAGAGAAAAAAATCTCTGCTCCTGTCCAGGCAGAGTTCAAAGAAAAAGCATTGAAAAAACAAGGATATATTTTGATCATAACAGAAAAGCCCCAGGCAGCTGAAAAAATTGCCTCTGCTTTAAGCAATGGAAAAGAGAGGAAGATTACAAAAGCAGGAGGGGTTTCATATTATGAATTAGAGCGCAATGGGAAAAAAATAATTGTGGGCTGTGCTGTTGGGCATTTGTTTTCTGTTGCCCAGACAAAAAAAGGAACTGGATATCCGGTTTTTGATATTGGCTGGTTTCCAAATTTTGAAGTCAGGAAAAAAGATTTTACAAAAAAATATTACTCAACAATTGCAAGCCTTGTTAAAGGGGCTTCTGAAATTGTTGTAGCTACTGATTTTGATGTTGAGGGAGAAGTGATTGGATACAACATTGTTAGATTTATTGCAAACCAAAAAGATGCAAAAAGAATGAAGTTTTCAGCATTAACTTCAGAGGAGATTCAAAATTCGTATGATAATCCCTTGAAAACAATTGAATGGGGGCAGGCAATTGCAGGAGAAACGCGCCATTTTTTAGATTGGATTTATGGAATTAATCTTTCAAGAGCTTTAATGAATGCTATAAAAACAACAGGCAAATTCAAAATAATGTCAATTGGAAGAGTTCAAGGCCCGGCATTGAACTTAATAGTAGACAAAGAAAAACAAATCCAGGCATTTAAATCAACACCCTATTGGCAGATTTTTTTAGAAATAAATGATGGGAAGAGTAAATTAGAAGTCAAGCATAATAAAGATATAACAAAAAAACAAGAGCTAGATAAATTTAAAAAATTAGAAGGGAGAAAAGCAATTGCAGAAACTAAAAAAACAAAGCAAACCCTTCTTCCGCCTCCGCCTTTTGACTTGACAACCCTGCAGACCGAAGCATATAAGTTTCACTCAATAACTCCTTCTTTAACACTGCAGGCAGCCCAGAAATTATATTTAGGAGGATTAATTTCTTATCCAAGAACCTCTTCCCAAAAAATACCTGAAGCAATGAAGCCTAATGAAATATTAAAAAAATTATCCAAATTCTATCCTAAACTTGCAAGTTTTGCTAACCGCCCAAAACCTATTGAAGGAAGCAAGTCAGATCCTGCACATCCTGCTATTATCCCAACCGGAGCATATGCAGGATTAGAGGGATATGAAGAAAAAATCTATAATCTAATTGTAAAAAGATTTGTTTCCTGCTATTGCAACGATGCTAAATTAGAAAACAAATCAGTTGATGTAGCAGTAGATAATTTAAAATTCAGTGCAAAAGGAATGGAAATTCTTGAAAAAGGCTGGATGAATGTTTATCCTGTTAAGATGGAGGAAAAAGAACTAGATGATTTTAACGGAGAGGTTAACATTGACAAGGTAAAAATTGAAGAAAAACAAACCCAGCCACCAAATAGGTACTCTCCTGCATCTATTCTTAAGGAATTAGAAAAAAGAAATCTGGGCACAAAAGCCACCAGGTCAAATATAATAGAAACACTTTATGACAGAAACTATATTAAAGAAAAATCAATTCAGGCAACAGAACTCGGGATTAGATTAATTGATTCTTTGAAAAAACACTCCCCTATAATTATTGATGAAAAATTAACAAGAGAAATGGAAAAGGATATGGATATTATTAGGGCAAGCAAACATGAGTTAGATAAAAAGCAGGAAAAAACAATTAAAAAAGCAGAAGAAGCTTTAATAAAAATTTCCTCTGATTTTAAAAAACAGGAAAATGAAATAGGAAAAGAGCTTGTTTCAGCAAATGAAGCATTATGGGAGCAGGAAAAAAAAGATAATAATTTGAAAATTAAATGCCCCGGATGCCAAAAAGGAGAGCTGGGAATAAGATACACTCCAAGATTTAAAAGTTATTTTATTGGCTGCTCAAATTATCCAGAATGCAAGCAGACATTTCCTCTTCCTTCGCAATCATTAATTAAAAAAACAGATAAAATTTGCGGAGAGTGTCAATGGCCTTTATTATTAAGAATAAAGCAAGGCAAAAGGCCGTGGATTTTCTGCCCAAATCCAAAATGCCCTTCAAAAAAGGAGATGGATGTTAATGGGGATGACAAAGAAAAAGATTGATTTTTATATTTATTCCAACTTTATTTAATTTTATTCTATATCAAAGGACGCTGATATTTCCCCATTTGCGCCTTTGATATCAAGGGAAAGACATAAGAAAATGGTGAAAAATTTATGTCTTTCACTATATAGTGTAATCAATTCGGATTGTATTGTCTATTATTTTTACTATGTTCAAAGCATTTTTTATTAGTTCATTCCTTATATCATCAACAGTTTTCTCTAAACCTTTTTGAGTTATAGTCCCTGCTTCCTCTAAAACATAACTATAAGTATCTTCTGATATTTTGTTTAGTTCAATATTTGCTTCATATAGACTATTTGTTTTCATTTTATTTATTCTTCTTTATTTTGTCTTTTCTTCATAGCTTTCTTTAAGTAATATCCAAAAAGCGTTCTTTCCAAAAAGTTAAGGGGCCTGCGAATTTCTGCTTCACACTTTCCATCATACGCAGACAGTTCTACTTTTCTATGAGGATTAAAATCTATAACAAAAGAATAATGCGGGCAATCTGTTCCGGAAAATAGAGATTTGTTTAATTCGGAAATCCCGGATATATTCTTTGCAAATTCTTTGAGAGTATTGCCTTTGAGATATTCATCATGGCAAAAAATATCTTTAGAAAAACCTTTATATGTATGCTCCCATTCTTGTTTTTCTTGCCAATATTTTACTTTGTATAGATCTATTCTTATTCTATCTGTCATTTTCTTTTCCTCTGAAATTTAATTTATTTATTATAGCATAGTAATAACATGCGATTATTTAAATAATTGTAGTCTTAAATAAGCTGACAAAATAGAAATATTTAAATAGCAAATTTTCTTAGTATTAAGATGGCAGAAATTGAAATACTTGAACAACTTGGTTTATCAGAAGCAGAAGCAAAAGTTTATCTTGCTTTGCTTGAGCTCGGCTCTACACTTGCAGGAGCAGTAATAAAAAAAACAGGCTTGCATAGAGGAACAACTTATCAGATTTTACAGAGATTAAAAGAAAAAGGCCTTGTTTCTTCAATAATAAAAGGAAAAAAGCAATATTTTCAGGCAGCAGAACCTGAAAGATTAATGGATGTTTTAAAAGAAAAACAACAATCTCTGCAAGAAATTTTGCCAAATTTAAAAGCAAAATCAGAAGCAAGCAAAGAAAAACAAGAAATTGCTGTATATTATGGAACAAAAGGAATAAGAAGTGTTCTTGACAAAATGCTAGAAGAATTAAGAAAAAAAGGAGAGTATTATGATTTTGGTGTTTCTGGTTTGTTTAGAGAAGTAATGAAAGAATACTGGGATATCTGGCAAAAGCAAAAGAAAAAATACAAAATAAAGTCTTATGTTATTTTTAATAAAGAAATAAAGAAGAAAAATCCTGAACTTCTAAAAGATTATTATGGAGAAGCAAGATTTCATCCAAAAGAATATTCGAGCATAACAGATACTATAATTTACAGAGACAATGTCATCCTTTTCATTTGGACAGCAAAGCCACCAATTGCAGTTGTAATCAAAAACAAAGATAACGCAGACTCTTATAAAAATCAATTTAAGCTAATGTGGAGATATGCGAAAAAATAAAAGCAAAAATAAAGAAGTCTAACCTCTAATCCTCTACTGCTCGCATATGAAGAGGGTCTGAAATTTTATATTTATCTTCGTCTTTTTCTATAAATCCATAATCTATTAATTCTCTTATATACAGAGATAGTTGTCTGTCGCTAATTTTTTTCCTGCGCCTTACAAACTCGTTTTTTATAATTCCCCAACTATCTTCGTTTTTTGCCAACAGCTTAAGAAGGAATATATAACTCGCTCTTGCTTTTCTATTATCTAAGAATCTACTAAGTTCCTCTTTCGCTAATTTTTTACCTTCCTCTATAGTTTTCATTAAAGCATTTCTGTGGTTTATATTTTGATTCCTAAACCACCCATAAGCAGTCAACCAACCAATTATCCCATCTAATTCCTCAATAATCTCTTCTGCTTCTTTTAATTCTAATTGTTTATTTATTTGTTTGAATCCTCTTTCTAAAAATTCTGCACTTTTTTCTTTTTCAAGTTTTTTCATTTCAATTTCAAAGTATGGCCTACCAAATAAAGGAGACTTAGCATCTCTTTTACCTATAAACCCATCTAAAATTCCTATCTCTGAACCAGTAATTATTAATTTTATGTTTTCATAATTATCGTAAATGCTGGCTAAAACTTGGTTAAACTCTATTTTTCTTAAAAGTTGAGCTTCGTCAAGAGCGATAATTAATTGTTTGTTTCTTTTCTTCAATCTTGTATTTAATTCTTCAAGAAAAGAAATTGTTTTTTTGTCTTTTAGTTTTAAACCCGCCCCAACATCTTTATAGAAAATTTTTATTTCAGCTCCCTCTAATAATTTTTTAAGTTTGGAGTATTTTTCTTCTAATTTTGCAATTAAAAATTCAAAAAATTCAGCTCGATCATAATAGGGGGCTTCTCTTATATCAATTTTAATGTAATCTATTTTTGCTTCCTTTAGTGCTACGTTAAGTAAAGATGTTTTTCCGGTTCTTCTCAATCCTTTAATGACTATCATCCTAACTTTTTTGTCTTTTATAGCATTTACTAACAAACTCAAAAGAAAGTTTACACCAAACAAATCTTCCACATTAGTTTTTGGCTTTATGTCAAAATACATAATAATTCTATGATTTTTCTATTTTTAAACTTTACTGTTAGTAACTTACAGTTAAGTGTTAGTAGCTAACACTTAATAAAATTTTCATAATCTGTGTATGATAGAAGACAACAAGATAATTCACAACAATAACAACATATTTATATTAGCTCATCTTATATTATTTATGGAAACTCAATCTGGCTTTCCCAAAAGAAGGACAGAGTCCGGTCTGTCCGCAATGCTGAAAGTGATTTCTAAGCCAACAGAGAGGTCCAGACAAGTTGGATGGCAGAGAAGATATGACCCAAGATACATCCCACAAGACAATTATAAATTAAGGGCGGCACAAAAAAATCCTCTAGACAGAAGGAAGTATAATAACATATGATAAACTCGCAGATTAACAAAAAAGAAATTCTACTTTAATCAGATTTGGGTAGCTGGGGCATCTTAAAACATAATAAACTACCACAATAATCTTTTTATACTAAATAAATCTCTATGCAACATGGAAACAATAAAACAAGGAGTTTACAGAGAGAAACCTAGAAATTTACAAAGAAAACTTGGAGTAAGAAGCAGATTAAGAACCGAAGCTGCTGAGATGGTGAGAGCATCCGATATTGCTCATTACAATGCTCAAAAAGATATTGAAGCGATAAGAGCCGCGCAAAGAATTGACCCAATAACAGGAAGATATTATATACCTTAAAACATCCTGTTTAAATCCCCCCTCTTTTTTAAAACATCTTCTCTAGAATAAAAATGTTTAAAAGCTAAAGTGATATCTAATATTATGCAAAAATTAGAAGTAGGAATTAATTTTGAAAGAATAGACTTTGAAGAAGGAAGAAAAGTTATTCGTGTAAGAATAGACCCAGGGCAAAGGCGCAAAATTATGGGAGAATTAAGGCATAAGGCAGCAGAGTGGTTCGAAGAAGTAGATAGAGAAAGACGCGAAGCAGAAAGAAAATTGCGAATATATAGACACTGCACAGGCTCTGCATACCTAAGTAATGCATACCAACCTGCTTAAATCCCCCCTCAATGTATAAGTATGTTTTATTATAGTAATATTTTTGTATTAAATAAAACTTTAATTAATATGGCTGAAGATTTAGAAGAAGGCATACAAGATTTTCTTAATGTAGATTTACCAGAAGTAGGACCAATAACCCAAGAAATGGTGCAAGCAACACAAGAAAATTCTATAGTCTATGGGGCGAATGCGAGAACTGCAATGGGAAGAATATGGACAACTAAAGAGTATGAAGTACGAAGACAGAGAATCTTGAATATACCTTTACCTTAAATCCACCCTCTTTTTCTCACTCCTGCTTCAATTATCTCAAACTGCAGCTCTTTTTCAGGCAAACTTCTGTGCTTGCGAAGCAGAGCTTTTCTTTTTCCTCTCTCGTTTTTTAGCTCAATGATGCACTTGCTCCAATATTTGAGTATATCACCACCAACCATGTTCACACTTCTTTCTTTGCCTGCTCTAAACTCCTCGTCGCTTAAAAACTCACTATAAACCTGATTTGTCACAATTACAGGAATATCCTTTTTTCTTGCTATTTCTGCAAGTATGCGCATTTGCTCAGCTAATTTGCTGTTTATCTCCTTAATTTCTTTCTCTCCTTTTTCTTTTGCTTCTGCCAGCTCTAATCTATAAAGCATAGTCATTCCATCTATAACAATCAAGCTGATTTTACTTGTTTTAATTTCTTTTAAAAGTTTATAAAAAGATATCTGCTGTTCTTGAAATGTTGTTGGTTTCAACAATAAAATATTTTTTAATACTTCTTCATAATTTTCTCCTGCTATCTGCTTTACTCTTTCAACAGAAAAGCCACCTTCTGTATCTACATAGATAACTTTATTTTGTTTTTTTGCCTGCGAAACAGAAGCAAGAATGCAAAAATTTGTTTTTCCGCTTCCAGCTGGCCCATAAATTGTTGTAATAATATCTTTCTCATATCCTCCAAAAAGCCATTTATTCAAGTCAAAACTTCCTGCACTTATTTTTCTATCTGTCATGAAAACAAGAAGAAAAAAGAGATTATAAGGATTATTGTGGTAGAATATAGAAAGATTTATTGTTTTGGGCCTTGTTTTACGCCTTTTTCTAATTTCCCTTCACTAATCTTTCTTAAACTTTTATTAATTCCAGTTAAATTATCATTAATGGATGTTAGTTTATCATTGATAGCTCTAAATCCAGAATATACACCGCCCGCTATAAACCCAAGAGCGACCAAACCTACTCCTCCCAGTACAAGATACGCTTCAGGCTTTATATATCCTATACATTCCATCTATCTTTTAACAAACTTTCCTTTTTAAGGATTGTTGTGGTAGAGGATAGAAAAAAAGATTTAAAAACAGGAAATTGCTTAATTTGTTATGATGAAAATAAAAAAGCAAAAGAGCAATAATCCAGAATTATCCTGCGTGATTATAACGCTCAATGAAGAGAAACATCTGCCTCAATTGTTGAACTCTTTAAAAAAACAAACTTTTAAGGATTTTGAGATTATTGTAGCAGATTACAACTCAGCAGATAAAACAAGAGAAATTGCAAAAAAATATGGATGCAAAGTAACTGCTGGTGGAAGTTATAGTGTTGGAAGAAACAACGGAGCAAAAATATCCAAAGGGAAATATTTATTGTTTTTAGATGCAGATTCTATACTCCCAAAAGATTTTTTAGAAATAAATTTTGAACACTTTAAAAAATCAAGAAATGGGACTGGAACTGTTCCATTAAAGCCTTTAAGCAATAGAAAATTTGATAAGGTTTTTTTTAGATTATATGATTACTGGTCAAAAGCAATGTCAAGAGTTTCGCCACATTGTGCTGGCTGTGGAATTTTCGCAAGAAAAGATATTTTTAAAAAAATAGGTGGTTTTGATGAGAATGTTGTATTTGCAGAAAATCATGACTTCACAAAAAGGGCGAAAGACCATGGTTTTGTAATCTTACCTAGGCATATGTACACCTCTGTAAGGAGAATGGACAAAGAAGGTAGAATGAAGTTTGTTGGAAAATATGTTTATGCGGGCTTATACCGCCTTTTAAATAAAGAAATAACACAAGAACTTTTTAATTATGAGTTTAATGGGGCTGTGAAATATGGTGAAAAAATTAAGTGAGAGAAAAAAATTAGAACGAAAAGATTGAAACTCTTTTTAGATTAAATGGCTCGTATCGTTAATTTTATTAACGCTCCACTTGCTGCCATTGAAAATTATTTCATTTATGCATGCATTTTCTTGTTCTATACTATAAAAATTATCAGGGTCCAGATTATTTAATATTCCTATAAATACCTTATTTGTTCCAGAATGCGATACGATTACAATTGTTCCTTCTTTAATTTTTATCTTTTCTAAAAACCTTTGTATTCTTTTCATATGATCCCAACTATTCTCGCCATTGGGCGGCCTAATATTCTCTCTAGGAATCCCTCGTGCCTTTTCAGAATTGTAGTATCCAATCCATTTTTTAAGTGGGTTCTCACAGTGTATCCATTCTCCAACTTTCAGTTCTCTTAAATCAGGATCTGTTTTTATCTTAACATTTAAGATTTCTGATAAAATTTTAGCGGTTTGCGAGGCTCTCCCCAAATCACTTGTGTATATTTCCTGGATATTTTCCTTTTTGAAACATAGCGCTAATTTTTTGGTCTGTTTAATCCCTTTATCAGTTAACTCAGAGTCTAAATCAGACCCCTGACATTTCTTCTTCTTATTAAGCGAAGATTCTGCGTGTCTTATTAGAAATATTTTTAGCATTTTATTTGTTTGTTATCTCCATATCAAAATCAATACCTCATTTATTTTTCTCTCATTAATTCTTCTTCGTTTATTATTTTTGCCTGAAACTTCCATAATTTAAATCCTTTTTCTTGCCAGCTGTCTAAAGGAAGACCTGACTTCTGGCATAATGCTCTTAAAAAATGTTCGCTGTTTAGTTTATGCTCTACAGCTACTTGTGGAAGCAAAAGGCCTCCAAACCCCTCATACTCACACATTAATCCATCTTCACCTATTTTAATATTTTCAATTTTTGGCTCAATTTTTTCTGGCAGAGTTAATATAGAGAGTTCTATTTTAATTTCTGGAAATTCTTTTTCTGATAACTGAGGAAAGCGAGGGTCAGAAAAAGCAGCAGACTTAGCTGCTTGCACTATCGCCTCACCCAAAGGCATTAAAGGATAAGGAAAGCCTATACACCCTCTTAGTTCGCCATGCTTTGTTAAGGTTACAAAACACCCTCTCTTCTCCTGTAACTCTTTATCTTCTGGAAGTTTAATTTTCTTTCCAGAAAACTCAGATGCAATTGCCTCTTTCGCCAATTTTATATAATTAGTTTCTTTCATAGTTTAACAAGAAGAATAGGGTTAATATATTTTGCTTTTTACTTCGCTTTTTTAAACTCATTGAGAATTTTGTCTGTATCTTTCTCTATCTTCGAGATAGCATCTTGCAAAGCTTTTTTTGCTCCTTTGCCGCTTGTTTTTATGTGTAAGATAGGATGCTTAGATGGATGCTCTCTTCTCCAAGCAGCAAAACTAACAGAATCATCTTCATTTAAATAAGCTCTCAAAATTTCAACTATGGTTAGATTATTAATTTGCACTTTTAATTCGTTCTTGTCATCCTGAAGAATTTTAGTTTCCATTTTGTATAAAAACTATAGAAAAAGGGTGTTTTTAAAGCTTTTCTATATGTTAAGTCAAGTTCATAACTTAGTGCCATCCTAGAAATTTATAAGAAAGCAAAAGGCTTACTTTGCTTCAACTACTTCATATCCCGTTAGAGTAGACTCTAAAACAATTCTCTTTGGCTTTTCTTGATTTGAATCTAAGAAATATGAATGCACAACAAGCATATCAATGCTTCTTAAATCAACTTCATTAGGATTTTTATCAACAGTCTCTTGTATTACTACTTTTGCTGCATCATGAGAAATGCCTATATACACTCTATCAGGCAAATAGCGAGCAGCTCTTACCCCAGTTAAATGAATAAATTCTTCTGAATCTATAGGGTACAGAAATGTGTCATACTTTTTTAAAGTCTCATCTTTTGCAACTACTACTGCCAAGTCTCCTCTGCATTCTTCTTTTATTTGTCCACCAAAAAATGTTCTCATGAGATAAAGAATAAATATACCATTTATAAACCTTTAGGTTGTGACTACTTAATAATTAACAAATTGCATTATCTTTTCATCTGCCATATTATTTTTTAAACCTTATTCTTCTAACTCAATCTCATCTCCAGTCATTTTTTCTCTCTCTCTTTTTCTTTCTGCAAGTTCTGCGATTGTTGGAATATGATTTGTTTTTTCTATTCTCATGGCTCTTTTTTCTACAACCTTGGTTGTTTTGCCCAAGGCAAGCCCTTTCATCTCGCCTGCTACTTCTTCCCTTAGCTCTTGCTTTCTTTTTTCTTGCAAAGATTTTCTTTCTTCCTCTTCTTTTTTAAGCATTTCTTCTTTATGCGCTTCTCTCATTTTTTTTAATTCTTCAATTGTTACTTTTTTTGCAATTTCTGGTTTAAAACTTAAAACCTCTAATGGAGTTAGTTCTTCTTCGCCTTTTTCTATAGCCTCTCCAGCTACTTTCCCGCCAGCAAGTGAAGAGATAAGTTCTAATTCGTTTACTTCTATACCCCCTTCATTTTCTATTTCTTCTTCTGTTTTTTCCTTTTGTTCTTCTTCAAGAAAGCGTGTTTTAAATCTTCCTTGGGTTCTCTCTTTCTGCCTTTTTTCTTCTTCTATTTCTTCTTCTGTTTTTTTTGTTATTGTTATTTGTAAAAACTGCTCTAGTTTCCTTAATAGTTTTTCAGAGTCTTCAGGAAGCTGAGCTTTTTCTATTAGACTTATAGCAGCTTCACTTTCTCCTAAAGCCCACCCCAGCTGTTTTTGGCTTAAACCTTTATTTCTCCTTGCTCTCTGAACATGCCAGTGAAAATTATCTATAAGCTCAAGAGGCTTTTTTTCTTCAGGCATCTCTAATTCTGGATTTTCCTCTAATCTTTTTAGCTGATCTAAAACACTTTCAGTTTTCTTTTCTTCTTTAACCAGTCCAGCTAATCTTCTCATCCTTTGATAAACTCCATAAGCTTTTTCAGATTCTCTTAATTGAGAAGTGGAAGGTTTTCTTAGCACAGGAATATCTTCTCCAACAGAGCATCTTTCGCATATTTTGACCATTTCATTTTCATAAATAGCGTCAAGAAGCTTCACTTCTTTCCCGTTTTTCCCGCATCTAAAACATGTTTCCATTTTTTCTTTCTCCGAAGTCTTTCTTTTATGAAGAAAGAGCTCTTTTTATTGATTATTATAGTAAAAAATATATATCACCACGATAATTTTTATTTTTTGAAAATTGCATAAAGGCATCTGCCAGTATCTTTTGAGTATCCAACAGAGTAGTTAAGATTGTTTAGCTTTTTAATATGCTCTCCTCTTTGTTCATAACATGAGAAATAAAAAATACAATCTGGCCTTTCCCTCAAAATATTGTCATCCTTAAAGTTTTCATCAAAAACCTCATAAGGAAAAACTGTTTTATATGTAATGGCACTTCTAACATCACTAGTTATAACTTTCTCACAAGAAAAGTTTATGGGGGGAGCAATAAAGAAATTTTGATAAGTTCTTTCATCAAAATTAGTGAGAAATGGAGCAGATATTACAAATGAGATTATAATATAAATAAAAATGCTTGGAAAGATTATTTTTTTCTTAAAGTTATACAAACCATAAGCTGAAAATAAAGCAAGAAGAGGGTATATTGGCAAGAGGTATCTTTCTTCTTTTAAGTAAAAAATTTCAAAAAAGCAAAAAAAAGCTAAAACAGGCAAAACTAACAGGAAAATTTTTTTTCCTTTGTTTGAGCTTTCTTTTAAAATTTGATATGCTCCAAAAAGCATAAAGGGAACTAAAATATTAAAAAATAGCAAAATCGAGTAAAAATAGATAAAATCTGTTTTAAGTATAAATCTTGGCCCCAATGGAAAGGCCTTTAAGCTGTACATTTTTCCAAGATTCGCTTTATAATAATTTTGTGAGATTTTCATTAGATGCAGAGGGTCTTTGAACAGAAAATAATTTGACATTAAAAAGGGCAAGATTAAAATAAAGAAAAATAGATTAAACAATATAAAATATTTAATTTTTTTTGTTTTAAAAGCTCTATAAATAAGAAAAAGATTTAAAATTCCAAAAATCAAAAGATTTGGATATTTTGTTAAAAAAGCAAATACAGAGAACAATGCAGAGAGAAAAAGCGCAAACTTTTTTTCGCTGCGTGAAAATTTGAGCATGAAAAAAATTGAAGCAAGAATTAAGAATATCGAAAGAATTTCTGTATAAATTCTAAAGACAAAAATAAAAAATAAAGAGTTTAAAAAAAGAATTATGCAAGAAAGAGATGCAACTTTTTCATTAAAAAGCTCTTTTGAGATTAAATAAAGAAAAACCAACGAAAATACTGCTGTAAAAAAAATAAAAATTTTCCCAGCATAAACAACATTAAACCCCAAAAATCCAAGTTTCCAAAAAAGCCCCAAAATAAGAGGGAGCAAGGGAGCTCTCATCGGCTCAAAAACCCCCTCTCTGCCAAAAGAAAATATGTATTTTCCAACTCCAATATAAGCTGCAGAATCCCACCACAAATCAGAATGTTGTTTAAAATTAAAAAAGAAAATAAAGTAAACTGCTGCAAAGATTAAAAGAATGAATATAATCTTATTTCCCAATAATTTTTTGAATTTCATATTTGCTCCTAAATCCTTCGTAGAGCTTTTTATTTATTACTAATGAAGGGACGCTTTTTATGCTATAATTTGCAATTAATTTTTGAGTTTCATTGTCCAGTGCATTAATATCAAAAGAAAATATTTTTATTTTTTCTCTATCTATCTCATAAATCGTGTCCAGAACATACCCCTGAAGCTCGCTTAATTCATAATCCCCTTTTTTGTCCTTTTTGTTATTAGTATAAAAGAATAGGATTAAAGTCCAATTGTACCTACACTCTTTATTTACTTTCTCTGCTAGTTTTAAAGTTTTAAATTGGACTTCATTATAAATTATTTTTTGCTCAATTACTCTTTTATTGGTTTTTCCGAGCCTTAATTCTAGTTCTGTCAAAATCTCTCCAATCTCTACTTTTTCTTTCCATAGGTCACTCCAGCTTAGATTACAATAAGCTGTCTTGTTCAAGATTGCTCCTCTAAGCTCAAATAAACTAAAAAAAGCAGAGATTGCTTTTTGAGAAAGCCTTAAAGTGTCGAGCTGTTGATAAGCAAAATATTTACCAACAAGAATTCCAAAGCTGAAAAATATAAGGGTTATCAGCAGAGCTATTAAATATGCCTTAAAGCTTATTTTCCTTTTGAGCTTTTCCATTTTACTAATTTATTAACAATTTTACCATTCGGGTTTCTTTTTTATTACAAAATAGGCTATTGAGAGTATATAAAATATAGCAAGCATCCATAAAAAAACAGTTAAGTAAAGTACATAGTATCTCAACTTCAATTTTTCTTGAAGTTCATAATTAACCAAAAAGAGCATGACCAAAGCAATAATAATCGTAACGAAAAACAAAATAATTTGAAGATTAGTCATTCTAATTAAAAACTTGCCTATATCAAAATCAAGTGTAAACATCCAGCCTACACTAAACATTCTGATATAGTCTACTATCCAAGCAAAAAGTGAATAAACACCAAACAAAAAAACAAGGGAGATTAAAAATATGCTTAAAAAACTTATGGGCAGAATAAAAATACCTAAATCTCCGTATTTTCTATTAAAAAACAATTTTTTGTATTTGGCATAATTATACAAAGTTCCATAACTCCACCTTAATCTCTGCCTTAAAAGTTTTTTAAGGTTGTTTGGAACGTCTGTTGTAGCATAAGAGTGTGTAACATATGCTACATTATAATTTGCACTTTGAATCCTCAAACCCATTTCTAAATCTTCTGTTAGGTTGCCCTCATCAAAATAACCATATTTCAAGAAAAACTTCCTTTTGAATATTGTAAAAGCAGGGGCAACAGGAAGTGAATTTAAATTCCCAACTATCAGCCTAGAA
>Ga0315276_10003109_pt1 | contig 15196 bp, 16 predicted proteins | sample YL17G05_0_MG_FD_204542 | JGI IMG/M metagenome (GOLD analysis project Ga0315276, IMG submission 204542) | Sediment microbial communities from Yellowstone Lake, YNP, Wyoming, USA - YL17G05_0 | ecosystem: Environmental > Aquatic > Freshwater > Lake > Sediment | place: USA: Wyoming | collected...
TCGGGACCGAGACCATTGAGCACAGCCCTTCCTTCTTGGCCATATCCGGAAACATATAGCCCCGCTCTTTGGTGACGTCGGCCACAATGATCGGTCGACGGTCTTGTACGGCACGCCCACTGATGCTCTGTCCAACCTTAAGATTCGGCTTCCGGCGATACTGTTCACTGAGGCTTTGCGTCGCCTCGATCCGCAGTTCCCCGCTCGTGTGGTCCAGCAACATGATTGAGCAGATCTTGGAGTTCATCATTTGCGCGGTCATCGTAACCAGGAGTTGCAGCACATCTTGGATCAACCGATTGGAGGCCACCGTTTCCGACACCTGCGACAGGGTTTCCACCTGCAAGGCTTTGCGTTTCATTTGATCGTAGAGCCGCGCGTTCTCAATCGCGCCACCGACTTGATTGGCGATGGTGGACAGTAACGCAATCTCATCAGACCGATAGCGTTTCGGGCGCTTGTGCTGGACATTGATCACGCCGACCACTTCTTTCTTAGCCATGATCGGTACGGAGACAAAGGCCTGATGGCGGTCTTCTGGAAGGTTATGGAAAAACTTGAAGCGTGGATCGTCGCTCGCATTACTCGGAATCACGACACGCGTTCGTTCCTGAGCCACCCACCCGGTGATCCCTTCCCCCAACCCGATTGTGATGCGGCCAATCAATTTCGGGTGAGGATTCTTTGAGGCCCGCAGAATGAGTTCGTCTTGGCCATCCGACAACAGATAGAGGAGGCAGGCATCCGCCTTGGTGGCTTCGACGACAACTTCAACGATATGTTTGAGAACTGCCTCGAGATCCAGTTGGTTGCTAATCGATTCCGTGATCCGATGGAGCACATCGACTTCGCGTGTTTTTTCCCGCAAGGCCTGTTGGAGGTGAGCTACGGATGGCGTGTGTTTGGTTGTCATTGGATCTTTATCTTCGTGCACTGGCTTTTCGGCGGACAGGACGCTTGCCTTGCTGACGGCCACTCGACGGTCGGCTCCCACGGCCGTGCTTGCTCTGAAACCACTCTGCACAGACCTGTTGCTCGATCGGCCGAATTACCACCTCCCCAATCCGCACCGGCCACACCCCAACGACCCGCCCCCCGACAACCTTCTTGTCATGTTGCATGGCACCCCAAAGGGAGGTAAAAGATGTCTGTGAGACCTGTTCGGACAACCCAGCGCGCTGCACCAGACTTCTGATCCGTTCGACAGCTTCTCGCCCGCACAGGCCCATATGACAAGCCAAATCCGCTTCTTGCACCAATCCAATTCCAACCGCTTCGCCATGGATCAACCCGCGATAGCCTGCGAGTGACTCCAGTGCATGTCCAATCGTATGGCCGTAGTTGAGAATGCGTCGGCGGTCAGACTCCCGCTCGTCCGCTGCAACCACCTGCGCCTTGATCTCACAGGATCGCTTAATCACGTGGAGCACCGGCGCTTCCTCGAGTTTCAACAGCGCAGGAATCTCCTTTTCCAGAAAAGCAAAGAACTCCCCGTCGGCGATAATGCCGTATTTGATCACTTCGGCCAGACCAGCGATCCATTCTCGACGTGGCAAGGTGCGCAGCGTGAGGGTATCGATCAGTACCGCGCGTGGTTGGTAAAACGCCCCGATGAGATTCTTTCCCAGCCGATGGTCCACGCCGGTCTTGCCACCGACGCTGGAGTCTACTTGGGCTACAAGCGTGGTCGGCACTTGCACAAACGGGATTCCTCGTTGATAGATCGCGGCAGCAAAGCCGGTGATATCACCGATGACCCCACCACCGAGGGCCAGTAACAGAGACTGACGTTCGAACTTATGCTTGGCCAGCGCATCAAGGATCTTGGCGATTGTGCCGAGCGTCTTCGTTCGCTCTCCAGGCGGCAAGATAATGGGGGTGGGATCGTATCCTGCCTTGCGAAGCGAGCGGAGGGTCCCTTGAAGATAATGGCTCGCCACATGCCTATCTGTCACAACCCCGATCTTTGGAGAGGTCGTAAGGTCCCTGAGCCTGTCCCCCACTGTCGCGAGTAATCCGGGACGGAGCACAATGTCATAGCTCCGCTCCCCCAAGCTCATCGGCACAATCTGTTCTGCCACAGCGGCCATGCTCAACGATGGTTTCTCCTGTCACAATATACCATTCACCCATCCGATTCTTCCTGGACAGAAGGACCTGGACTCACGAGACACTTCGCCTGCGGTGATGATGAATTGCGAGGGTTAAAATCGTGGGGATACTACCACAACGGTTCGGTAACTAGAAGGTTTTTAGATAAGCCTCTAGGTTAAATGATCGCGCTTCACGACCTCAGGAGTATCCCCCTTTAGGTTTATTAAGCATCACATTGGTTGCTTCAAATGGCTCTGACCGCTTCCCAAGCCATGATGTCAGTTCGATTGCCAATTGTTTTGCACGCGCAGACAGTCGATCGCCCGTCGCATTTTCTTGCGACGAGCAGGGTCAGCATTCGTTGATCATATCAGAAATAATCAGAGGACTAGAGAGCACGCCTTAGAGGATCGAGATGAAACACCAACCGTGAAGCCTCACCACCCTTGATCTCCCCCATCAATAACGGGCTTGAAAGTTCGCTACAAACTCTTGATGATACTAGGCGTCAAGAAAATGAGCAGCTCTTGCTTCGCGACAGACTCGGTCTTTTGCTTAAAGAGCCATCCCAGAACAGGCACGCGAGAGAGGTAGGGGATACCAGCCACGCCGTTGTTCTGCGAATCGATAAACACCCCGCCGATCACCATGGTCTCGCCATCGCGGATAGTGACCTGGGTATTGGCTTCGCGGCGGTCGATACTTGGACCAGCCGGATTGCTCCGTGCGCCAACGGCGTTTCTGGTTGCACGAACTTTCAGCTGAATTGTCTTGCCGATTTCCTTCGGATCACGCGAGGTAATCTGAGGGGTCACATTCAGTTCCAAGTTCGCATCCACAAAAGTGGTTTGCGTCCCCTGGAGAGAGGTCGTCTGGAATGGAATCGATTCTCCCTGTGAGATCTTGGCTTCCCGCTTGTCCAAGGTCGTGACCTTCGGCGCAGCAATGACTTTACTCAAGCCGAGCAACTCACCTGCCGACAACCGCACGTCCAACAGCGCTCCGTCTGTTTTCCCAATTGTGAACCCGACGCCAGGAGTTGACGACAAACCACCGACTGTGGCGGGAAGATTTACCAGAAAATCAGATACTTGACCCCCAAATGGTCCGACAACACCCGACTTGAAGTTCGCCACCCCAGTAGATCCGACCTGATTCACATTCTGCACGCCCCACTGAACACCCAGCGAACGGGAGTAGGTCGTATCAGCCTGTACAATCCTGGCCTCAATTTGGACTTGAGGCACTTCGAGATCGAGCCCATCAACTAGCTGCTTCATCACCCCAATCTTGCTTTCCGTATCCCGAACGATTAAAGCATTAGTCCCCTGACTGATTTGCATCAACCCTCTCGGGCTCAAATACTGCCGAAGAGCCGTCATGAGTTCTGTCGCTTGCAGGTTCCTAACATAAAACACACGATCGACCAGTTCTTCTGCTTTCGTCTTGGCATCCTTCGCCTGCGCTTCTTCATTCTGCTGTTTGGCAAGGTTCGCCAGCGAATCGATCCAGAGGATATTGCCTTGCCTGATCTTGCCCAACCCATTCATCTTCAAAATCATATCGAGCGCCTGATCCCAGGGAACACTCACGAGCTTCATCGTGACCTTACTCTTGACTCCTTCGCCGACGACCATGTTAAACCCACTCACTTCGGCAATGAGGCGCAGCACATTACTGATGTCGGCCTGCTGGAAATCCAGCGAAATGCGCCGGCCGACATAACGCGTTTCTCCAAGAACCAAATCTTCCTTTGGCGTGCTTTTCTCGCTACTATCTGCCTCGGAGGTCATCAGAACAGATCGCACATGAAATTTCGTCGAAGACCGCCGAACCGCAGCCATTGTCCGCTGAGCTACCCGAAGGGTGGCATCCGTCTGGACCTGCGGCATTGCAGGACTCTCCGACTCGATTGCCTCACCCGCCTCGCCACGGTATAGGTCTATGCCCGCGACCATATCCGTACCGGCGCCTTCCCGAAGAGTCACAATGAGATTCGACCCTTGCGGTTCAACCGAGTAGGCAGCCTTACCGGCAAGATCCAATACCACTCGTACTTTATCGCCATGATAACCGAGACGCACTTGCTTCAAAATCTGGTGATTCACAGACATGACTGGCTTGCGTATGGCGGAAGCCACACGTGGAATGTCTATTACGAGACGCCGCTCATCAAGACGAGTTACCTCGTGGACCAACCTGCCATCTCCCGAGATGACAACACGGATGTCGTCAGTGCCGCGCTGAACATCGATGCGGGTCAGGGTCTGCGCCAGACCTCCCTCGATAATCGATGGCATGCCTGAATCGACAGCAGGCAAGTCAATTGACGCCCCTATCGATGGCATGGCCATCGGAACACTGAGCGCTCCCACTGCCGAGAGCACGCGAACAAATGCTGTAGTTGTCATGGTCAGTTTAGGTGTCATTCTGCGCCCTCTTTCGGGTGGAGGAGCTTGACATACTCTCGCTCCTGTTTGCTCCCATACACATCTGTAAACCTTTCTTGCACCACAATACCTTTCTCCGTCACAGCACTCACCACGCCATTATTGGGACCGATACGCGTTCCTCGACGCACCGTATATCCATTCCCATCTGGCGTCTGGACCATAGCCGTATAGCCGTAGGCCCCCCATACCACAGCGATCAGGTTCATCTCCGTGAGTCCAACGCGTTGGAGCGGAGGCAACGTGGGGTCAATCGGCCCGAGTCCCAACTGTTCCAAAACTGGCGCGAAAGGATCGCGCCGCCCGGAAGGGTCATAGGAATGTGCGCTCACTGGCTCCAACATTGAATTGAGTGCAACTGGTTTAACATTCTCATCGCCAGATGCCGCGGCTAAAGTAGAACCCAATGCGTGCCTCGGCACATCATTGATAGAGGGCACTTTCAAAGAATCCTGCCGCATTGGGTTCATTTGTCTGACATGAGAACTCATACCAGTCTCAGCAAAAACCAGTCCAACTGCGACGAGCAGGCAGGCGCATCCAATTAGAGTCATTCTTGTTGTCTTCATGGTCAACCGCGTGTTTCCACAGATGTCATTCATCACTCAATGCCTCACACACACCCAAAACTCTGTGCCCTATTTCTTCTGAGGCGCCACCGCAGCCAGCTTGGTTTCCTGTGGTGCCGCATAGGCGACGAGGTCAAAAACGGTCTGCGTAACAACCCGCCCCTTCTCAAACTTAGGAGCTCCCATCTTGAGGCCAGACACGGTCACAATCCGAGGCAACGCGTTGATTCGATCAAAAAACAAAGCTGCGGTATGATAGCCGCCAGAGACTTCTACGTTCACCGGCATGCGGACAAAGAGCTTCGATGGGTCCTCGGTCTTGACACTCGGTTTCCACAGCTTAATGTCGAGTCCAAGGCGAATCCCCAAGTCTGACACCTGTTTGAGCAACATCACCGCCTCCTCTTCAGGCGGCAATCGTTCTTTCTTTTTTGCGAGTTCAATCTCTAGTTGCTTACTGGCAGCAATGAGTTCATCGAGATGTTTGACTTTAATGGTCAACGTTTGAATCTCGTTATCGAGCGTGCCGATCGCTCCTTGGAGCCCTGCAATTTCCGTCGACTTTGGCTCGGCCACATAATAATAGAAACCAACGACAATCCCCGCAATAACCATCAGAAGCAGCCCCACCTTCTGAACCAGTGGGATTGACCGCATTACGTCAAGATTCACAGAAGGCAGGTTCATAATTCTTAACCTTTGAGACGGAAACCAAGTTTGAACTGATAGATATTGAGTTGGCTCTCCACCGCAGCTCGACTTTCTTGAAGATTGATATTTGTGAAGTAGTCGGTGCGGCGCAGGTTATTCACGAATTCCACCACATCGTCATTTGTCGCCGCACGACCCTCAAGATCGATGTCTTTCCCGGTGACCGCGACTCTCACCAGCCACAACTTCAACGGTTCCAGACTTTGACTGACATGGTCAAGCACCTTGACGGGGCCAATACGTGATTTCTCTAACTCATCAATAATACGGTTTTTGTCTTCCAACGCCTTCTTCCGACTTTCAAAATCAGAAACCTGCTTCACTTGCTCCTTCAACTGCGCGACTTGCTTCTCCTTATCGAGTTTCTCAATCTGCCGCACGGTTATTTCTTCATCGAGTGACGCCGAGTACCACCAACATCCCGCCAGGGTTATGAGCAACAACCCCACACCCAGCAGCGCCTGTGCTCTGACATCATATTGGGGCTTCGCATTATGCCCTTTCTGCCCTGGCAATAAGTTAATGCGAATCATCGATCCCCTACCGATCTAAGGGCCAATCCAACCCCCACGGCAGCCAACGGAGCCAGCGCGGCCAAGGTATCCTGATCAAAATCGCTCCCCGAGGTGTCGATTTCACCGAACGGATTGGCCACCTCGACGACAGCCTCCATTCGATCTCTCAGTTGTGCGACCAACCCCTTGACCTGAGCGCCCCCTCCGCACAAGAGAACATGCTGAATGTCCGCATCCGACATGGTGGACTTGAAGTAATCGATGGTCCTTGCAATTTCCGACGCAACCTCGGCATTTACACTATCGACGACCTTAGTCACCGCGGCCTGATTGCTCCCTGCCGAGCGCTCGCCTTTTTTCGTTTCCTCTGCCTCCTCATAGGACATGCCCATCTCTCGCTGAATGGCTTCCGTATAGCGATTCCCTCCGATGGGAATATCACGCGTGAACAGCGAGGTACCGCCTCGAACAATATTGATATTCATGACACTGGCGCCAATATTGACGAGCGCGGTGGTATCCTCCTGCGAGACAGGATAGTTGATCGAATGCATGTTTTCGATCGCAAAGGCATCCACATCCATCACCATCGGAAATAACCCCGCCCCCTTGACGAGTTCGGTCAATTCATTGATCTTGTCCTTCTTTGCAGCGACGAGAATAATTGACATCTCTCCCTGGGTATCGCCCGCGGCCTCGGAAGAGGGCAACACACTGAAGTCGATGTTCACCTCATTAATATCAAAGGGTATGTACTGCTCCGCAGCAAGCCTCACCTGCCCCTCCAACTCATCATCAGGCATCGCTGGCAGACTAATCTTTTTAATGATGACGGCATGTCCTGAAATCGACACGGCGACTTGCCTCACCTTGACGTTCGTCTCCTCAAACAATTCCTTAATCGCTGACACCACCCGCCCCTCGTCCATCACCGTTCCATCGACGATGACTTCCGGCTCAAGTGGTTTAAATCCATACTTCTGGAGAATGTACCGCCCTCGGCTCTCCTTCAACTGGACGAGCTTGATACCGCTCGACCCGATATCCAGTCCCACGAGCTGTCGCTTGGGCGTGAACATCGAGAACAGATCGGTTTCGGAGAGACTCTTGAATGAACTCAACATACGCGCCTCTGACTGTACATGACTATCCGCGCAGGACAAATCTTTATGTGAATTTCGCACAGACTGTCAATCATGACTATACCCCCGCAGATTTCAACGTCCTTAAGAAAGAATTTTGATCGAGACCGGTCTGGCTATACACCTACGTCCTGGCCTTCACTCCACGTTTCCCTATATGAGGAGCCGCATGGAACTGAATCACGTCCGGCAAACGTCTGAACGGTGCGTCTACGCTGGGGATTGGCTTCATGCACATGCTAAGTATAGTCCATGTACTCTACCTGTCAAGAAAATCACTTTCAGTACACACGCATAGGTATAGAGACGAGAGCGATAGTGGTGGGAGGAGGAGCGTAACGGCTCCGTGGGTTACTACTTATTGAGATCGCGATGGGCGACGGTCACTTGATATCCAATTGCGGCAAAACTTTCTTGAAGCCGGCCGGCAATAGCCACGGACCGATGACGTCCGCCGGTGCAACCAATCCCAACATTCACATAACTGCGACGTTCTCGCTCGAAGAGGGGGATGAGAAATTTAAAGAGGCCTTCAAGCTGCCCGATGAAGGTAACGGCGTCCTGATCGGTCAGCACATAGTTTCGCACTCGCGGGTCTACCCCGGTCAATGGCTTGAGTTCGGGAACGAAGAATGGATTTCGTAAGAACCGGACATCGAACAGGAGGTCAATATCGTACGGCACGCCGAACTTGAAGCCGAAGGTCACCAGCGAGATAGTCAGCCGGCGAGGCGTACCCTCCTGTCCGAACCGCCTGGCCAGCAACTCTCGCAGCTCATGCACCGTCAAATCGGAGGTATCAATAATACGGTCGGCGTGGCGTCGCAGATCGGCGAGACGCTCTTTCTCGAAGCGCACGCCTTCCAACACCGGGAGATGCGGCAGGAGTGGATGGGGCCTCCGAGACTCCGAGAATCGGCGAACCAGTACCTCTTCACGAGCTTCAAAAAATATCAACTCAACCGAATGACCAAGAGCCTTAACCCGCTCAAGAATCCCTATGAGATCGGAAAAGAACACGCGCTCCCTGACATCGATACCGAGCGCGACATTCTTAATCTCGCCCCCCTGCTGATGACACAACTCAACAAAGGTCGGTAGAAGAGCCGGCGGCAAATTATCGATGCAGAAATGCCCGACATCTTCGAAGCACTTGAGGGCATGCGACTTCCCTGAGCCAGAAAGACCGCTGATTACAACCAACTTGAGTGCAGCCATGCCTACCTACCCCTTACGGATCAATCAGAACCACTCGGTCACGATCGACACGCTGAAGAATCTGTAATTTTCCAGAAGACCGTGAGGTGAACACCACCAACGAGCCAGGCAGAGGATCTAGCCGACGCTTCGCCTCCTCCAGAGTCAGAACAGCCCGGACTGGACAAATGACTTCAATCTCTTCCTCTTCCTTGCGAATAGCCGGGCGCAGAATTTTGCGCACCGATTTCTTGGTCGGTTCTTTATGATCAGCCTGGCGTTCCTTGTACTTTCGTATCTGGACACCCAGTAGGTCCACCAGTTGATCGATCGTTGTATACATTTCCAGCGTTGAAGCTTTTGCCTGAATCCGTCGCCCCTACACCATACTGACAACCTCCGCCGCAATGCTGAAGCTTACTCACACTCAGGATCACTTCCAGATGGCTCAGCTTCACGTTATAGCGAAAGCCGCTCAAACCGGTTTTCAATATGCGCACTGAGAGCCAGCGTCACCACGAGATGTCGTCCTGTAATTTTCATAGGCATCCGTCCTTTCATGCTCACTGACTTCGGCCTTACTGCTGACACTCGACGATGCGTATTAACTCTGAGAGCCATCACGTCAGAGGGAACAACAAACAAGAGACGGGGACGCGCTTGCGGCTGAGCAGGGCAGGTCTAAAAGAACCGCTTGCGTTGAGTGGCCGAGGGAATATGTTCTTCCGCCCGGTACTTGGCCACCGTCCGGCGTGCAATCACTACCTGCTTCGTGAGCAGACGTGCCGCAATCTCTTCATCTTTAAGTGGGTGGCTTGGATCTTCCTCTGCCACTATGATCCGAATCATCTCCCTCACCGTTACGGACGACATCATATCGGACGGCTGATCCGTTCGCTGCAGGCCCGCGTTGAAGAAGAATTTCAGCTCCAGCATGCCCTGCGGACAGTACATGTACTTGTTCGCTGTCACACGACTGATCGTCGATTCGTGCATCCCAATATCCTCAGCCACCTGCTTAAGCACCAGCGGCTTGAGATACTGCACGCCCTTTTCAAAGAATTGCTCCTGGAACTTCACGATACTCGACACCACCTTTACGATTGTCTTGTTCCGCTGTTCGATACTGCGAATGACCCATTGTGCTGCTCGCAGCTTCTCATCCATGTAGGCCTTCGTCTCAGCCGAGCCACCTTCACCCGCTCCCATTAATTGCTTATAGTAGGGGCTGATCCGCATGCGAGGCAGCCCATCATCGTTTAGCAATACCACCCACTCCCCTTCATTTTTGATGACGAACACATCAGGGACAATCACATAGTTCTGGGTGCTGGCAAACGGTCGTCCCGGCTTTGGCTCAAGTACTTCGATAACCTTCGTCGCCTGAAAGACCTCTTCCACCGTGACATTTAGGGCTTTTGCGATTTTCGCATACTGCTTTTTCTCCAGGTCTTTGAGATGATGCTGCACAATCGCTTCAACAATCGATCCCTTCAAGGCGCCAGGCCGAGCCCCTAATGATCCCATGGGACTCTTCCCCAAATGTCCGATTTGTAAGAGTAGGCATTCCGCAAGATCTCGAGCCGCCACGCCAGTCGGATCGAAGCTCTGAATATCCTTCAGGACTGACTCCGCTTCGATTTCAGTGAAATCGGTCCCGCTGACCATCTCCGCAAGAGACATGCGCAGGTATCCATCATCGTCAAGATTGCCGATGATCAACCGCCCAATCTCCTTTTCACGATCCGATAACCCTGAGAACGACAACTGCCAGAGAAGATGGTCCTCCAAAGAGGTGGCTTTCGCCATAGTTTGTTCATAGGATGGAAACTCGTCCTGCGAGGGCGACTGAGACTCAGATCCGCCTATCCGACGATCGCTCCCAAAGTACTCTTCCCACCCAGCCGCCGAGGCCTCGTCTGGTGTATCACGCTCTTCCGTGGTTGACTGCTCCGCGTCCGGCGATTCGCTGTTCGCTGCCACTGCCGCATCCTCTGCCTTTTCCTCTGCGCTTCCAGACTCACTGTCCTCCGCCTCACTTGTGAGTTCCTCCAAGAGCGGATTTTCCATCAAATGTTGAGTTAAACTCTGCTGAAGCTCTTGTCGCGACAATTGCAGCAGCTTAATCGCCTGCTGCAATTGTGGAGTCATGATCAGCTTTTGACTAAGTCGAAGGTCGAGCCTGAGCTTCATACGCACACATCCTTACGCGTCATAGCTTGAACCGTTCCCCTAGATAGACAGCTCGGGCCGTTTCACTCTTGACGATGGATTCAGGAGACCCGGCCTCGAGGATCGAGCCTTCGTTGATGATGTAGGCCCGATCCGTGATGGATAGCGTCTCCTGGACATTGTGATCGGTGATCAAAATACCGATTCCTTTTTCTTTCAATCGGGTAATAATTTGCTGGATGTCAGCGACGGCAATCGGGTCGATCCCTGCAAAGGGTTCGTCGAGCAACATGAATGACGGGCTCGTTGCGAGCGCCCTAGTAATTTCTAACCGCCGACGTTCCCCCCCCGACAACGCATACGCCATGCTCGTTCGAATATGGCAGAGATCGAGTTCCTTGAGAAGGGCATCGACCCGTTCGCGACGCTCTGCCCGAGAGTAGTCCAGCATCTCAAGAATTGCTAGAATATTGTCTTCAACCGACAAGCGTCGAAACACAGACGACTCTTGAGGAAGATACCCAATCCCTTTCCGCGCACGTCTGTACATTGGCAGATCCGTGATCACCTCTTCACCGAGTGAAATCGTCCCTTCATCGGGCTGACACAGACCAACGATCATATCGAAAATGGTGGTTTTCCCAGCCCCATTGGGGCCCAGTAACCCCACGATTTCACCGGCGAGGACTTCAATCGAGACGCCTTTCACGACCTTGCGGGCGCGAAAACTTTTCACCAATCCCGTCGCGCATAAACCGGCACCTTTTACCCTGTTCACCGGGACTCCAGTCGACGCCGCATTCCTCTGAACCGCCTCGATCACTTGGAAGCCCCTCCATCCGGCTCAATCCGCACGTGCGAGCCACCTTCCACCACACTCCGATCCTCTGCCAAAAACATCGTGATTTGCTTGCCGCTAACTCGCGTACCCTTGTCCCAGGCCACCGGGTCACCCGTCAGAACGATCTTATCCCCATCATGGTAGTAGATGGCTTTCTCACAGGTCGCACTCCCTGAATCCTTCTCGATTTTCACTCGCCCGGTCGCCTCAATCCTGTTGACCGAACGATTCGACACAGCCGGCACGGCATCAGGCCCTTTCGAAGACGCGGCGCCACTGACGGCCTCATGTCCTTTCTTGTTATCACTCGGAGTCGGATCTTGAGCGCGAAACATCACCACCATGCGATCGGAATAGACAACTAATGACCCACGTGTTAGCACAACTGCTCCCTCAAACACCGCTTGGCTATCCTGATTTTTTACGGTCATCTTCTTGGCCGTAATGGTGGTGCTAACCGCTTGATCAGCACCACCTTTTGGAAGGGCTGCGTGAGCCGATTCACTCAAGGAGGCTATCCCAAACGGGAACAAATTAAGAAGCAGGAGCCAAATCCACATGTACATCCTCAAGTACTTCAAATTCTTCAGTATTCAAATGTCCCAACAAGCCACGTCCCGTCACCTCTAACCCATGTCCAACGATACGGACGGGATCCTGCGTGCGTATCTCTCTCGTCTGATCGGTCCAAGCCAGATTGTTGGTATAGATCACATACCCGCTTTCGGTGTGAATCACGAGTGGCTCTGATCGGTTCGCGAGCACAAAGTTCTTCGTTTCCGTATCCAATGTCCCTTCATCTCCGGTCACCGTCAATTCCTTCCCCTGCTGGCCGAATAGCGTGACTGCGACGACTTGGAGCATCGCCCGCCTGTCCCGTTCAAACAGCCGAGCCTCTTTTGCCTGCACCTGCCATTGAACCACATCACCTTTCGTTTGGGTGAATGTAAAATGGGAGATCGTGGCGTCAGCTATGTCCATGGAGCCGGGAGCCGTCGCCGTCGGGGTGGGAACCGTTGTCGAGTTAGTCACGAGAATGTATGCGAGGAAACAGGCCAACACCGTACTGAGGGCTAACAAACCTCGTCGTACCCAGCGTTGCCACACTTTGCGCCTACTTCCTTCTTAAGTAGCATGAATGAGACTGGCACGATAGTAGCATGAGCTCAAAAACAAGTAAACTCATGCCAGAGGTTCTGGCATGAGTTTACTTGGAATAAATTGAGTGAACGAGATGGGAGAATCGTCGAAACGATACTGCATCGTCGCACGCACGACTAGATCTCCTAGACAGGAGACCTAGTCGGCAGCGGGAGTCGCGGGAGCTGATGAAGCAGGCGCTTGTTTCTTTGCCGTTGCCATATCAGGACGGGTGACGAGTTCGATGGCGACCATCTTCGCCGCATCGCCGATGCGCCGTCTCGTCTTAACCGTTCTAGTATAACCACCGGTACGTTCTTTAAATCGTGCCGCGACATCGTTGAATAATTTTGAGACGACGTCCTTACTGCGGATAAACGCAAGAGCTTGCCGTCGAGCCGGCAAGGTCCCTTCCTTGCCGAGCGTAATCATCCGGTCCGTGAACCCTCTGATTTCCTTCGCCTTCGCCTCAGTCGTCTCGATTCGCTCATGCTCGAGCAGCGACGTCACGAGACTTCGGAACAGGGCCCATCGATGTTTCGTCTTTCGTCCAAGCTGTCTGCCGTTTTTTCTATGACGCACGGGTTGCCTCTTGTTTCGTTACTCGCTCTTCGGATTACCGCTAGTGGGCTGCACGGCATCCAGCTTGACGCCGAGACCCAAGCCCATATCCGTCAAGATTTCCTTGATTTCGTTGAGCGATTTCTTGCCGAAATTCTTTGTCCGCAACATCTCCCCTTCGGTCTTCTGAACTAAGTCGGCGATGGTCTTAATGTTCGCATTCTTCAGGCAATTCGCGGCACGAACCGACAATTCCAGTTCATTCACACTACGGAACAGATGCTTATTGACCTCACGTTGAGCCTCATCGCTACCAAGATCAGCGCGCCCTTCGACACGTTCTTCTGGATTGATAAAGATATCAACGTGATCACGCATAATTCCTGCGGCCGTGGACAGCGCATCTCGAGGCGAGATAGTCCCATCCGTCCAGATTTCCAAGGTCAACTTGTCATAATCGGTCATGCGACCGACGCGAGCATTCTCCACATGAAAATTCACACGCTTGATAGGTGAAAATACTGAATCGATCGCAATCACACCAATCGGCAACCCTTCTTCCTTGTTTCGTTCAGAGGGCACGTAGCCCCGCCCATGCTTCACCGTCATTTCCATATCGAACAAGGCATCCTTGTCCAACGTCGCAATATGAAGATTCGGCGTCAGGATAGTCACGTCTGCATCATGAATAATGTCAGACCCCTTGGCTTCACCGGGGCCCTTCTTCTTGAGACGAAGCGTCTTGGGCTTATCGGTATGTAGCGCTAGTCGCAACCCTTTGACGTTCAGAATGATGGAGGTCACATCCTCCGTAATCCCAGGAATCGTAGAGAACTCGTGCAGGACACCTTCGATTTTCACAGTGGTCACCGCCGCACCAGTCAGCGAAGACAGCAGCACACGTCGTAAGGCATTGCCAACAGTCGTTCCAAACCCACGTTCATAGGCCTCTGTCGTAAACCTGCCGAACGTTTGGGTCTGGGTATCCTTGTCGACTTCCACCCGCATCGGGATCTGAAAGTCCTTCATTGCTTTAATCATGACTCCCCCTTCATCTCATCGAGTAGCCAGCCACTGAACAGCACCAGTTCGCCACACAGAGACCGACCCCCGCGCCCAAATCCACACTTACTACCTGGAATACAACTCCACTACCATCTGCTCATTCACCGGTAGCGAAATCTGATCCTTGGACGGCACCGCCCGTACCATTCCTTTAAATGCCGTCTTGTCCAACTCCAACCACTCCGGAATACCTCGCCCATCAACGGACTCTAAAGCGGCCTGAATCGAGATCAATGAACGGCTTCGCTCCCGAACGCTAATGACGTCTCCCGCTTTGACCTGGGCACCAGGGACATTGATTTTTCGACCATTCATGGTCAGATGCCCATGGCTCACTAGTTGCCTGGCTTCTTTTCGCGAGGCACCAAACCCTAACCGATAGGCCACATTGTCCAACCGGCATTCCAGCAACCGCAAGAGCACCTCGCCGGTAATACCAGATTGGCGTTCCGCGCGCTCAAACACGCCACGGAACTGGCACTCCATCAGACCGTAAATTCTGCGCAGCTTCTGCTTTTCTCTGAGCTGTGTGCTGTATTCTGAGTTTCTCGGACGCTTTTGCCCGTGCTGTCCAGGAGGATAGCTCCGTCGCTCGATTGCACATTTTTCTGTCATACAGCGCGAGCCTTTCAGAAACAACTTCTCACCCTCTCGCCGACACAACCGACAGACGGGACCGCGATACTTTGCCACTGCTCTACCTCCGGTTACCGGACATCACCACGTGGGTGCGCCCAAC
>Ga0315276_10003110_pt1 | contig 15195 bp, 14 predicted proteins | sample YL17G05_0_MG_FD_204542 | JGI IMG/M metagenome (GOLD analysis project Ga0315276, IMG submission 204542) | Sediment microbial communities from Yellowstone Lake, YNP, Wyoming, USA - YL17G05_0 | ecosystem: Environmental > Aquatic > Freshwater > Lake > Sediment | place: USA: Wyoming | collected...
TTGGTCCGCAGCGCCTCGATCTTCGCGCTGGAGATCCTGCCCTCCGCCGACTCGGCGGCGATACGCTGGATGTTGATGAAGGCGTACTTCACGCCATCCAGGAACTTGACCTCCGGCACCGGCTTCGCTGCCGGCAGAGCCGCCGGGGCGGCAGGCGGAGCCTGGGCCGGGGGCTGAGCCTGCGGCGCGGCGGTTGGCGGCGTCGGTTTGGTCGGCGGCTGCTGCGCATACGCAGAGCCCGACACGAGAACACATCCCACGAGAGCGGCAACCATAAACGCTTTCATTCGTCCTGTCCCTTTCTTCTAAGTAGCGACTGCACGGAGCCGGCGCGCCAGGGGCGGCGCCGCCGGCTGTCCCTCTAGAACGTCGAACCGACGGCGAACCGGAACGTGAACGCCTTCTGCGGCTGGAGCGAGTTGTTCAGCACGCCCGATCGTTGCGGATTCCAGGAGCTAATCAGACGGAACGGCACGTTCAGCACCGGCATGAAGAACCGGATTTCAGCACCCGTCGACGTCTTGAATCCACCGAACCGCAAATCGTAGCCCCTCATGCCCACCTGGCCCGCGTCGTAGAACAGCACGAGCCGGACGGGACCCGCGATCTGAATCAGGTACTCGAAGTTGAACAGGAGGCTCGTGTTGCCGCCGATGACCAGCCCCGAAATCGGGTCGCGCGGGCCGATGCTGCGGATGTCGAAGCCGCGCACGCTGTACTCGCCGCCCAGGAACAGGCGTTCGAACAGCGGCAGCGACACCGTGTCGCCGATCGGCGTGATGGAGATCCACTGCGCGCGCCCGCCGGCCGACATCCGGCGATTGACCGGATAGTAGTAGACGCCTTCCAGCGTCGGCTTGATGTACTTCGTGTTGCCGCCCAGGCCCGCCAGGTCCACCGACGCCGTGAACCGCTTCCCGGCCTTCGGGAAGATCGGGTCGTCCACCGTATTGTGGACAAAGCTCGGGACGATCTTGCTGATCGTCCGCTTGCCGCCGCTGGCCAGCAGCAGCATGTCGTCGTAGTACGGGTTCCCGGTCGACACCGAGCCCCCGCTGCCGGTCGGATACCCGCCCAGCGGCGGCACGGCCAGCGCCGGGTCCTCGGGCGTGATGACCGGCGGCCCGAGGAAGCCCTGGTTCAGATCCGCGATCGTGATCAGTTCGTAGTTGTAGGTGAGGAACACGCGCGAGAACGCCCGCATGGCGAGTCCCGCCGACACCGACCCGCCCGTGCTGTTCTGCGTGTAGGTGTACGGGTAGCGGATCTGCTGGCGGTGCACGTCGCCGCCCAGCGTGATCGGCCGGTCGAAGAGGAACGGCTCGCTGAAACCGATCTGATAGTTGCGGGCCCGCGACCCTTGCTGCAGCGACACGGTCAGCGTTTCGCCGCGGCCGAGGAAGTTCGCCGTCTGGAAGGTCAGCTGCCCGAAGAACCCCTCGTACTGGGACACGCCCGCCCCGAAGGTCAGCTGGTTGCGGTTCTGCTCCTCGAGCTTGAGCTTGACGTCGACCTTGTTGTCGACGCCCGGCGTCTTGTCGATGGTGAGGTCCTTGTTGCCCTCGAGCGACTTGAAGTAGCCGAGCTGGTTCAGCCGCTTGACGCTGTACTTCAGCGCCTCGGTGTTGAACACGCCGCCCTCGAAGAGGCGAATCTCGCGCCGGATGACATTGTCGCGTGTCGTGTGGTTGCCGACGAAGCTGATGCGGTTGATGAAGTACTGCTTGCCTTCCTGCACCCGCATCACGACATCGACCATCGGCGGCCCCGGCGCCTTCGGCGCCAGCGCCGCCTGGTCCGCGGTCGGCGCCTCGCGAGGCTTGATGTCGGGGTAGGCCGTGAACTCGTAGTAGCCGAGCGAGCCGTAGACCTCGCGGGCCTTTTCCAGCCCCTTCTTCAGGTTCTTGTCGCTGTAGACCTGGCCGTTCTTGACCTTGAAGATCTCCTTCAGGCCCTCGGACTTCACAATCGTGTTGCCGTCGACGCTGAAGTCGCCGACGCGGTACTTCTCGCCTTCCGTCACCGGGATGCGCAGCTCGATGTACCGGATCCGGCGGTCGGTGGAGTCCTCGATGTACTTCAGGTCGGGCTGGCCGACCCGCGCCATCACGTAGCCGTTGTTCCGGTAGTACTCGACGACCTTGTCCGCGTCCTCTTCGAACTTCGTCGCCTGGTACGTGCCGCCGCTGGTGATCCACGAGTACCAGTTCTGCCCCTTGTTGCTCTTCATCTGGCGCTGCAGCGTGCCGTCCGCGAACGCCTTGTTCCCGACGAAGTCCACCTTCCGGATCTTGACCTTCGGCCCCTCGTCCAGCGTGAACGTCAAGTTGACCAGCTTCGGGCCGCCCGCCACTTCCGCGATGGTGTGGGTGACCTTCGCGAACTCGTAGCCCTTCTCGGCGAACATGGTGCGCACGATGCCCTCGACCTTACGGATGAGGCCGGGGTCGATGAACGAGTCGAGGCGGATCGTGACGCTCTCCTCGCGCAGCTTCTCCTCGATCTTCGACTGCTCGATCTTCTTCGACCCGGCGTAGTCGACGATCTTGACGCGCTGGCGCTCCTCCATGTTGAAAATGACGTGCTTGCCGATGACCCCGTTGTCGTACGGCGCGTCCTTCACTTCAACCCAGAGGTTGTCGAGGAACGTCGTGCCCCAGAGATTCTTGAAATCCGCGAGGACGGTCTTCTCGTCGTACGGTTCCCACACGCCGTCGCTCGAGCGGCTCGGTTTGCTCTTGAGGTAGAACTGGTACGTCTGCGGATCGATGACCGACACGTTACCCTGGGTCGGGAAGCGCAATTCGATATAGCGCAGCAACGGCGGAGAGTCCGCTGGCGGCAGCTTCGGAGCCGGCGGCGGAGGCTGAGCGGGCGCCCCTTGGCTCGCCGAAGCAGCCGGAGGCTGCGAAGGCGGCTGGCCGGAGCCCGCCGTCGCCGCCGCAGCCGACGGGCCAGCGGGCGCCGAAGCCGCCCAGGCACTCGCCGGAGCGGCGAAGGCGGCCAGCACGGCAAGCCCCGCCACGAAAAGGTTCCGAATCGCCATCGTGTCCGTATTTCCGGCGGCCCCGCCGCCCCAACATCGGCGCCCGGGCCGGAATCACTCGGATCGGAGCCAGCCGCCACCCTGCCCCTGACGGACACGACGGCCTGCCGCGATCATCCTAGTCTACAAGGTTTTGGACGTCTCAGGCCAGCAGTCGGCCGGGATCGGCGCTGCCGGCCGGCCGGTATCCCAGCCGTTCCCCGTCTAGATACACCTCGATGTCGCCCCCGGGGAGTTGGCCGCGGATGAGCGCTTCCGACAGCGGATCCTCCACATAGCGCTGGAGCGCCCGCCGCAGCGGCCGCGCCCCATAGGACCGGTCCTTGCACGTCGCCGTGATAATCCAGTCGACGACCTGGTCGGTGAGCGTCACACGCATCCGCCGATCCACCAGATTGGTGTTGATCTGCCCCACCATCAGGCGCAGGATCCGCCGCAGATCCTCGTCGGACAGGGCGTCGAACACGATGATCTCGTCGATGCGGTTGATGAGCTCCGGGTTGAACGTCTTCCGGACCTCGCTCAGGACCAGGTCCGACACGCCGCGGGCCACGTCGCGCGCGTCCGGCGACTGGAACCCCATCGAGGTCTTCTTCTGGATGAAGCGGGCCCCGATGTTCGAGGTCATGATGATGATGGTGTTCTTGAAGTTCACCCGGTTCCCCAGCCCGTCGGTCAGGTGGCCGTCCTCGAACACCTGCAGCAGGATGTTGAACAAATCCGGGTGCGCCTTCTCGATTTCGTCCAGCAGCACGACCGAATACGGGTTGCGCTTGATGCGCTCGGTCAACTGGCCGCCTTCCTCGTGACCGACGTAGCCGGGCGGCGACCCGATCAGCTTCGAGACGGCGTGCTTCTCCATGTACTCGGACATGTCGAAGCGCACCAGCGCGTGGTCGCTCCCGAACAGGAACGCGGCCAGGGCGCGGGCCAGTTCCGTCTTGCCGACCCCGGTCGGGCCGAGGAAGACGAAGCTGCCGACCGGGCGATTGGGGTTCTTCAAACCCGCGCGTGACCGGCGGATCGCCCGCGAGAGAGCTGAGATCGCCGGCTCCTGGCTGATGACCCGCTTGTGCAGGCCGTCTTCCATCCGCAGGAGCTTGTCACTCTCGTCCTGGGTGACCGACGACAGCGGGATGCCGGTCCACTTCGACACGACTTCGTCGATCTCCTGCTTGCCGACGACGATGCGCCGCCTCGCCGCGCGCACTAGCGTTGGGGGCTCCGCGACGGCGGTCGCCTCCCGGCCGCCCGCCTCCCGGCCACCCGCCTCCTGCTCGCGGTAGTGCTGCGGCCGCTCGTAGTCGCGAACGCCGGCCAGGGCCTGGGCCTCCACCGACGCGCCCCTGGCCACTGCATGGCGCGGGTCCGAGAGGGCGGCGTCGCGCAGCTTTGCGCGCGCACCCGCCTCGTCGATGAGGTCGATGGCCTTGTCGGGCAGGAACCGCTCGGTGATGTAGCGCGACGACTGGTAGACCGCCGCCTCGATGGCGTCGCGCGTGTACTCGACCTGGTGGAACGTCTCGTACCGGTCCTTGATGCCCAGCAGGATCTCGACCGTCTGGGCATCGTCGGGCGCGTCGACCTTGATGGCCTGGAAGCGGCGCTCGAGGGATCGGTCTTTCTCGATGTACTTGCGGTACTCCGCGGGGGTGGTCGCGCCGATGCAGCGGATCTCGCCCCGCGAGAGCGCGGGCTTCAGGATGTTGGCCGCGTCCAGGGAGCCTTCCGCCGACCCGGCGCCGACCAGCGTGTGGAGCTCGTCGATGAACACGATGACGTTCGTGTGCTCGGTCAGTTCCTTCATGATCGCCTTGAGGCGCTCTTCGAACTGCCCCCGGTACTTGGTGCCGGCCACCACCAGCGAGATGTCCAGCGCGAGGATCCGCTTGTCGGCGAGGAAGTGCGGGACCTCGCCCGCGACAATGCGCCGGGCGAGACCTTCGACGATCGCCGTCTTCCCGACGCCGGGCTCGCCGATGAGCACCGCGTTGTTCTTCGTGCGGCGGCACAGCACCTGCTGGACGCGCTCGAGTTCATCGTCGCGGCCCACCAGCGGATCGAGCAGGTTCCTGGCGGCGGCGTCGGTCAAGTCGCGGCTGAACTCCCCGAGCAGCGGCGTCTCCTTCGGGCGCGGCGTCGTGCCGGCGCTCGACTTCTCATTCAGCAGCGACACCACGTCGTCGCGCACCGATGCCAGGCGCATCCCCTTCTCCATCAGGATGGAGGCGGCAAGTGACCGTTCCTCGCGCAGGAGGCCGAGCAGCAGGTGTTCGGTGCCGATGTAGGTGTGGACCAGCCGGTCCGCCTCCTCGGCGGCGTACTGCAGCACACGCTTGGTCTCGGTACTGAAGGGGATCTCGACCGACGTCGAGCCCTTCTCCCGGAACACCGTGCGGCCTTCGATCTCCTTGCGAATCGAGTCCAGCACGACGTTGGAGCGCGCGAAGATCCGGCTCGTGAGGCCCTTGCCTTCGCGAATCAGGCCGAGGAGCAGGTGCTCTGTCTCAATCGAGACACTGCCCAGCTGACTGGCCTCGTACCGGGCGAAGAAAAGGACCCGCCGGGCCCTCTCTGTGTACCGTTCGAACATCCGGTTACCCGTGAAAGGCTGACATTTCGTTGTCTGGACGCCCTGACGTCAATTATACGGCAAAGCCAGGGTTCCCCAGGAGATTGGGGTCAGAGTCGAATCCCCGCGGTCTTGTGGGGATTCGACTCTGACCCCAATCTCGCTACGCTGGCGTCAGGACGCCGTCGGCGAGGCGCAGGACGCGGTCGCAGACCGAGGCGAGGCGGAGGTTGTGGGTGGCGATAACGGAGGTCAGCCCGTGCTCGCGGTGCATGTCGCGCAGGAGCTGGTGGAGGCCGTCGGCGGTCTGCTCGTCGAGATCGCCGGTGGGTTCGTCCGCCAGCAGCAGGCTCGGACGCGTGACCAGGGCCCGGGCGATGGCGACGCGCTGCTGCTCGCCGCCGGACATCATGCCCGGCCGGTGCGTGAGCCGGCCCTCCAGGCCCACCCGGTTGAGCAGCTCCGTAGCCCGCGCACGGGCATCCGGGGCCGGCACTCTGCCGATGCGCAACGGCATCGCGGTGTTCTCGACGGCGTCGAACTCGGGCAGGAGGTGGTGAAACTGAAACACGAAGCCGACGTGCCGGTTCCGATACGCCACGACCCCCGCCGCCGAGAGTCCCTGAAGGCTGACGTCGCCGATGCGGACGGCGCCGCCGTCGAGGCGGTCGAGGCCCCCGAGCAGATGCAGCAGGGTGCTCTTCCCGACACCCGACGCCCCGACGACCGCCACCATCTCGCCCGCCTGCACCTCGAGCGACAGCCCGCGCAGCACGTGCAGATGGGTGCGCCCTACGAGGTAGCTCTTGCGCAGGTCGGTGACGGTCAGGAACGGCATGGATTATCCGAACCGAAGCGCCTCGGCCGGGTCGAGCTTGGCGGCCTGACGCGACGGGTAGAGGGTCGCGAGAAAACAGATCACGACGGCACCGACGACGACGACCACGAAGTCGACGGGTTCGACGACGAACGGGATGTACGCGATCTGGTAGACGTCCATCGGCACGCGGATGAGCTTGTAGTGATCGAGCAGCATCGCCACACCGAATCCGCTTCCGGCCCCGACCGCCGTCCCGACCAGCCCGATCAGCAACCCCTGCAGCATAAAGACGGCCATGATGCTCGGCGCCGACGCGCCCATCGTCTTCAGAATGGCGATGTCCGGGCTCTTCTCCATGACGAGCAGGATGAGCGATGCCACGATGTTCAGCGCGGCCACCATCACGATGAGTCCGATCGTGATCGAGATCGCCATCTTCTCGAGCCAGAGCGCCGAAAACAGCGTCTGGTTCAGATCGGCCCACGTCTGGGTGATGTAGTGCTTGTCGGGCAGCGCTGCCAGCCTCGTCGCCACGTCCGGCGCGCGATAGATGTCGTCGAGGCGCAGTTCAATGACCTCGACCTGGGACCGGTTGAGCATCCGCCGCGCCAGCGCCAGCGACACAAAGCCGTAGGCGTTGTCGAACTCGAACAGCCCCAGCGAGAAGCGGCCGACCACGCGCGCGCGCCGCGAGCGCGGGTAGACGCCCATGGGCGTGAGCGTCCCCTCGGGCGTGAGGATCGTCACCTCGTCGCCGTCGAAGACGCCGAGCGTCGTCGCCAGGGCCGCGCCAATCATGATGCCGGGAAGGTCGTCGCCGGGATCTTCAGCCAGCGCCTTGAGCGACCCGCTCTGCACCGCCGCGGCGATGTCGGTCACCGACGGCTCGAGCGCCGGGTCGATGCCCTTCAGGGTGATGAACGCCTCGCCGCGCGGGCTCGAGATGAGGGCCTTGCCGATGATGGCGGGCGCGGCGCCGACCACGCGGGGCACCTGACGCAGCGCGTCCGACTCGGCCCGGTAATCGGCGATGCCGCCCGCCTTCCAGACGAAGATGTGCGCGGTGGCGCCCAGGATACGGGTGCGCAGTTCCTGCTGAAGCCCGGTCATCAGCGCCAGCGCGAGGATGGTCGCCATCACGCCGACGGCCACGCCCAGGGTCGAGACCAGCGAGATCACCGAGATGAACGCCTGCTTGCGCCGGGCGAGCAGGTAGCGCAGGGCGATCTGGGCCTCGTACGGCAGCGTCACGTCACTCCGCCTGCGGGCGCATCAACGGGAACAGGATGACGTCGCGGATCGACGGGCTGCCCGTCAGCAGCATCACGAGGCGGTCGATGCCGATGCCCTCGCCGCCGGTCGGGGGCATGCCGTACTCGAGGGCCCGGACGTAATCCTCGTCCATCGCGTGCGCTTCCTCGTCGCCGCGCTGGCGATCCGCCAGCTGCGCCTCGAACCGGCGCCGCTGCTCCGCCGGGTCGTTGAGTTCGCTGAAGGCGTTGGCGACCTCGAACCGGCCGATGTAGAGCTCGAAGCGCTCGACGGTGTCCGGGTCGTCGGCGCGCTGCTTGGAGAGCGGCGAGACCTCAGTCGGGAAGTCGTAGACGAACGTGGGCTGCACCAGCGACGACTCGCACAGCGCCTCGAAGATCTCCGTGGCGATCTTGCCCGCGCCGGCCGACGGCGCCACCGGCAGGCCCAGCTTCGCGGCGATGGCCGCCGCCTGCGCGCGGTCCCTCAGCGCGTCCGCGGGAATCTCGATGCCGAGCTTCGCGGCGGCGGCTTCGCGGGCCGCCTCGCGCAGCGACACGCGGCGGTACGGCGCCCCGAGGGTGATCGGGTCGCCGCCAAACGTGCAGGTGTCCCCCCCGGTCGCATGGCGCGCCACCGTCGAGATGAGTTCCTCGGTGAGATCCATCAGGTCGCGGTAGTCCGCGTACGCCCAGTAGAACTCGAGCATCGTGAACTCGGGGTTGTGCTGGGTCGAGATGCCTTCGTTGCGGAAGTTCCGGTTGATCTCGTACACGCGCTCCATGCCGCCGACGGTGAGCCGCTTGAGGTACAGCTCGGGCGCGATGCGCATGTAGAGCTTCATGTCGAGCGTGTTGTGATGCGTGATGAAGGGGCGCGCCAGCGCCCCGCCCGCGATGGGCTGCATCATCGGCGTCTCGACTTCGAGGAACCCGCGGTCGTCGAGGAACCGGCGGACGCCGGCGAGCACGCGGCTGCGCACCTCGAACACGCGCCGCGAGTCGGGGTTGACGATCAGGTCCAGGTAGCGCTGCCGGTACCGGATCTCGACGTCCTGCAGGCCGTGCCACTTCTCCGGCAGCGGCCGGAGGCACTTGGCCAGGAAGGTGAGGCCCGTGGCCCAGATCGTCAGTTCGTTGGTCTTCGTGCGGAAGACGCGTCCGCTGACACCGACGAAATCGCCGAAGTCGAGGAGTTTGAAGATCTGGAAGTCCTGCGCGGGCAGCGCGTCCTGGCGGATGTACGCCTGGATGCGCGCGCGGCCGTCGGTGAGCACGAGGAAGTTCGCCTTGCCGAAGCTCCGGATCGCGAGGATGCGCCCGGCCGTCGTCGTCTCGGGCCGCGCCTCCTCGAGTTCGGGGCCGGTCTTTTCGCCGTGCGCCGCGACGAGGGCTTCGACCGTATCCGTGCGGACGAACGTGCGCGGATAGACCTCGACACCAAGTTCGCCCAGCGCCGCCAGGTTGGCGAGGCGCTGCTGGTACAGTTCGTTGTCTTCTGCCATGAGTCCGTTCTCGGCTTCGGCCGCGTCCAGCGCGCGGCTCCGACTACGTCGAGGCGTCCGGGTCCGGAGCCGGAGCCGGGCCCGCGGCGCCGGGCTGGAGCGCGTGGTGCACACCGTCGAGGACGCCGTTCACGAAGCGCACCGCATCCTGCTCGCTGAAGGTCCGGGCCAGTTCGATCGCCTCGTCGATCACGACGGTGCGCGGCGTGTCCCGCATGTGGAGGAACTCGAACACAGCCAGACGCAAAATCAGGCGATCGATCACCGCCATCCGCTCGAGGCGCCAGTGCTGCGCGTGCTGTTCGATCAGCGCATCGAGTTGCGCGACGTGCGCGGCGGTGCCCAGTGCGAGCGATTCGGCGAAGCGGCGGGCCTGTTCGGGGAGCGGCTCGCCCTCGTCCTCAATCTGCCAGCGACGGGCCGCGGCGTCCTCGGGCGGAAGCTTCCCCACTTCCCATTGGTAGAGGATCTGGAGGGCGGTTTCCCGAGCCTGGTGCCGGTGGCCGGTCTTCACAACGTGTCCCGTCTCTCCTGGCGTCACGCCGCCGGACCGGAACGCAGGAGCCGGCGCAGCGTCGCCATCTCGATAGCCGCCATCGCCGCTTCCCAGCCCTTGTTCGCGATGCCGGGCACGGCGCGCTCGAGCGCCTGTTCGGCCGAGTTGGTGGTCAGCACGCCGAAACTCATGGGCACGTCGGTCGCGGCCTCGGCGGCCATGATGCCGTGCGCGACCGCCTCCGCGATGTACTCGAAGTGCGGCGTCTCGCCGCGGATGAGGCAGCCCAGACAGACGACGGCGTCGTAGCGGCCCGTGGCGGCGGCCGCACGGGCGGCCTGCGGCACCTCGTACGCCCCGGGCACGCTGATGACGTCCGCGGCGTCGGGCCGCGCGCCGGCGGCGGCCAGCGCCTCGATGGCGCCGCTTTTCAGGTGGTCGGTGACGAAATCGTTGAAGCGCGATACGACCAGCGCGATGCGCAGGTCGGACGCGTCAGTCGTGCCCCGGTATTCCATGATGCGAGAGTTCCTTGATATCGGCACCCGCGACAAACGCCTTCTCGCCGGCGCCGGTCAGGACGATCGCCCGCACGTCGGCGTCCGCCCCGAGTGCCCGCATCACGACGCCCAGCTCGGCCAGGGTGGCGCCGTTCAGGGCGTTGAGCACGGCGGGGCGGTTGACCGTCACGACGGCGATGCCCTCGCCGCGCTCCACGAGGAGGTATTCACACGTCATGCGTCCGCATTCCCCCGCGTGCGATTATACCCCACGCCCACAGCACGGTTGAGACCACGAAGGTGCCCATGCCGTCCGCCAGCAGGTCGTGAAGGTCGTAGTTCCGCTCCGGGACGAAGATCTGATGGAATTCGTCGGACCATCCATACAGTACGCCGCACACCGTCGCGATCACGACCGTCCGTAACGTGATGCGCCGCGAGTCGCCGCGGACCAACGCCCAGACGATCAGCGCACCCAGCATCCCGTACGCCGTAGAATGCTGCACCTTGTCCGAAGGGTGGCCCGGCAGTTCCGGCAGCCTCGACTGGGAAGATGCGACGAAGATCGCCACGAGGTAGGCCCCGACGATGAGCCAGCGCCACCACCCGGGAACCGGACCCGACACGCCCGGGCCCGGGTCGTCCGCGGTGCTCGCATCCGTTCTGGTAGGCATCGCGTCAACCATCAGATCGGGAAGATGTAGAGGAGCCACCCGACGAGGATCGCGCCGCCCACCAGCGTGCCGAAGATGGCGGCGCCGGCCCGCACCTGGTGGCGCAAGTCGTCCTTGACGAGCGTGCCGCCAACCACGGACACCGCGCACGCGAAGAGGGCCATCAGCAGCAGGTGGCTCTGGATGTTCATCTGCAGCGCCCTACTTGCGACCGAGCGCGATGTCGTGGGCGTCGATGACGACCAGGGCGTTCAGCAGCCCGGCGGTGATCAGGAACGCGTTGCCATAATCGTAGGTCACCGCCACGGCCCGCCCCGCACCGAACTCCAGCGCGCGGGCGATGAAGTACGGCAGGCCCGCTCCGACGTTGGCGATGGCCGCCAGCGCGACCAGCGGTTCACCCGGTTCGAACGGAAACAGTCGCCCCTCAAGCGCCAGGCCGATCACGAACATGGCCGGCAACGCGACCAGGAACACGAGACCCTTTGCCGGGCGGCCGAGCCACAGGTGGCCGCCGCCGGGCACGAGCCACCCCAGGAAGTAGACCAGCCACAGCGGCTTCGCCGGCGCGGCAGATTTCTGCGGCGCCGGAGTCGCAGGCCGTTTCACCGAGGCGTGAGGAGACATGTCGTCAGTGTATCGCAGTCGCGGCCAGGCTGTCGTGGAAGCGGGCGCCGCCGGCCCAGGCCACGACGATGGCGGCCACCGCCGCGCCCAGCGGGAGCGCGGTCGTGAAGCGGATCAGATTGGTCACGCCGACGCCCAGCCCGTGCTCGCCGGCCCAGGCCGCCAGCATCGGCAGCGCACTGGCCACCGCCAGGACTCGCCACCGATCGATCGACAGCCGCGGCGCCGCCGCCCGCCGCCAGTGTGCGAGGAGGCCGAGCCACGCGAGGGCCGCCCCGGCGGCGCCGCCGGCGTAGAGCCCGGTGCACCGGGCGCACACCGGCAGCTGGGTGCCGTCGAGCTCGAACGATCGGCCGTGCTGCTGATGGCAGAGCACCGACCCGGCCCGGTAGACAAACGCCGCCGCCACGACGGCCGCGTCACTCGAGGTCGGAGACACCAGGAGCGGCGCGCCGCCAAGCAGCGCCGCCCAGCTCGCGGCGGCGAACACGACGACCGCCGCCGGCACCAGTCTCACCGTGTCACAGCGCGAGCGGGCCGAAGTGCGCCGCGAAGCGCGCCGTGAACTGGTCCCACGTGTAGTGGTGGCTCGATCCGCCCATGTGCTCGAGGGCGAAGGTCGCGGCCACGCTGCCCAGCCGCCCGCACGTCTGGTAATCCGCCCCGCAGGCCAGGCCCTTCATGAACCCGCCCCGGAACGCATCGCCCACGCCGGTCGGGTCCGCAATCTCGCGCGGCGTCACGGCCGGCACCTCGATCACGCCGGCGCGCCGATGAATGTCCGCGCCCTTTTCGCCCTTCGTGATGACGACGGCATCGGCGGTGGCCAGCATGGCCGCCACATCCATCCCGGTCTTCTCGCACAGGATCGCGTACTCGTAGTCGTTGCAGATCACGATGTAGGCGCCGACCACGCCGTCCGTGATCTCCTCCCCGCCCATCCGCGCGACCTGCTGGCCGGGATCGTAGATGTACTTGATGCCCAGCTCGCGGCACTCGCGGCCGTACTGCACCATCGCCGCCGGGTCGTTGGGCGAGATGATCGCCAGGTCGCAGGCCCCGGCCTGCCGGAACGAGATCTCGGCGGCGTTGGCCATGGCGCCGGTATAGAACGACGCGATCTGGTTGCCGTTCTTGTCGGTGCTGCAAAAGAAGGATGCCGTGAACTTGTCGGGTACCTGCCTGACGAGCGCCGTGTCGATGCCCGCGCCGTCGAGCCACTGCCGATAGTCGGTGAAGTCCTGGCCCGCCGTGGCCATGAGGCGCGGCCGCTCGCCGAGCAGCGCCAGCGTGTAGGCGATGTTCGGCGCGCAGCCGCCCCGCCGCTTGTCCATCGTGTCCACGAGAAAGCTCAGGCTGATCCGCTGCAGGTGCTCCGGCAGGATGTGCTCGGTGAAGCTGCCGGGAAACGACATCAGGTAGTCGTAGGCGATCGATCCGGTGACGATGATGTTCATGGCTATGTCAGATACTTGCCGATAATGGGTGCCAGTTCCGCCTTGACGGCAGCCGGCACGTGTTCGGGACGGGTGACGAGGGCGTGCTCGAGCGCGCGCGCGCACGCGCAGCCGCGCGTCGCGGGCATCGTCGCCACCGCCTCGGCGATAATCCGCTGGGCCGTCGTGGCGTTCTGGACCAGGTTCGCAATGATCATGTCGACCGTGACCGAGTCGTGATCGGGATGCCAGCAGTCGTAGTCGGTCACCAGCGCGATCGTGGTATAGCAGATCTCGGCCTCACGGGCGAGCTTGGCCTCCTGCAGGTTCGTCATGCCGATAATGTCGAACCCCATCGCGCGGTACGCCTGCGATTCGGCCAGCGTCGAGAACGCGGGCCCTTCCATGCAGACGTAGGTGCCCCGTTCGTGGATGGTCGCCCCTGCCGTGCGTCCTGCCTGCGCGGCGATGGCCGCAAGCTCGGCGCAGATCGGATGCGCGAACCCGACGTGCGCCACGAGGCCTCGCCCGAAGAAGGTGCTGATGCGGCCGCGCGTCCGGTCGAAAAACTGGTCGGGAATGACGATGTCCAGCGGCGCGTAATCCTCGCGCAGGCTGCCGACGGCGCTCGCCGACAGGATGCGCTCCACGCCAAGCGTCTTGAAGCCGAAGATGTTCGCGCGGAAATTCAGCTCCGACGGCATGAGGCGGTGGCCCGCGCCGTGCCGCGCGAGAAACGCCACGCGCCGGCCTCCCAGCGTCGCCGTCACGTAAGGGCCGGACGGATCGCCGAACGGCGTCGTGACGTGCACGTCCTGCCGGTCGGTCAGCCCCTCCATGTCGTACAGTCCACTTCCGCCGACAATCCCGATCTCGATGGCCATCCGTCAGTCCTCTGTTGCCTGCGTGAGTTCGACCAGCACGCCGTGGGTGCTGGCAGGATGCACGAACGCGATGAGCGCGCCCTCCGCGCCCGGGCGCGGCTGCTCGTCGATGAGCCGGACGCCGCGCGCCTTCAGCCGCGCGAGCGCCGCGCGGATGTCGTCCACGCGCAGCGTGATGTGGTGGACGCCCGGGCCGCGCTTCTCGATGAATCTCGCAATCGGCGAGTCGGGCGCCGTCGGCTCGAGCAGTTCGAGCGTCGCCTCCCCCACCGGCACCAGGTGCGCCCGCACGCGCTGCGAGGGCACCTCCTCGGGCGGCTCGACCTCGAGGCCGAGCGCGTCGCGGTAGAACGCCAGGGCCTGCGCCAGATCGCCCACGGCAATCCCGACGTGATCCAGCGTCGCCTTCACCCCGGCGCCTGTTGGCGAGAGCGCCCGCGCCAGAATGCGGTTGGCGGCCGTGTGGGGGTCGACCTCGCGATCCGTGATGCGGCCCAGCAGCGCATCCAGTTCGCCCGGCGCCAGGACATGGCGATCGACGTGATCCATGAAGCGGCTGGCGATGAGCTCGCGCAGCCGGAACTGGTTCCGTTCGCGCCGCCGCGTCACCTGGTTCGCCTCGCCGTGCACGCGGAAGGCGTCGATGGCGGCCACCAGATCCGCGAGCCCCGCGCCGGTGGTCGCCTGTGTCCGCACCACGGGCGGGCGCCAGTCGTTCGGGCCGTACGCCTCGAGCGCCAGCATCGCCTCGATGGACGCGACCAGGCGGTCGGCCCCCTCACGGTCGGCCTTGTTGACGACGAAGATGTCGGCGATCTCCATGATCCCGGCCTTCAGCGCCTGTACCTCGTCGCCGGCGCCCGGGACCAGCGTCACGATCGAGATGTCGGCGGTGCGGACGATGTCGACTTCGTCCTGGCCCACGCCCACCGTCTCGATGACCACCCAGTCCTTGCCTGCCGCGTCGAGCACGCAGGCCACGTCGTGCGTGGCGCGGGCCAGGCCGCCCAGGTTCCCGCGCGTCGCCATGCTCCGGATGAACACGCCCTCGTCGCCGGCGTGCGCCTGCATGCGCACGCGGTCACCGAGAATCGCGCCGCCGGTGTAGGGGCTGGTCGGATCGACGGCGATGACGCCGACCGTCTGGTCCCGGCGCCGCAGCTCGCCGATGAGGCGGTCCACCAGGGTGCTCTTCCCGGCGCCCGGCGGCCCGGTGACGCCGACCAGGTACGCGTGCCCGGTCGCCGGAAACAACGCGCGCACCAGATCAGCCCCTTGCGGCGTGTCGTCCTCGATGAGCGAGATGGCGCGGGCGATCGCACGCGGGTCGGCGGCGCGCACGCGCTCGCTCAGCGTCGGTCCGGTCGCAGGCAGTGACGGGTGGG
>Ga0315276_10003111_pt1 | contig 15195 bp, 15 predicted proteins | sample YL17G05_0_MG_FD_204542 | JGI IMG/M metagenome (GOLD analysis project Ga0315276, IMG submission 204542) | Sediment microbial communities from Yellowstone Lake, YNP, Wyoming, USA - YL17G05_0 | ecosystem: Environmental > Aquatic > Freshwater > Lake > Sediment | place: USA: Wyoming | collected...
CCTTGCAATGGCCAAGTCGGCGCCGCCGGCGCCGTCGCCCAAGGCGCACCCCGTGCGCACGCCCGCGTTCACGCGGTCGCCGCCGCCGACGGCCGACGGAGGGCAGCCGGTGCGCGCTCTCGTGGCGCGCCCGTTCGCCCTCCCCGCTCCCTCTCTGACCGCCCTGCGCCTGGCCGACATCGAGCACGCGCGCGCGGCGGCGCGCGTGGTGGCCCGGCACGCGCTCCTCTGCGCCGCGCTCGCCGCGCGGCTCGCCGCGCTCCTCGGCGTCGGCCGCGTCTGGCTGGCGGCCGCCGCGCGGTTGGCAGTGTATGCCGTGTTGCTGCTGCCGGGGTTTGCGAGGGTGAGAGAGGAGGGTGGAGGCGGGAGCCGCGCGCGCGCGCGCGCGCCTCGGGCATGGCGCGGACGACCTCCCTCCCTCTCCTCTCGGACGACCTCCCTCGCGCGTCTCTCCTCTTCAGGTCGCCCACCTCTACGCCACCTCGCCCCGCGTCGCGCGCGGCGTGCGCTACGGCCGCCGTCCGCGCAACACGCTGGACCTGTACTTTCCGCCGGGCGTCGACGCGCGCGCGGCGGCGGCCGCGGCGGCCGCCGCGACGCGCCCCGGCTCCAAACCGCCCCGCCCGTCCTCCACTTCTGCTCCCATCATCGTCTACGTCACCGGTGGCGCCTGGATGATCGGCCACCGCGCGTGGGGCGCGTTGCTGGCGCACAGGGCGGCGGCGCGCGGCGCGGTCGTCGCCTCTGTCGACTACAGGAACTTCCCCCAAGCCGCCGCGTCCGGCATGGCGGCCGACGTGGGCGACGCCATCGCGTGGGTCATCGCCGCCGCGCCGTGGTTGGGCGGGGACGGGAAGCGCGTCCACGTCGTCGGTCAGTCGGCCGGTGCGCACGTCGCGGCGCTCGCCCTCCTCGCGCGCGCCGCGGCCGACGCCGGGAAAAGGCTCGAGTTTGACGACAACACGACGGTGGTCGACGGCGGCGCCGACGGGGAGACCTCCTGGCCCTCTGCCCTCCCCCCCCCGCTCGACGCCGTCGGCGCCGAACCCCTCGCCCCCACCCCCCTCCCCTGGCGCGCGCGCGACGTCGCCTCCTTTGTCGGCGTGTCGGGCGTGTACGACCCCGCCCGGCTCGAGGCGCACCTGGCGGCGCGCGGGCTGCGGCCTGCGCTGACGCGGCGCCTCTTTTCGGCGCGCGGCGCGCCCGCGCTCGCCGCGCTCTCCCCCACCCGCCTCGCGGCCGCCCACCCGGCCGCCGTGGCGCGCATGCCCCCCATCCTGCTCCTGCATGGCACGGCGGATGCGTCCGCGCCCGCGGGCGACGCCGCGCGCTTTGCCGAGGCCGTGGTCGGGGCGGGGGGGTCCGCCACCCTCCGCCTCGCCGACGGCGGCACCCACACGTCCCCCCTCATCGAGGACGCGTTTCGGGGGCCGCCCCGGGACGGGTTGACCGGCGCGGTGTGCGCGCACGTAGGGGCGGCGGCGGCCGCGCTCGAGTCGGGTGAGCGCGGCGAGGGCGCGCTCTGCCCGGGGGCGCTCGTGACGCTCGCGGCCTGGGTCTGCCCCTTTTGATGGGCGAGTCGTGGCCTGCGTGTTTTTAGGTGCTTGCAATGGTGTGTGTGGCGTGTCTCTCTTACGGAGGCGTGGCCGCCGCCGCGTCCGCCGCCCCCGTGTCCGTCTCTTCCCTCCTCTCCCTCTCCTCGCGCGCCGCCCGGGCGGCATCCACCAGGGCCTCGACCGACCACGCGTCCTCGACGCGCGCGTCGCCGATGCGGGTGCGGCGCAGGGCGACAAGGTGGGCGACCGACCCGACGGCGGTCCCCAGGTCGGCGGCGAGCACGCGAATGTAGGTGCCTTTGGAGCACTCGATGCGGAAATTGATGTCCCGGGAGCCGCGAGGGCCGGTGTCGGAGCAGGTGGGGGAGCGCGAGACCTCGAACGCGCGCACGCTCACCGCGCGCGGGACCCGCATCCGCGTCTCGCCCCGCCGCGCGGCTTCGTACAGGCGCTCGCCCCCGACGCTCACCGCGGAAAACATGGGCGGCGCCTGCATCAGGGCGCCGGTGAGGGCGGACGCGGCGGTTGAAAGGTCCGCGTCCGTGACGTGCTCCCACTCCCGCTCCTCGGACACCGCCGTCTCGGCGTCGAGGGACGGCGTGGCTTGGCCGAGGCGCAGCGTGCCGGTGTACTCCTTGTCCAGGGCGACGAAGGAGTCGACCGATTTGGTTGCTTTGCCCGCGCACACGACCAACAGACCCGTCGCCGCCGGGTCGAGCGTGCCCGCGTGGCCCACTTTCTTGGTCACCCCCCTGAGCGCGCCGCGCAGCTTGGCGCACACGTCGAACGAGGTCCAGCCGTGAGGCTTGTCGATCAGAAAGGCGGCGGCAGACCAATCAGCCGGCGGCGCGCCCGCGATCGACGGCTTCGGCAGGGGGGGCGGCGGCCTCCTGCGCGGGTTGTGCACATGGGGGACGCCGGGGGGCGGGGGCGGCGGCTTGGGCTTCTTGACGCCGCGCGCGCGGGCGGGGCTGGCAGGACGGTGGAGGGGCGCACGTCGGCCCGCGTCGCGCTGCGCCCGCCCGCCGTTGTGCCAACAACCACAACCTCCATCTCACTCGTCGCCGGCGTCCGAAGCGGCTGTCGCCTGGGCCGGCGCGTGCGCCGCGCGGCGCGCCGGCGGCCGGCGCAGGGCCAGCCGCCGGACGCCAGACGCAGCTGCGGCCATCATGGAGCGTTCCAGAGGGGAGCGGCGCCCAATGCGCGGGCGGCGGGTGTGGCGTCTCGGCCGACGGCGCCGTCGGCCGTCGTTCCCACTCTCCTCCCGCCCATCGCCGCACGCCATGCACCGCGCCCTGCGCCCCCAGCGCCCGCCGCCGCCGGCCGCCGGCCGCAGCACCCCCCGCCGCTCCCCGCCCCCCGCACGCGCGTCGCTCGGCGACCTGGCCGACGCCGCTGCCGCCAACCTGCCCACCGCGCTGGCGGGCCTGGGCGCGTTGGGCGCCGTGGGGGTGGCCCTGGTGGCGACCGACCCCGAGCGGCGGTGAGTGAGAGAAAAGGAGGGGGTGGGGCGGCGCCGGAGGGCGGCGGTTGGCGGCTCCACGGCCGGCAGGCGGCCGCATCGGTGGCCGGATGCGCGATCTGCGGGCGGGCGCGGGCGGGAGCGACGGTGGGACGCGGGGAGCGCCCCGCAAGCGCGCGGGCGCGCCGCGTCGGCCACGCCCGACCCCTTATCCCACCGCCCGGGCTCCTCCGGCCGCGGTGACCACCATTCGCCCACCACCATGCACCCCTGTTTCTTTCACAGCCGCACCGCGCAAGCCGAGGCCGCGGGCGGCAACGAAAAGGAGTCGGTCAAGGCGTACTTCAACGAGGTCGGCTTCGACCGCTGGTCGCGCATCTACTCCGACACCGACGACGTCAACACCGTGCAGCGCGACATTCGGGCGGGGCACGCGGAGACGGTGGACAAAGTGTTGGCCTGGTTTGACGACCGCGCGGCCGCCGTCGCGGCGGGCGAAACGGTGTGCGACGCGGGGTGCGGCACCGGCTCCCTCGCCATCCCGCTCGCCCTGCGCGGCGCGGCCGTGACGGCGACCGACATCTCGGCCGCGATGGCGGGGGAGGCGGAGAGGCGGTACACAGCGACGGTGGCCGCGGGGGCGCAAGCGCCGCCGACCCCGCCCACGTTCGCGGCCTCCTGCCTCGAGGACGTGACCGGCACGTACGACACCGTGTGCTGCATCGACGTCCTCATCCACTACCCGCAGGCGCAGGTGGACGCCATGCTGGCGGCGCTCACCGCCCGCGCGACGTCGCGCGTCGTGCTCTCGTTCGCGCCCTCGACCCCCTACTTCGAAGCGCTGAAGCGGTTCGGCGAGCTCTTTCCGAAGGGCGCGAAAGCGACGCGCGCGTACCTGCACAAGGAGGGGGACGTGGAGGGCGCGCTGGCGCGGTGCGGGTGGACCGTCGTGCGCAAGGAGATGACGGGCACCAAATTCTACTTCTCCCGCCTCTTCGAGGCCGTGCCCACGGCCCGGGCGTGAGGGGGCGAAGGGTGGCGCGCGCGCGGGGCGGTGTGTGTGACGCGCCCGGTCATGGTGGAGGAGGGGTGGGGGAGGGGAGAGGAGAGCGGCGCTCCGACGGGTCGCGCGGCGCGCGTGCCCGCCCTACAGCGCCCCTCCCCGCGGCGCCACCCCCGCCGGCGGCTCCCCGCCCCGCCGCCGCCACGCAGCTTCCGCCAGCCCCGGCGCCTCGTCGTCTGCGGGCGCGTCCATGAGGGCGAGGCCGACGCCGCAAAAAGCGCCCGCGCGGGCTCGCCCGGACCGGCCGCCATAGTACAGGCGCCACCGCCCCGCCGCCATGGGCACGGCGCAGGGCGCGCCGACGGCGCCGTCGTCCCACGCGCCGGGCGGGCCGGGGGTGAGGACCGGGGTCGGGGACGCGGTCCACCCCGAGAGGCCGTCGGCGGACGTGGCGACCCCGATCGACCTCCCGCCGTCGGCCGCCACGCCCTCGTAAAACATGACCCACCGTTTGGACGCCGTGTCCCGCACCACGTGCCGGGCGGCCGCGCCGGCCGCGTCGAACGTGGAACCGCCGCCCGCAAACGCCACGCCGCCGCGCGCCCACTTGAGGCCGTCGGGCGACGCCGCGACGCCCACCGTCCACTTGCGCGTCGCTTCATCGAACGAGTGGTAGTACATGCGCATGTCGCCGGGGCCGGCGGCGACGAGTTGCGGCGCGGCGACGAAGTGCGCGTCCCAAGCCCCTGCATCCCCCGCGTCGAGCAACGCGCCGGTGTGGTGGTCGGCCTCCACGCGGGCCCAGTGGGTGCCGTCCTGGGACAGGGCCAGGCCGGGGCGGGTGCTGGGGTGGGGGGGAGGGGTGGGCGCGCGGTTTCGGGCGCCCCGCCGCGCCCCCTCGCCCCCCTCGTGCCGCACCGCAGGCTCTCCACCTCTTGCCCCGCTTCCAGCCCCGCGAGTCCCGCGGGCGCGAGCGCGGCCTCGAAGCAGGCGCCGGCGTAGAGCATCCAGTAGACCCCCCCCCCCGCCGCGGCCACCGCGCCGCTCGACAGAATTTGGACGTCCGACACCGCGACCGCGGCCGTGTCGTGCGTCCACCAATCGTCCGACGGTTGGAACACCGGGGCCGGGGCGCGGGACCAGGTGACGCCGTCGGCGGAGGTGGCGACGCCTGCCGCGCCCGCGCCGTCGGCGACGGCGGCGAGGGCGCCCGTGGGCGGGGTCGCCGCGGCGGAGTACCACATGAACCAGCGTTGTTCGTCGTCGCCCACGTAGCACCGGACCTATGGTGGAGGGGGGAGGGAAGACGAGGGTCGGTCGGCGAGGGTCGCCGCGCGCAGTCCCTCCGCGCCACCACTGCCCATTCTCTACCCACCACGGGCGCTCCTAGCCCCCCGGCATCCCAGGCGCCGGGCGCGGGGCCGAAAACAAGACCCGCCGTGGGCTCGGCCGGCTCGGCGCTCGCGCGGGCGCGCAATGGCGCCCAACCGCGGCGCTGGGCGGTGACGCGCGGGCGAGGTAGGAGTCGCAGGGCCGCCATCGGGGCAGGGCTCGCGACTCTGCCCGCCGCCGTCGCGCGCCGGCTGGCCACTGCGCCGGGCGCGAGCCCGACACCCCGCCGACTCGGGTGCGGGCGACCGCCGCTCCCCACCCGCGGCTAGCAGGCCGACGCGGCGGCAGGGGCCGCTGGGTCGCAGCGCCGACCCGAGGCGAGAGCGCGCGGCTTGCGGCGACCGCCGCTAGCTCGCCCGCCTACCTGACTGCGCACTCTCCATCATGGTGCGTGCCGTGGTACCGGGGTGGGGGCATCGGCCGTGGAGAGCGTGCCGGGAACGCCGCGGCATGCAGGCCGGCGGACGCCCCCCCCCCTCGCCCCGCCCGCCCCCCCACCCGCACCCCCCCCCCTCCCAGGCCGACATCGCCACCGCCCTGACCGCGGCCGCGGCGGCGGCTGCCGCGCTGGGCGCGGTCGCCGACCCACGCGCCGCGCCGCGCGGCGAGGCCGGCGCCGCGCTCGCGCGCGCGCTCTGGCGGTGAGGAGCGAGTTGGCGGGTGGTGGGCGAGTCCGCAGGCGCTGGCGCGTGGCGGCCGACACCCTCCCTCTCCCCACAGCGGCGGCCCGACCGCGCTCGCGGCCGACCTCGAGGCGCTCGCGCCGCCCCCCGCATCCGCCGCCACCCTCGCCGCCGCCCTCGCCGCCGCCGCCCTGGCCACATCCCTGGCCGCCAAGCGGGTCGGCCTGGGGGCGCTGCGCGGGCCGGAGCGGGACGCGGTGGCCGACAGGGCCGCGCGCTGCGCCGCGCTCAAGGTCGTGCTCGTCGCCGCGCTCTCCCCCCCCGGCGACGGCGCCGCCCTCGTCGCGTGGGCGTTGTGGCTCGCGCTTTCAACGTCAGCCTCCTGCCTGGCCGCCGCGGGGCGCGCGCGCGCGGAGCGCGTCGCGGCGGGCGGCGGCGCGCCGCGCGCGGGGGGCGCGCGCGCCGCGGCCCTCCTGGCCGCCATCCTGGCCGCCATCCTGGCCTGGGCGCCCGCCCTGGGCGGCGGCGCCGCGGCCGCGTCGGGCGTGGGCGGGTGGGCGGGGGCCGGGCTGTGGGCGCCAGACGCCGCGGCGGCCGCCGCGGACGCGCTGGCCGGCCTCGCCGCGCTCGCCGCGTCCGCCGCGGCCGCCGCGCTCCCCCCCCACGCCCGGGGCGCCATCCTGTTCCACGCCGAGCTGGCCGCCGACGCGGCCGCCCGCGCCGCGTCGCTCGCGCACGCGCTCTCGGTCTGGCGCGCGCGCGGCGCCGGCGTCACCCTGCTCGACGCCGCGCTCGCCGTCGACGCGCACGCCGCGGGCGCGGGCCTGTGGGCGCGCGGCGGGGCGTACGCACGGTACCGGGCGGCGGTGGCGGCGGTGGAGGGGGCGTGCAGGGGCGGCCGCGCGCGCGCCGCGCGCGCGCCGTCCACCGACTGCCCCATCTGCCTCGACCCCCTGGCCCCCCCCTCCCCCGTCGCCACGACCGCGTGCGGGCACGCGTTCCACGCGCGCTGCCTGCGGGAGTGGCTGCAGACCGGGTGCGCGCGCGGCGGCGCAAACGGCGCGTTTCCGTGCCCGCTCTGCCGGCGCCCGCTGGGCGGGCCGGTGGCGGCGCCCGCCGTCAAGCCGGGCGACGGGCGGGCGGCGCGGCGGCGGCGGTTCCGGGGGCTGGCGGTCGCCGCGCGCGGCGCGGCGGCGGGGGTGGCCGCGCTCGCGGCGCTCTGGGCGTGGGCGGGGGAGCCGGACCCGCCGCGCCGGCATAGTCGCGGGCGGCGCCATGAGCCGCCCCTGACGCGGTCGCGGTCGCGCCGGCTGGCGGCTGCGGCGTGAGAGAAGAGACGGCGCCGGCCGACCCCCGCCCCCCGCCCCAACCCTGACCACCACCTTTGTCGCTCCCTGTTGCACCGTGCGCCCCCCTTTCCCTCTCGCCACGTCTCTTCACTCGCCCTTGTTCTCCTTGTCGTCGGACGACACCGCCGGCGACGGCGGCCGCCGGTCGAACGCGGCGACGGGGCAGCGCCCCGCGCCGAGGCGCGCGGCGGCGCCGTGGAGCGCTTTCAGGGCGCGGGACTGGGTGCCCGGGTTGGCGGCGATGACGGCGGCAGCGACGGCGAGCAGGAGCACCAGGAGCAGGGCCGCGCGGCCGCCGCCGCCCCCGCTCCCGAGCGGCGCCGCTCCCGGCGGCGTCGCCGCGCCCAGCGCGGCCAGCGCGCGCCCCGCGGCCGCCACCGCGGCGTCGTCGCCGCTGGCCAGCGCGATCGCGGCGGCGTCCACGCCGCCGGCCGCCCAGGCGGCGACGGCCGAGAGGAGGTCGCTGCGCGCGGCGACCGCGAGAGCGTCGGCCGCCGCCGCGCGGGCGGCCGGCGAGACCGCCGCGCCCAGAGCGCGCGCGGCGATCTCCGCCAGGCCGTGGCCGCGGGCGGCGGCCAGGGCGTCGGCGTCGAGGGCGAGGGCGATCGAGGCGAGCGCGCGCGCGGTCGCCGCGAGCGCGGCGTCCGGCGGCGTCGCCGACGCGAGCGGAGGGAGGGCAGCCCCTTGGCCGGCGGGCACGTCGACGCTCGCCGCCTTGACCAGGCGCCAGCCGGCGGCGCCTGCGGGGCGGGCGACCGCCGAAGCGCGCACGAGCGCGGCGAGGCCAGGCACGCCCCCGACAGGCGCCAAGGCACGCGCCACGCTGGGGGAAAGCTTGCGCTTGCGGTGCGCTTTGTCCAGGCTGGCCACGGCCGCGGCCGAAGCCCGGCGCGCCGCGACGCGCGGCAGCCCGCGCGCCGCCGCGGCCGCCGCTTCCAGCGTCGCCACCAGGGCCGGCACCGCGCCCGCGGCCGCCAGGCCGGCCGCCGCGCCGGGCGCGCCGGCCACCAGGTTGGCGGCGGCGGCGGCGGCGGCGGAGGAGGCGCCGGGGCGGGCGGCGCCGGTGTGGTCGGTGGGGGAGAGCAGCGGCTGCAGGAAGCCGCCAGCGTGGGCGGCGGCCGCGGCGATGGCGGCAGGCTCGGCGCCGGGCGGCGCCAGATAGGCGGCCAGCGCAAACGCCGCCGAGCGGCCGCCGTCGTGCGACGCCTGCGCCGGCCCCAGCCCGCCCACCAGGCCGGCCACCGCCTCGTCCACGGGCAAATTGGCGCGCTCTTGTGGCGTCAAGCAGGCCAGCGCGCGGGCGAGCGCGGCCTGGGCGGGCGCCGCTGCGCTCCGCGCTCCGCGCGCCGACGCCGCCAACAGCGCGGTCAGCGCGCCGTCGCTCACCGCGCCCGCGCCCGGCGCGCAGATGAGCGTCGCCAGCAAGGCCGCTACAGGTGCTGGGTCGGGCGCGGCAAACAGGGCCGCGGTCGCGGGCCCGGTCGCCCCCGCGCGCGCGACGCGTGCCGCGCCCGCAACCCCCGACGCCGCCGCCGCCTCCAGAAAGCGGGCCGCGGGGCCGGCCGCGGGGCCGGCCGCGGCCAGGGCGGCGACGGCGCGGGGGGTGAGGAGGGCGGCGAGAGGGGGGAAGGCGGTCGCGGCGCGAAGGGCCGGTTTGGCGGCGGTGGCGGCGGCGGCGGCCAGTGCGAGCAGAGCAATGCGTTTGGTTGGCGACGGCCGCTTCTTGGACGGACGCGCGCGCGCCGCGGGCGCGTGGGCGGCCATTGGGACGCGTTCAAGTGTGCACGATGAGGATGGAGTGCGCGCGACGCTCTTCTCGCCCCCCACATCGGCCCGCCGGCCCTCCCACAGGCCGCGCCGCGCTCGCCTTGATGCCCACGCCCGCCCGCCGCCGCTCGGCGGGCTCCCCCCGCGACATGCTCCTCTCCCCCCTGCGCGATGCCGCGGGATTCGCGGCCTCCCCCCTCGTCGGCTCGTCCCCGGCCACGCACGCGTCGCCCGCGGGGACGGCCGCGGCCGTGGGCTGCCGTCAGCCCGTCCGGGACTCGCCCGCTCGCCGCGGCGCGCTCGACCTCGGCCCGCTCGCCGCCGGTGCCGCCTCCCGCGGCAGCGGGGAGGCGGTGGACGAATCGGCGTCGTCGACGCCGCGCTGGGCGGCCGCCGGCGGCGTCGCTGGCGCCTCAACCGCTCCCCCCCTCCACCCTCTCTCCCCCGCCGCCCCTTCCTCCGTCGCCTCTGGCGTCCTGGACGCCGTCCTGGAGGACGCCCGCGCCCAGCGCGCTGCCGCCGAGCGCGCGCTGGTCGCCGCGAGCCGGGAGCGGCGCGACGCCGACACGCTCGCCGACCAGGCCGCGTCCGAGGGGGCCGCGATCGCGGGCGCCGCGCGCGCGGCTGACGCGCAGGCGCGGCTGGAGGACGCGTTGGTCGCATCCGAAGGGCGGGTGGCGGCGCTCGAGGCGCGGCTGCGGTCGGCGGGCGTGCCGCTGCCGGTCGGCGCGGGGGCGCCGCCGCGCTCGCGCCCCAGGCCCGCGACGCGCGCCACGCCTCCGGCCGACCCTTTCGACGACGAAGCAAGCGACGCCTTTGCCCACGGCGACGACGGCGACGGCCTTGCCAGTCCCGCGGCCAGCTTCTGCCTCGCCGCGGCCGACGACCGCCTGAAAGCGTCGGTCGAGGCGCGGCGCAGACTCTCGGTCAAATTGGCGCGCGAGCAGGTGCGCACCGCCCGGCTGCGCACCGAGGCCGGGCGGCTGTCGACCGCTCTGGCGGCGGCGGAGGGCGCGCGCGCGGCGGCCGCCGCGCGCGCCGACGCGGCGGCCGAGGCGGCGAGCGGCGCGGCGGCCGACGCGGACGAGGAGTCCCGGTCGGCCGCGTTGGAGGACTTGGTGGCCGCCCTGCGCGACCAGGTGGCCGCGCTGGGCGGCGGCGAGCTCGGCAAGCGGCTCGAGGCCGAGGCCGTCGCGCGCGGCGCGGCCGAAGAGCGCGCGGAGCGCGCGGAAGCCGCCCTGGCTCGAGCCAGTAGCGGCGCGCCGGCGGCCGCCACTCCCCCCCATGCTCTGGCCGAAGTCTGGGCCCACCTGGAGGCCGCGCGCGCGTCGGCCGACGCGCAGGCGCGCGCGGCGGCCGACGCGCGTGCGGCGCTGGAGGCGCTGCAAGCCGCCACCCTGGCCGGCCGCGGCGGCCCGCTTGTGGTGGAAGTGGGCGGGCCGGCGCCTGCGCCGGCGACAGGGGCGGTGCGCGTCACGCTGAGCCCGAGCAAGGGAGGCGAGCGCGGCGGCGGCGCGCTCAAGCAGCTCTCCCCACCCGCGCCCTCGCGCGCCGCCGCGATCTTCGCCTCGCTCGCCACCTCCGCCCTGCGCGCCGCGCTGGCCACGTGGAGGAGCGTGCAGGGGAGTGGGGCGGGGCGGAGTGGGGTCGGGCTGGTCGCGCTCGCCCTCGCGCTGGCGGCGGCGCGCTCCCGCTCCAGGCTGTTGTTGCGGGCCGGAGGGGTGGGGCGCATTGCCGGCCGCGTGTAACGGCGGCGGGAACAGAGACTGTGTGTCGGTGGCGTGGCCGTTGCAACGACCCGGCGCCCCGCGCGGCTCTCCCTCCTTCCTCTCCCCTTCCCTCCTTCCTCTCCCCTCCTCTTCTCCCTACGGCAGCAGCAGCAGGGCGCAGTCGACAACTTTCTCCCCTCCTCCCACCTTCACGGCAGCAGGAGCAGGGCGCAATCGACAAATTCGGCCAGCAGGTTCGCGTCGACCGCTTTCGAGTGGATGGCGTCGGACGACAGGACGAGCAAGTCCGCGGCCGTGACGTCGACGGAATCGCCGATCGCGGCGGCGGCGTTGTGCGTGCTTTCAGCGTCGAGCCCCTTCTCCAGGAAATCCAGCCGATCCCCCGGCACAGAGTCCGACAGCGCCGCCGCGATGGCGGCCGCGCGCGCGGCGCCGCCGTCTGCGGGGGCGACCGCGTCGACGAGGAGGACGGTGACGCGCGAGCCGTGCGCGCTGGCCAACCCGGCCGCCGCCGCGAGCGCGGTCTTGGACCCGTCGGACAGCGCCGTGGGCGCGGCGTCGACGAGGGCGACGAGCAGGTGGTCGTACTTGAGCGGGCCGGCCGCCTGGAGAGAAGGTAGAGGGTCGAGGGGGTGGGAAGGGAGGGGTCCGGTCGTCGACCCGGCGCGACCCATCGGTCGACCGCCGCGCCCCGGGACGCGCTCCGCTCTCCACCCACACACACCCCCCGACACGAGCGCTCGTCAGACCGCCCCCCACGCCAACCCCAGCCCCCACCTCGACCGCGGTCGCGGCCGCGGTCCAGCGCAGCGCGCGCCGCGGCGCCGCCCGGGCGCCGGGCGGGCGGACGCCGACGCGGGCGCGGGGCAGGAGCGGCATGGGTGTCGGGAGGGCGGCGGGCGTCGGGTCGATGGCGGGTGTGCGCGGTCGCTCGCGCCGGCGAGCGAGCCCACACCCCGCCGCGGCGCGCCGCGATGGCGGCCCCGCCGCCGCCGCCCGCCGCCCCGCGCCGCACCGTGCGGGTGAGAGATGGAGCGAGAGAGTCGAGAGCGGCGCACGCCGACCACGCCGCGCCGCCGCCGCCGCCGCCGACCCCTCCCCCCCTCTCAACAGGTCGCCATCGAGGGCTGCTGCCACGGCGACCTGGACCGCATCTACGAAACCGTGACCGCGATCCAGGCGGCGGACGGGAGGCGCGTCGACCTGTTGCTCATCTGCGGCGATTTCCAGGCGGTGCGCAACGCAGACGACCTCCTCTGCCTCGCGTGCCCCCCCAAGTACCGCGCCCTCAAGAACTTTCACAAGTACTACTCCGGGGCGGCGGTGGCGCCGGTGCCGACGGTGTTCATCGGGGGCAACCACGAAGCGAGCAACCACCTGGCCGAGCTCGCGCTCGGCGGGTGGGCCGCGCCGTCGATCTTCTACCTGGGCGACGCGGGGGTGGTGACCTTTGGGGGGTTGCGCATTGCTGGCTTGTCCGGCATCTACAACGAGCGACACTATCGCGCGGGGCGGTACGAACGGCCTCCGTACGACGCGTCGACCATCCGCTCTGCCTACCACGTCCGCGCCCTCGACGTCCACCGCCTCGCCCGCCTGACGGGGCCGATCGACATTTTCCTGTCGCACGACTGGCCGGCCGGCATCGCGGGCCACGGCGACCGGGAGAGCCTGCTGCGGCGCAAACCGTTTCTCGCGCGCGAGGTCGCCGACGGCTCCCTCGGCTCCCCGCCCGCCGCCGGCCTGCTCGCGTCCCTGCGGCCGGCGCACTGGTTTGCGGCGCACATGCACACCAAGTTCGCGGCGGTCGTGCCGCACCCGGCGAGCGGCGGCGCGCGCGGCGACGGCCGCGCCCCGGTCACCCGGTTCCTGGCCCTGGACAAATGCCTGCCCGGCCGCCCCTTTCTGCAGGTGCTCGACATCGAGCCCGCTGGCGGCGTGCCGGCCGGGCCGCTGCGGCTCGCGCACGACGCGCAGTGGCTGGCCATCCTCGCGGAGACGCACGCGCTCCACTCCACCTCGCCGCGCCCCCCGCCGCTGCCGGCGGACGCGCCGCCGCCCGCGCAAGCGACGGTGGACCGCGTGGTGGCCGCGGTGACGGCGGCGCGGGGGTCCCTGGACGTCCCCCCCAATTTCCAGGTCACGGCCGCGCCGCCGCCGCCGGGCGCCGACCCCGCCGGCCGCGGCGGGCGCATGCCCGAGGCGCGCCGGTCGCCGCAGACGGTGGAGCTGCTGCGCGTGCTGGGGCTGGAGTACAATTTGGATGCCGCGGCGGGCGGGGGAAGGGGTGGGGGAGTGGGTGGGGGTGGCGACCACCACCACCGCCACCACCACGCCGAGCCTCCCCGCGCCGCCACCGCGGTCGACGCCATCGTGGCCGCCGCGGCGCGCGTGGCGGCGCTGGGCGTGGTCGTGCCGCCGGGCGGTGCGGCGGGCGACGGCGGCGGCGGCGACGCTGCGCCCGGCGACGCCGCACCGCCCACCGTCGACCCCAACGCCATCGACCTGGACGACATTTGAAACCGGATGCGCGAGGGAGAGGGGCAGCAGCACTGTCGCGGGCGTGCAACAACAGCAAGGCCGCAGAGAGCGCGCCGCGTCGCCCGCGCCCACTCCCCCTCTCCCCTTCCTCTCCCGCCGCCCGCCGCGATGCGGGCCATCCCCATCCTCCTGCTGGCCCTGGCCGCGACCGTGGCGGCCCGCCCCGGCGCCCCACGCACGCGCCGCGACGGTGCCCATGCCGGCCCGCCGCTCGTCGCGCGCTCCGTCCACGTCTCGCCGCGCCTCACGACCGCCCCCATCACCCTGCGCACGACATCCTCGCTCGCCGACGGCGGCGGCGAGGGCGGCGGCGGCGGCGACACCCCCCCGCGCTTTTCTGGCTTTTTCAAGCTAAACCGAACCAGCGACGCGCACATGTTTTATCAATTCTATGGTCGGAGTGAAGAAAAGAGGGCGGCGGCGGCGTGGGAAGGTGGCGACGGGTCGGCGCCGACCCTCTCTCCTTTCCTCCTCTCTCAGGCTCGCGCTCGCGCACCGCCGACGCCGACCCCCTACTCCTCTGGATGACGGGCGGCCCCGGGTGCTCGTCTGAGCTGGCGGCGTTTGTCGAAAACGGCCCCTTCACGCTGCAGAAAGATGGGACCCTGGTCGACAACCCGTACGGCTGGGACCACGGCCACCACGTCATCTACGTCGACCAGCCCGTCGGCACCGGCTTCTCCTACTCGAGCGACCCTTCCGACGACGTGACGTCTGAAGCCGCGGTCGCGGGCGACGTCCTCGATTTCCTCCTGGAATTCCTCGACGCCAACCCGTCCTTCCTGGGGCGCGACCTGTACGTCACCGGCGAGTCGTACGCGGGGCACTACGTGCCCGCTGTGGCGGCGCGGATCGCGGCGCACAACGTGTCGCCCAAGAGGGCGACGGCGGCCATTCCTCTCGCCGGCATCGCCATCGGCAACGGCCTGACCGAGTGCGTGGGGAGGAGAGGGTGGTGGGCGCGTGCGGTGGCGTGAAGGGCGAGGCGACAGCGCTGACCCATCCTCACCTCAACCCCCTCCTCTTTTCTCAGCCCCGCCGTCCAGTACGGCGCGTACGCCGACTTCGCGGCCTCCAAAGGCCTCATCGGGGCCGAGACGCGGGCCGCCATCAAGGCCTGGTTCCCGTGGTGCAAGGTGTGGGGAGAGACAGGGTGGGGGAAGGGTCGCGTGTGCGCTGCTCTCCCGCCCAGACCGCACGCCCGCCCACCCACCACACATCCTCCCTCCCCCCCCAGTTTGGCATCGACATGTGCAACGGCGCCCTGGGCTTCCCCTTTGTCTGCCAGCTCGCCCTCGGCTTTTGCCAGGCGACGGTCGTCGGGCCCATCATGGCGGAAGGAGGCAACTTCAACATCTATGACGTCCGCAAAAAGTGCGAGGGTCCCCTGTGCTACGATTTCCAGTATTTGGACGACTACATGGCGCGCCCCGACGTGCGGGAAGGCTTGGGCGTCGCGGCCGACGCGCGCTGGAGTGAGTGCGACCCGGACGTGAATGCCCGGCTGCTGCCCGACTTTCTCAAGAGGTATGAGAGATTGGTGGGGGGTAGGGGGGGTCGAGAGTGGGAGGTGCGCCTGTTTCGCCGCGCCCTCGACCGCTCTCCCTTTCCTCCTCTCTCCCAGCTACGCCCCCAACGTGGCCACCCTGCTCGACGACGCCAAAGCGCGCGTGCTCATTTACGTGGGGCAAAACGATTTCATCTGCAACTGGTTTGGTGAGCGGGGAGAGAGGCGCGGCGCAGAGAGAGGGAGGGGTGGAGGACGCCGCGCG
>Ga0315276_10003113_pt1 | contig 15189 bp, 17 predicted proteins | sample YL17G05_0_MG_FD_204542 | JGI IMG/M metagenome (GOLD analysis project Ga0315276, IMG submission 204542) | Sediment microbial communities from Yellowstone Lake, YNP, Wyoming, USA - YL17G05_0 | ecosystem: Environmental > Aquatic > Freshwater > Lake > Sediment | place: USA: Wyoming | collected...
TGCCCGGAGTACACCCGTGAGCGGATGGCGGAACTGTGGGCGGGGCGTGAGGCGCTGACGCTGGCGGAGATTCTGGACGTGCCAATCGCCGCACAAGACCGCGTGTGGGTGGCGTGCCTGCCTGCGGCGCTGCCTGCCGCTGTGCAGGATGCGTGGCTGGAGCGCATCGTCTCACGGGCGGTGACCACTCACGCGTTGCGCTGCGGCATCCCGGCGGTCGAGGTGTGGGCGCAGAGCTGGCTCGACGGCACTGACCGCACAGGGGCGGCGGCACGGGCGGCGGCATGGGCGGCGGCACGGGCGGCGGCATGGGCGGCAGCAGGGGCGGCAGATGCGGCGGCAGAGGCGGCAGCAGGGGCGGCATGGGTGGCAGCAGGGGCGGCGGCATGGGCGGCGGCAGAGGCGGCACGGGCGGCATGGGCGGCGGCACGGGCGGCAGAGCGCGAGCAGCAGATTGACGATCTGCGCCAGATCCTCAGTAGTCAGACAGGGACACCATGAAGACGTGGACGGTGGAGGAGATGGTGGCCGAGCGGCCGTGCCCGGAGTACACCCGTGAGCGGATGGCGGAACTGTGGGCGGGGCGTGAGGCGCTGACGCTGGCGGAGATTCTGGACGTGCCAATCGCCGCACAAGACCGCGTGTGGGTGGCGTGCCTGCCTGCGGTGCTGCCTGCCGCTGTGCAGGATGCGTGGCTGGAGCGCATCGTCTCACGGGCGGTGACCACTCACGCGTTGCGCTGCGGCATCCCGGCGGTCGAGGTGTGGGCGCAGAGCTGGCTCGACGGCACTGACCGCACAGGGGCGGCGGCACGGGCGGCGGCACGGGCGGCGGCATGGGCGGCGGCATGGGCGGCACGGGCGGCACGGGCGGCGGCATGGGAGGCGGCACGGGCGGCGGCACGGGCGGCGGCATGGGCGGCGGCAGAGGCGGCAGGGGAGGCGGCACGGGAGGCGGCACGGGCGGCACGGGCGGCGGCATGGGCGGCGGTAGAGGCGGCAGGGGCGGCGGCACGGGAGGCGGCACGGGCGGCACGGGCGGCAGAGCGCGAGCAGCAGATTGACGATCTGCGCCAGATCCTCAGTAGTCAGACAGGGACACGTGACTGACCCCGATCTCACGCACCGGCCAACATGCGAGTGGACGGGCGACAATGACCCGGACTTCTGCGATGGATGGGACACGGCCTGCGGCGAGAAGTTTACATTCATCGAAGGTGGTCCCGTCGAGAACAACATGCGGTTCTGCCCTTACTGCGGGGCGACACTGGTTGCGGTCGCGCCACATCCGACGGAGAGCGACGATGACTGACGGCGACCGTGACGCTTGTTTCGTTCTGCTCCGGCAGATGGGGGCGGCGCAAGGCAAGAAACTGGCTCCCGATGCGATGGAGATGTACTTCCGCATTCTCCAGAGGAAATTCGTGCCTCTGAGCGTGTTGAAAAAAGCAATCATCATGGCGCTTGAAGCGGAACGTCTGATGCCGCGTATCTCAACGCTTCTCGCATATTGCGACAAGGCGCGCGACGTGACCCAGACGAAGGCGCTACCGCCCGGGAGCCCCGAACTGGAGGCGGTATCGTGGTGTTCGGTCTGTGGTGATACCGGATGGGAGCCGTTCTTTTGTCCGGGGCAGGGTGAGCCGTACTATCTTGGCACGCTGGCGACCTTGAATTCGAAACGTCACGAACTCGCTGAGTGTTCGTGGGTGACGCTGCGGAAGCCCCACGAGCCCCATCCGTTCGTGTCGTCGTGTTCGTGTCGGCCGACGAATCCCGTCTATTTCCGCGCCCATCCCGTCCGACCAAGAACGTTCGGAGGTTTGCCGGAAACGGGGCGTCTGTGAAATATCTCGGTTTTGGCTGTGAGACGATTGTGATTCAGAAGCGGTGGGTCAGACCGCCGATGCCGACGGTCTGTCGTGTGTGTGGGAACAAACCCGTGTTGCGTTTCGTCGGTACCGCCGGGTACTGTGGGGCGCACATCGAACAGGCATTCGCTGCGGCGCGTGCCAGAATGGAAGTGGGCGATGTACGGACAGCAAGCAGCGGCCGCGGAGAAGCAGATGACATCGAACCTGCCGAGTAGGGATCTGGGCGGTGTGTCTAAGGGTGAGGCGCGGCGCGGTACTGAGTGGCTTTGCGATTATCTTCTTGAGAATATCGCGCAGCTTCAGAAACAGGTTGCCGCATTGGGGGATGCCTTGGGGTCTGTGACAGTCAATGTCGGTGGGGATGCGCCGGCTGTTGGGCATCCCGACGTGTTGGTCTGTTCGGTCAATGAACGTATCGGGACAGCGGTGATGCAGATTCAGACGTTGACGAGCATGCTGGCGCGAATTCAATCCACGCTCGCTCTGTGAGGTAGAGGAGCAACGATGTCGTGGCCGGGGTGGGAGCATTTCGTGCCGGGTGGTGTTGCGCTGAAGGCGAAGTTGTCTCGCGGGGATCGGATGCACGCGAAGCCCGCGATTGTTGACGCGCAGATGAACGTCATCGAGAAGATTCAGGCTGATGCGTTTGGCGTGAAGGGCGAGTACTTCCATTCGAAAAAAGAGGCTGGCCGGTGGGTCTTGCTCTCTCAGTACCAGACGCGCGGCTTGATTGGCGGGCTTCGGCGTCAAGTGCGGATTCCCCTCTCAACGCGCTCGCCGGGTGGAGAGCGGGTGGTGATTGGGGTCTATGTCGCGGACTTCATGTACACCGATTCGGGCAAGCAAGTGGTTGAGGACGTGAAGGGGATGATGCGCCGTGAGGATTTGTACTTGTGGAAAAAGCGGCATGTGAAGGCGGAGTATGGGTGGAGCATTCTGGAGGTCTGAAGTGGGCGTTCTGATGATCGGCTTGTCGTGTGCGAATTGTGGGATGGAGACGAAGCGTCCCGAGGCGCGGGAATTGATTTACGGGACCGAGGTTGCCCTAACATCTCCGACTCAGGCTGGCCAGACGCGGGGGATCGCGTCGTTTCGTTTCGCCGTAATGCGTCCGATTGGTCCGGAGCAGAGTTCAGCGATGTTGCTCTGCGATGGGTGCATGGGGGCGGCGCTGAAGGCGGTCTGTCTGTCGATTCTGAGCGATATGGAGGCAATGAGTGGCCGCGAAGATACCCGTCCATCCTAGTTGGTACTCGGAGCCGCTTGTGACAGACGGCGCGCTTCGGCTTTGTCGGCGCGGGGTTCCTGTGCGTAGACCTGTTCGGGCTGAAATTGTGCGTTCTGTGTGGGGGTTTCGTTTTCGGTTTGTGGCCGGGAACGGACGGATTCTCGCCGTCTCCGAGAGTTACGTTCGGAGGCGGAAGTGCCATGCTGCGTTGAATCGAATCCTTGCTGGCATAGTCAGTGAAGTCAGGTACTCGGATTCGAGTCCAGCCATATGGTCCCGGCTTCAACAACCGCGCCGACGCGCGCGTGCAGTTCGGCGATAATGTCTTCGGATGTGATCGTCAGATTCGCTGCCTGTCTCCGCTGGACAATCGCCAGAATCTCAGGGATGACGAACGACTTGAGGAATGCGATGGCGAGTGCGTTCATTGAACTGGTCCCTTCGGTGGTAGGTAGACGGCGAGTGCCACGTCAACGGCGATAGCAGCGGCTTGAATCACGGGGTTCGTGAGAACCGTGGCCGGTAGTTGTTTCTTCGCAGCGTCCCATGCGGTTGCGATAATTCCTTCCCATCCGGTTGGTGTTGCGTCAAGCACCTTTGCGCTTTCCACAGTGAAGGTGATGATGACGCGCGCCGAATTTGTGGAGAGCGCGCCCGAGGCTGCGGCTTCGATAGTGGCGTTCTGGAGATTCTGCACGCGCTTCAGGATTTCGTTGGCTGTGTATGCGGCTTTGCCTTCCGGCGTCGTGATCGTGACTGGGCGGTCACACGCATACATCGCAAACGCCAGCAGCAGTACGAGCGGTCCGGTCAACTTGCTCAGATTGACTTTCATTTCCTTGTCCTTTGATGAGGGCAAGGCAGACAAGCCCATCTTTCCACCGAGGCCGATGGTGATGGCGTAGAACAAGCGGAGCCATGCAACGACTTTCAGCGACAAGCCGAGTTCGGCTGGCCCGATGACGTTCAGGGCTTCAACGACGACGGCGAGAACGACTCCGCCCCAGAACAGGAGTTTCCAGAAGACCGAATCGCGCGTGGTTGGCAGTTCCATGATGTCCTTTCTATCCGCGTGTACCGATGGCGACATTGTCCCACGTACTGAGCGTTCCCGCTGAATGGGGTCGGGTGTCGACGTGGATTCGATTCGAATATCTGCCGAGTCCGCCGAGGCGTGGAAGGCATCCTGCTCGGTGCAGACTGAGGACTGCGAGATAGAGTTCTGGCCCTGCGGTGAGTCCAAGCGAGGGGCACCAGATGTCCGCGGCGTCACCGTGAATGTGGCGCGAGTCGGGGGCGCCGCCTTCGTGTTCGTTCCATTCGGGGGTGCGGTAGCCGGACAGCACGATGATCGGGCGGTCGGATGCGACGTAGGTGCGGATCACTTCGAGGATGGTGAGGCAGAACGGCAAGAGAACCGTCATGATTTTGTCTGGTGGGTAGGGCGTTCCGGCGGTGTCGTTGCAGTTGAAGTCAGACACCTTGAAGTGTTCTGACGCCTTGAAACTGAGTGGCCAGAGCGGACTAGACATCGGGGGCTACTTTCGTGTCTCGATTCGGTCAAGGCGCTTGTCGATCTTGTTGAGTTGGTCCGTGATGGAATCGAGTTTTGTTGTAAGTACTTCCCGTGGAATCGATGCGTCGCGGAGCGCGTTGAGGTCGGTTTCGATGTGGTTGACTTTCGCGGTTGTTGCCGCGGAGACGAGTTCGGCGTTCTGGGTCCACTTGGATCCTACGGTCCATGCGGCAACCAGCATCGCGATGATGGTGAGGATGTTGCCGAGGGTGAAGTTTCGCTGCAACCAGCTTGGGCGTTGTTCGGTCATCGTAATTCGAGACTCTTGAATTTCTCGCTCCAGTCTTTTTCGACTTGCAGTCTATCGGCTTTCGACATTCCTTGCACGATGCGCTGGAACCGAGTGCGGTTGCGGCCTGACAGTAGCGAGCGGCGCTGTTTGCTATTCAGCTTTGCCATTTCTGTCGCCATGCCTTCGAGGTCGTTCTGGTCGAGCGCCTTGAGTGCGGCGGCCTTGGTTTCTTGCAGTTGACGCGCATGTAATGCTTGCTTCGGCGCGTTTTCCCCTTGGAACGCATCGTAGGCTTGCCGGGTTTCGTTCTGGCGTTGCGTGCGGAGTCCGATAAGGTTGAGGAGGTCTTCGTACCCGGTGTGTGGCACGGCGGCGCCCATCGGATCGTGTCCGACGTGGGTGCCGAGCAAGTTGCCCTTGGCGGCTTGAGGCAGCATTTCGCGAGCCGTCTGGCCCGCGCGGGTGACAGACTTGGTGAGGGCGAGCGTGGTGAGGTCTTCGCCAAGACGACCGGCGCCGGCGCCCGAGACGGCTTGCCAGCTCGCGGCGAGTCCTTCTCCGATACCCTTGACGATGGGCAGGGCTTGGCCGCTCTTGAGTCGCGCAATCGACTTTCCGGGGTTGCCGATGTCGAGGCCGAACGGTCTGCCGCCCGAAACGAGGAGGTCTTCCGTGTCGATTCCGACCACTTCTCCGGCAACCATGAGTGCGCCGAGCGTACTCATAATTCGCAGTTTGCCAGCTTCGTTCCCGGGGCGGGAAAAGAGTGTGGCCATCTGTTCGACGAACAAGGTTGGGAACTTTGTGAACGGCGCGATGAGGCCCATTACGGGACCGCGCCAGTTCGGATTCGATCCGAGGATTCCGGTTGCCCCTTGGGTCTTGAAAACGACTTGCGTGGCCCATTCCATTGCTCGTTGTTCGGCCGCGCCCTTGGATAGCGCGTAGTCCATCGCTCCGAGGAAGACGCCTTGTCGATTCCAGTTGTCGCCCCATCGAAGCATGGCCATCGCGTCAGGGACGGGGAGTTTCTTCCAGTAGGCTATCGCTTTCTCCAGCTTCGGATTGTTGATCCGTGCGCCCTTGTAGGTCGCTTCGTCGATGAGGTCCACTGGTCGGTCCAGATGAACGGACATCGAGCGCATCTTCCCGGCGGCTGTTTTTGCCGTGACCATTCCATTGTGAATGAACTTCATCGGCACGTAGGACAGCGCGAGCAACGGCTGCGTTGCGTTCTGCACCATCGTCCCCGGGTTGTACCCGATGAGGGTGCGATAGGTGAGCGCAGAAGTGGTGCGCGATATTTTCTTCTGGAGGTTGTACTTGAATCCGGCTTCGTCCAGCCACTTGCTCAGACCTTCAGGTCTGTCTCGAAGCGCGTTGACGACGGCAAACATGACCGAGGCTTTCCTTTTCGACGTGCCTTTGATGTCGATCGCGGTCTTCGCCATGCGTTTCGCGACGGGTTCGAGGTATTGCTTTCGGAGCGCAGCGATTTCTTGTGGCGTACCCTTGAAGGTGGGGCGTGAACGCGCCGCATTGAAGTTGTGTTCGGCTGCGCTGATTTCGTTCGCCCATTCAGGGAGATTTTCGGCTGTTGATCCGCGGAGCCACTGGAAGAAGTTGAGTTCTTCTTTCGGGTAGAAAATCTGCGCCAGCCCGTCTGGTGTCGGTGCCACGTCTTTCGGCGGTAGTTTGGGCTGCACAACGGGCCGGGGTTCCCGCAGTTCGATTTGCTTGGCGACTTGGGTGCGGGCGGTTTTCGAAGCCGAGGCTGCGGCGCGACTCAGGATGCGGCCGATGTCTTTGCTTAAGAATCCTCCAGCGGAGAGCGCGAGTCTCCACTTGTGAGAGTCGTCCTTGTCGCCTTTGTCCATTTGCATTCCGGCGACGTAGCCGAAGACGGCTCGGGTCAGACGATTCGCGAGATTCTTGGCCAGATTGGGGTCGCGGCCGAAGGCGGTATCCATCGCTGCGTCGACGGCCTTGTCGACTCCGGCGACTCCGCCGTAGAGGGTCACTCCTCCGGGCGTCTGGCGATTTTCAATCGGCTCCGAGGTTTCGAACATATCGCCTTCGGTTGCCACGTCTCCCCGCGTGCCCTTCTTCAGGGACTTGGCGGTGAATCGTTCGTTCGCGGTCTGTTCCCATGCGCTGAGGTAGTACTGCGATTGCGGGTCGCCCGCATCGGCGGCGGCTTTGAGTGTGTCGAGCGCGTCGATGAGGGTCGCGTTGATTGGCCGGCTCGTTTTGATGCCCTTCCATGTTTCGTGGAGTGGCAGTTGTGCGCCCGGGTCGCCAAGGTTACGGAGCGTGCGCACTTCGGCGCCGATGTACTGGTCGAGATGGTTCATCGCCCAACCGAGTTTCCGTTCCGGCGTCGATTGGGCAAACGCATCCGGTTCCCGGCGTGACGGGCGCGGGGCGTCTTGCGGTGTCAGTCCGGGCTCGGGAAGGTCCGGGGTCGTCCGTGGGCGCGGGAGCGGGGTTTCTCGGCGTGGTTGGCCGCCGGTCACGGCTGCTTCTGGCGTGACTCCCATTTCGCGGGCTTGTGCGAGCGTTCGGGCTTTGCGTTCTCCGGCTCGGATGTTCTGTTCGACGGTGCGCCGCTGGAGATTGGGTGTCAGTTCACCTTGCAGCAGGGCTTCGATGTCCGTCTGGGCGGCGGCGGTTTCGGGGGACGATGGCGCCGGAGGCATGTCGGCGGCGGTGGCGGTTGGTTCCGGTGTCAACGTGGTTTCAAGGGTTTGGGGCGGTGGCGTTTCGGCGGCGGGTTCAGCCCGTCCGAGAATGGCGGCAGCTTCCGCTTCGGCGTCTGCCGGCGTCATCAAGACGTTTCCGTCCCTGTCGATGGTGTTCTTGAACCATCGGCCCTCCGGTCCCTGTTTCCGCCTGAAGACGTATCCTGCCGCTTTCAGGGCGGCGCGTGTCTCCGGGGTAGCTTGGTCCCGGGTCAATTCGACGAAGATGTAATCCTTGTCCGCTGGCGCGAGGAATGAGCCGCCTTGGGCTTGTTTCGCTGGCGCTACAGGACGGACTCCGACGGGGACGGTTTCTGCCGGAATCCCGGCAGTTGGCGAAGGTTCGAGGAGTGTAGCCAAGTTATCCGGGCCCGGGGCCGGTGTTTCCCGTGGAACAATCGGCTCCGGTGGCGTGAACATCTGTTCGAGGGTAGACGGCGGTTGTGTGACCGCTGGAGGCTCGATTGGTGTCGGGGGTGCCAGAGGTCGTCCAAAGAGGTTCCCGCCTTCTGGCGGTCCTGCCAGCAAGGAATTGAGGTCTTCTGGTGGCGGCGCGAAATCCGCGACTCCGGTAGCGGGTTCCCACCATCGGGCGCCGTCGTAGACGCCGACACCGTCGAGGGCTGCCGGTAGGTCGAGCGTTCCGCCGGTTTCGGCGAGGATGTCTTCCTGTAACTGGCGGGCTTGGGTCAGCTTCTCGTCGAAGGCGCTTTGAAGTTGGGCGTCTGTTCCGGCGAATCCAGTGGATCGAGCGGCGGTTGCGTGCCGCCCGTAGTCAATCTCGGTGGCATCCGGTCGAGGCCGAATTTCGCCAGCGATTCCTTCAGGGCTTGGCCGACTGGCGTTCCCGACTGCATCAAGGTTTTCATTTCCGAGAGCAGTTGACTGCGTGTGAGCGGCATTCCAGAGTTCTCCTGCTTCTGGGGGTAAGAACGGCTTACTGACTTCTGTATCTCCCGCGAGACGTTTGCGGGCTACGTCGACGATGCGTTCCCACCAGATATCCCCGGGGTGTTGGCCGGTTTCAATGGCCCTACGAATCGAGTTGATGAGTGTTCGCGCGTTGGTACTCGGCTTGAGTTTTCCGAGTGCGCCGCGGGTGTCAAACACGTTCGAGATGTCGCCAAGGACCGGGGCGCCGCCGGATCCGGGGAGTTGTTCCATGCCGGGCTCGCCGAATTGTTCGACGCCTCGGCGGGGCGTGTAGACGACTTCTTCGAGTTCTGCCGCGATTCGGCCAATTTCGTTGCGTTCGGCTGGCGTCAGACTGCTCACCAATACCCGCTCCAGCGTGCCGAGTTGTCCGCGGCTTTTCTTGCCCATGATGGGCGTATCGGTCTGGATTGGTTCGGCCGGGGGCTCGGCGACGACTGGCGCCGTTTCGGTGGCAAGGTCGATGGGTTGCACGTCTTCTGCGGCGTATTGACGACGAATGGGGCGAGAGTTCGGGCCGGCTTCTTTGCCGACTTGAACGATGACTTCGCCGTTTGGCATGATGGCGGTTACGGTCCCGGGTTCGCGGTACGCGCCGCGTTTGACGGAAACGGTTTCTCCCACGGAGTAGGGAGATTCTACCGGCGGCGGGGGTGGGACAGCCGCGACGGGTTCGGGCGCGACGGGGGCGACGGCTGCCGGTTCGGGCGTGACCGGGGCACGTCGCTGAATTGGAGGGCGTCTCACCGTTGGGATGAGGCGGCCGGCCGTATCGTAGGTGGCGCGAATGTCGGCGTTCGGGTTCCGACCAAGGATCGCTTCGAGTTCCGCGAAGGCGGACCGTTCCTGACTCGTTCCGGCGGCAACCCGGGCTGCTTCTCGCGCGGCTTCTGCTTCTGTCGCTGCGAGTTCGTCTGGGGTGAGTACTGGGGCGGGTTCCGATACGACATCCCGACCGACGAGTTCGCCGGTTGTCTCGTCCCGGACGATGATGCGACGTGAAGGTGGTTCGGCTCCGGGGGGTGGCGGGGGCGGTGGTTCGGTCAGTGATTCCTTGAGGCCGCCATACCACGGGTCTGCTTTGTCGGCGATTTCCCACGGCTTGAGTTCGGTCTGCGGTGTCGGAGCGAAGCGTTCATCGGGAACGTATCCGGGGGGTGGCCGTCGGCCGGTGATAGCGCGGCCCGGAGCCGGAAGCCCTTTTCGGTACTGGTAGTAGTTGCCGGCGCCGCCTCCAACCAGACCCAAAGCGCCGCCGACGGCGCCGCCCATTTTGATTTCTTGGAGGGCTTGTTCTGCCGTGGGGAGCGCGGCGACCCATCCTTTGTCTGGTTCCGCGGCGTGTCGTTCGGTGACTCCGGTTGCCACGGTGCCGGTCGCGCCAAGTGCCGAGCCGAGGACGCCTTCCCCGGCGGTTCGAGCGAGCGCACGCATGGCGGGTGAGGCGAGTTTCGCGCCAAGTCCTCCACCGGGGATCGCCATGCCAAGGCCGCCCTGTACGCCAACCGAGCCCCATGACATCGGGCCTTTGCGTCTCCCGCTCGCTTTCTCCCAGAGTTGGGCGAGGGCTTCGCCGGTTGCAGAACCCAGACCGCCGCCGACTCGTGACCCGAGAAGTGCGCCGCCGGCGGCGCCAGCGGCGGTCCCGGCGACCGGAACGACCGACCCTCCAGCCGCGCCCGCGCCGCCGCCGATGAGTCCGCCGATGACGCTTCCTGCGATGCCGGGGACGACGCGAATGCCGGTGCTGACGTAGTCGAATCCCCGCGCCTTTTCTTCGGCCGCGTCAACCTCGTCTTGTTCTTTCAGCCAATCAGCAACGTCGTTGTCGTTGATGTACGGGTCGTCGGCGATAGCCGCGTCGAGGTCCGTCTTGAGGATGGACCCGTCTGGCTGGCGGCGAAGTCTGCCCGAGAGACGATTTCTCGGCGGCTTGATTCCCGGCGTGGCTTCGGGCGCGTGGGTTTGGTCCCACTCGGCAAGGGTCCGGTGGAGTGTGCCGGGTTGAAACGGCGTGTAGGGCGCGCGCGTCGTCGGCATGGGCCTTTACGAAATCGGGACGTTCCGGTCGGCGAATGCTTGATATGCCGCGTTGGGAGCGTCGGGGCCAGCCGTGCGCGCGGCCGGTGTTTTCAGACGGTTCACTTCATCGAGGGCGTCCTTGTAGCGTTGGATGGACGCCGGGTCCCCGGGGTTGTAGTTGTCGGTGGCGTTGCGGAGATTCGCCGCGGCTTGCTGGATGAGGGCGACGTTTTGTCGCCCTTGACTTGCGGTGCCCGCGACGGTTTCTGCGGACCCTGCTTTGATGTTTGCCACGTCGCGCGCCGCGTCGCCTCGTTCTGCTGTGGGCGCGATCAACATGCGTTCCTGACGTTGACGCATTCGTTCTTGCGTTGGGTCGTTCCAGCGGTCACGCTCGGCGCCGAGTTGTGCTTCCATGTTCGGGCCGATCTGTTCCCGCCCGAAGGCTGCCTTCGCTCGGGCGTCTTCGATCTCGGCGGCGGTCCCGGCTTGGTCTTCGATGTATCCGGCGCGCGGGTCGGTTGACACAACGGCGCGGCGGCGCGCGGCTTCCGCTTGCGCGGTTCCGGCTTCGAGGTCCGCCATGCGCTTGTTGTAGACCGCCAGTTTCATCTTGCCAGACGGGTCGTTGATGTCGCCGGGGTCGAAGGCGGCGCGTCCGAGTCCTTTTACCGATTCTGGAGCGGGATTCGATGGCGGTTCGCTCGGATTTTCGACGGCGCTTTCGCCAGACCGTATGGAGAGTTCCCCGGACCCTCCGGCCAAGATGCTTTTGATCCTTGCGATTTCGCCTTGATTGTTGAGGTTCGTGCGGTACTCGTCGAAACCCCATTTGGACATCAAGCTGCCAGTTGCAAGGCCGACGGTCTGATTTATCGGGTTGAGTTTCGCTTCCTCTCGTGCTTGGAAGGCTTCGAGTTGGTCCGCTTGAAGACTGTCGAGACGCTTCTGGAGCGCGGCCCTACTTGCCGTGGTGCGACCCTCAACGGAACTGCGGGAACTTTGGGCTGTCGAGTACGCCATGATTCCCTCCACCTACATCTGTGGCGGGCCAGCGGGAGCGCCGCCAGCGAGTTTCGCCTTGAGTGCCATGAGCGCGGGACCGAGCGCATTCATGTCCGGCGGAGCGCCTTGCGTTTCTGGGCCGACGGCCAGCGGCATCGGGTACCGTGGCGGCATTGGGCAGCACGTCATTCCGCCCTGTCCCTCGTCTTCGGTTTCTCCGCCCATCGCCTGATCGCCCATTGGTGCCGGTTCCTCTCCGGGCATCATGGGCATTGGCGGCGCGGGTGGTGGAATGCCCGGGGGCCCGGGGGGCATTCCGGGGGGAGCGCCAGCCCCGCCGAACAGACTCGCGATGTTAAAACCCGAGTTGCCGGATGGCGGTCCCATCGGCGTTGGTTGGGCAGCGGCGACGGGTGGGCGGGGTGGGAAAGCCATGTCAGTCTCCTAGTAGACTCGTGATTTCAGTGAGGCGAGCGATTGTCGGGACCCTCCGGTTGGCATGTTGCCAATCCATGCAAAGCCGGCCGCGCCGCGTTGTCCGCCAAGAACGTCTGAAGCGATGGGGCTTGCCGACGAGGGGGGCAAGGGTGCCGGGGGTAAGGGCGCTGGCGTCAGTGGGGACGTTCCTCCCGCTGATGAAGCAGCGGTTGCGGCCGTAGGCGTGACACTCTCGCTCGGCCCTGTCGTGGGTGGCGCCGATTGGAATGGTGCCGGAGGGGGCGCCGGAGCGGGCGCCGGAGGGAGTCCAATCCCCGCGGTGCCGGGTAACTTGAGGCCCAGACTGGCGAACTGTGGCGGTTGCCACGTTTGGGTGTCTTGATTCGACCCTAACTGGACCGGCATGTTAGTACCTGACTCCCGCGTTTAGCAGTCCCATGAGCGATGAAATGAACCCGTAATCTTGTCCCTTGGTTGATGCGGCTTGTGCGGCGGCGACTTGGCGCTGTTGGACTTCTGAGAGCGCACGTTCACGTTCGAATTCGCCGAGGTTCGCGGCGCCGCCAGCGACGATGTCGGCCATCGACTGTCGTTCGAGTCCAGAGCCGCCCATGCCGCGGGCGCTGGCCGCGTTTTTCAACGCGCCTATACTGGCGCCGATGGTTTCCGCCTGACGGTCTTTGGCGCGGGCGAAGGATGCGTCGGAGGCGGCTTTGTCGGCAGGGCTCAGTCCGGAGGTCGATGAGGATGTGCTGGTGCTGCCGCCGATCCCCAATTTCGCCATCATGTCGGCGATGTACTGCTTGTTCGCGTTGAGCGTTTCGGTATTGCGCCCGTAGTTGGTGGTGGCGACGTTCGCCGCGGTTTCCGCTTCGGTGGCGGCGACTCCTGCTCGGCGTTGCGCGTCTTCTTCAGCGAGGCGTTTCGCTTTGATTTCCGCGTCGGTGAGCGGCGCGACGTAGGGCTGCACGCCGATTCGTCCTGCGCCCGGACCCCCGTATGAGGGGTTTGGGCTTGGTGTCGTTGCGTAGGGCGTGTATGCTGGTCCCGCCATTGGCGTCTCCGTGAAGCCCCGTTACGGTTCGCCCTGTGCCGGTAAATGGGTGCAGTTTCGACTCGTCGAGAGTATAGGACTTTCTCGGGTTTCGCGCTACTCATGCTCCTTGTCGGCGCTGTCGAGCCAGTCAAGGGTTTCTTCGAGGAGTGCTAGATGTCCCGTATCGCACGGTCCTCGATTCATGTACTTCTGGAGCCGTTCGAGTTCCGGCTGTTTGAGCGTCAGAACGCCGTCGGCGACGAGTTTGCGGGCGGGTACGTCCCCGTGGAGTCTGGTAGCCGCCGGGTCGGGAACTGATACCGCTTCGAAGGCTCGGATGATTTGAAGGTCGATCCGGCGGTCTTCTCGCTTCTGTGGTTCGGCCTTGAGGTCGGCCTGTAGCCAGACGATGCGGCCGAAACAGAAGGCTTTGTACGCGGTCGTGAATCGGGCTGCGTCGAGATTGGCGACGAGTGCGAGTTTGCGTAGCATGTCCGCCCTTTCGTGGTTACGCCGTTCTGCCCATCCCATCTTAGGAGATTTCGAAGACGATTTCGCCTTGCACGTAGGTCGTATCCGTCGAGGCCGCGAAGTTGCCGCCGCCCTGTATGATGATGTTGATGACGCTCCCGCCGGGAAGGACGTAGACGATACCGGACGAATCCGCGCCATTCTCCCAGATGCGGGCGAACGAGTTGGCCTGTTTCGCCGCGGTGAATCCGCCGGGGATGGCGATATAGATGTAGGCGTCTGGCGTGCCGCCGATGCTGCTGGTGTGGATGGCAAAGACCACAACCATCGTTTTACCGATGAGTGTGTACGCGTAGGTGATGACATCGCCCGCCCCGACGGTCCACGTCATCGCGTTGATCGCCGTGAAGTCTCCGGCCGAGAATGCTGGAGTGATCCATTCGCCGAGGGCCGTTGCGCGTGCGCGTTCTTTGATCGCGCCGCTGCTGGTGAGCGCGCCCGCATTCCAGATCCCGCTCGTGATGGTGCCGACGGTGACGATGCTGCTGGACCCGGCAACGGGTGAGTAGTCTCCGACTGGCGTGTAGGCCGCGGTGCCGAGGGTGCCGGTCGTTGTCACCGTCAAGGTCTGGCTGCCCGTGCCGCCTTCGATGGTAAAGCCTCCCGCCGTCTCCGTCAGTACCAACCCGTTGAACCCTGCTGCCGTAATGACCTTGGTGCCCATCGTGAGGTCGTGTACGGCGCCTGAGTAGGGCACGAAGATCGCAGTGAGTTCGGTCGCGTCAACGCGCAGAGAGAAGTGCGAGTTGTCGACGCCTCCGATGGCCATGATGACGCTTTTCGCGGCTCCGGCCGTGTGGGTGCCGTAGAAGTCGATGCGTATACGGTCGGTCAGCGCGAAGGTGACTTCAGCCGCGAGATACAGGTGGACGTTGTATTCGAGGTTGTCGGAGGTCAGCGGGTCTGAATTGTCAGATTGACCGAGCGTGGCGAGTGTCGCGCCCGCGGCGTCACAGTGGCGCAGTTTGAAGTAGGCGACAATGGTGGAACCCGCTGTCGCGATTTTCATGTGGAAGTGCGCGTCGTACATCCCTTGGAGCATACGGTCGAGATTGGGATGCCCGACTGGTGTGATGAACGAAAACATCAAGACATCGGCTGCGCCAACCGTCGAGAGAGACGTGACGGTTCCGGCGGCGACCGCGGCGTTGTCCATCGTGTACAGGTTCGGCGAGACGACGGCGTTGGTATAGAATTCGGTGATTTCCAGCGAACGGACGGCGAGGTCGACATACTCCTTGGTGGCCGCGTCGGTTGGGGCGGTTGGGTCGGTGAGGCCGCGGAGAATGCCGCCTACGTCGGTCCACGGGGTATCGCCGATGGCGCCGGCGGCGGTGAACTTCGTGACGACGTTGAGGGTGCCGCTGCCGGTGATTGGGTACGGGATTGCGGTCCACGCGGGGTCGTCCGCGCCCATGATCAAGGCATAGCCGCTGGTGCCTTTGGTCAGCCGTTCCCACTTCGGACTCACGCCGATGCCCGCGATGAGGTCGCCGCGTACCACGGCGGCGGCCGTCGTGTCAGTGTGGGTGGCTGAGAGCAAGGCGGAGGTCTGGGATACGGGGGCTGCCCAC
>Ga0315276_10003116_pt1 | contig 15189 bp, 12 predicted proteins | sample YL17G05_0_MG_FD_204542 | JGI IMG/M metagenome (GOLD analysis project Ga0315276, IMG submission 204542) | Sediment microbial communities from Yellowstone Lake, YNP, Wyoming, USA - YL17G05_0 | ecosystem: Environmental > Aquatic > Freshwater > Lake > Sediment | place: USA: Wyoming | collected...
AGCCGAGGCCACCGGCGAATCGATCTGGTCATCTTCGATAAAATCGCCGAAGTAGCTGTCTTCGCTTTCGCCTATAGGCCTGTCAAGACTGATTGGGTGTTTGGATATCTTCACAACTCTGTTGGTCTCATCTATGCTCATCTCGGCTTCAGTGGCGAGCTCTTCAATCGTCGGCTCTCTGCCGAATTTTTGAACCAGAACCTTGTTGGCGGTTCGCAGCCGGCTCATTGTCTCTATCATATGCACCGGGATGCGAATCGTTCGCGCGTGGTCAGCAATCGCCCTGGTGATTGCCTGGCGAATCCACCATGTGGCGTACGTGCTGAATTTGTAGCCCCTGCGGTATTCGTATTTATCAACCGCCCTCATCAGTCCGGTATTGCCTTCCTGGATTATATCCAGGAAACTCAAGCCCCGGTTTCGATACTTCTTGGCAATTGAAACCACCAATCTGAGGTTTGCGCTCGACAGTGTTCGTTTGGCGTGTTCGTATTGTTCAAAAACTCTATCGATAGCTCGCAGTCTTCTATCGAGTTGCTTTGGAGTATCCATCGCCAATTCCTGCAGGCCGGCCAGTTCCTCCTTCACCGCTTTAATATCTTCAGCCGTTATATCCTCGGTGATTCCTTCGGTGATAATCTGCTCTAATTGATGCATCTTCTGGCAGATGCCATGCAGCTTATTTTTCATCGGTTGAATTCTGCTTGTCCGCAGGCTCAGCTCTTCCAGCAGCGTTGCGACTTTGCGCCTGTTTCTGTATATCCGTTTCAAATCTGACCTGTCGAAGTCCCTGCCGCCGTTGTCGGACTGGTGTTGCAGGAATTTCTTAAACAAACTTTGATTAACTATCAGCAGTTTATTTACCGTTTGAACGTTCCCAGGCAGACGCTTCCTTATTATTGGCCTGACGAGGTTTTCGGCGGTACTGATCTTCATTGTTCTGTCGAAGCTCAATATGCCATCATAAACCTGCTCGAGTATATCCACGGCGCCTCTGGCGCAATAATCACACTCCAGCATTTTTCTTCTAAAACTCATACGCGCCAGCTCTATCCTGCTCGCCAGCGAAATCTCACTTTCCCGCGTCAGCAGCGGTATCTCGCCCATCTGGGTCAGATACGTTCTTATAGGGTCATCAATCCGCCGACTGGCTTCCGCACCGACCAGCTGTTTTTCCAGCAGTTCATCCGCTTTGAGCTGCTCTTCCTTAACGGCTTCATGTTCGACTTCCGGTGCTTCAAATTCCTCTACTGTCTGCTTTTCCACATCTGCTTCATCAATAATGTTGATTCCCATTTCATCCAGTGCTGCCAATAAGGTGTCCAGACGGTCGGGACTGACCATGTCCTCGGGCAAGTCTTCGTTCATTTCCTCGTAAGTAAGGAATCCTTTTCGCTTGCCTTTTTCGGTAATCGCTTTTATTTGTAGTTCAGCGTCTTTGGTTTTCGTACTCGCTGAGAATTCGGCCCCATCAAGGGCATCCGGCTTGCTTGCTTTTATTCTTTTTCTTGCCACAATTGCTATCCTTACACACAATTTATAAAATTAAACCGTTTATTCACTGTATCATTCCCGTGCTGCGCGGATTTCGTTTTCCCGTATTTTCAAGGACGCGCTGCAAAAATTGCGTTTGGTCTTCTATTGCTTTAATCTCACTTTTTCTCGTCTGTGCCTGGTGACGACCTATCGTATCCAGCGCTCCGGCCAGACGGGATTCGAAATTGCCTTTTGCCTCTCCCGACATCGCTAATTCCGCAATAAGACTGCCTGCTTCCGGCGATTCTGTTCTGGCTATTATTTCCGCCAGGCGGGTTTCAGGGTTGGCGCTTAGTGTCTCGAATAGTATTAACGCCGTTCGCCTCAACATCGGCACGTCAAAGTCCTCGGCTGTAATCTTTTGTTTTACAATTTCAAACAGCTTCGGCTCGTTCAGCAGCACTTCCAGAATCTCCCGCTGTGCCATGGCGAACAAGCCCTCGCCCAAATCTACACTTCGCACTTTTTGGTTTTCCACATTGTAGCTCGCAGTTTTTGCCGTCCTTCCGATTCTCTTGTTTAGCTCTGCATTTATCTCTTTGCTGTCCAAACCGATAATCTTTGAGAGCCGGCTAACTATCAGCCCCCGCTCTATTGCCGACAGATTGCCCGACCATAAGCTCGTCGCTACTGTCTGTAAAAACTCTTCAATGGCCGACTTTCTTCCGGCAAGAGTCTCATCCCTGCTGAAGCTCTCTGTTAATCTGTTCCATTTGAACTGGAAAACATCAACGGCTTCGTCTATCAACCGCTCGAACCGTTCTTTGCCAGCTGCCAAAACAAAATCGCAGGGGTCTTTCCCCTCCGGCACCGAAGCCATCGCGATATCTATATGCTGCGCCAGACAAATCTCCAACGCCCTGTTGGCGGCTTCCATACCCGCGGTGTCACTGTCGAAAATTAAAACTACTTTTTTTGCATATCGCCGCAGAATCCGTCCCTGCCCCGGCGTAAAACTGGTGCCTAAAGCCGCCACAACGTTGTCGCACTCTTTGCTGTGCGCCATTATAACGTCTGTGTAACCTTCCACGACAACTGCTGTCCCCGTCGAGACAATTTTGTGTCTCGCCTGTTCAAGGCCGTATAGCGTATTGCTTTTGTCGAACAGGACCGTTGTCGGCGAATTTATATACTTGGCGCCTTCTCCCTCCAAAATCCTTCCGCCGAAACCGATTACCCTTCCCGTCACGTCTGTAATAGTGAACATTAACCGGTTCACGAATTTATCGCTCAAGCCGCTGCCCGCCTGTCCCACGACCAGCCCCGCCTGCTCCAATAGTTTTACGGGGATATTTTTTGCATTTGCGGCCTTGAGCAAATCGTCTTGAGAATTGACAGCCAGACCAAGCCGCCATTTTTTAATGCTGTCAGGCGCGATTTGTCTTTGAGCCAGATATTCCCGCGCTAATTTGCCTTTTTTTTCATCGCGGAGATTTTCCTGAAAGTATTTAGCTGCCCATTCATTGACTTTCGCCAACCTATTTGGGTCGACATCCGAATCTTGAGTTTTGGGTCTCCCGTCGCCTGTCTTCGGTTTTAGCTTTATGCCAGCGCGCTCGGCCAATCTTTCTATCGCCTGAGAAAAAGATAGACTCTCCCTCATCTGGACAAATTTGAACACATCGCCGCCGACGCCGCAGGAGAAACATTTGAATATCTGCTTGACGACATTAACGTTCATGCTTGGCCGATGGTCGTCGTGGAAAGGGCACAGCCCCACCATTTCTCTGCCCTTTTTTACCAGATTCACATGCTCGCTTATTACATCAACGATGTCGTTGGCCTGTTGGACCTGATTAACTACCGATTGCTCAAAAAAAACTGCCATCTTCCTCTAAATTGCCTGTCCTTTAATGGAGGAAACTATTTGCACCCTCAAACCCCTGGTTGCTCAAATCTGACACAGATTGCGCTGAAATTACCAACCATCTGCGTTAATCTGCGAAATCAGCGTCTCTTTTACAAAGGTTGGCTACCTTAAATATAGCCCAATTTGATAGAAAGTCAAATCACCCCCCAAAACCCCGCTTGCAATACTGTTAAAGCCGTTTCTAATGTCTTTAGACACTTGGCTAAACAGGACAACCGGGTAGTGAGCTTTCCTGCCCTAAGCTTGTCGAAGGTGTCGAACCCGCCGGCTGCTTCTGGCTCAGAAGGAGCTTGCTGAAGGTTCCGCTATGACAAAATCCCGAAGTTTAAACATAACCCATCTTGACTTTTTTAAAGAATAACTATATACTTAATGGTTTGAGGAAACGATATATAAACCTGCATTCAGGAGGAGTAAAAAATGCAAAGTCGGTTCATTCTGTTGATAGCACTGGCTTTTTCACTACACTTCTCAGCCACCGCTCTGGCCATTGAACCTTTTAAGTCTATAGACATTTGGCCGGGAGCATCAAGCTCAAGCCCTGTGTACCTGACTGATGTAAACGGCACGTTATTCTTCCAAGCCAATGACGGTATAAATGGCGATGAACTGTGGAAAAGCGACGGAACCGAGGCCGGCACAGTAATGGTAAAAAATATATGTCCGTATTACCCTCCACATCTCGGCTACCTGACGAATCTAAAAGGCACCTTGTTTTTCTCTGCCTTCGACGGTATCAATGGTACCGAACTATGGAAAAGTGATGGCACTGAAGCAGGCACCGTGATGGTTAAGGACATAAATCCCGCGGGCGAATCTTATCCTTCTTACATGACAACCATGAACGGCACATTATTCTTCCAAGCCAACGATGGCACACATGGCGTTGAGCTTTGGAAAAGCGACGGCACCGAAGCTGGCACAGTAATGGTTAAGGATATAGACCCGGGCTCATCAGGCTCACATCCTGAGCAGTTGACGAATGTAAACGGCACATTATTTTTCCGAGCCTTTGATGTCACAAATGGCTACGAATTATGGAAAAGCGACGGCACCGAGGCAAACACTGTAATGGTAAAGAATATAAATCCGACATGGGATTCAATGCCTGACTGCCTGACTGATATAAATGGAACATTGTTTTTCGATGCCGACGAAGGTACACATGGCGTAGAACTATGGAAAAGCGATGGCACTGAGGCTGGTACAGTTTTGGTAAAGGATATTTGGCCGGGGTTAGAAAACTCAAATCCTTACCTCCTGACTAACTTAAACGGCACGTTATTATTCAGTGCCAACAACGGCATAAGCACTGAACTGTGGAAAAGCGACGGCTCTGAAGCAAACACTGTAATAGTAAAGAACATATTCCCTCGGTCTTTGATGAATGTAAATGGCACATTATTTCTCAATGCCTCCGATGACATAAATGGCTATGAACTCTGGAAAAGCGACGGAACCGAGGCTGGAACGATAATGGTAAAGGATATAAGAGCAGGATATAGAAGCTCGGATCCTCAGTCTCTGACGAATATAAACGGCACATTATTTTTCAGTGCCTCCGATGGTATAAACGGCGCTGAACTCTGGAAAAGCGATGGCACCGAGGCCAGCACCGTAATGGTTAAAGATATAAGTCCGGGCTCGTATGGCTCATCTCCTTCAGAGATAACGGATATAAATGGCACATTATTTTTCCGGGCCAGCGACCCAAATGGTGCTGAGCTGTGGTTATATAGTACTTGCTTACGATTCTCGTTAAGCGACCTTAACAAAGATTGTGTAGTGGACTTTCTCGATTTCGCCATAATGGCTTCCGAATGGCTCGACTGCAACCTGTCCCTGCCGGATCTTTGTTGGTGACAAATAACCAAAAAACCTACGTTAATTTAGGCAACTTTTCTACAAACCACTCCGCCGCTTAGTGCAGGAAATTTCAATCAAAACCGTTGGTAGTTGGACACCTAAAATCCATTTTCCCAAAATTTTTTCTATCCCTTTAGTCGCAACGAGTTAGCTCAAAAAGCGATTCTAAAAACCCCACAACTTTCGCATCAAACGCGCATGTTCCTCCAATTATAGAAAGGGCGTATTCTAAACATTATGAAAAAAAGCAAAAGTTTATTTAGCCAGCTTTATAAGAAGGCCATTTTTTATGGCCTTGTGGACGAAGGCGGGTGGTTTCCGCAGATGCTCGCATCGAGGAAAACCGCCGCCGAGTACACAAAGCTGGCTAAAATCTCTGCGCTCTCTGTGTTCTCTGTGGTAAAAAACAGCGTCAATCTGTGCAATCTGTGGCTGAAAATCGATCAATCAAAATGAACTAAATTATGCGAAACAAAGCCAATTTCAGGACAGACCGAAAAATGCTTTGCTTGTGACGGTCACGGCCTCCGAGAAATCGGCCAAATCCATCCCCTTCAATTCAGCCAATCGCCCCGCGGTATGGACCATAAGGGCCGGCTCATTTATCTTCTGCTTTCGCATCGGCTCAGGCGTCATATACGGACAATCCGTCTCGACCATCAACCTGTCCATCGGCACGATTCGAGCGGCTTCCCGAATAGCTTCTGCATTCTTGAAAGTAACTACGCCGGTGAAAGAAATGTAAAACCCTCTGTCGAGGACGATTTCCGCCTGCGAAGCCGAGCCGGAGAAACAATGAAACACCACCTTTTTAACTTCGCCGCCGTGCTGTTCCAAAATTTCCATCGTTTCCTCAAAGGCCTCCCGACAATGTATAACAACCGGCAAAAGCAGTTCAGCGGCGATTTTCAGGTGCTCGGCAAACACCTTTCTTTGCTCCTCGTGCGAAGAAAAATTGTAATGATAATCCAGCCCCGTCTCGCCGATGGCAACTATCTTTTTATGTTGAGCTATTTCCCGCAGCTCTTTGAGTGTATCAGCCGTTACAGTCCTAGCTTCGTGCGGATGAATTCCAACAGCCGCATACATATTCTCGAATTTGTTCGTGAGTTCGACCGCATTTTGGTTTTCCTGCGGGTCGGTGCCGACAGTTACCCAGCCCGTGATGCCGGCCGCCCTGCTGCGCTCAATAACAGCCGCGACTTTTTCAGCCAGCCCCTCGAACGTCAAATGACAATGTGTATCTATCAAATCCATCAGCTACGGCACAAACGCGTTTTCGTAATGTCTTATCTGCGGCCGGCCTTTTTGGCCCAGAACTATCGTAACAACATCGAAGCGGAAGGGTCTATCTTCTATATTATGAGTTGCGAGAAAATATCGGGCGGCCCTTTTCAATCTGGTCTTCTTGGCAGCCGTGATGACCGACTCGGCCGGCCCAAAGGATTCGTCCGCCCTGGTTTTTACCTCGACAAAAACGACGGCCCCCTCGGTATCAGCCATAATCAAATCTATTTCTCCGCTCCTGCAGGAAAAGTTTCGAGCGAGTTTCTTAAAACCTTTCTTTTCGAGAAAGCTCTCGCAGCGTTTCTCGCCCCATCGGCCGAGCTTTTCTCTGTCAGCCAAGAGCTTGCCCCTATTCAGCAGCCAACCCATCATAATTGATTATTGGTAGATTGAAAAAAGCGTTAAAGACAACAGGCAGAGAATAATTATTAATTATTCATCAACAGTTATGCGCTTGCCGGGCTTCTGAGTCAGCCTGATCGATTTGCCGGTTCGTTTGCGGAGATAATACAATTTTGCCCGCCTTGTTTGGCCGCTTCGTACCGGCTTAACATCAACCACATTCGGCGAATGAAGCGGGAAAATCCGCTCTACCCCCTCCTCATCCACGATTCGCCGAACCGTGAAAGTCTCAGCAATTCCGCGACCTTTGCGGGCGATTACCGTACCGCTGAATACCTGTATGCGCTCTTTATCGCCTTCTTTGATTCTGCACCGCACGTCTACAACGTCGCCTATCTCAAAATGCGGTATATCCTTTTTGAGACTTTTACTCTCAACAGCATCCAGTATTTGCGTTTTCACCGGCTTTCCTCTTATCTCTATTTTTGATTAAAAAACCCAGTCCTGCATACGGCCATTAGACTTGGCCAAATGCTCTAACAGAAAACGCCAGATTCTACTAAAATTCCGAAATTAGAGCAAGGATTTTTTTATATTTCCTTTTTTCCGCTGTTTAGCAGGTCTGGACGCCATTTTTTTGTTCGTTCAATGCCCTGCTGGCGTCGCCACTCGGCTATTTTGCCGTGGTCGCCGCTTAAAAGAATATCGGGAACCTTCATTCCGCGAAAAACCTCGGGCCTGGTATATTGCGGATATTCTAATCCGCCGCCGGCGGACTCGCTGAAGGAATCGTCTTTGGGGCAATCTTCATCACCCACCGCTCCGGGCAGCAGTCTGACCACCGCATCAATGACTATCATAGCTGCCAGCTCCCCGCCGGAAAGGACATAGTCACCTATCGAGATTTGCTCGGCCCCCAACCCTGTGCGGATTCGTTCATCGAATCCTTCATATCTGCCGGAAATAAAAATCAGCCGTTTTTCTTTGCTTAGTTCAATTGCTTTTGCCTGGTTAAATTTCTGCCCCTGCGGCGTAAGCAAAATGACGCGCCCTTTTTCCGCCGACAGCTTCTCGACATGTTCGAAGCAATCGAAAATCGGACCCGGCATCATAACCATACCAGGCCCTCCGCCATACGGCTTGTCATCAACCTTTCTGTATTTGTCGGCGGCGAAATCTCTTATATTGGTGAGAACAATATCAACTATACCCCCCTGCTGAGCCCTCTTTAATATAGAGTGACCCAGAGGTGATTCGAACATCTCTGGAAAAAGCGTAAGGACATCGACTCTCATTACTCTCGTCTGTCTTCTATGACTCCTGCTCTTCCTTCGCCTCCGGCTTAGCCTCAGCTTTTGCCTTAGCTTCTGCTTCGGCCTTAGCTTTGGCCTCTTTCTCGGCTTTCGCCTTCGTCTCTGCTTCTGCCTTGGCTTTTTCTGCGGCTTCGGAAGCTGCTTTTTCTATAGCAGCGCGTTCCGCTTTTGTGAACGGCTGGCCTTTGGCACGCGCTATGACCCTGGCCCTGTCCCGGCGAACAGTCCTTTCCTTAACGTATTTGGTTTTGATGCCCAGCTTAAGCAAAATCTCCGAAACCGTATCTGACGGTATTGCTCCATTATCGAGCCAATACTTTACTCGTTCCATGTTGAGCACAATCTGTTTGGACAGGTCTTTTTCAATCGGGTCGTAGTGTCCCAGTTTTTCGATGATTTTCCCGTCCCGCGGGGTGCGTGAATCAATTGCATTGATTCTAAAGAACGGCCGATTGCGCCGGCCCATCCGCGTCATTCTCAGCTTTACCGCCATTTTTTCCCTTTCTTTCGTCGATTATGATAAATATTCGCTACTATAACTGTTCGCGAAACACGTTTACTTAATCCATAAGCCGCCTGATAAAAACGGATAGTCTACACGAATAGACAATCTTTTTCAAGTGCGAGCTGAATTTTATCTGTTTTTGCCTAAAAGGTGTGATTTAGCCGTCCGAAACGCTAAATCCTGCAAATTTTACAATGCAGTGCATAGCCATTGAAAAAAATGGCGAAAATGGCAGGGTCAATCCGGGCATCCGCTGCTATTCTTTGTACCTGCTCATCAGTCAAACTGCCGGCTTTGCCTTTTTCGTCCGGCGTCATTATCGCCACCGCTTTTTTAAGCTGCTCCAGCTCTTCTACGCTCGGCGCCGCCAGCATCGCCAGTTCGCTGCCGCCTTCGATATCCGTGAATTGGCTTCTTATCATATTACCATAATCACTGCCGGCGAATTTGGCCACTTTCTCAAGGTATTGCTCAATCGACATCTTTTGTTTCACAGCCGCTTTCTCTTTCCTCTTCGTATGATTGTTCTTTTCCGTTTCGACCGCTGTTTTATTTTTCTGCCGCTGCTCATAGCAGCGCTTAATGTATCCATATTAAGCCCGCCGGAGAAAAGCCGTTTAAGCCCGCCTAAACTTCCGCCGCTGAGCGACTTCATCATGTCCCTGCTGCGGGTAAATGTCTTAACTAACCCGGAAACGTCGTTAACTTCCACTCCCGCCCCCGCCGCTATGCGTCTTCGCCGCGATGAGTCTATTATCTCCGGTTCGCGCCTCTCGGCAATCGTCATCGAATGCACAATTCCTTCCATCCGCTGCAGTTCGCCATCGTCGAAGTCCAAATCCTCAACCTGACTACCCATCCCTGGCATCATTTTGAGCATATCTTTCATACCGCCCATTTTCTTGACGGCCTGCATCTGCTTAAGAAAATCATCGAAGCCGAAGCTACCCTTGGCCATTTTCTGCTGCAGCTTTTCCGCTTCTTCGGCCTGAAACTGCTCCTGTGCTTTCTCCACCAGCGTTACAACGTCGCCCATTCCGAGAATTCTGCCAGCCATCCGGTCAGGGTGAAACTCTTCGAGTTTGTCCGTCTTTTCGCCTACCCCGACGAACTTGATGGGCTTGCCGGTCACAGCCTTTACGCTCAGCGCAGCTCCGCCGCGGGCGTCGCCGTCTAATTTCGTAAGGATAACGCCATCGAGCTCCAGACGCTCGTTAAACTCCTTGGCTGAATTGACGGCGTCCTGCCCGGTCATCGCATCGCAGACCAGGTAAATCTGGTGCGGACCGACCGCCTTTGCTACCTCGGCCACCTCCTTCATCATCTCTTCGTCTATATGCAGTCGCCCGGCTGTATCTAAAACCACCACATCGAAGCCGTTTTGCTGTGCGTGTTTTACCGCGTTTTTGGCAACCTTGACAGAATCCTGGCTCTCTTCCCTGTAAACCTCCGCATTTATCTGCTGGCCCAAAACGACCAACTGCTCGATAGCAGCCGGCCTGCGAAGGTCGTCAGCCACCAAAAGCGGCTTCTTGCCCTTGGCAATCAGGTATTTGGCTAACTTTGCTGCCGTCGTTGTTTTGCCGCCGCCCTGAAGCCCCGCCAGCATAATTATCGTAGGGCCCGGCGAGACAAAATAAATTTTACTATCTACCGGCCCCATCAGCTCGGTCAGTTTATCGTTGACGATTTTTATCAGAACTTGTCCCGGATGAAGACTCTTTATCACCTCGGCGCCGATTGCCGCCGCGGTAACATCCTTGCAGAACTGCTTTACCACGTTGTAATGGACGTCCGCCTCCAGAAGCGCCTTGCGGACATCATGCATAGCGTCTGAGATGTTGGCTTCGGTGATTCTGCCTCGCCCCGACAGTGACCGGAAAACAGAACTGAATTTTTCTGTTAATGACTCAAACATAGGTTATTCAGCCCCGCGATTTATCGCGGGGTTAAAGTGATTGACAATTCCCAGTTATCACAAAACACGGATTGTAAGCCCCCAAACCCCCTTTTGCAAGATTAAACTCGCTCCATCCCGTTTAGCCCCGCCTGTCCCCGAGAAGTTGCTACTTTGGGCTCGCAACAGGGGATCCAGTGTTTATAACTTCACTGGATAAATCTTGCCATTCATGGTTCTGCTTCTCAATAAGTACCATTTTCCACTGTCGCCGCCATTTCTTCAATTGCTTTTCCCGTTTGACCGCTTCGTCCAAACTTTTGTGTTTTTCGTAATACACAAGTTTTAGCACGTCATATTTCGCTGTGAACTCATTGGCTCGCCGTCCCTTGTGTCTTATGATCCGCTTCGCCAAATCTTTAGTCATCCCAATATATAACGTCCCATTCCTCTTACTCGCCAGTATATACACATAATATTCTTGTGTCTTTGCCATATTTGAATTTTAATCCAAAACCTATGGCCTTGCCAGCGTTTGTATATAGCCCACGGCTCCGCCGTGGGTTGCCAGAGTTTACCCCGTTAGATGCTTGCCCTATGAGATGTGAAACTATCTCTTCGGGGTGTCGTTCACTATCTAACTGGGGTGAGGATTGCTTGAATTTGTCCGCGACAATCTCTAAACCAAGTTTGAGGAATTATCTTGACAATTCAGGTTATTTGCGTAAGCTAAAAATAACAGCAGGGATAACTGCAAGCGATATGATATACACCAAGTCGTATTTTAGAGAGGAGAAAAATGACTAAAACGCACACAATCCTACTTATTGCCGTGTTATTATTTTTTGCGAACCAATTCTTTACCCATGACAGTTCAATAGCGTATGCCGAATCAACCCATCTTTACGCTGGTACTAGCAATCCTGGCATTGTCTATCAATATACAGGTGGTACTAATTGGATACCAATATCTCCAACACCTTATACCAAGGTTGTAAATATCGAAAGCCCTCATCCTTACTCCGATGACTATGACAATACTTGGATTGAGACCCAGTCAGGTGCCGCGGCAATGAGAGTGCATTTTACCTATGTTCGCACCGAAAGAAATTATGATTACGTTTATGTAAAAGAAGACAACGAAAACATAGTCGATGATTATTCTGGAAGTTATACCGACGAATGGAGTGATTGGGTATTGGGTGATACTATCAAAATACAACTCGTCTCAGATTATAGTGTGGTGGACGACGGATTTGTAATAGATAAATTAGAATGGACATCTGATACTCCCTTAGATTATGCAGTGCTTGATTTAAAGGAATACAATGGGCAACTATATGCCGGAACCACGTCCCAATTTTTTTCCGGTGGTATAGGTCGAGTGTATAAATATGAGGGAGGAACACAGTGGGCCCTCGTTGGTGGTAACTTGGATAATGGAGTATGTGCTCTGGTCGTATACCAAGGTGAGCTATATGCTGGCACAGCTTGGGGTGGTATGAGGCTTTACAAATATACACCAGGTACCACCAACTGCGGGATTCCTGATTGGACCAGGGTAGTAGATTATTCAGATTGGTCAGGAACTAGGTGTTTATATATCTCTCATGGCTACCTCCTCATGGGCGATATTCATTATGATAGATTTGGTCGGTGGGATGGTAGTAATTTCTATGCGGACTTAGATAGTAGTGGATCGTGTATTTATGACTACCAGGATTATGGAGGCTATGTATATGCATCTGCCTACGGGGGAAGAATGTGGAGGTCGCCAGATGGTATCAACTGGGAACTGGCTTTGGATTATACGGATGAAGAAGAAAACATGTGGGCATTGGAAGTTTTCCAAGGCTCATTATATATGTCATATAACAATGGAGAGCTGCGAGCAACTGACGGGACAGATTTACGCGGCACGCTCAAATACACGGCTCCAGACGGAATAATCTCCATGGCGACTGACAACGGTGGACATAACCTGTACTTTGGCACCGGCGGCAATGCGATAGACTACGGGGGCGAGAGTGAAGGTACAGCTAACATATATCACTACGATGGAACTAATGTAGAGTTAATTTGTGAAGAAGACGAATTTGGTGCAGGGGTTCAGGTTTTATACTTCCTGGGAGAAGAACCTGAACCACCCCGCGTTCCTTTTTTCAGTCAACGAGACCAAAGGTGGAAGGAAGGCTTTATCATAGATAGAAATGGCAATTATTGCGGGACCATAGGAGATGAAGATTCGGACCCTATCGGCTGTACCATGACATGTACTGCTATGCTTTTGAAATACTATGGAAAGGATACGGATCCTGGAAAGCTTAATACTTGGCTAAGCGATACTGCAAATAAGGGTTATGAGCCAGGAGGTTCGTTAAACTGGTACAAGCCAGCAGAATATAGTGGAAAGAAAATGCAATACGAGTATCTTCTTTCTTCGAGCGTTAAAGATAACTGGCAAAAATTAAATGACCAGCTACTAAAGGGGTATGCTGTAATCGTTAAAGTAGACAGCATCACAGCTACAGAGGAAGTCAACCAGCATTGGGTAGTCGTGACTTCTTTTGAAGGTGGTGATATAGACGATCCCAATAAGTATAAAATAAACGACCCTTGGGACCTAAACTTTGACCCGAATAAGTCTCTTTCTCATTACCACCGTGAGAAATATCATGATACTTTTTTCTCATTGCGTGTTTATCACGAACAACCGGATATACAAATTGTAGGTAAGTCACCTATTGATATTATTGTTACAGATCCGGAAGGTATTGTTATCACAAAGGAGCTGGGGGAAGTGTCTGGGATGTACTATATGGAATACGACATGGAAGGAAATGGTCAGCTTAATGATATAGTTGCAATACCACAAAAAAAGATGGGGGACTATCTGATTCAGGTTGTACCCGAATCCAATGCACTGCCAACTTATACTTATAGTCTCGAAGCGACAGTTGATGGACAAACTATGGTTTTGGCTCAAGATGTTCAAATTCAAAATATTCCGCCACAGCCTTATGAAGTTAAATCAAGGTTGAATCCTGCCAATTTTGACAACGATGGCGATGTGGACTTTCACGACTATGCGACTTTAGCATCACATTGGATGACTGCTGATTGTCACTATCCGGACTGGTGTGGTGGAACCGACCTCAATTACAATGGACATGTTGACTTTATGGACTTGTCCATTTTTACGGAAAATTGGCTCTGGAAGATACCGGCTGATATTGACGTTGACGGCAACGTGGACTTCATCGATTACGCCATCTTTGCCAACCACTGGATGAGTCACAATTGTGTCAAACCTGATTGGTGTAACGGCACTGACCTTAATAAAAACGGCTCGGTAGATATTTATGATTTAGCAGAGTTTGCCGAATATTGGCTTGAAGGCTTTACGCAGTAAGTTCCCAAATTGGCAAAATCATTTAAAAGAGTATAATAAAAGGTGATGCGGTAAGTTGTAAAACCAAGGGAGACATTGAACCTTTAAATTTTAGAATACTGGAGAAGAAAAAATGGAAAAGAAAATTATAATCTGTTTAGTTGCAATATGTTTTATGTGTACATCGGTTGCTATCAGCGATTGTCCTAAAAAGTGCCCTTATGCAGGGAGGAAGACTCATGTAACGCGAGTAACAGTTAACATTGGACCTAAAAATAACGACCCGATAATCGATTATCTGCCCGGAGGACAAAACATCGTTGCCGGGAAGTCAAAACGCCAAGAAGACCCCAACTTTATGGCTAATAAAATTGTGTTTTTACAGGAAGTTTTTAGCGACGCAAACAGAAGAACAAACGATGACGCCGTGAAAGATTATTTAAATTGCTGTTTAAACGCCAACACGAGCAGGATAATATACGAGAGCTGTTATAGCAAATATTTGGAAGAAAAGATAGCGGACATTAATGCACCGGAAGAGCAAAGAAGCGCAATTTCCAGTACGGCCAAAGCACTGGCTCGCCAAGATTATGAAACCAATTTGGCAATTTTCCAGCAATTCAAAGATAAGACGGTTAAGAAAGAAACATGGAAAATTATTGCGAGATCTCTGGCGGAGCGCTCAAAAAAAGCCGCCGCAGATGGCGATCAGTTTTCAGAGTCTATAACCAGGCTTAAGGTTTGCGAGGCTGTAGATCCGACTACAAAACGTCGGATTTACAACAGTTGCGAAATTAATGAATCTGCAGAAGCAGAATCGCAAAAAGTGCTTGATGCGCTCGCAGGGAATGAACCAAATTCGCCAGGGCAAGAAGATCAGGAACAAACCACAGAGACGCAGGCGGTAGCAGAAGATTAAAAAATCGTCTAAATACGATAACCAAGGTAGGATTTATATTGTCCCTACCGAAAATTCCGTCCTTTCCCTCACTTCTAAAATCCAGAATTTATAAAAAGAATACCTAACTATCTTAGGTATTATCCTCTCTGAACGCTGTGGCTAAAAATCAACCAAAATGAACAAAATTATGCGAAACGAACCCAATTTTACCCGCTATGGCGGGTAAAATTGCCCCATTGTTTAGAATGCCGTTTATTCTAATGGGGCCTGTCCTAAGATTG
>Ga0315276_10003117_pt1 | contig 15189 bp, 8 predicted proteins | sample YL17G05_0_MG_FD_204542 | JGI IMG/M metagenome (GOLD analysis project Ga0315276, IMG submission 204542) | Sediment microbial communities from Yellowstone Lake, YNP, Wyoming, USA - YL17G05_0 | ecosystem: Environmental > Aquatic > Freshwater > Lake > Sediment | place: USA: Wyoming | collected...
TCTGGTGTCCGACCTCCGCGTCCTAACTGCGGATCTGACCGGCCCCCGGGTCCCGCCCCGCCGTCAACACGGGATGTCGATCTCAAGCGCCTTCGCGACCTTCGCCCATGGCCGCCATCGTCTGCTCCTCGATGAGGTCGGCAACGACGCGATCGAGCCCGCCCATCACATGGGAGATCGCCTGGGGGTGGTCGAGCAGGAACCTCGTGAACGGGTCTGCGCCGAGGCGGTCGTCATCCATCATCCCCCCGGGGTTGATGTTCGTGTTTGAGTTCGGGTTGAGTTGGGGAGCGAGGTAGCCGGGGATAACTCCGAGCGAGATCTGCGCGACCCGCATCTCCCTGAGCATGTCCACGAGGGTCGCGACTTCCTTGCGCTGCTGTTCGGAGGTCATGCCCAGCGGGTGGGACTTCTCGTTCTCGGCGAACTGGCCGATCCTCTGTTTCTGGTAGTAGATGGCCGCCGCCAGTTCGGCGACGACGTTGACCTCGATCTCGAGGCCCTTGGTCAGCTCGTCGAGGTGCGAGCGCGGCACTTTCGCGGTGGCCGGCAGCATCGCCGCGTAGCGACGCAGACGGGAGTTCAGCGTCATCAGCGGCATCGACGCCCGGCTGTACGGGTCCTCGGGCGGGACGGTCGCCTGGACCCACCTCGCGACCGCGAACGGGGGCTCGCCCATGGCGAGCCGGGCGTGGATCTGGGGAAAGAGCGGATGCTCGGGCAGATCCCGCAACTTCCCGAACCGGTTGGCGATGTGCGCGCCAGCGTCCGCCGAGTCTCGCGCGGCAAGCACGGGCGGCATCCGTCGTCGCCTGTGGGGAGGCTGACGAAGGCCGTCCGGGCGTCGAGGCGGCGTGACCCCCCTTGGCGTCGCGGAAACTCCTATCCGTGACGCGTCGTGGAGCGGTTGCCGCGGCCTTGCCACGTGCGGCTCAGTCATGCGATGACCATAATTCGCTTGTTGGTGTCTCGCGTGGCCACGTCGTCCTCATCCCAGATCGCCGCGCCGGTCGCGATGCGCGGCGTCACGAGTTGGAAGGTGGCCGACCCCGCTGTCCAGTAGCCGTCGCGGTGTCCGTCATCTGCGTTGCGCTTCTTCGTCTGCGTTCCTCCTTGGGAACATGGTTCGGCGGGCCATCGGCTCTCGCGTCGTCGCCTGTCTCCGTTACCTCTCCGCCGCGTCGGGCCGCGCCTCTTCAGCGTCGAACGCCGCGAGGACGCCCGCCGCGTCGTCCCGCGACATCGCGTATCCCTGCGAATCGCGCTCGATGAGGAGTCGCCCCGCGACTGTCTTCATCCTGCGGTTCACGCCCGACACGACCCCCGCCATCACGACGTTCTTCGTGCCGCCGTACTCGGTCACCAGCGCCTCGCTCAGCGAGACCGCCTCGTCCTTCGCCGACGCCCTGGCGACCTGGCGCAGGAACCGGCGGCTTCGCTCGCCGTTCACGCCGTCCACGAGCGAGCGGTAGAGCCGGGGACCGGTCTCCACGGACTCGGAGGTGGGCCGGGGTCCCCCTGGTTGTTTCGCGGTGCCCGGCAGCGGCGTTGGACCTGCGCCGAGCACCCATCTCCGGACCATCTCGAGGAGCTCTTCGGATGTCTCAGCCTCGAAGGTGACGCGGACTGGCATCTCTGTCATCCCCTGTGACGGCGTGTGCACTTCTGGGGTTCTCATCTTGGCACGTCAAGGTACTACGAGTATACTACGAGTATAATTGATGGAGTTAGAAGGTCGGGTACGAAGATACAGGCACAGGAAGTACAACTGGAGAACGACCCTCCGATCCTCCAGCTCATCCGAGAAGAGGCGAACGCGGTGGCCGAGTACTCAAAGTGCGGTGCACCCATGGCCTTCGACGCAGCGGGTGTGGCGTGGTCGGTGCGGACGCCTCCTCGACATCGAGGTCCTCGATCACATCGTGGTCGGCGCGCCCGGGTTCGCGAGTCTGTGCGACCGCGAGGTTGCGTTCCCGTGATGCTAGGGGCGGCTCGCGCCCGTGATTCAGGGCATCGTCCCTCGATGGAGCCACCCGCATTTACGCCTATTCAGACGGCCGAAATGGGGTCCGATAAGCGTGTCGTATCGGACATATGGAACCACTCGTGAACACCGACTCGGCACTCATCTCCTCCGGTCCGATCAGCGACCAGACCCGCGACTTCCTCGCCGCGTCGAAGGCCGCGCGGACGGTCAGGGCGTATCGCTCGGACCTCCGTCACTTCGAGGCGTGGTGTGAGGATCGCCCCTGCCAGAGCCTGCCGGCGGCTCCCGAGACCGTCGCCGACTACATCGCCGCCCTCGCGGAGGCGGGGATGGCTTCCGCGACGGTCACCCGACGGCTCAGCGCGATCAGCCAGGCCCACAAGATGGCCGGCTTCGAGAGCCCGACACAGACCCAGCTCGTCCGAATGACGGCGGCGGGCATCCGCCGGAAGCTCGGGATCGCGCCCCGGCAGGCCCGCCCCATCCTCGTCGTGGATCTGCGGGCGATGCTGGCCTCCGTGCCCGACGACCTGCGCGGATTGCGCGACCGCGCCCTGCTGCTCGTCGGGTTCGCCGGAGGCATGCGCCGCTCGGAACTCGTCGGGCTCGACGTCGCGGACGTCATGGAGGAGAAGGAGGGCCTCCGCCTCAACATCCGACGCTCCAAGACCGACCAGGAGGGCCTCGGGCGTGAGATCGGGATCGTCCGGGGACGGCATCCCCTCACCGATGCGGTGGCGGCGCTGGCCGAGTGGGTCGAGGCTGCCGGAATCGAGGAGGGGCCGATCTTCCGCGAGGTCGACCGCGGTGATCGAGTCGGGTCGGAGCGCCTCAGTGACCGCGCCGTCGCCCGGATCGTGAAGGGCGCTGCGGGGCGGGTCGGGATCGACCCGGCCACGGTCAGCGGTCACAGCCTGCGGAGCGGTCTGGCAACCTCGGCCGCGGCAGCTGGGGCACCGGAGCGCGCGATCATGCGCACGACGGGTCACCGCAGCGAGGCGATGGTCCGCAAGTACATCAGGGCGGGGAGCGTCTTCACCGACAGTGCGAGCAGGTACCTCAGCGGGCTCTGAGGACCCGGTTCCCGCTCCTGTGCGACCGGGTCGCCTGAGCGCGTGGGTCGCTCGAGCGACGGACACTGGCGCGACCGTCTCGTGGGACCAGGCCGTCGTCGCTCGGTGCCGGCAGCGGCTACCGCGGCGAACCCGCGGCAACGTCTGCGGGCGCCCCAGTGCCACTAGACCTGGCACCGGTTCCTGCTATCAGACCGCTGTAGCCTACGTACAATCACCGAGAGTCGATACCTGATCCGCCGGCAGGTTGCCTCGCGCCAGGGGTATGCCCTCGGCAGGTGCTAAAGGGGGCACCCTTGCGTGAACGCCGGATGGTGACGGACGGTACCTCGCTCGACCTCGAGCGCCTCCTCAAGCTGCGCCTGGTCGTCGCCCGGATCGGTGAGATGGACCGCGCCGGCTGGTGGAACACGAAGGGTCAGCTCGGCCCGCTCGGCGCTATTGCCCTGATGCGTGGCCTGCCGCGCACGCACCACTTTGCCCAGGCCCGATCGGTCTTCGCGGTAGCCGCACACCGATGCGATGAGGTGTTCAATCCGCCGGGCTCCTGGACCCTGTGGCGCCTGCCACGCGAGATCGAGGAGGCCTTCGACGCGCATTGGGAGCACTGGGTCGATGCCGCGGCCGATTGGGTTCCGGTGTTCGGGCGGGTCGCCGAACTCGAGGGGACGGACGTGACTGCCACCCTCCAAGGCCTGGCCCTCGTCGGGAGCGACGACATCGTCGCGCTCTCGCGCCTCCGAACGACGGCCGAGGGCCGGGCCGTCCCGCTCCCGGCGCCGTTCGCCGGCACGAACGAGGACATCACGCTCCTCGCGCTCGGGTTCGCACTTGGCCGTCCCGGCGCGTTGGCCGTCCCGTACGCGCGGGCAGAGGGCTGATGAGCGCGGCCTCCCGGGCGAACGTCGTCTCGTCCTTCACCCTGGTGAAGGGGACGATGATCCCGGAGACGTACGCCGTCCTCCGCTGCTGGGACGCCACCGCCTCGAAGCGAGAGAACCTCGACCGCCTCCGCCATGAGAACTACATAGGCTCTCGGAGCGCAACCTGGCTGCGCGATGTCGCGAAGGTGATGAACCGGCGGCTCGATCCAGGTGGCCGGGACCGCGCCCTCGCCACCCTGGCAAAGGCCGGCCTGCCGAGCGCCGAGTGGAACCCGATCCTTCTCTGGCACATCACCCGCGACGAGTTCCTCCTTCGCGACTTCCTGGTGAACTGGCTCTACCCCCAGTTCGAGTCAGGCGCCCACCGCTTGCGCCCGGACGAAGTCGAGGCGTTCCTCGACACAGTGGCCGATCGCGGCGGCGTCACCGAGCACGACTGGTCGCCGGCCACCCGCCACCGCGTGGCCGCCGGCCTGCTCAAGGCGGGCGTGGACTTCGGCCTGCTGCAAGGCAGCGTCGTCAAGGAGTTCGCGAGCTACCACCTGCCGGAACGCAGCTTCCTGTACGTCCTCCACGCGCTCGCCGAGACCACCCAGAGCGCCGCGAAGATCGTCGGCTCCCCTGACTGGCGGATGTTCCTGATGGGCCCGGACGACGTGAAGCGGGAGCTCCTGCGGCTGCACCAGTTCCGCAAGCTGAGCTACGAGTCCGCCGGCACGCTCGGCCAGCTCACCCTGCCGTATCCGACGGCACTCGCCTACGCGGAGGCCTGCTGACCATGGGCATGCACGATCCGCTCCCGGAGCGCATCGCGAAGGACCTGGAGCCGATCCTCGCCCTCCCGGATCCGCGCCCCAAGATCAGCGCCTACCACTCGATGCCGTACGCGATCTTCCGCTACGACCCGGCCGAGGAGTTCGCCCTCCGCGCGCAGGTCGGGATGCTCCAGACGCGCCTCGAGCAGCGCGGCAAACGGGTCACGCGGATCTCCCTAGCCGAGTGCCTCGACGTTGCGATGCGGTCGGAGCGCCCGCTCGAGGACTGGTTCGAGGCGGAACGCTCGATGGGCACGAACACGGTCGTGGACACCGTTCACGACGTGCTCTCCGACGGCGGCCTGCTCGAGCGCCTGGTGATCGAGCGCATGCCCGAGAACCCCGACCCGCACCGCGACATCGTCTTCATCCTGCGAACGGGTGCGCTCTTCCCCGTGTACCGGACCTTCACGCTGCTCGAGCAGCTCCACGGCAAGGTGACTGTGCCGACGGTCCTGTTCTATCCCGGCGACCTCGAGGGTCCCGCCGGGCTCCAGTTCATGGGCGTGCTCCAGGCGGAGCACAACTACCGATCGAAGATCTTCTGATGGGAGCCTCGTCCATGAGTGCAGCGCAGCCGATCAGGGGTCTCTTCGCGAGCGACATCAGCCGCAACATCGAAGAGGTCATCAAGGTCGACCAGCGCGATGAGGAGATCATCCGCGACGAGATCAGCGAGTACGTCGTCACCGACTCGATCCTCAAGCGTTACACGGCCATCCTCGAGCGCTACGCCGAGACTCCGAACCAGCCGCACGAGGGCATCGGCATCTGGGTTTCGGGCTTCTACGGCTCGGGCAAGTCGAGCTTCGCCAAGCTGCTCGGGTACGCGATCCAGAACCACCCGGTCGCCGGGATCCCGGCCGGCAGGCGCTTCGCTGAGCGCGCCGGCGACAACAAGCTGAGCGTCCTGCTGGCGAAGATCAGCGAGCAGATCCCGACCCACGCCGTCATCTTCGACGTGGCGACCGACCGCGGGATCCGCAGCGGTAACCAGACGCTGACCGAGATCACGTACCGGCTGTTCCTCGAGAGCCTGGGCTACGCGAAGGACCTGGACGTCTCGGAGCTGGAGATCGAGCTCGAGAAGGACGGCCGTCTCGAGGCATTCGAGGTCGAGTTCAAGCGGATCTACGGCCGCGAATGGTCGACGTCAAAGACGAGGACTGCCTTCGCCCTGAGCGAAGCAAGTCGGACCATGCATGAGCTCGATCCTGAAACGTATTCGCAGGCGGACTCCTGGGCGCAGGCCAACAAGGGCAAGACCGACATCACAGCTGGCAAGCTCGGCAAGCGTGCTGACGAGCTCATGAAGCGCCGCCGCCCCGGGCACACGCTCCTGGTGGTCATCGACGAAGTCGGCCAGTTCGTGGCACGCGACGTTCAGAAGATGCTCGACCTGCAGTCGATGGTGCAGAACTTCGGGTTGGTGAGCCGGGGCCGCCACTGGCTGGTGGTTACCTCGCAGGAGCGCCTCGGCGAGCTCGTCAGCGGCCTCGATGACAAGCGGGTCGAGCACGCCCGCTTGATGGACCGCTTCCCCTCGCTGCTCCAGGTGCACCTCGAATCCACGGACATCGCCGAGGTCACCGGCCGCCGCGTGCTCGCGAAGAACGCAGCCGCGCAGGCGACGCTCGGCGCGCTGTTCGACGAGAACCGCGCCCGCCTGTCCGAGCACACACGTGTGGCCGCGGACATCAAGCTGCCGGAGCTCACCCGCGATAAGTTCATCGATCTCTATCCGCTGCTCCCGTACCAGGTCGACCTGATCATCGGGATCGTGTCCGGTCTCCGCTCCCAGGGCGGCACCAGCCCCCACGTTGGCGGCGCGAACCGCACGATCATCAAGCTCGCCCAGCAGCTCCTAATCCACCCCGACACCGGGATCGCGGACCTGCCCGTCGGCGCGCTGGCGACGCTCGACCGCATCTATGACCTCGTGCAGGGCAACCTCACGGCCGAGGTTCGGGCCAAGATCGCCGACATCCCCAGCCAGCTGCCGGATGCGCATCCGCTGGCGCAGCCGGTCGCCAAGGCCATCTGCATGCTCCAGTACGTCAAGAGCTTCAAGCGGACCCCTGAGAACCTTGCCGCGTGCCTCCACCCCGGTGTCGCGTCGGACTCCGTGCTCGCATCTGTCCGCGATGCGCTCGCGCAGCTCGAGGCGGCGCACTTCGTCCGCAACGGTGAGGACGGATACCGGATCCCGAGCCCCGCCGAGGACGACTGGGAGCGCATCCGCAACGGGGCCAGCCCCAAGCCCGGCGACGCGCACCGCATCTACCAGGAGGTCATCGAGTCCCTCTGGCAGCCGCAGCCCTCGCATCTGCTCCAGGGCGTCAAGCAGTTCAAGGCGGGGCTCGCCATCCGTGGCCGGACGGTTGTCGAGGGGGACATCACCTTCCAGGTCCACCTCGCCGACGACGAGCGCCAGCTGGACGATCTGGTGCCGGAGCTGCGCACCCGCAGTCGAACGGAGCGGAGCGACGTCTTCTGGGCCGTCGGCCTCAACGGCGACATCGACGACGAGGTTGTGGAGCTGCACCGTTCGCGGACCGTGATCGCCGTCAAGGAGCGCGACGCCCGGACGCAGACGGAGACGACTCTTGTCGCCGAGGAGCGGCGACGCCGCGACGCCCACCAGGCAGAGCTCCGAAGGCGACTCGCGGCCGCTTGCCTCACGGGCAGCGTCTTCTTCCGGGGGAATGATCGGAGCCCGGCCGAGGGCACGACGGACGTTGTCAAGGCTGCCACGACAATCCTTGCCGCGGTCACGCCCGAAATCTTCGAGCGCTTCAAGGAAGCTCCCGCGCGCACGGTCGACGCCAAGAAGGGCACGGACGCCCTGCTGGTCGCCGCGAACCTCCGCGGCCTGCCGGCCGTCTTCATGGCGCTCGGCCTCCTCCGCGACGAGAAGGGCAACACCGTGTTCGCGACCGAGCACGGTCCGCTCGCCGAGGTCCTCGGGAGGATCACAGAGCGCGCCGACTACGGCCACACGGCCAATGGCCGCTGGCTCGAGACCGAGTTCGAGAAGGAGCCCTTCGGCTGGGACTTCGAGGTGGTGCGCCTCCTCGCGCTCTCCCTGCTTCGCGCCGGCACGGTCGAGGCGACCAGCCGTGGCGTGACCTTCGACTCCGCCACGAGTGCAGAGGCCGTCGAGACCTTCTCCAACAACGCCTCGTTCCGTCAGGTCTCCTTCCGGCCCCGCAAGCAGGTCGTCTTCGCGGACCTGTTGGTGGCCGCCGAAGCCTTCAAGGACACGTTCGGCAGCGAGATCCGGGAGCTCGTGCAGTCGAGTCTCGTCGCGCAGCTCCGTGCGGAGGTCGACCGGGCGACCGAGCGCGTCTCCGCGGCGCTCATGACCCTGAACTCCAACCGCCTGCCAGGCGCCGCCGCGCTCGAGGCCGGCTTGGAACCGATGCGGGCGATCCTGCGGGGGCCGGAGGACGGCGCCGTTGGATCATTCAACGCCTCTCATCGGTCGATCAAGGACGCCGTCAAGCGGGCGGCCGAGCTGGAGGATGCGCTCACTGGACCGTGTCTCGCGGACCTCGACCGGGCACAGCGAACCTTGAGCGTGACCTGGCCCGCCCTGAGTGCCGAAGCCGACCTCGATGAGGCGATCGCGACCAAGGCGACGGAGCTCACCGACCTGCTGGCCCGCGAGACCTTCTTCCGGGACCTCGCGGCGATCGACCAGGCGGCAGTCGTCATCGCCGTCGAGCACGGCCGGCGACACGAGGCGGCCCTCGCCAGCCGGATCGCGGCTTACGAGGAGGCCGTCAACGAGCTTCGCGGGACGCCGGGCTGGATGGACCTGTCCGACGACTTGCGCACCACCATCGGGGCACCGCTGGAGCGGGGGCGTTCGGCAGAGGGTGCTGAGAGCACCTCACTCCGCCAACTGCGGGATGACACCGAGCTCTGCCCTGTTCGCCTCGACAGCGCCGTCGAAGCCGTCGCCCGCGCCGTGGACGGCGACCGCATAGAGAAGGTCAACCTTCGGCCGTTCTTCGCAGGCGGGATTGAGACCGAGGAACAGCTTGACGCGGCGCTCACGGGGATCCGTGAGGAGTGCGAGCGCCTCATTGGGGCCGGCAAGAAGATCGTGCTCGGGTAGCGGGGTATGGATCGACCCATTCGCAACGCCATCGAGCGCGCGACCCAGGCGATGCGCCACCTGCTCGAGGTCGAGTTCGAGGCCCAGCTCGAAGGCACCTTCGACATCCTCGCCGACGGCAGCATCTCTGCCACCAGCGGTGGAGCCCTGACCCCGGATCAGGCGGGGCACCGCGCGTCCATCGTCGCCGCCATCGAGCGCAAGCGGGCTGCCGGCATGAAGCCAGATGAGGCCGTCGCGGACTACCTGCGGGACGCCGCCTTCACCACCCTCAACCGGTTCGTGGCGCTCAAGATGCTCGAGGCTCGAGGCCTCGTGCGGCAGTGCGTCAGCCGGGGATCGGAATCGGCTGGCTACGGGGAATTCGCGGGCCTGGCTCCCGGCCTCCTCCTCCTGCCTGATGGACGCGGCTACCGCCTCTACCTCGAGAGCCTATTCGACGAGCTCTCCACCGAGGTCAAGGTCCTGTTCGACCGGCGGGACCCGGCGGGGGTCCTCTGGCCGCGGCGATTGGCGTTCGAGACCCTCCTCGACACCGTGAACAGCCCGGAGCTCGACGGCGTCTGGGCCGACGACGAGACGATCGGCTGGGTCTATCAGTACTTCAACGGAGCGGAGGAGCGCAAGGCGATCCGGGGAAAGAGCCATGCGCCTCGCAACAGTCGAGAGATGGCGATCAGGAACCAGTTCTTCACTCCCCGGTACGTGGTCAAGTTCCTGACTGACAACACGCTCGGACGCATCTGGATTGAGATGACCGACGGGCGTACGGAGTTGCTCGAATCCTGCGAATACCTAATCCGGCCGCTCGCCGAGGAGATGAGTGCTAGGCCCCGAAAGGATCCGCGCGATCTGCGGATCGTTGACCCTGCCTGCGGGTCCGGTCACTTCCTTCTGTATGCCTTTGATCTCCTGTTGACGATCTACATGGAGGCGTGGGCGTACAACGACGGCGCTCCAGCGAGCGAACTGACTGGCCGAACGCTTCGCCAAGACTTCCCGGAGGTCGCCCAGTTACGGAATGCAGCCCCCGCGCTAATCGTTGAGCAGAACCTCTACGGCGTTGACATCGACGCCCGATGCGCTCAGGTCGCGGGGCTGGCCCTTTGGCTCCGTGCGCAGCGCGCGTTCCAAGATCTGGGAATCGAGGCTGCCGGGCGGCCGCCCATCCACCGCACACACATCGTCATTGCGGAGGCGATGCCGGGCGACCGAGCAATGGTCGCAGAGTTTGCCGCGAGACTCGATCCGCCTCTCCTTCAGACCCTCTTCGCCAAGATGGTCGACCAGATGCGTCTTGCGGGTGACGTCGGCACTCTCCTGAAGGCGGAGGAGATGCTCGCAGACGACATCCATCGTGCCCGCCTGCGATTCGAGGACAACTCCCGGACCTTGTTCCCTGAGTTGGCGAGGGGCGACGAGCTGGGTCACCTTGACCTGTCGGGCATCAGTGACGACCTGTTCTTCCGCGGCGCCGAGGCCAGGCTCGTCGAGGCTTTGCGAAGCTTCTCGGAGTCCGCAAGCGGTGCGGCAATCGCTCGCCGCAGGCTCTTTGCCGACGACGCCGCACAGGGCATAGCGCTTCTCGACCTGCTACGTGCCCGCTTCGATGTGGTGCTGATGAACCCGCCGTTCGGCCTCCCCGTCGATGGCGTGCCCGGCAAATGGATTCGAGATCAGTATCCCGATGCAAGCACAGAGGTAAGCGTCGCCTTCTGCCAGCGAGCCGGTGAGCTGCTTCGACCTGGGGGGGCGATTGGGGCCGTGGCACCCCGGTCCTGGATGCTCAGGCGTCGGCTGTCGAAGTTCCGTGCTCAAGTGCTCGTGCCTGACCTCGAGGCAGTCCTGGATCTTGGGTCCGGCGTGCTCGATGCGGCGATAGACATCGCGGGTTTCGTGGTCTCACCTGGGTCAAGGCGATCATCAGTTGTCTTCGTAGATCGGCGGAAGGCTCTCAATCGCGCCGCACTCCCCCTCGACCCGGACAGCGTATCCATCTCTCGGTCAGATCTGGGGACGCTCGCAGCCTCTCGCATCGTTGCTGATCAGAAGCCTCCGGCCCTTCATTCGGGCTCCAAGGACTGGGCGCCTTTCCAACCTAATGGCGGGATCGCGATTGGCGGCTTGCGCACCTTCATGGACGCGCGCTTCGTTCGCCTCTGGTGGGAAGTCAATCTAGAGGATCTCGGCACCTCGGCGATGTGGCGCTGGTGGGCACGGACGGATGGGTACTCAACGTTCGTGGGCGTCCCCTTGGCAGTCCTGAAGTGGAATGGAGCCGGGCAGGAGCTACAGGCGTACAACTTCCAGGTAAACGGCCAGACCGCTCAATCCAGGCAAGGGAGTTCACACTTCGGGCGCCCCGGCATCCATTTCATGTGGCGGTCGGAGCGCCTCTGCCCCAGGCTGCTGCCGTCCGGGTGCGCTTTTTCGAACGTTGCCCCCGTGATACTGCCGAACGATGTTGGCGACATCGCACTGGTTCTCGGTTGGGTCGCCAGCGAGCACGTCCGCACGACGATCGAACAACAGGCGCATGCGAAGGCCTTCACGCCGGGTCTTGTCAAGGAGCAGCCATGGGGCGACTTCGATCTAGGCCAGCGGGCGACCATTGAGGGGGATGTCGCCTCGATAGTGAGCTCGAAGGCCGAGTTGATGGGTGGCATAGAGAGGTATCCGACGTTCTCGGGCATCCATCCGCTACTGCAACTCGCCGCAAGCACGGGTGCGAATCTTGCGGATGCGGCCGATCAGCTCCATCAGCGCGATCGAGACCTCACCTCCCACATCTTGGCGAGCGCGACGACATTGAATGCAGCCGTGAACGAATGGGCTGGCACGCCGTCAGAGGCCGATCTCTTGGCCGAGGGTCGCCTCCAGGACCACGCCATCCTCCCGGGTCGGCTGCCTTGGCGCATGCAAGTCCTCCAGTACTTGATGGGCGTCGCATTTGGCAGATGGCGAGTATCGGCCCCAGCCAAGAGTCAGGTGCTTCTGACTGACCTCCTGAAGGAGCCACGTCCCAGGGCGAATTCCGGGCCGGATCCGCGGCTGGCGATCATGCATGACGATAGGGGTCATTCACGCGACGTCGTGCTGGCGCTAGAAACGGCCCTCACGTCGCTCGGTATCAGTCACGACCTCGATTCGATCTTTCCGGAAGGTCTGAGGCAGGTCGTTGGGACCGACCTCTTCGAGGCGCATCTCGCCGACTATTCCGCCGTGGGCAGAAGAGCACCCATCTACTGGCAGCTCACGACTCGAAGCGGGCGGTACTCAGTCTGGCTCTACTATCCGGCGCTTTCAATCGACACTCTCTATAGGGTTGTCGAGGAATTTGCCGCGCCGAAGCTCCGCCTCGAGCAGCATCGTCTTGACGACATGCTCAAGGAGGGCACCCAGACTGGCCGGGTCAGACTTCGCGAAGTTGACGCCCAGCGAACGCTGGTGGATGAGCTCACCGATTTCGTCACTGAGTTGCGGACCATTGCCCCCATGTGGAAACCGAACGTCAACGATGGCGTGCTGGTCAACCACGCTCCGCTGATGAGACTCGTTTCCAGATCCGGGCCGTGGCAGAAGCAAGTCCTCGAGGGTTGGGCGCAGCTGGCGGAAGGCAGTTTCGACTGGGCGCATCTCGCGATGCATCTCTGGCCGGAGCGCGTCGTCCCAAAGTCTGCCTCTGACCGCAGCCTCGCCATCGCCCATGGCCTCGAGGACGTCTTCTGGACCGAGGGCGCCACCGGCAGGTGGAGCAAGCGGGACAGACCCACACGATCAATCGAGGACCTCGTCGCCGAGCGCACGTCACCCGCGGTCAAGGCTGCCCTCGCGGACCTGCTCGCGGCGCCGGTGCCGGCACCCGGCGGCCGGGGACGGGGGAGGAGCAGCTGATGCATCCGTTGCACGATGACATTGCCCGGCTGCTCGGGGAGCGCATCAGGACCCGCTCGATCGTGGTCTGGTACGACACGCGCAGCGAGTTCGAGCCGTTCGTCAGCGAGCTGCGGGGCGGCCGCGCCGAAGGTGCGTCGCCGGTCCACGTCGTGCTGCCGGGCGGATCCGTTCTACTGGTGCAGTCCGCCGAATCCATGTTCGAGCTGCGGGCGCTGATCGAGCCGTGGGTGGGCGGTGAGACACCGCCGCAGCTCGTGATCTATCTGCCTGGCTGCGTCCGCGACGACACCGGATCGGTGCTGATGGAGGTTGAGAAGGCAGGCGACCGCTGGGAGCCCCGCCTCAAGAGCGTCGCCCGCAACGTGCTCCGCCGCAAGTACACGGATGGCGACATCGACCGACTCCTCGAACCGGATGCGGTCACCTACGAGGACATCGCCAGGGCTGCGGCCGACTCCGATAGTGAAGGTCCGTCGCTGCTCAAGGGCATCTTCCGGGAGGCGGCAGGCGGGGACGCCATCATCGCTGCGTGGCTCATGGACGAGAGCCGTGATCCCGAGATCGAGCAGAAGCAGGCCGCCGGGGAGCTGGCCCGGCTGATCCGTTCGCGGTTAGGGCTTGAGCTCCCGGTGGACGCGACGCTGGTCAAGACCCGGGCGATGACCATGCGCTACGTGCTGGGCGGGGAGTTCCGCAGCGACCTCGCCGGACCTGCGCCAGCGAGCCTCGATGCCGTGCCCTCGCCGAAGACCAAGGCGGAGGAGTCCGCCGTCAGGGACATGGCGCAGCGGTTGCGCGCGACCTATTCGGGCATCTATGCCGCGGTGGCGAACGGCGTGGAGACCGAGCTGGGTCTCATGGGAGCCGGGATCCCCGCTGAGGCGCTGGGCTCGATCGACACATTCGCGTTCGAGGAGCGCGTCGTCTTCGGCCACTGCGCGGACCTCATTGCCGCCCGCTCATTCGCCGAGGCACTGGGCTACGTGGCTGCGCGCGACCGGAGTTTCTGGCTTGACCAGGACTTCGTCCGACGGGCGCAGTGGGACGCCTGTCGACGCATGGCTGAGCTCGGCGTGATTGCCGAGGACGTCCTGGCGCGGGTGCGAGCGGCGGCCGGTGATGCCGCCGAGTGGGTGGAGCGCTACACCGAGCCCGGCGGCTGGATGCGTCTTGACCAGGCGCAGCGCCGCCTGGAGACCTTCGTCGCGAAGCTGGACGACGATCCGCCCGAGCGGGCGATCGGCGTGGTGCGGCGCGTCTACGACGATGCGTGCCAGGCCATGGCCGACGCCTTCACCAAGGTGCTCGCCAAGAGCGGCTGGTCGGTGCCGAAGGTCCTGCACCAGACGCAGGTGTATGCCCGCGTTGTCGCCGAGCAGCCGACCCCGGTTGCGTACTTCCTCGTGGATGCCATGCGATACGAGATGGGTGCTGAGCTCGCCGCTCGCCTGCCCGCATCCGCCGAGGTCCGCGTTCGGCCCGCGGTGGCAGCGCTGCCGTCCATCACGCCCGTCGGCATGGCCGCGCTGCATCCGGGAGCGGCGGGCAGCTTCGCCGTCGTGTCTGAGGGCAGCAAGCTGGGCGTCCGCATCGAGGAGGCTTTTCTCCCGGACGTGGGCGCGAGGCGCAAGTTCGCGGCATCGCGGATCCCGGGGCTTGTTGACCTCACCCTCAGCGACGTGCTGACGTGGTCTCGCACCAAGCTGGCATCGCACGTCGGCGGCGCTCAGGTCGTCATCGTCCGCTCCCAGGAGATCGATGCGGCAGGCGAGGGTGGGTTCGCCTACCAGGCTCGACAGGTCATGGACGCGGTGATCGACGACCTGGTTCGGGCGATCCGCCGGCTCGGCGACGTCGGCATCGAGCACGCCGTGCTCTCCGCGGATCACGGATACCTCTTCTCCCATGGCGACCGCGACGAGTCCATGCGGGTCGAGGCCCCGGGTGGCGCCACTGTGGAGCTCCACCGGCGATGCTGGATCGGCCGAGGCGGCGCCACGCCGGCGGGGTGCGTGCGCCTCTCAGCGGCGGAACTCGGGTATGCCTCAGACTTGGAGTTCGTCTTCCCGAAGGGTGCCGGCGTGTTCCGGGCGGGCGGCGACCTCGGGTACCACCACGGCGGGCCGACGCTGCAGGAGCTGGTCGTGCCGGTCGTTACCGTGCGGTCTGCGCCGGCGGCGGCCGTGGCGCCGAGCAAGGATCGGCTGGAAGTGACCAACCTCCCCTATGTGATCACCAACCGCATCTTCAGCGTGATCCTGGAGCTGGGCGGGGCCAACCTGGCCCTCTTCCCGTCCGCGACCATCGTCAAGCCCGTCCTGCTCAGCGGCTCAACCCAGGTGGGCGCCGCAGGCATGGCCATCGGCGGGGAGCTCGACCAGTCGGCTGGCACCGTCGCGCTTCAGCCAGG
>Ga0315276_10003119_pt1 | contig 15187 bp, 12 predicted proteins | sample YL17G05_0_MG_FD_204542 | JGI IMG/M metagenome (GOLD analysis project Ga0315276, IMG submission 204542) | Sediment microbial communities from Yellowstone Lake, YNP, Wyoming, USA - YL17G05_0 | ecosystem: Environmental > Aquatic > Freshwater > Lake > Sediment | place: USA: Wyoming | collected...
CGGCGCCCCTGGCGGCGCTGAGATACTTGTCGAACCGGTAGCAGCCGTAAAGGAATCCGCCCGCCGCCATCCGGACCGCATCCTCCGGCTTCAGTCCCCACGCGGAAGGAGGCGCCAGCGCCACACCGGCGCGGCGCACCTTGAGCCCCGATCCCTTCGACCCGGCGGCCGCCGCCGCCCGGTGGAGGACCTCCAGCCCGAAGCTCTCCCGGCGTCCCAGCCCCTGGACCAGATACCGGACCGCAGGCCGGCGCCCGTCGCCGTGCCAGAGCAGCGACGTGTCCGCCTTCGCTTCAAAGCCGTCGCCCTTCAGAACCGCGGTGATCGCTTTGCGGAACCGCGGATCCGTGGCCGAGGCGGGCGAGTCATCTCCCTCGAAATGGAAGTGGACGATCAGGTCGGCCTTCTCGCCGGAGAGGTCGCCCCTCTGGGGAACCAGCCGCGTCACGCCGCCCCTCCCGCCGCCCGTTCCAGGACCCTGGCGGCAATGCGCGACGGGGTCAGGCCCACCTCTTCCAGGAGCTCATCCCGGGAGCCGTGGGTGACAAACCGATCGGGCACCGCGAGATGGGCCAGAGGCTTCGCGTCCATCTCCATCTCGGCGAGGGCCTCGTGCACACCCGCCCCGAAGCCGCCGCAGATCACGTTCTCCTCCACCGTCACCAGGAGGGAATGCTCCGTCCGCAGCCGGCGGAGAAGCTCCCGATCCAGGGGCTTCACGAAGCGGCAGTTGACCACTCCGGCGCGAATTCCCCTCTCCTCCAGGAGGACCGCGGCCTTCTCGCAGGCCTCCACCATGGCCCCCACCGCAAGGAGACAGACCCCCTCTCCCTCCCGCAGCACCTCCCAGGATCCGATGGGGAGGGCCCGCCCGGGGCTGTCGGCCGTGTACCGCACGCACGGGGTCTTGGGATATCGGATTGCGAAGGGACGGTCCTTCTGCTCCAGCGCCGTGATGAGCAGATCTCTCATCTCGTCCCCGTCCTTCGGGGCCGCGACGATGAGGTTGGGCACGGACCTCAGGTAGCTGAGGTCGAACACCCCGTGGTGAGTCGGACCGTCGGGCCCCACCAATCCGGCGCGGTCCAGGCAGAAGACCACCGGCAGCCCGTGGATCCCCACGTCGTGGATGATCTGGTCGTAAGCGCGCTGCAGGAAGGTGGAGTAGATGGCCACCACCGGCCGGATCCGATGGGTGGCCAGGCCCGCGGCGAAACAGACCGCGTGGGCCTCGGCGATCCCCACATCGAAGAACCTGTCCGGGAACCGCTGCCGGTAGCCCACCAGCCCGGTGCCGTCGGTCATGGCGGCGGTGATGGCCACGACCCCGGGATCCCTATCCGAGATCTCCGACAGAGTCTCGGCGAAGACCTCGTTGTAGCTGGGCAGCCCCTGCGCCTCGTCCCCGTTCGTCTTGCCGGTGGCGGCGTCGAAGGGGGAGACGCCGTGGAAAGTGCAGGCATCTCCCTCGGCCGGGGCGTATCCCTTCCCCTTCTTGGTGAGGACGTGGAGCAGCACCGGTCCCTTGGCGTTCTTCAGTCTCCCCAGGACCGCCAGGAGCTCCGCCAGGTCGTGTCCGTCGATGGGGCCGTAATAGTGGAACCCCAGCGCCTGGAAAAGGGCGCCGGGAACGAGAAGGTTCTTGAGGTTGTGCTCCACCCGCTTGGCCAGCTCTCCCACCGGCTCGCCCAGCGGGACCCGTTCCAGGATCGCCTTCACCTCTTCCTTGACCCGGTTGTAGAAGGGATTGGCGGTGATGCTGGTCAGGTAATGCGAGATGGCCCCCACGTTGGGGGAGATGGACATCTCGTTGTCGTTGAGAATCACCAGGAGATCCCGACCGGAGTGCCCGGCGTTGTTCAGGGCCTCGAAGGCCAGCCCGCCGGTCATGGAGCCGTCCCCGGTGACCGTCACCACTCGATGCTTCTCCCCCTGCAGGTCCCGGGCGGCCGCCATCCCGAGCGCCGCCGCGATGGAGGTGCTCGCGTGGCCCACCCCGAAAGCGTCGTGGGGCGACTCGGCGGGGTTGACGAACCCGGTCACGCCGCCGTACTGGCGGAGGGTCGGAAACCGATCCCGCCGGCCGGTGATGATCTTGTGGGGGTAGGCCTGGTGGCCGACGTCCCAGACGATCTTGTCCGCGGGGGAATCGAACGTCTTGTGAAGGGCCAGGGTCAGCTCCACGACACCCAGGCTGGGGCCCAGGTGTCCACCCACCCTGGAGACCACCGAAATGATGTACTCCCGGATCTCTCCGGACAGCTGCTCGAGCTGCCGCAGGCTCAGGGGCTTGAGATCGGCGGGGGAGTTGATGCGGGGCAGAAGCGGCTCGACGGGTACCTTCGTTCCGGCGGCCTCCACCTTCTCGCCGCCCCGGCGGGAGGCGGCGAGATCCAGGCCGCCGGCAAATGCATCTTCCATCAAGTCCTCCGGAACTCTTGGAAAAATTACCAGTTACTATAGGCAGCGCTTCCGGGACTGTCAAGACATGGGCGGAATCGGCTGCATGCTAGAGTTCAGGACTCTTTTCGGAGGCACGGGATGATTCCGCTCAAGGACGATAACCCGAGCCGTTCCACCCCTTTCATCACACTTCTCCTCGTCGCGACGAACCTGGCGGTCTTTGCCTATGAGGTGACCCTTCCCCCTGCCGGTCTCCAGGGGCTGATTCTCGACCTCGGCGCCGTCCCGTCGGCCTTCGGCTTCCACCGGCTGTCCCATTCCCTTCCAGCCGGGATCCCCTGGCTCACCCTCATCACTTCCATGTTCCTGCACGGCGGGTTCCTCCACATCGGCGGAAACATGCTTTACCTCTGGATCTTCGGCGACAACGTCGAGGACGCCTTAGGGCACCTCCGGTTCCTGGTCTTCTACCTTCTCTGCGGGATCGCCGCCGGCCTCTTCCAGATTGCCGCCATGCCCTCCTCCCCGGTTCCCCTGGTGGGAGCATCGGGAGCCATCGCCGGGATCCTGGGGGCCTATGCCCTCCTCTACCCCTTCGCGCGGATCCGGACCCTTGTCATCTTCATCTTCTTCGTAAGGATCGTCCCGATCCCGGCCCTGATCGTCCTGGGCATCTGGTTCCTGATGCAGATCCTGTCCGTCCCGGCCTCCGGGAGATCGGGCGTGGCCTTCTTCGCCCACATCGGCGGGTTCCTGATCGGGATGCTCCTGACGGGACTTTTCGTCCGGCGAGGTCGAAGGCGGGCCACCTGACAGAGCCTTCAGTCCAGGGGGATTCCCCTCAGGGAAAGGGCCTGGCGGATCCGGCTGTGGAGCTCCGAGATGCTGCCATCGTTCAGGATGACGGCGTCCGACAGGGAGAGGCAGACCCGGAGCTGCTGCCTCGGCCCTTCGCCGGACTGCTCCAGGGACTCCTTCCTCCTGAAGTCCTGCAGGGTGAGACCGTCTCCCGACCGGCCCCGGACCCGGCTTCTCTCGAAGCGGATCTCGATGGGGGCATCCACTCCCAGGAGGTGGAAACCGGGAAGACGGCGCAGGACCTCGATCTCGCCGGGATTCCGGATCGAATCCACCACGCTACGCTCGCCCAGGAGGGGCAGGACCCGCTCCGCGAGGACGCCGGGTCCGAACTCCTCCCTGAGCCAGGTGCCGGTTCTGATGAGAGACTCCCTGGAATGATCGAGACCCTGCCGGGTCGCCTCCTCCCGGACCACGTCGGAGAGGGAGTGACGGGAGAAGCCCGACTCAGCCAGGTAGGCGGCGACCTCCCCTTTGCCGGAGGCGTTGGGACCGGTGAGCCCCACGCAGATCTTCATGCTCACCTGGCCTCCGGCTGCGTCGGTCGGACGGATTGGCTGCTTCTCAGTTCTGGGGATTCTGCTGCTTGGACGGGGCCTGGCGCTGCGCACCCGGAGGAACCCTTTTCCCGGAGAGCGGTCCCCGGGCTCCGGCCGCGCCCGCCCCATAGAAGCTCGGAAGCTCGCGCTTCGGCCCCCCGCTCATCTTGACCTTGTAGCGCCAGTCGTCATTCCCCTGAGCGGCCACGTTGGGCTGCGTGGCTGAAGCACTCGCCTGCTGCCCGCCGGCCACCGGCTGGGCAGGATTCCCCGGGACCATTGCCGGGCCGGCCGTCTGCTGCGCCGGTGAAACCGCCGCGACCCTGGGAACGGACGGCGCCGCTGCCGCGACCGCCGAGGCCGGAGGCGGCTCGTATTCCTCGATGAGGGCGACCCGGCCCACCGGAACGCCCATCTCCCCGCCCCCCTCCAGGATGAAGTAGTACCACGCGCCCCGCTTCTCGGCGCTCTGCACCACGATGGACTGGCCGCGGGTGAACGTCACGAGTTGCGCCGCCTGGATTCCGTCCGCGGCAGAGAGCACAGCGCAAAGCACACCGGAGAGCCTCAGGGCCAACCCGAACCGATTTCGCTTCTTCATGGCCTTGCCTCTTCCGGCCCCCGGAGGGAGCCGGTCTCTTCGCTTTCCCCGTACCATGCCCGAATCACCGACAGGGCACTTTTTCCCCGGGGCGTGTAGTCCCTGTCGCCGGGGCCCCCTTCTCCCCACCATAAATAGAAGTAGACGCCCGACAGCATTCTCTCACCTTTCCAGGCCCGGACAAATGCCTCGTAGCACTTTCGCTGCTCTTCCTGGTCCGGCTCCCCCTCCCCGAAATAGTTCCAGGGGTCCTTTCCGGCTCCGGCACGGCTGGGATACCCGATCTCCGTAAGCACCAGCGCCTTGCCGCCGTGGGCCTCCTGCCAGCGGCGAATTCCCTTCTGGATCTCCTTCCACCGGATCACCATGGCGTCGACGTCGGAGGAGCCGTCCTTCCCCACTTCGTAGTAGGCGTTCATCCCCAGAAAATCCAGAGCGTCCCCGAAGGTGACGGGATCCAGGTGGTCCCAGTTGGCGGAGTAGGTGACCTTTCCCGGGTAGGCCCGCCGCACCTTCCGGATCACCCGCCGCCAGCGCTCCTCGAACCCCTCGGTGGAGCAGAGTTCCGATCCGACGCTGAAATATTCCACCCGCTCCTCGGCCGCGATCCGGGCGTAATGGAGAATCATCTTCTCGTAAACTCGGAACCACTCGTCCCAGTCGGCCGGAGACAGAGTACCCCGCCACTCCCCCTCGGCGAGATCCTCGATGTAAACGATGGGGAAGAGGAAGACCCTCATCCCCCGCAGGTGCGCCTCCCTCGCCGCCAGCCGGAGGCTTCCGTCCGTGGGAGTGATCCACGGATCATCGTGGAACCCGGTGGACCGCACATTCTTCTGGACCTTCGGGACGATCAGGGAGACCGAATCGACTCCCAGGTCCCCCATTTCCTTCAGGCTCTCCGTGAAATACTCCGGATCGCTCCTGGAGAAGATGCCCAGAACCATTCCCTTCTGGAAGGGACCGTTCCGGCCGCGGGGGGCGGAGACGGGAGAGGCGGCCATGACCGCCACCAGCGCCATCGCGGCGCCGAGAACCCGCATTCCCCGGAAAGGACCCTTCACCCAGAGCCCCCACGAGCCCTCCCTGTCCGGAAACTGGTCACCTGCCAATTGATATCCTGAATTTACGCCGAACCGGCGGTCGTTTCAACGGGCATTCGGGCCCATTTCCACCTTCAGCCCCTGGCGCCTGAGCCGGGCGGGAAGGACTCGGGCCCCCAGACTCTCCAGGGCCTTCCGCACCGCGTCCCGGCAACCGGGGCGCGTGAAGAAGATGATGCATCCGCCTCCCCCGGCACCGCACACCTTGCCGGAAAGCGCCCCGGCTTCCCGCGCGGCCTCCATCTGGGACTCGATCTCGCGGTTGCTCACTTTCGCGGAAAGGGTCTTCCGGGCCTCCCACTCCTGGGCCAGCGCAGCCGCCGCCTCTTCCAGATCGTTCTTCCTCAGCGCCGCCTCCATGCGCCGCGTGGCGGCGCCGACCCGCCGGATCCCCCCGACGACGGCCGGATCGCCATCCAGGTAGCGCTTGAGCATGTCCCAGTTGCTCACCGCCGAGGACCGCGAGACCCCCGAGAAGCAGAGGACCAGGCGGTCCTCCAGCAGCGCCGGGACCACGGGGATCTCCTCGGCCCGGGTCCCCCGGGCGGAGTAGTGAATTGCCAGGACCCCCCCCAGGAGGGCCGGATAGTAGTCCTGCACTCCTGTGGGCACCCGGAGAACCTGGGTCTCCACCGCCTGAACGAGCCCCAGCAGCCTCTCCGGAGAGATCTCCTCGCCGCGGAACCGGGCCAGGGCGGCCCCGGCGGCGATCCCCAGGGCGGAAGACCCGCCCAGGCCGGAGCCTGACGGCGCCGCGCAGTCGGTGATCAGATCGATCCCCGACGGGGGAGGCAGCTCCCTCACCAGACGCGCCATGAAACCGAGGGCGCCGTCGGTGCGGACCTCCGAGAGGCGGGAATAGACCTCCTGCTCCCCCTGGTCCCGGGACTCGATTCGAATGACGGGGTCGCCGCGAGGGATGATCCGGGCGGTGGCCTCCAGATCCACGGCGGCGTTGACGGTGCAGGCCCCCTCCTCCAGCAGCGAGATGGGCCAGAGATCCAGGGTACCGCCGGCCAGGTCGATGCGGGCGGGGGCCCGGGCAATGACTTCAGTCATCCTTCTCAGCCTCGGAGAGAGCCTCCGCCTTGAGGGCCCCCGCGGGGCCATCCGCCCGATGCTCCCGAAGGATCCTCTCGGCTTCTTCCGCCGCTTCCTCGGGGACGGAGAGGCGGATCTCGCCCAGCCCGTCCGTCGTGAGCGGGTACACGGAATGGGTGATGTCGGAGATGACGCCGCAGGGAATCCCGTAGCTCTCCAGGAGTCCCCGGATTATCTCCGCCTCCGTGTCGTCCCAGGTCCTGAAGATCACCTTGGATTGCATGCCGGCCTTCCTCGGGTGTGAATGCAGGGGGGGCGCAACTTCACGGTCCGATTCTGATATGGAACGACCCGTCAAGTCCAGCCTGAACGTCGCCCGGGTCCATTTTCACCTTCCGGCAGCCGGAGTGGGAGGCGATCGGGAGGGTCAACCCCGCGTCCGGAAGCCGACGGGAACCGGCCGTTCTTGATGTGCCCGGGCGCTTGTGCTAGATTCCCCACTTTCGCCCCCTCCACACTCCACAGGGAATGCTCTCGTGAAGGGAACTGATTTCTCCAGAGACCCCGGCTCCCGGTACCATGCTCCCATCCGTTGGGTGATCGCTGCGGTCTCCATCGTCCTTCCCTTCCTCTTCTGCGGGACCCTGGCGGATCCTTTCCAGCTCCCCAAGCAGGTGCTCTTCCGGTGGGGCGCGCTCGCGGTCCTGGGCCTGTGGCTTCTGGCGACGCTCGCCTCCGGCCGAATCTCCCTGCAGCGAAGCGGGGCGACGGCTCCCCTCCTCCTCCTGACGTTCATCGGCGTGCTCTCCGTGTTCCAGGCTCCCAACCCCGCGGAATCTTCATCGGCGATCCGGGACATGGCCTTCTGCGCGATGGTGCTTTTCCTCTCTCTCGGCGCTCTGGCGGAGAGGACCGGACTCGTCACGGGTTCGATCGGCCTCGGAGCGGCTTTGACCGCGGCCCTGGGAACTCTGCAGATCCTCTTCGGCCCCCGGGTGGGCTTCCTGCCCTCCACCCAGGGCGGCGCCCTCGCCGGGGACGTGAGCACCGGGGCAATCTTCGTGGCCATTTCCCTGCCCCTCCTTCTCGGATTGACAACGGCGCACTCCCGCGGCGCCTGGCTCTGGGCCGCGGGAACCGGCGTCTCTCTGGCCTACGTGGCCCTGGCCAGAACCCGCGCCGCCTGGCTCGCAGCGGGCGCCGGGCTGGTCCTGTTCACCCTTCTTTCCCTGCTGCGCCGGAGATCCCCGGAGACCGGACCGGCCTCCGGGGCTTCCGGCACCCGCCGCCTGGTGCTGGGCGCCACGGCTCTCGCCGTCGCGCTCTGCCTGGCCGGGACCTACGGGCGCGGGATCGACCTGCTCTCGTCCTCTCCGTCCATGAAGACCGCGGAGCTGCAGGGTCTCGAGCTGCGGCAGAGCACCTGGCAGGCCACCCTCCGGATGGTGCTTTCCCACCCCCTGGGAGTCGGTGCGGGGAGCTGGCGTCGCGCGTTCCCCGAGGAAGCGGGCAAGCCGGCCGCCAATTCCTCCTTCACTTCATCGAGACTCCCCCAGTCGGCCGGCAATCTCTACCTGGAGACGGCTGCCGAACTGGGCCCGGCCGGCCTCCTTCTCCTTCTCTGGTTCCTGGTCCGGGCGATTTCCACCGGGTGGAAGAGGTCGGCCGCCGGCGGAGGAGTCCGGACGGGCGCCGCCGCCTCGCTGGCCTCCATCGTCGGCTGCGGCCTGCTGGCTTCGCCCCTCGCCGAGCAGCCCTCCCTCTGGACGGCGACCATCCTCGCCGCCCTGGTGTTCGCGCCGGGCCGGGAAGCGGATCCGGCAGGCTCCCCGGATCTCTCCTGGGAGATGGAACCGCACCGGAGGCGGTGGGTGGGTCTTCTCGCCGTCCTGCTTTTCGCAACGCTTGTGGGAATCTCCGGGTGGAGCGGGTACAGGGCATTCGCCTCGAGCGCCTCGCTGCAATCGGGGCAGGCCGCCTGCCTCCGGAGGGATTACGCCGCCGCGCTCCCCGCTCTGCGGCGGGCCGCCGGGATGGATCCCTCCTCCGGCCTCGTGCGTTACATCACCGGGGCCTGCGCCTTGGGTTCGGGCCAGCTGGACCTCGCCGAGACGGAGCTGAGAGCGGCGCACCGCCTCAACCCGCAGGACGCGGCGACGCTCCTGGCCCTGGCCTCCACGCTCCAGGCGAAGGGGGATCTCAAGGACGCGCTGGGGGTTTGCGAGAAGGCGCGGAAGATCTGGCCGAAGGATGAAGCGGTCAACCTGGCCCTGGGGGACATCCGAGGCGCGGCGGGGGACGTCAAGGGAAGCCTGGATGCCTACCGGAAGGCTCTGGAGGGAAATCCCCACTCGGTGAAGGCCTACCTGAAGATCGCAGGCCTCCATGAGGGAAAAAACGAGCTGACCAGCGCCGCAATCGCCTTTTCAAGAGCCGTGACTCTGGATCCGTACCTTCCCGAGGCCCTGGCCGGCCTGGGAGACGCCTACATGAAGCAGGGGAACTACGAGTCGGCGATCGACGTGTACAACAGCCTCCTGGCCATCGCTCCCGACCACTTCCCCGCCCTGGTGAACCTGGCGCGAACCCTTGTCGGCTTGCAGCACTTCTGCGAGGCCCTCCCCCTCCTGGAGAAGGCCCGCGGGCTGGACCGGGATCCGTCACGCCGGGCGCAGCTCGAACAGGCCATCGCCGATCTGAATGCCAAGTGCCTGAAGACCCGCCCGCAGGTGCGCTGACCTTCCCCGCACACCTCAATTCCTTCGCGTCGGTTTTCGCTTCAGCAGATGGCCGGCCAGGAAGATGACCACGCCCGCGGACAGCATGCCCGTCTCCCCCTTGCGGCACTCCCGGCAGCGATCGTTGAGGGGATGGTTCCCGGGCCGGGCGTTGGGTCGCCCACGGCCCAAGGCAGCTCAGGGGGGGACGTGGTCTCGTCGGACCGGAAGGGACGGTGTCCCGGGGGACCATCAGGACGCTGGTGGGTCACGGGGAAAACCGCGAGAAAGACGGCGAGAACGAACACCACCCCGGGGACGGCCACCACGCGACGGTTCAGGTCCTCTTACTTCCGCTCGAGGCGCCGCCGCAGTGCCGGGGTGGCCTGGGTGGAGACCCGCTCCGTGGCGAGGACGCGCCCGCGCAGGAAGGAGTTCTCGGCGATGGCCACCACCGAGGCCCGGATGTTGCCCTGGATGCGGCCGGAGGGGCGGAGCTCGAATTTCTGCGCGGCGATGACCGTCCCCTCGACGCTACCCTCCACGATGACGTTCTCCGCGGTGATGTCTCCCAGCACCTGGCCGGTGGACTCGATGAGAAGGGATCCCGAGGTGGAGATGTTCCCCTCCACACGGCCCTGGAGACGGATGTTCTCCTCGGAAACCAGCTCCCCCTTGAGCACCATCTCGGGCCCGATGAGAGTGGCCTCCTCGGCCCCGGGCATCCCGATCGCCGCTCCCTCGTAGTCCTTGCCAGGCCATGGCTTCGGCAATCCATCTCCTCCCGACCCGCAGGGGCCGGCAGTATAGCACGCCTCCTTCACCCGCGGTCGCGGCCGCCGGTCTGCTCTCACTTCCCTCCGGACATGAGCATCACGGTGAAGGGATGGAGTTCCGCCAGGAAGACGTTGGCCCCCACCGCCGGATCGCTGGCCATGATCCTCTCCGCTTCCAGCCGGTCCCCGGCACGGATGATGACGACCCCCGCGTAATCATCCAGGGCCATCCCCGCCAGGATCAGCTTTCCCTGGGAGAAGAGCCCTTGCAGGTACTCGAAATGCTGGACGATCTTGGCCTTCTCCTCTTCGGTGGCACCCCCCTCCGGGCGGGAGGGCTTGAGCCGGATGATGAACTGGCTCTCCGCGCCGGCGGGCGCCGCCGCCCGGCCCCCCGCTTCTCCGGCAAAGGCGATGACCGGCTGCAGGAGAGGGATGATCAGGCAGATGAGCACACCGACGATGGGGATCGGGTTGAGGCAGGAGTTTTTCATGGCTGGCTGTCTCCGCGAAACGGCATCTGTTGGCGTGAAGGGAGAGCCGGGTTCAGGGCGGCAGGATGCGATCGGCGAGAGGGAGAACCGGCGGGACGGTCGCATAAACATCGCGTCATCTTCGCGGCACGTCAGGGGTCCCAGCGGGCGGTGCCCCGGGTCAGGTCGTCCAGCCGTCTCCGGAAGTCGGCTTCCAGGTTCTCGGCGATGGAGAGCAGGATCTCCGCCGACTCTCCGTAGCGCTCCGAGATGACTTCGCCTCCCAGACGGGAGAGCAGGGAGCGCGCCTCTCCCACCAGCGGCAGGGGGAGGATCACTCCCAGCCGCCTGCGGATCTCCCTCTCCTGGACCGTCCCCGCGTCCAGGGCGGCCCGGGCCACGTCCCGATAGGCGCGGGACAGCCCTCCCACCCCGAGCTTCGTCCCGCCGAAGTACCGGACGACCGCCACCGCCACGTTGGTGAGCTTCCTCCCCTTGATGGCCGAGAGGATCGGCGCTCCGGCCGTTCCGGCCGGCTCCCCGGCGTCGCTGCTCCTCTCCACCGCCCTGTCCCCCGCCCCCAGACGGTAGGCATAGCAGCAGTGCGTCGCGTCCGGATACTCCCTGTCCACCGTGTCGATCTCCGCGCGGGCCTCCTCCTCCGTGCCGGCCGGCATGGCGCAGCCGATGAACCGCGAGTCGCGTACCTTGAAAACCGCGCCGGATCGGCGGGCAAGAGTGAGGATCATGGCGGGAGTATAGTCCGCCCCCGTCCCGCTCTCAAACCGGGGCCCGGCGGGAAGGCGGCCCCTTCAGGCGCCGCGCCCGGCATCCCGTTGAAAGGGTTTCCGCGCGCGTGCTAGGATGCGCGCCGATTGCTCAAGGAGACCCGATGAAAGAGAAAAACCGCTTCCTCCAGGGCCAGAAGATCCAACCGAAGCCGCTGAGGGCCGGAATGCGCGTGGACGAGGTCGTGGACCAGGCCTTTCTCGCCTACAACGCGGGCCGGCTCCAGAAGGCCTGCAGGCTCTTCGCCGAGAGGATGCTCGAGCCCGACGTCACCGTGGGCATGTCGCTCTCCGGGGCCATGACCCCCGCCGGAGTGGGCCTCTCGGCCGTCGTCCCCCTCATCCAGAGCGGGTTCGTGGACTGGATCACCAGCACGGGCGCCAACCTTTATCACGACGCCCACGCGGGGCTGGGCCTCTACATGCACCGCGGCAGCCATGAGATGGACGACACGGTCCTCCGGCAGGAGGGGGTCGTCCGGATCTACGACATCCTTTTCGACTACCAGGTCCTTCTTTCCACCGACTCCTTCCTGCGGAGGATTCTGGAGGAGCCCCCGTTCCAGAGGACCATGGGGACCGCCGAGCTTCACCACCTTCTGGGGAAGTACCTGGCGGCCCGGGAGGACGAGCTGAAGATCCTCGACACCTGCGTTCTCACCGTGGCCTACCGGGCCGGCGTCCCCCTCTACACCTCCTCTCCCGGCGACTCCTCCATCGGGATGAACGTGGCCGAGCTGGCGCTGAGGGGGAAGGGGCCGCAGATCGACGTCTCCCTCGACGTGAACGAGACCGCCTCCATCGTCTTCGACGCCAAGTCCCGGGGCGGCCGCAGCGCGGTGCTCATCGTCGGAGGGGGCTCCCCCAAGAATTTCGTCCTGCAGACCGAGCCGCAGATCCAGGAGATTCTGGGCCTGGCCGAGAGGGGGCACGATTACTTCATCCAGTTCACCGACGCCCGGGCCGACACCGGAGGCCTTTCGGGCGCAACCCCCGGCGAGGCGGTCTCCTGGGGAAAGATCGACCCCGACAGGCTCCCCGACTCGGTGGTGGCCTACCTGGACACCACGGTCGCCCTGCCCCTCCTCACCGTCTACGCCCTGTCGAAGCGGAAGCCGAGACCCCTGAAACGCCTCTATGATCGACGGGAGCAGAACCTCTCCCGGATGCGCGAGGCCTTCCACCGTAAGGGGCGGAACTAGATGAGAACAGAGGACATCCCAGATATGGGTGCCCCTTCCCGGATACCCACCACATCTGGTATTTTGGCCTTGACAGAGCCGGTGGAACGGATTACTGTGGGCTTCGCGTCGGAGTGATACGGAACGGCCGCCTCTCCGGTCCAGGGTAAGGGCGCAGAGGCTCCCATCCGCCGGGAAAGACGGCCACCTGATCTTAGATTTCGGCAAGGACCTCAACACTTACAATGGAATCGGGCTCCACTGGCTGAGTGGGATTCCCTTTCCCTTTTTTTGACACCGGAGGGCAGACCCATTATGGACGGACGCACCGCTCAGGAAGCCGCCGGTACCCCCGATCCTGCCGCCGCTTCGTCCGAATCGGCCCCGAGCCCCAGGCCCCAGGGGAAGAAGGGGCTCACCTTCGCCCGGTTCTTCACCGCGGAGGGGCACCACCCGTTCGACGAGATCTCCTGGGACCTCCGGACGGCGAGCATCGGAAACGAGAAGGGAGAGCTGGTCTTCGAGCAGGACAACGTCGAAGTCCCCTCCTTCTGGTCGCAGACCGCGACCAACATCGTCGCCTCCAAGTACTTCCGGGGCACCGTGGGCACCGCGGAGCGGGAGCGCAGCGCCCGCCAGCTCATCGGGCGGGTGGCGGACACCCTCACCCGCTGGGGCCGGCAGGGAGGCTACTTCGCCACCGACGCCGACGCGAAGACATTCTCCGAAGAGCTGACTCATCTTTTCATCCACCAGAAGGCCTCTTTCAACTCTCCGGTCTGGTTCAACTGCGGGATCGAGCCCCATCCCCAGTGCTCCGCCTGCTTCATCAACTCGGTCAAGGACACCATGGAGTCGATCCTCACTTTGGCCAAGACCGAGGGGATGCTCTTCAAGTTCGGCTCCGGGACCGGCACCAATCTCTCCCCCATCCGGTCCTCCCGGGAGAACCTGGCCGGAGGCGGGACCGCTTCCGGCCCGGTCTCGTTCATGAAGGGGTTCGATGCCTTCGCCGGCGTCATCAAGAGCGGCGGAAAGACCCGCCGGGCGGCCAAGATGGTGATCCTCAACGTGGACCACCCCGACATCGAGGACTTCATCAACTGCAAGGTGGAGGAAGAGAAGAAGGCCTGGGCCCTGATGGACGCCGGCTACGACGGATCGTTCACGGGCCCCGCCTACGCCTCGGTCTTCTTCCAGAACTCCAACAACTCGGTCCGGGTCGGCGACGAGTTCATGAAGGCCGCCCTGGAGGACCGGGAGTGGCACACCCGCGCGGTGACCACGGGCCAGGTGGTGGGCACCTACCGGGCCCGGGACCTGCTCCGGTGGATCGCCGAGAGCACCCATATCTGCGGCGATCCCGGCATGCAGTTCGACACCACCATCAACGAGTGGCACACCTGCCCCGCCACCGACCGGATCAACGCCAGCAATCCCTGCAGCGAGTACATGTTTCTGGACGACTCCGCCTGCAACCTGGCGTCCCTGAACCTCATGAAATTCCGACGGGAGGACGGCGAGTTGGACCCCGCCGCCTTCCGGCGGGCGGTGCAGATCCTCATCACCGCCCAGGAAATCGTCGTGGACAACGCCTCCTACCCCACAAAAGCCATCGAGCGGAACAGCTACGACTACCGCCCCCTCGGGCTGGGGTACGCGAACCTGGGCGCGCTGCTGATGGCCCGGGGGCTCCCCTACGACTCCGAGGAGGGGCGGGACTACTGCGCCGCCATCACCGCGCTCATGACCGGCGAGGCCTATGCCACGTCCGCGAGGATCGCCCGGGACGTGACGGGCCCCTTCATGGGGTTCGAGAAGAACCGGACGCCGTTCCTGCGGGTCATGAACAAGCACCGCAGCCACGTGTCCCGGATCGATTCCGCCCACGTCCCCCTGGATCTCTTCTCGGCGGCGCGAGAGGCGTGGGACGAGGCGGTGGATCTGGGCGAGAAGAACGGCTACCGGAACGCCCAGACCACGGTCATCGCCCCCACCGGCACCATCGGCTTCATGATGGACTGCGACACCACCGGCATCGAGCCCGACATCGCCCTCATCAAGTACAAGAAGCTGGTGGGCGGCGGCATGATCAAGATCGTCAACCAGACCGTGCCCGAGGCGCTCCGGCGCCTCGGCTACGAGGTCCGGGAGAGCCAGGAAATCCTGGAGCACCTGGAAGAGCGCGACACGATCGAGGGGGCGCCGCACCTGAAGGACCGGGACCTGCCGGTCTTCGACTGCGCCTTCAAGCCCAGAAGCGGCAGCCGCTCCATCCACCACAGCGGCCACATCAGGATGATGGCGGCGGCCCAGCCCTTCATCTCCGGCGCCATCTCCAAGACCGTGAACGTCCCCTCCGAGGCCACGCCCGACGAGATCGCCGGGGCCTACATCGACTCCTGGAAGCAGGGGCTCAAGGCCATCGCCATCTACCGCGACGGCTCCAAGAGGACCCAGCCCCTCAACACCAGCAGGGGGAAGGAGGCCGGAAAGCAGGGCGAGGCCGTGACGGGCCCCCAGCGCCACCGGCTCCCGGACGAGCGGAAGGCGATCACCCACAAGTTCGAGATCACCGGGCACCAGGGCTACCTGACGGTGGGAATGTACGAGGACGGATCGCCGGGCGAGTTGTTCCTGGTGATGGCCAAGGAAGGAAGCACCGTCTCCGGGCTCATGGACGCCTTCGCCACCTCCATCTCCATCT
>Ga0315276_10003123_pt1 | contig 15180 bp, 15 predicted proteins | sample YL17G05_0_MG_FD_204542 | JGI IMG/M metagenome (GOLD analysis project Ga0315276, IMG submission 204542) | Sediment microbial communities from Yellowstone Lake, YNP, Wyoming, USA - YL17G05_0 | ecosystem: Environmental > Aquatic > Freshwater > Lake > Sediment | place: USA: Wyoming | collected...
TCCCCCCGCCACCGGGCGGCTGACTCAAAGCCGATCCATACCGCCGGGTCGATGATGATGGCCGCTTCCGTCCGCCGCCGGTACCACCCGCAGTCGCGACTCGGTCAGTGACACCATCGTGCGCAAGGCCTCACCGATGGTCGCCGCTTCCAGGGTGCGTAGGCCTGTAGGTGCGGGCCCGCAGCCAGCCGGCACCAGAGCGGTGGTGAAGCCGAGCCGGGCCGCCTCAGCTAGTCGTCGTTCCATTCCAGTCACTCTGCGGAGATCGCCGGCAAGTCCGACTTCGCCGATCACCACGGTGGTGGCCGGAAGCGGTCTGGTGATGAACGCCGAGGCCATCGCCATCGCCACCGCGAGGTCCGAGGACGGGTCGGTGAGCCGCATGCCGCCCACCGTCGACAGGTAAATGTCCATCGCGCCGATCGGCACCATGGCTCGTTTTTCGAGTACGGCGATGATCATCGCGACACGCGCCTGGTCGATTCCACTGACGGCGGCGCGCCGGGGTGCCCCGGGATTGGCCGGCTTCGCCAACAGTGACTGGATCTCGCCGATCAGCGGACGTTTTCCGTCCAGTGTCACCGTCACGGCGGTGCCGGGGACCGGTTCGGGTCGTTGATCCAGGAATAACCCGGAAGGATCGGCGACACACTGGATTCCGTTGTCCTGCAGAAGAAAACACCCAACCTCGTCTGCCGCACCGAAACGGTTCTTGACGCCACGGATCATCCGCAGCGCCGTGTTGCGGTCGCCCTCAAAGTGCAGCACCACGTCAACGAGATGCTCAAGTGAACGCGGACCCGCGATAGCGCCATCTTTGGTGACATGGCCAACGAGCACCATCGCGATGCCGCTTGATTTCGCCGCGGCAGTCAGTGCCGTGGTCACCGCGCGAACCTGGGTCACCCCACCGACTACACCGTCGGTGTCGCCGGCGTTCATAGTCTGAACCGAGTCGACGATCACCAGGCTAGGGCTCACGGCGTCGATGTGGCCGAGCACGGTCGCAACGTCGGACTCCGCGGCCAGGAAGACCTCGTCGTGGCTGCTTCCGGTGCGCTCGGCACGCATCCGGATCTGCCCCGCCGACTCTTCGCCGGAGATGTAAAGCGCACGCCGCCCCGACTGCGCCCACCGATGGGCCACCTCCAGCAGCAACGTGGATTTCCCGACGCCCGGATCTCCCGCCAGCAGGCTCACCGAACCGGGCACAACACCGCCGCCGAGCACCCGGTCGAGTTCGCTTACGCCGGTGGGAAAATGTCGGGTGCGATCCGGATCGATGCTGCTGATCGGAACCGCGGGCGTGGACGGGATGGTGCCGCCCCGGACTGCGCCGGAGGCAGTGGCGGCGAAGGCAACCTCATCGAGGGTGCCCCACGTTTCACACTGGGGGCATCGCCCGAACCATTTCGCGGTGATGTGTTTGCATTCGGAGCAGCGATATTGAGATCGAGGTTTTCCCACCCGGATGACGCTAGCCGCCGAGTGCGACAGATCCGTGGACGCGCGCGACGTGTCAGTGCGGCAGGCCGTCGGGGCTACTCCGGGGCTACTCCGGGGCTGGTTCGCCGGCGGAGATCGGTACCGCGACAGTGACCTTTCCGGCCTTCGCAAAGTCGAATGTGAAGTTGTAGGTGAGGCCGTTGGTGACCGGTTCGGTCAATGTCACCTCGGCGACGACGGGACGTGCGCTGCCCATCGCCTCGGCGCCTTCGCCGACTGGGCCGACGACCAGTGCGCCGCCGGGGGGGATGGCGCCGTTGCCGGTCACTGCCACAGTCCCGACATCGGAGGTGATGGCAACCAGTGTGTCGCCAGCTTCTACGGAGTTGTTGGCGGCGACGAACAGCAACGGCACCGTCGCTCCGGGTTGGAGAAAGTCTGACGTCTGTTCGGCCATCAGGTGAACGTTGCGGAGGGCGATGTCCTTGGCCTGGGCGGCCGTGCCGTTCACGGCGGCCTGCTGGGTGGCGGTCTGGGAAATTTGCCCAGAACCGCAACCGGCGAGGATCACACCGCAGGCAGCGAGGCCCGCCGAGGTGGCACAGAGGCGGATCTTCAAGCGGTTCACGGCGGCCTCCTGCTCGGTGAGTTCGGCGGCTGTGCAGTGCGCCGAGAAGGTACGACTGTGCACAGTAGTAGGTAGCCGGGTCCGGCGGTAGATACCGGGCTTGAGGTGTGCTGGCAGTCCTATCGACAGCGGTATTCGACCCGTCTTGCATGGATCTGCCGCGCTGTCAACCCCTGCTGTTCACCTGTGATGGCCCTGACCTGCACCGTTGTTCCACACCCCGTTCGGTGGCGTGCTAACATTGGGGTGTGAAAGGGGCTCGAATCTGATGATTTTCAAGGTCGGAGACACCGTTGTCTATCCACATCACGGTGCTGCATTGATCGAAGCAATAGAAACCCGAACCATCAAGGGCGAATCTAGGGAGTACCTCGTCCTGAAGGTCGCGCAGGGTGATCTGACCGTTCGAGTGCCCGCAGACAATGCCGAGTACGTGGGTGTGCGTGACGTGGTTGGCCAGGAGGGCCTGGACAAGGTTTTCCAGGTGCTGCGGGCCCCGCATACCGAGGAGCCGACCAACTGGTCGCGCCGGTACAAGGCCAACCTTGAGAAACTTGCCTCCGGCGACGTCAATAAGGTCGCCGAGGTGGTTCGCGACCTGTGGCGCCGGGACCAGGAACGTGGCCTTTCGGCTGGCGAGAAGAGAATGCTGGCCAAGGCGCGGCAGATCCTCGTCGGCGAGTTGGCTCTGGCCGAGAACACCGACGACGCCAGGGCAATGACCATGCTCGACGAGGTTCTGGCCACCGCTTCCTGACTGCCCTGAGGGCATCGGTGTCCAAGACAGTTGCGGTTGTCACAGCCGCCGGGTCCGGTGAACGGCTCGGCGCCGGGATTCCCAAAGCCTTCGTCGAGTTAGGCGGACGGACGATGCTCGAGCACGCTGTTGACGGCTTGCTCGGTTCCGGTGTGATCGGGCGGGTGGTGGTCGCTGTGCCCGCCGATCGGGTCTCTCAGGCCGCCGCGTTGCTCGAAGATCGTGCCACCGTCGTCGAAGGTGGTGCGGAACGACACGACAGCGTCGGTCGTGCGTTGGCGGCGGTCGGCGACGCCGAATTCATCCTCGTCCATGACGCGGCCCGGCCCTTCACCCCCGCGGATCAGATCCGTCGGGTAGTGGCTGCGCTCGTCGATGGCGTGCGTGCCGTCATCCCGGTTCTGCGCGTGGTCGACACCGTCAAGGTTGTCGACGCCAACGGGGTCGTCCTCGGAACCCCTGAGCGGGCCGGCCTGCGCGCGGTGCAGACCCCGCAGGGCTTTGAGGCTGCCTTATTGCGACGGGCCTACGAGCGGGTCGGTAGTTTCGCCGGCACTGATGATGCGTCACTGGTGGAGAACCTCGGCACACCCGTTCACACCGTCGACGGTGATGTGTTGGCGTTCAAGATCACTACGCCACTGGACCTCCGGTTGGCGCGGGCGGTGTTGAGTTCGTGAACAACGCGTTCCCCAGGGTTGGTATCGGAACCGACGTACACCCAATCGAGGCCGGCCGGCCCTGCTGGCTGCTCGGCTTGTTGTTCGACAGCGCCGATGGTTGCTCCGGTCATTCCGACGGCGATGTCGCGATCCATGCGTTGTGCGACGCACTGCTTTCGGCGGCGGGCCTCGGTGATCTGGGCAGCGTGTTCGGCGTCGACCAACCGCAGTGGCGCGATGTCACCGGAGCGCAGATGCTCACCCATGTCCGAGATTTACTCATCCAGAGTGAATTCACGCCTGGCAATGCCGCCGTCCAGGTCATTACCAACGCTCCGAAAGTGGGACCGCGCCGAGGCGAGGCCCAGCAAGTGCTCACTGATCTGCTTGGCGCACCGGTGTCGGTCTCGGCTACCACGACCGACGGACTCGGGCTGACCGGCCGCGGCGAGGGAATGGCCGCCATTGCGACCGCTTTGGTCATCGCGGCTTCCCGGTAAGCTGCCACGTCGTGACCACCGGAGCCACCGGCCTGCGATTGCACGACACCTATACCGGTGCCGTGCGTGATTTCGTGCCGCTGCGGCCGGGGCGGGCATCGATCTACCTGTGCGGGGCCACCGTGCAGGGGCTGCCGCATATCGGGCACGTCCGCAGCGGGGTGGCCTTCGACATATTGCGACGCTGGTTGCTGGCCAAAGGTTTTGACGTCGCGTTCGTCCGAAATGTCACCGACATCGACGACAAGATCCTCACCAAGGCTGCCGAGGCCGACCGGCCATGGTGGGAATGGGCGGCGACCCACGAACGCGCGTTCGCAGCCGCCTACGACGCGCTCGGGGTGATTCCTCCGTCTGCGGAACCCCGCGCAACCGGGCACATCACCCAGATCGTCGAACTCATCGAGCGGTTGATCGACACCGGCCACGCTTACTGTGGCGACGGCGATGTCTATTTCGACGTTGTGAGTTTCAGTGAATACGGGCAACTCTCCGGCCATCGGATCGATGACGTACACCAGGGCGAGGGCGTCGGGACCGGTAAACGTGACCAGCGAGACTTCACCCTCTGGAAAGGCGCCAAACCGGGGGAGCCGTCCTGGCCCACACCCTGGGGCCGCGGCCGCCCCGGCTGGCATTCCGAGTGCGTCGCCATGGCGCACGAGTACCTCGGGGCTGAGTTCGACATCCACTGCGGCGGAATGGATTTGGTGTTCCCACACCATGAGAACGAGATCGCGCAGGCGCGTGCCGTCGGGGATGGCTTTGCGAACCTCTGGCTGCACAACGGCTGGGTCACCATGGGTGGCGAGAAGATGAGCAAGTCGCTGGGCAATGTGCTGGCGATTCCCGCTGTGCTGCAACGTGTCAGGCCGGCGGAATTGCGCTACTACCTCGGCAGCGCCCACTACCGGTCGATGCTGGAGTTCACCGAGACGGCGTTGCAGGATGCGGCGAAGGCCTACACCGGTATCGAGGAGTTCCTGCACCGCGTCCGAACGCGTGTTGGTTCGGTGGTTCCGACGAGTTGGACGGTCAAGTTCGGTGCGGCACTCGATGACGATCTCGCCGTTCCTGCCGCCCTCGCAGAGGTGCACGCTGCCCGCGCCGACGGCAACCGCGCCTTGGATGCCGGCGATCACGACACCGCACTGGCCAGGGCCGGCGAAATACGTTCGATGACCGCGGTTCTGGGCTGCGACCCACTCGATGAGCGCTGGGAGAACCGGGATGAAACCGCCGCCGCCCTGGCCGCGGTCGACGTCTTGGTCGCCGCTGAATTGCGGCGCCGCGATGATGCTCGACGCGACCAGGACTGGGCCGGGGCCGATGAGATTCGCGACCGGCTCAAGCAGGCTGGGATCGACGTCACTGACACCGCCGACGGTCCGCAATGGGCGCTGGCCGAAGGAGAGGCCAACTAGAGATGGCGGGCAATTCGAAACGGCGCGGCGCAATCCGTAAGGAGGGCACCAAAAAGGGCCCGACAGTGGGCTCCGGAGGTGTCCGCCGACGCGGACTCGAGGGGCGGGGCGCCACCCCGCCCGCTCTGAAGCGGCCCCATCACCCCGCGGCAAAGCGAGCAGCCCAACAGGCCCGCAGACCGGCTAAGCCGGCAGACGAGACCGAAACCGTCCTGGGCCGCAATCCGGTACTGGAGTGCCTGCGTGCGCACGCGCCGGCGACAGCCCTCTACGTCGCCCTGGGCGCCGAAGCCGATGAGCGGTTGACCGAGTCGGTCACATTGGCCGCGGACCGCGGTATCCCGATCCTCGAGCTGCCACGCCACGACCTCGACCGGATGAGCTCCAATGGCCTGCATCAGGGCATCGCACTGCAGGTTCCGCCCTACGTATACGCCCACCCCGACGATCTCCTGGCCGCCGCAACCAGTGACGTGCAGCCTGCCCTGCTGGTGGCGCTGGACAACATTTCCGACCCGCGCAACCTGGGAGCGATCGTGCGCTCGGTGGCAGCCTTCGGCGGACACGGTGTGTTGATACCGCAGCGACGCTCGGCTTCGGTGACCGCGGTGGCGTGGCGCGCCAGCGCAGGCGCGGCGGCCCGGGTGTCGGTAGCGCGGGCCACCAATCTCAATCGCACGCTGGGGCAGTGGGCAGCTGCCGGTGTCCGGGTCATCGGACTGGCTGCCGAGGGCGACACGGCCCTCGACGAGTTGGATGCGGCCGGCCCGGTGGTGGTGGTCGTCGGATCCGAGGGCAAGGGGTTGTCGCGGCTGGTGCGTCAGAATTGCGACGCGGTGGTGTCGATTCCGATGGCAGGTCCGACGGAGTCGCTCAACGCCGCGGTGGCGGCGGGTGTGGTTCTCGCCGAGATCGCGCGCCAGCGCAGGCGCTGACTGCAGTCCAGTTCGGTTAGGTGAATGCCGCCAACTCGATTCCCTCGGAGCGCAACCGGTCGCGCACGGCACCGGCGATCTTTACCGCGCCTGGCGAATCACCATGAACGCAAATCGATTCCACCTCAATACCGATCACCGAACCGTCGACGGCGGTGACGGTCCCGGTTTTTGCCATGGACAGCACCCGCTCGGCGATCTGCACCGGGTCGTGCAACACCGCGCCCGGATCACTGCGGGGTACGAGCTGTCCGTCGGGTTGATAGGCGCGGTCAGCGAAAGCTTCGGCAACGGTCCGTAGGCCCAGCCGCCTGGCCTCGGTGAAGAACACCGAGCCAGCCAAACCGAGTACCGGGAGTTCCGGGTCCGCCGCGTTAACGGCATTGGCGACGGCCCGCGCCTGCTCGCTGTCCGTAACGATCGTGTTGTACAGCGCGCCATGTGGTTTGACGTATCCCAAGGTTGTTCCGGCGGCCCGGGCCAGTGCCTGCAGCGCACCGATCTGGTAGATCACGTCGGCGCTGAGTTCGTCCGGTGCGACCTCGATCCGGCGTCGGCCGAATCCGGCGAGATCGAAGTAGCCGACCTGGGCTCCGATTCGCACGCCGCGATCGGCGGCGGACCGGCAGGTGCGTGCCAGACCCACCGGGTTTCCAGCATGAAAACCGCAGGCGAGGTTGGCGCTGGTGACGATATCGAGCAGGGCGTCGTCATCGCCGAGTTCCCAGATCCCGAATCCCTCGGCGAGATCGGCGTTGAGGTCGACGGAGCTCACCCACCCAGCCTAGGGAGTCGATGCGACCGTGCGGCGGGCCTGCCGCCGATCGGCGATCCAGATCGCCAGCCAGATGGCGCAGGCGATGGTGACGATCAGGAAACTGGGCGGGGTGTTGAACATCGCCGACGCGCCGAGACCGGCCCATACCGAGAACACGCTGATGACGGCGGAGATCGTCATCGCGGCCACGGGCCGCGGGGTAAGCATGATGGCGGTCGCGGCCGGTGTGACGATCAGGGCGAACAGCAGCAGCGTCCCGACCACCTGCACGGCCATCGTCACCGCCCCCGCCAACAGCACCATGAACAAGACCGACAGCGCGCGCACCGGCACACCCTTGGCCTCGGCGACCGGCGCGTTCACCGAGCTGAACAGCAATGGGCGGTAGCAGATGCCGATACTCAAGGCCAGCACCGCCAGCAGGATCGCGAAGGCCACCAGCTGATCACGGGAAATCGCCAACAGGTTGCCGAAGAGGACGTTGGTCATGGTGCTGGAGCTTTTCGTCGCGAGCGAGTTGAAGAACAAACCCAGTCCGGTGGCGAATGCCAGCGTGGTCCCGGTGACCACATCGCGATCATCGGCACGCGAGCCGAGGGCGCCGATGAACAACGCGCCGCCGAGGCAGAACACCCCGAGTCCGAGCACCGGCGGCAGCCCGAGCAAGACGGCTCCGGTGGCCCCGGGCAGACCGATATGGGCCAGCGCATGTGCCGCGAACGCGTTGCGGCGGATGATGATGAAGTAGCCGATCAGCCCAGCGGCCAGGGCGATGATGGTGCCTCCGAGCAGAGCGTTGCGCATGAAGGGAGACATCAGAATGTCTCGCCAGTTGTCCTGGTAGCCCAGCGCCACGACGGCAGTACTCACAGCACACTTCGCATGTAGAGATCACCCTGGGCGGTGTGGGCGACCCGTACCGGCGTTCCGTACAGATGTGTCAGCAGGGCATCGTCGATCACCGTGTTGATCGGGGCGTAGTGCGGGTGTTGGTCGAGGATGTAGATCGCGCTGTCCAGAATCGGCAACAGCGGGTTGATGTCGTGGGCGACCACCAGGACGGTGGCGCCCAGTTTGCGGTGCAGATCAGCGAGCAGGTTGACGATCTCGCGTTGGCTTCGCAGGTCCAGCGACGCCAACGGCTCGTCGAGAATCAGTAGGCGGGGTTTGGAAACAATCGCCTCGGCGATCGCCACCCGTTGGCGTTGCCCGCCCGACAGCGTCGAGAGTCTCTTGTGTGCGAAGGCGGTTGCCTCGACCTCGGCCAGCGCCTCGTCGACCTGCGCCCGCTGTGACGCGCTTGCCCGACCGAGGCCCCAGTGATTGCCGACCAATCCCAGCAGCACCGCGTCGGTGGCGCGAATAGCTTCGCCGGCCCCGGCCGCGTAGTGCTGTGGGACGTATCCGATCCGGTCGTTGTTCACACCCGGTTCCTGGTCGAACACCAACAGGTCTCCGGATTCGGGGGCGAGAAGGCCCAGGATCATCTGAAGCAGGGTCGTCTTTCCCGAACCGTTGGGGCCGATCACCGCGACAATGCCGCCGGCGGGCACGTCGAAGGTGGCCTCCGACCAGATCAGCCGCCCGCCGCGCTCCGCGCTGACATCGGTGAACGCGAGTGCGATGTCGGTGTCAGTCGGTGACACCGAGAGCCCCGGCCAGCGCGGTCAGTTGCTTGTCCTGCCAGTCGACGAAAGTCGTCTCACCGGGTGGCACCGTCTCGGTGACGTCGACCACCGGGACCCCGTTGTCCTCGGCAGCGGCGCGAATCTGTTCCGGTATCGATCCCTGGGTCTGGGTGTTGTAGATGAGGACGTCGATTTGGCTGTTGGCCAACGCTTTCCGAAACGCCTCGATATCGGCGGGCGTAGGTTCGGACTCGTTGGCGGCCGCTCGCTGGTATCCCTGGGGGGTCTTGTTGACCAGGCCTAGCGCTTCGGCGGAATAGTCGAAGACGCTTTCAGTGGCGGCATAGGACTTGCCGGATGCGCCCGCCTTGATCGTGTCGATCAGCGATGAGTAAGGCGCCATGGTTGTGGTGAAGGCCGCCCGCCGTTCGGTGAAGTATTCGGCCGCGGCCGGATCGATCTTCGACAGTGCCGCGGTGACCGCATCAGCGACGGCGGTCACGGCCGCGGGGCTATACCAAAGGTGCGGGTTGGCGCCGTCCGGGGTCTGGGTTACCTCGGCGGCGCTGACGACCGGTGCGGCAGGGGCCGACGTTGCGGCCAGATCCGCTGCCCAATGGTCGTAGTCGGCGCCATTGACCACGACGAGTTTCGCGCCCGCGAACGATGCGGCGTCGGCCGGCGAGGGTTCGTAGTCGTGTGGGTCCACCGAGGAACTGGCCAGGACCGTCTTCACGGCAGTGCAGGCGCCGCCGAGTTCGGCGACGATGTCTCCCCACTGATCGACGCTGACGACCACGTCTACCGGCGTGGTGGGGCAGGCGCTTGACGGTGGGGGCGAGTCCGCCCTTCGATCGGCTCCGCATCCGCTGATGCTCGCGATCAGGACAAGTGTCGACAGGGCGGCGACGCGTCGGCTATTCATCACCGGAGTCTAGTACAAATGAAAATCATTTTCACTAAAATGTCTTCCGGCCGCTCGGTTCCGCTGTGCGTAACGCGCAAGCCGTAGCATCAGCCGCGGGAGAGATAGTCCAGGCGACCGGAGCGAGCAGGAGAGATTGAGTGCTTCTTGGGTTCGGGCCTCGCGGGTTCGGCAGCGGATCCTCGCGAGCCGCGACACTGATTGCCGTACTGGTGATCGCCGGTTGCGGCGCCACCAAGGTCGATCCCTACCCCGGGCGAATGATCGTCAGCTATGGGGATGCCGCCACCCCCGAATCGATCCGCGGCCGCGATCTGATGAAGAACACGGGCCTGCTCGAGGAGCTGGCCGCTGACGTCAACTCCGCCCTCAAGCTTCCCAGTGACGTCGCGCTGGTCGGTGAACAGTGCGGGCAGGCCAACGCCTCCTGGAACAGCACCGAACGCAGAATCAAAATCTGCTACGAACTGGTCGATCTGAGTTTGCGCCTGTTCGGCGACGACGACGCCCCAAACTCCTTCGAGGAAGCGACCAACGCCACGATCGGGACGTTCTTCCACGAACTTGGCCACGCCGCCATTTCGCTCTACGACCTCCCGGTGACCGGTCGCGAAGAGGATGTTGCGGATCAACTCGCGGCGTTCGCGATCCTGGAACCCGACGGCGTCCTGAAGAACTTCCCGGATCCTGGCCGGGTCACCGAGGACTACGCCCGGATGTTTAAGTTGTGGGCACTGCAACGCGGCGGCGTAGCCCCGGCCGATTTCGCCGCCGCACATTCGATCAATGAGACCCGGATGTTCAACCTCAAATGCTGGATCTACGGATGGGCCCCCGGCGCCCTCGCTGACACGAACGCCGACGAGCAGTTGCCCGAAGACCGGGCGGCCGGTTGCCAAGAGGAGTACGAGCAACTGAGCAAGGCCTGGTCGAAGCTGTTGGCCCCGTACCTCAAATAGCGGCTACGAGAGTTCGTCGCTGCCGATGAGCAATCTGACCGCGAGATCGAGGCGCTTGCCAACGTCGCTGGCCGACGCCCGACGGGTGAGCCACGCCAGCAGGTTGGACAGCCACACGTCGGAGATGACCCGCGCGATGTGGTACTGATCCTCGGTGGGTTCGCCGTCGCTCATAGCGCGGGCGAACATCGCGTCGATAATCTTCTCGACGTGGTCGACCTCGCCGGCGGCCGATGCGTCGGCGAAGACATAGGCGCGCGTCATCGCCTCGGTCAGCAACGGGTTTCGCTGCATTGCACGGTTGAGTTTGCCCACCATGAAACTAAGCCGATGGTAGGGAGTTGCACCGGTCAACGCCGACCGATCGGTCTTGGCGTCGATGCGCTCGAACTCCCGGCCCAGCGCGGAAACCAGCAGGTGCACCTTGGAGGGAAAGTATCGGTAAAGCGTGCCAACCGCGACATCGGCGCGGTCGGCCACCGCGCGCATCTGGACTGCCTCGAAGCCGCCCTTGGAGGCGATCGCCAATGTTGCGTCCAAGATTCGCTTTCGCCGCTCCCGTTGGGCCTCCGAGCCCAGTTCCGACTCGGTGAGCACCGAAACCGGCACTACCTCGCGCGGCTGCGAACCGGCCGCCGACCCGCCGGCGGGTGAGGAGACTGGTGACGACACTCCTGACGTCTCCCTCCGCGGGCGGTGGCCGATGTCGACTTAACGCTTGATCGCTGGCACTATTAGAACACGTTCTAGTGGGTTCAGTTGTCTGTTGAGCCCATCTCACGCCGAACCATGAGGAGCCGACGGTGTCTGCCACCATCACCGACGAACAGTTCGCCGTTCGTGACTTGATCCGAAGCTGGGCGGCCGGTACCGGCGCCCCGGACACCGTCCGCGACGTCGAGCACGGGCGAGGCGACGCGTGGCAAGCGGTGTATGACGGGATCGCCGAACTCGGTCTCTTCGGCGTCGCTGTCGAAGAAAGTGCGGGCGGCGCGGGCGGTTCGGTGATCGACCTCTGCGCGATGGTGGAAGAGGCGGCGCGGGCGCTCATCCCCGGCCCGGTCGCCACGACGGCACTGGCCTCACTGGTGGTCACCGATCCCGCCGTCCTCCAAGCGTTGTCGTCCGGGCAGTTGACTGCGGGTGCGGCCCTGACCGCCGACCTTCGCGAGGAGTCCGGCCGGGTGTCCGGATCGGCTCAGCACGTCCTGGGCGCTTCGGTTACCGGCCTGCTGCTGTTGCCGGTCGGCGATCACGTGGTGGCCCTCGACGCCGGTGCTGACGGCGTGACCGTGGAACCCTTGGCGGCCACCGATTTTTCCCGTTCGTTGGCCCGGGTCACGTTGGACTCCGCGCCAGCGACCCGACTGGCCGTATCGCGTCGGCGGTTTACCGATCTTGCGGCGACCCTGATGGCTGCCGAGGCCGCCGGAGTTGCGCGGTGGACTCTGGAGACGGCCGCCGAATACGCCAAGGTTCGCGAGCAATTCGGCAAGCCGATCGGCAGCTTTCAGGCCATCAAGCACATGTGTGCGGAGATGCTTCTGCGCTCCCAGCAGATCTCGGTAGCGGCCGCCGACGCGGCATCGGCCGCGGCGATCGTCACCTCCGACGCCGCCGACGCCCAGCTGTCGATCGCGGCGGCGGTCGCCGCCGGTGCGGGAGTCGAGGCCGCCAAGGCCAACGCCAAAGATTGCATTCAGATCCTCGGCGGCATCGGTATCACCTGGGAACACGACGCGCACCTGTACCTCCGCCGCGCCTACGGGATCGCCCAGTTCCTGGGCGGCCGTTCGGCCAACCTGCGCCGGGTTGCTGAGTTGACGCTCGCGGGCGTGCGCCGCGAGTTGCATATCGATCTGGACTCCGTCGCCCATCTTCGTCCGGAGATCTCCTCGGCGGTCGCGGAGGTGGCCGTCCTCCCGGAGCGCGAACGCCAGGTCGCGATGGCGGACAACGGCCTACTGGCGCCGCACTGGCCGAAGCCCTATGGTCGCGAAGCGCTGCCCGCCGAGCAACTGCTCATCGACACCGAACTCGCCGCCGCCGGCGTCGTGCGACCCGACCTGGTCATCGGCTGGTGGGCGGTGCCGACCATCCTCGAGCACGGCACGGCCGAGCAGATCGACCGGTTCGTTCCGGCGACCCTGCGGGGTGAGCTGATCTGGTGCCAGCTGTTCAGTGAGCCTGGTGCCGGATCGGATCTGGCCGCCCTGCGCACCAAAGCCACCCGCGCCGAGGGCGGTTGGAAGCTCAACGGACAGAAAGTGTGGACGTCGGCGGCACACCGCGCGCACTGGGGCGTGTGCCTGGCCCGCACCGACGCGGACGTCCCGAAGCACAAGGGCATCACCTACTTTCTCGTCGACATGCGCTCACCGGGGATCGAAATTCGCCCTCTGCGCGAGATCACCGGACACCAGAATTTCAACGAGGTGTTCTTCGACGACCTCTTCGTGCCCGATGAGATGGTGGTCGGTCCGGTAAACGGCGGCTGGCCGCTGGCCCGCAACACGTTGGCCAACGAGCGAGTGGCAATGGCGCACGGCACCGCGTTGGGCAATCCGATGGAGGAGATGCTGCGCAACTTCGAGCCCGATTTGGATCCGGCGATGACCGACTGGCTTGGCGAGCTGTTACTGGCCGCCCAGGTCGGGTCGCTACTGGATCATCGGATAGCGCAGTTGGCGGTGGGCGGTCGGGACACCAGTGCCGAGGCCAGCGCCCGCAAACTGATCGGCGTGCGTTATCGGCAGTCGCTGGAGGAGTTCCGGATGGAACTGTCACCGGGGGCCGGCGTGGTCAACAACGACGCGGTGCAGAGTTTCCTTAACACCCGTTGCCTGTCGATCGCCGGCGGCACCGAGCAGATCCTGCTCACCATGGCCGGCGAAAGGCTGCTGGGTCTACCCCGCTGAGGGCCTGCCCCGCTGAGGTGCTTCCGCCCCCGGTGCGTGAGCGATTAGTCCGTGAGCGATTAGTCCGTGAGCGATCAGTCGTAGCTGACTTCGATCGAGTCCGATACCGGCCGGGCCTGGCAGCCCAGGATCAGGCCTTCGGCGAGGTCGTCGTCCTCCAAGACGTCGTTGATCTCCATCTGCACCTCGCCGTTGACGGCGGTCACGACGCAGGCACCGCAGTGTCCCTCCCGGCACGAATACGGCGCCTCGATGCCCTTGTCGAGCAGGACGTCGAGCAGTTTCTCGCCCCGGGGCCAGGACACCGTGTGGGTCTCCCCGTCGAGGTGCACGATGACGGTGGCGGGCTCGCTGGTCGTCACGGGACGATCAGTCCTTTCGATAACTGGAACACGTTACAGAAATGACAATATGATGAACTACCTGGTACGGGTGATCTTCGCTCGACACAAATCGTAACGTGTTCTAGTCTGATAGCCACAGAAAGACTTCACGGGAGGCATGCAATGACGTCCATTCAGCAGCGCGACGCGCAGTCGGTCCTGGCCGCTATCGACGATCTCCTGCCGCGGTTGCGGGAGCGCAACCAGGAGACCGAAGATCTGCGCCGTCTTCCCGACGCGACGATCGCCGATCTCGACGCCGCCGGCTACTTCAAGATGCTGCAGCCCGAGCAGTGGGGTGGCTTGCAGTGCGATCCCACGCTGTTCTTCGAGGCCGTGCGCCGGATCGCCAGCGCCTGCGGGTCCACCGGGTGGGCGACCTCGATCCTCGGCGTGCACAACTGGCATCTCGCGCAGTTCGATCAGCAGGCTCAGGAAGATGTCTGGGCCGATGACCCGACGGTGCGGATCTCGTCGTCGTACGCGCCGATGGGTGCCGGCGTCGTCGTCGACGGTGGCTACCTGGTGAACGGCAACTGGCTGTGGTCGTCGGGATGTGACCACGCCAGCTGGACCTTCGTCGGCGGGCCGGTGATCAAGGACGGCCGCCCGGTCGACTTCGGCAGCTTCCTGATGCCGCTCGGCGACTACCAGATCAAAGACGAGTGGAACGTCGTCGGGCTCAAGGGCACCGGTAGCAACACCCTGGTGGTCAAGGACGTGTTCGTGCCGCGCCACCGGTTCCTGTCCTACGGGGCGATGAACAACCACACCGCGGGCGGGCTGAAGACCAACACCGCGACGGTGTACCGGATGCCGTGGGGCACCATGCATCCCACCACCATCTCGACGCCCATCGTCGGCATGGCATACGGCGCTTACGACGCCCACGTGGAGTATCAGGGCAAGCGCGTCCGTGCTGCGTTCGCCGGCGAGAAGGCCAAAGACGATCCGTTCGCCAAGGTCCGCATTGCCGAGGCCGCCAGCGATATCGACGCCGCGTGGCGCCAGCTGAAGGGCAACCTTGCCGAGGAGTACGAGTTGCTGTGCGCCGGCCAGGAGGTCCCGATGGAGCTTCGCGCCCGTGCCCGTCGCGACCAGGTCCGCGCCACCGGCCGGGCGATCGCCTCCATCGACCGTCTCTTCGAGGCTGCCGGAGCCACCGCGCTCAATAGCGACCAGGCGGTGCAACGGTTCTGGCGCGATGCGCACGCGGGCCGGGTGCACGCCGCCAACG
>Ga0315276_10003125_pt1 | contig 15179 bp, 14 predicted proteins | sample YL17G05_0_MG_FD_204542 | JGI IMG/M metagenome (GOLD analysis project Ga0315276, IMG submission 204542) | Sediment microbial communities from Yellowstone Lake, YNP, Wyoming, USA - YL17G05_0 | ecosystem: Environmental > Aquatic > Freshwater > Lake > Sediment | place: USA: Wyoming | collected...
CTGGTGGTGGAGGACGGACCTACACTTACTCACGGCGGCATGTCCACCGGAGCCGGCGTCGAAGCGGCACGGCTCGCCGGAGTGGGCGAACTCGTCGATCCCCGGCCGTGGGCGGTGGGCAGTATCGCCGATGTCTATCGTGCGTACCCGCACCTCGGGCCGCTGTTGCCCGCAGTCGGCTACTTCGAGGACCAACTGCGCGATCTGGAAGCCACCATCGCCGCCACGCCGGTCGATGTCGTGATGATCGCTACGCCTTTCGACATCACTCGGGTGATCCGCATAGACAAGCCGGTCGTCCGGGTGCGGTACGAGGTGGAGGAACTGGGCGAGCCCAGCCTCACGACCGTCGTCACCGACTTCTTGGACAGTGAGCGGAACACGTGAGAGTGGCTCTCCGCGGGCTGAGTCCGTGCATCGCCTGACCCTGGTCGCGCTGGGTGGGAACGCGCTCATTCGACAGGGCGAGGCAGGCACGCTCGACCAGCAGAGGGCCCACATCGAGGAGTCGGTGGCTCCTATCGCCCGAGTGGCGGCGGCCGGGATGCCGCTCATCATCACGCACGGAAACGGACCCGTCGTGGGTCAGCTCCTGCTACAAGGGGAGCTGGCGAAGGCTGAGGTGCCGCTCATGCCTCTGCACATCATGGATGCCGAATCGCAGGGTAGCGTCGGCTTCCTGCTGCAGCAGGCGCTGTCTAACCATCTTCTGATCGCGGGTATCCACAGAGAGGTGGTAACGGTGGTCACCCGCGTGGTCGTCGACCCCGCGGATCCCAGCTTCGCCACCCCCACGAAGCCTGTGGGCCTGTTCTACGAGCAGCCCGAGGCCGAACGCCTTGCGCGGGAACGCGGCTGGTGGATGGCCGAGGACAGCGGTCGCGGCTGGCGCCGCCGCGTGCCCTCTCCTGTGCCGTTGCGGATTCCTGAGGCGGGGGTCATCGCCGGGTTGGCGTCGCGCGGGGTGGTGACTATCGCCGCTGGGGGCGGCGGCGTCCCCGTCGTCCAGCTCGAGGATGGCACGCTGGAGGGTGTCGATGCCGTGGTGGACAAGGACCTGGCCTCAGCGATCTTGGGCAACCAAGCCGGTGCCGAGCGCCTGGTAATACTCACCTCGGTCGGCGCTGTGTGCTTGGGCTTCGGCACCCCGGCTCAGCGGACCCTCGATCGCCTCACCGCGTCGCAGGCCGAGGGGTTGCTGGCCGACGGCGAGTTCGCCCCTGGGAGCATGGGTCCCAAGATTGAGGCCGCTGTAGCCTTCCTGCGGCACGGCGGGCTGGAAGTGCGGGTGGGCTTGCCCGAGCAGATGGACGCCCTTCTGGCCGGCCGGGCCGGCACCGTCCTGCTACCGGGATAGCCCATGGGCAGAGACGAAGACAGCGATGCGCCCGCCGGACGCGGCGGCTCCGACGGCCGCGGAGCCTCCGACGATCACAGCGATGCGTTGACCCTCAGCTTCAAGCTTACGACGGCCTTCCTGCGGCGTCATCCGCGCTACGTGCGCACCTTGTCCTTGACGCCGGAGCATTTCCGGTTCGACCCGGTGCTCTGGCACTCGAGCATGTCGGCGTTGCGCGAGATGCTGCGTGGAGTGGCCGAGCAAGAGGGTCTGGCGGCCGCCGAACCGGACATCGAGGAGGCCGTGCGGAACCTTGTGGAGGGTGTGGTGCTCCGCTCGCGGGAATGGGACCGCTGACGCCGACTACCGCCGAGGGCGACGACCGCCAACGTCGACCGGGTGGGGTCAGCTCCCGGCTCTGACGTCCGGCACGCCCGCACCCTCGAGCACGCTCTGGAGCCGAGCGTTCCCTCGCACCGTGTAGCCCTTGGTGGTCGGGAGAATGTCCACAACGACCGCGGGCTCAACTTCGAGGGGCCCGCGGGGGTCTGACAGCGAGGCGAAGTCACGCAGGATCTGAACCGGGCTATGGGCCGCGGGCGCGGCGCCTTGGTGGTATCCCTTGGCGGCCGGCATGCGGTCGAGCATGTCGAGCATGTACTCCAGGGACGCGTCGGTGACGGTGATGGCCACGAGGTCAGCGTCCACCGCCAGGCGGGCCCCGGACTCATGGTGCGAGCGATCTTCAAGCACTGCCAGCGCCGCGGCCATGAAGACAGGCAGATCGGCCGGCCTTCGAGACGTGACCAACGATCCGTCCACCACAACAGGTGCGTCTACCCATTCAGCCCCGGCGTTTCGCAGGTCGTCGCGGATGGCTGCGACCGAGGTGACCCGCTTCCCCTTGACCACGTTCGCGGAGATGAGCACCGAGCCTCCGTGGCAGATGGCCGCCACGAGGCCGCCCGCGGCGGCGACCTGAGCCACGAACGCCGTGACCGCTTCTGATCGCCTCAGGAAGTCCGGCGCCCAGCCACCCGGTATGACGACACCGTCGAACGCGGCCGGATCGAGATCGGCGATGCCGGCGTCGGGGTACACCGGGTAGCCGTGCTTCGAGAGATACGAGGTCTCTCCCATCCCGGCCACGATCACCTTGGCGCCCGCTTCTTCCAGGCGCAACTTCGGATACCACAGCTCCAGATCCTCGTACTCCTGCGCGGCGAGAACGACCACGTGTGAACCATTGAGCGCCATGGGAACGTCTCCTCTGCGAAACTGTCGTGAGCCTGTGGTGAACGCTGTTCTGGGAACCGGGATGCCTGCGGGAGCAGTGTTCGCTTTCACCTCGTTCTTCCCCAGGATGCAGTCGAGATGAAACCCGCGTGGGTTTGCGTCTGCGGCTTGGCCGGGTAGACACGCCACCGGGCGCGATAGGCGCGCCAGACCAAGAAAGACCAGGAACCCGGAGGAGAAGAATCCTATGGCATTCACCTTGCCCGAGCTGCCCTATCCCAAAGACGCGCTGGCACCTCATCTGAGCGCGGAGACACTGGAGTACCACCACGGCAAGCACCACAACGCCTATGTGACCAATCTGAACAATCTGGTCGAAGGCACGGAGTTCGCTGAGAAGAGCCTCGAAGACATCGTCATGTCGGCGTCGGGGGGCACGTTCAACAACGCAGCGCAGATCTGGAATCACACCTTCTACTGGAACTCCATGAAGCCGGGTGGTGGCGGCGCTCCCACCGGCGCGCTGGCGGCGGCGATCGACCGGGACTTCGGCTCGTTCGAAGCGTTCAAGACCCAGTTCTCGCAGGCAGGCGCAACCTTGTTCGGTTCCGGCTGGGCCTGGCTCGTGGTGGAGGCGGGCACGCTGAAGATCACGCAGACCTCGAATGCAGATCTTCCCCTTAAGCACGGCCAGATGCCGTTGCTGACGATGGACGTGTGGGAACACGCGTACTACATCGATTTCCGTAACCTGCGCCCCAAATACATCGAGACCTTCTTGGGCAGTCTGGCGAACTGGGAGTTCGCCGCTGCCAATCTGGCCAAAGCTGGGTAGATCGTGGCGGCGGAAGACCCGCCGCTCGACCGTGAACCATGCTTCGTCTCCGCCGGGGTCCAGGATCGTCCAGGACCCCGGCGGCATGTTGGCACCCCGTTCTCGCGCGGCGGATAGGCCGTACGAGGGAGCTGGGTTGGTAGAATCCCCCGGTGCGTGTGAGCGGGACACCTGAAGACGCGGCGGCGCTTCGCCGCCGCCAGACGGCGGAGGCGGCCTTTCTGCGGGCCGTCGAGGCCGCGCACCCGGGTTCCGCGGTGCGCTCTGCCGTGCTTGAGGTTCTGGTCGAGAGCGGGCGCGAGCGGTGGAAGAACCTGATCGTCGCGGGAGCCGGCAAGGCGACCGACGCGATGGTCGAAGGGCTGGCATACGCGGTCGCCGATGCCCGGGAGATGGGATGGGGGGGCACGATCCGCGGAGTGGTGGTCTCGCCAGCCCCGGCGGTGAGCCGTGCGCCCGCCGTACCGGGCCTGCAATGGCTTCGTGGCGGGCACCCACTGCCCGACACCGCCAGCGCCGCGGCAGGGCGCGCTATGCTGCGCCTGATGGCGTCGGCCGGCCCTTCCGATGTGGTGATCGGGCTCCTCTCCGGGGGAGCCAGCGCGCTGATGGCTCTGCCGGCACCTGGCCTCACGGTGGCCGATCTCGGTGTGGTCACCCGGCTTCTGCTCGGCGCCGGTGCGACCATCACGGAGCTGAACACGGTCCGGACGCATCTCTCGGCCGTGGGCGGCGGAAGACTGGTAGTCGCCGGCCGTCCTGGGCGGACCGTCGTGCTGGTGGTGTCCGATGTCGTGGGTGACGATCTCTCCGTGATCGGCAGCGCACCCTTCTATGGAGACGCCACCACATATGTCGACGCCGTGGAGACTCTTCGGCGCCTCGAGGTGTGGGAGCGCGTGCCGGAGGCTGCGGGCCGGCATCTTCTTGCCGGAGCGGCCGGGGACCGACCTGAGAACCAGCGTCCCGGCGACGCGCGTCTGTCGTCCACCGAACACCACATCGTGCGCCGCAACCTCGACGCCTGTCGCGCGATGGTGGGCGCCGTCGAGGCGCGCGGATACCCAGGGCTCCTGGTCGGCCACGCGCTGCAGGGGGAGGCGCGGTGGCTCGGCGTGATGCACGCCGGGCTCGCCCTTGGCGCCTTGGCCGACGGCGTCCCCCTGGGTCCGCCGTGTGCCTTTGTGACCGGGGGGGAGGCCACGGTGACGGTGCGGGGCGAGGGGCGCGGCGGACGCAACCAGGAGAGTTGCCTGGCGGTGGTGCCGTGGCTCGCGGGGCATCCCATCACGTTCCTGTCCGCAGGCACCGACGGAATCGATGGCAACACGACAGCGGCCGGCGCTGTCGTGGACGGTGGCTCGGCGGCCCGGGCGCGCGCCGCCGGAGTGGACATCGTGCGTTCCCTGCGCGAGAACGATTCGGGGGGCGCTCTCGCCGCTATGAGCGACTGTCTGATCACCGGCCCGACGGGCACCAATGTGGCCGACGTCCGTCTCCTGCTCATCGGGGGTCTGCCTCGGGGGCCTATTGATGGCTGACGCCCGCGTCGAGACCACCGGAGCCATGGTGCGACTGACGCTTCCTACGGTCGGACTGTCGATGGCCTTGTCTCTGGTGACCACGTACCTGCCGCTGACATTGCGCCGCTACACGGGGTCGGCCACGCTCATCGGCCTTGCGATCGGCGGTGAAGGACTTTTCGCCTTAGCCATCCCCTTGGTGGTAGGGGCGGCCAGCGACCGCACGTGGACACGCTGGGGGCGGCGGCGTCCGTATATGGTCGCCGCCGCCCCGGTCATGGCCCTGGCCATGGCACTGGCGCCCATGCAGCCGGGGTACATTCGTATCGCGGCATGTGTGTTCGTCTTCTTCGCGGCCTACCACGTCTACACGCCGCCGTTCCAGGCATTGATCCCCGACTCTGTGCCATATGCCCGTCACGGTCAGGTGCAGGGCATACAGACGCTCATGCGGGGACTTGGCATGTTCGCGGGCATGGTGGGGGCGGGCCTTCTGCTGGAGCAGTGGGAGCCGCTGCCGTACGTGCTGGCTTCCGGTCTGCTGCTGGCAGTGACGGCGGTCACCGTTCTGACGATCGTGGAGACGCCCCCGGAAAGCAGCCGCTCAGGCCCACGGCAGAGTATCGTCGCGATGCTGCGCGAGACGCTGGAGACCACCCAGGCCGAGAAGGGCATTCACCGCTTCCTGGTCGCCAACTACCTGTGGGAGGCGACGGTCCAGGGCGTACGGCCGTTCATACTGCTGTTCTTCATGTACGTTCTGGGCGTCCAGGCGGGGGGCGGAGCGCTGCTGCTCGGCTGGCTGGGCATCACGTACATAGTCGGCGGCGTGGCCAGCGGCGTTCTTGCCGATCGGTACGGGCGATTCCGTGTCATGTGGGGCGGACTGTTCGTCTACCTGGCGGGCTGTATCATCGGGATCTTCGTGCACGACGTCCGTTGGGTGATCGTGCTCCTGCCGCTCTTTGGCGCGGGCGGGTCCGCGGTCATGACGCTACCCTACACTATCATGATGGCCATGATGCCCCCTGGACGCCTCGGTCAGTTCACCGGCCTCTATTCGCTGTCGCGAGGGCTCGCGATGGTCACGGCGCCTCTGTTCGTGGGCCTGCTCATCGACCTGTTCTCACCGTACATGCCAGAGAGCCGAGGCTACTCAGTGATCTGGCCGATCACCGCCACCATGGTGGGCGTTTCGATGCTGGTCTTTCGCACCGTCAAGGCGCCGCGCACAAGCGTTCGTGTGGTTTAGCGGCCGCGAGGCTGGGGCATCACTAGGTCATCGAATCTACACCGCGGGTGGCCGGAAGGACCGGCTGGGGAGGCTACCATGGAATCCATGATTCCCCTGCACCATTCGCAAGTTCCGGGTGTCGCAGCGTCCGGACGGCCGCCACTCCAGGCGCATGAAGGTGTGAACGGACTACCGGTGTTGGCCGAAGCGGAGGCAGCTGTTCTCGGCCTCATGTCGGGGAGTGGTCATTGTCTTACATTCGGGACCCTCCGTTCGAGAAGCGGCCTCGAGACGGAACGATTGCGCGCGGTTCTCGAGAGCCTGCGTGCCGACGGCTTGGTGGTGCGGCTCAATACTGTCGTGGAGAGCTACGCTTCTCGGTTCCCGGGGCTGGATGTCGAGTAAGACTGACCTCTCGGACGCCCCACCCGAGGCCGCCGCCGACGTCGTGGCAGAGTCCGGGGCACGTGACATACCTCCCCTTCTGGACGGCTATGGGATACGGCGCCTAGGAGCGGAAACGCTGGGAGGGATATGGCGCGACGACTGTTTGGGTTTGTCCGCCGAGATAGCGTACTTCGGCCTCTTCAGCTTGTTCCCCTTTCTGCTCTTTCTGCGGGCTCTGGTGCCCTACACGCCGTGGAGCGAGAAGTTGGTCGACGCCGGTCTGGAGGCCCTCGCGACCTTGGTCAGCCCGGGAAGCGAGCTTTACCGGATCGTGGCGGAGAATGTGATCTTCCAGGTGAGGACCGCAAGCCAGACCTTGCTGTCGATCGGAGCGATTCTCACACTCTGGAGCGCGTCGAGCGTCTTTGCGGTGCTCATCAAGGCACTGAACCGCGCCTATGGACTACAGGAGACCCGCAGCTGGCACTTCAGGAGGGGATTGGCTGTGGTGCTCACCCTGGTCATGCTGGTGCTCGTGCCCGCGGGGTTCGCTTTGCTCTTGGCGGGGCCGTTCATAGGACGACTGATCGGTCGCTATGTGGGCGGCGCCCAGGGTTTCGAGGCGGTATGGGGGTTCGTGCGATGGCCTCTGATCTTTGTATTCCTCGCCGCCGCGCTGGCGATCGTGTACTACTACGCTCCGAACACTCGGCAGAGGTGGCATTGGTTGACGCCCGGCAGCTTGGTGGCGGTGGCCATGGTGGTGGTCGAATCCCTGGGTCTGTCGTGGGCTTTGAGCTTTCGTCTGTTTCGGCCCCAATGGCTCACCTACGGGGCTATCGGTGCCGCCATCATCATCGTCTTCTGGTTCTACCTGATCGGGTTCTCAGTTCTCGTGGGCGCCGAGGTGAACGCCGCCGTGGAGCGTTTGAGGGGCCACTTGCCCCGGCGTTAGCCCTCACGGCGACGACACTGTCTCCGCCCTCACGCCGGCGACGCCCCGCCGCAGCCAGTCTCGCCACGAATCGACGCCCTCGCCGGTGCGGGCCGAGAGGGCGAGTATCTCCACAGTCGGGTTGACCGCGCGCATGTTGGCGCGGATCACGTCAAGGTCGATGTCGAGATAGGGGAGAAGGTCGATCTTGGTGATGACCGCGAGGGACGCCTCGAGGAACATCAACGGATACTTGAGAGGCTTGTCTTCACCCTCGGTCACCGATAGCAGCACGATCTTGCGATGCTCGCCGATGTCGAACTCTGCCGGGCATACGAGGTTGCCTACGTTCTCCACTATCAGCAGGTCGAGGCTGTGGAGGTCGAGCTGCGCGACGGCCCCCGCCACCAAGGGAGCGGCCAGGTGACAGTCACCCCCGAAGGGTCCTGTGTTGATCTGGATGACAGGTATGCCGAAGGGAGCGATGCGATCGGCATCGGCACTGGTCTCTATGTCGCCTTCGATAACGGCAACGCGTATCTCCGTGCCCAGGCGAGTGAGAGTGGCTTCGATGAGGGCAGTCTTGCCGGCTCCAGGCGAGCTCATCAGGTTGACGGCGAAGACGTCGTGCTCGCGCAGAAGGGCTCGGATGCCCTCCGCGTGGCGATCGTTCGCGGCCAGCAGATTCTGGTGCACCTGGACTTCGGTGGTGTGGTGCGGCCGCGCGTCGCTGCCTGTCTCTGGGGCGGGCGCGGGCAGGTCCGCGCCCGGGGGGGCGGGAGGGCCCGCGCCGGCAGCGCCGGGATGAACGTGGCCGCGGTGGTAGCGTGCAGAATCGGGCGGGTCAGGGAGCCTACGGTTCGCGAGAAGGCCGGCCCCGAACGCGGCCCACGGGTGAGGTCGTATGCTCATGGTCACTCCTCGGGGTCGTCGACTTCGATGGTGCGCAACAGGAGTTCCTTGCCGGAGAGCACCTGCAGCGGCTGGTCGCAGTCGGAACAGAAGAACTCCAGTGCCTCCGCTTCCCACTCGCGGTCACAGCAGACGCAGCGGACCCGCACGGGGACCTGCTCGATGAGCAGTACGGCGCCCTGCGCCCGCGTGCCCTGGCTGGCGGCCTCGAAGCAGAACGTCATGGCTTCGGGCACTACGGCCCTCAACTTGCCGATCTGCAGCGTGACCGTGACGGCTCTGGCTTCACGACTGAAGTCGGAGAGCACGCGTTCTATCTCGGTCACCACGCTGCAGGCAAGGCCCATCTCGTGCATCAGCAGATCCGAGGCAGTTGCTCGCCGAGCGGCATGTCGAGGATGCGTCGTCCGCCGACATCGGTGTCTAGGGTCACGAGGCCGTGCAAACCGGGTTCGATTATCCCGATGATGGCCGCCCCTCTGCCGAGCGGATGGGAGCGCATCGACGCGAGGGCGTCGGCGGCGTCGGCGGCGGCGATCACCGCTACCACCTTGCCCTCGTTCGCGACGAAGAGCGGGTCTATCCCCAGGATCTCGCCGAGAGAGCGTGCGGCAGGCGAGATCGGGATCGCGCCGGCCTGCAGCGCCACACCCCAGTCGTGGCCGGCCGCCATCTCGTTGAGCACGGCGGCCAAACCGCCGCGGGTGGCGTCGCGCAGGAAGCGGACCTGCACCCCGGCGTCGAATAGCGTGTCGATCAGGCCGTTGAGCGGGGCACAGTCGCTGAGCAGCGGGGTATCGAACACGAGGCCTTCACGGGCGGCGAGCACGGCGAAGCCGTGGTCGCCCACGGGCCCATTGATCAGGACGCGGTCGCCGGGCAGTGGGGTGCCCCAACCTTCCGGAAGCGTCCGTAGCTCGCCTACTCCGGCCGTGGTGATGAAGATGCCGTCGGCCCCTCCTCGTTCCACCACCTTGGTGTCTCCCGTTACCAGCTGGACGTCTGCTTGGGCGGCTGTGCGTGCCATCGATCCCACCACTCGGCGAAGGTCATCGAGAGGCAGACCCTCCTCGAGGATGAACGCGCACGAGAGGAACCGGGGTACGGCTCCGGAGACGGCGAGATCGTTCACGGTGCCCGCGACCGCCAGAGTGCCGATGTCGCCCCCGGGGAAGAAGCGTGGCGTGACGACGTAGCTGTCGGTGGTGAACGCCATCCGTCCCGGCGGCAATGAGAACACCGCCGCGTCGGAGAGAGTCGCCAGTGTCGGGTTGTCGAACGCAGGCAGGAACAGCTCTCGGATGAGCGCTCCCGAGAGCGTGCCGCCGCCACCGTGCGCGAGCAGGATACGATCGAGAGGCTTCATTCGACCTCCTGCGCGTCGCCGCGCTCGTGTCCGCGGCGCTCGTAACGATAGTACGCGGCGCAGGTGCCCTCGGTGGACACCATGCACGCGCCCACGGGATCGGCCGGAGTGCACGCGCGGGCGAAGAGAGGGCACTCGGGAGGTGTGACCACACCCCGCAGCACATCAGGGCAGCGGCACGCGGGGTGGTCGCGGCCCTCAGGAATGAGAACGTCGAAGCGACGGGCGGCGTCCAGGTGCTCGAACTCGGAGCGGATGCGGAGACCACTTGCGGGGATCATGCCAAACCCCCGCCATTCCGCGTCCACGGGGGTGAACGCGCGCGCCAGTATGGCTTGGGCGGCCACGTTGCCCTCGGCGGTCACGGCACGCCCGTAGGCGTTCTCCACCTCGGCCGTTCCGTGGGCTGCCTGCTCCATGAGCAGCAGGATCGCATGCAGGATATCCAGGGGTTCGAATCCGGCGACCACGCACGACGCGCCATATTCGTCCGCGAGGAACCGATAGGCATCCGCCCCGATGATCGCGCTCACGTGGCCGGGGCAGAGGAAGCCGCGTACGTCGACCTCGGGTGCTTCCATGAGGGCCCGCATGGGAGGGGGCATCACCTTGTGGTCGGAGAGCACGGAGAAGTTGGTGAGCCCGGTGGCATCCGCCTCCAGAAGGGCGGCGGCCACCGTGGGCGCCGTAGTCTCGAAGCCCACGCCCAGGAAGACCACCTGGCGGTCGGCGTCCCGGCGCGCCAGGGCGAGGGCGTCTAGGGTGGAGTAGACCACCCGTACATCGGCGCCGGCCGCACGTTCGCGTTCCAGACTGGACGCTGAGCCGGGCACGCGGATGAGGTCGCCGAAGGTGGCGAGTATGACGTGGGGCAGGCCGGCAAGGGCGATGGCGTGGTCGATGTTGCTGATGGGAGTGACGCACACCGGGCACCCAGGCCCGGAGACGAGGCGCACCGTCTCCGGCAGCAGAGAGCGGATGCCAAAACGGCTGATGGCCATCGTGTGGCTGCCGCAGACCTCCATGAAGGTGACCGGTTCCCGCAGATCGACGCGGCCGATCTGTTGAAGCAACCCGGCCGCCGCCGCTCGGTCTCGGAACTCATCCACGTAGCGCATGACCGCGAGTATACGCGCCGTGTTGCGCGTACGTGTCGTGGCAGTCAGCGACCCCTTCGTTCCAGGGGCGGAGTGGGGAAGCCGATGAAGGCCGGCTCAGGCTGGAGTGACACCCCGAACACCTCACGCACGGCATCCCGTACGTGCGCGGCCAAGGCGAGTAGCTCTCCCGTGGAACCTCCCCCGTGGTTCACCAGCGCCAGCACGTGATTGGTCGACACGCCCACGGCCCCCAGGCGGAACCCCGGCGCGACGCCGGCCTGCTCGATCAGCCACGCGGCCGACAACTTGGCCTCCCCGCTCGGCCCCGGGAACCGGGGCACGTCGTCCGGATGCGCCGCTACTCCCCGGGATACCGCGCGGGCGAACACGTCCTCGGCGGCCGCGGGCGAGAGCACGGGGTTCATGAAGAAGGAGCCCACGCTGCGGTGGTTCGGGTCGGCGGGGTCAACGACCATGGACTTCATGCGCCGCAATGCGAGAACGGCCTCGCGGACGCGCGCCGGTGAGGTCGACCGCCTTCCGGCCCGGGTCATCGCGGCCAACGCCTGCCGGACCTGGTCGTGCCTGGGTGCGCACTCGTTGCCGGCGCGGAGCATGAACGTCACCTCGAGGACCACGAAGCGTTCCCGCTGTTGTTTGAAGAGACTGTCTCGATAAGTGAAGCGGCAGTCGTGGGCCGAGAGGGTGTCTAGGCTGAGCGACGCGCGATCAAGCACACGGACCGAGCGGATCGTGTCGGCCACCTCTTGTCCGTACGCGCCCACGTTCTGCACGGGCGTCGCTCCCACCAGACCCGGGATCCCCGAGAGGCACTCGAGTCCGTTGAGGTCGCATCTGACCGTAGTCTCAACCAGCGCGTCGAACGACTCGCCTGAAGCTGCACGCACGATGACTTCCCCCGCGCCGGGTCCTCGGGCCACCGGGCGGTGTATCGTCAGGCCGCGAAGGGCGATCTTGAGCACCACGCCGTCGAAGCCCGCGTCGGCTATCACCAGATTCGATCCGCCACCGATGACCACGAGGGGCAGGCCGCGTTCGGCGGACCAACGGATGCAGTCGACGAGAGCCGGCTCGTCGGCCACCTCGGCGAAGTAGCGCGCCGGGCCGCCCAGTTCGAAGGTCGTGTGACGAGCGAGGGGCTCGTGCTGCCGCATATACGACGGTGGTGAGGGAACGCTCACGTGCCCACCGGTGCACGAAGTAGCCGAGCGGCGGCGATCTGGGCCTGCCCGAGGCACAGCCCGCCGTCGTTCGTGGGGACGGAGCGGTGGACCAGCGGCCGCAGACCGGCAGCCTCGAGCCGCGCTACCAGCAGCTCCAGCAGCAGTAGGTTCTGAAAGACGCCACCCCCAAGGGCCACAGTGTCGACGCTGTGCTGCTGGGCCAAGTCCACGACTAGATCAACAGTGGCAGCGGCCAGCGAATGGTGGAAGTGGGCGGCGATCTGATCGAGCGCGGTGCCGGCGCGCAGGTCATCGAGCGCCCCGCGCACGAACGGGTCCACCGGAAGCACGGCCGGCAGGCCGGGCTCGTGGCGAACCTCGCAGAGCCATGGGGGCGACGCGGCCGGCCGCGGCAGCCCGGTCACGGCGAAGCCGCGGCGGGCGGCGGCCTCGAGCAGGATCGCGGCCTGGCCCTCGTACGCCACTCGATGACGTAGACCCAACAGGGCTGAGACTCCGTCGAAGAGTCGGCCCACGGAGGACGTGAGCGGGCTTCCGATGCCGCGCCGGGCCGCCCGCAGCACCAGTCGCCACGGCTGCGCGGAGAGTTCGTGGCCCCGAGGCAAAGACAGGAGGGTGTCGGTAAGGCGCTCGTCGGTCTCGGCCGATCCGCCCGGGTCGGCGTCTTCTCCGCGATACAGGTTATCGAGCAGGGCCACAGCCATGCGCCAAGGCTCCTTCACGGCGGCGTCGCCACCGGGCAAGAGCACGGACTCCAGATGCCCCGCGCGACGAAAGTCGCCGGGGGAGCCGGCGAAGAACTCACCTCCCCAGATGGTGCCGTCAAAGCCCAGACCCGATCCGTCGAAGGCTACTCCTACAACGGGGCCGTCATGCCGCGCGTCGGCCATCACGGAGGCCACGTGAGCCTCGTGGTGTTGCACCGCCATCAGGGGAAGACCGCGCTCTTGGGCGTAATCACGCGCGAAACGCGAGGAGAGATAGTCCGGGTGCAGGTCGTGGGCTACCACCTCGGGCGTGAGGGAGAACAGACGGGAGAAGTGGTCGACTCCCTCGCGAAGGGAGCGCAGAGTCTCGAGATTCTCGAGGTCACCGATGTGATGGCTGACGAAGGCCCGGGAACCACGCGTGAGGCAGAAGGTGTTCTTGAGGTGGGCGCCTACGGCCAGGATCTCGCGTGACGATCCCGAGAAGCCGACCGGTAGGGGAGCGTAGCCGCGAGAGCGCCTCATCAGATAGGGCTGCGAGCGGAACACCCGGGCGACGGAGTCGTCGGTGCGCATGTGGATGGGCCGGTCGTGGGAGAGTAGCGCGTCGGCGAGGGGGGCCAGGCGCGACGCGGCTTCGTCGTCGTGATAGGCGATGGGCTCATCGCTCAGGTTGCCCGAGGTCATGACCAGTGGCCGCCCGGCATCCGCGAGCAGTAGGTGGTGCAGAGGGGTGTACGGCAGAACGAAGCCGTATGTGGTCACGCCCGGGGCGACCTCGTCCGCGAGTGACTCCGCGCCGGCGGCGCGCTCCAGCAAGACGATGGGTCGGCGCGCTGAGGCCAGGAGCTCGGCTTCGGCCGGCGTCACGTCGCAGTAGCGGCGGGCTTCGTCGACCGAGGAGACCATCACGGCGAAGGGCTTCTCGTCGCGGTGCTTGCGCGCACGCAGTGTGGCCACGCTCGTTGCATTGGTGGCGTCACAGGCTAGGTGGTAGCCCCCCAGCCCCTTAACGGCGACGATGCCGCCTTTCAGGAGGAGGGCCGCGGTCTCCCTCAAGGCCGCGTCGCCGCGGATGGTGGGCAAGATCGCTGCGCCGACCGGGCAAGCCGGGCCACCCTCCGGAGCAGGCGGACCGAGAAGCCGAAGGTCTAAGCGCGGTCCGCATTCCGGGCAGGCGTTCGGTTGGGCGTGGAAGCGCCGGTCTGCGGGGTCATGGTATTCCTGCTCGCAGTCGGCGCACATGGTGAACGCGCACATGGTCGTGGTGGGGCGATCGTACGGCACTTCGCGGGTGATGGTGAATCGCGGGCCGCAGTTGGTGCAGTTGGTGAAGGCGTACCGATACCGCCGGTCGCCGGAGTCGAAGATCTCGGCCAGGCAATCGTCACAGGTGGCGGCGTCGGCGGTCACCAGGGTGTCGACGCGCTGCCCGGGTTCGCTTGGGGTGATGCTGAATCCGGAGATACCTCGCGGAGCCGTCGAGACCCAGGAGAGGTCCTCGACGAGGGCCAGGGGAGGGGCATCATCGACCAAACGCGCGACGAAGGTGTCGAGCGCCGCGCCGCTCCCTTCCACCCTTACTTCGACGCCGGCCGAGGTGTTCCGCACCTCGCCGGCAAGGCGGAGACCGGTGGCCAAGGCGTGCACGAACGGGCGGAAACCCACCCCCTGCACTGCGCCTGCGACGAGAATGTCGCGGGCCGCGGGTGGTTCCGCCGCCGTGGCATGGTCGCTCGTGCGGCGTTGCTCCTCCATGCGCGCACTGTAGCACCTGGAGCGTCTGGTAGAATCCATCGCCATGAATGGCCAGACAAAGCGCACCCATTCAAGCAGGCCCGAGCAGCTCCAGCGGCCCGACTCTAGGCCTGTGGGGCTCTTCGACTCGGGCGTCGGAGGGCTCACCGTGCTTCATGAATGCCTGGTGAACCTGCCCCACGAGGACTTCGTCTATCTGGGCGACACCGGCTCCTTCCCCTACGGCCCGCGCACCATCGAAGACGTGCGTGCGCTCGCGTTCCGGAATGCCTCATTCCTGGTGGCGCAGGGCGTCAAGTTGATCATCGTGGCATGCAACTCCGCCACTGCCGCCGCCTTGCCCCAGTTGCAGGCCGCTTTCGACACGCCCATCGTGGGCGTGGTCATGCCCGGCGCGCGCGCCGCCGTGCAGGAGACGCGCAACCGGCGCGTCGGCCTCATGGCCAGCGAGGCTACAGTGCGGTCGGCCAGCTACCAGCAGGCCCTCCAAGCGCTCGATGCGGGCCTCGACGTATACCCGGTCGCGTGCCCCCGCCTGGCCCCTCTGATCCAAGAAGGCGACGTGTCGTCTGAGGAGGTGCTGGAGGCGGTGAGGCACTATGTTGCGCCCCTGAAGGCGGCCGACTGTGACACCGTGATCTTG
>Ga0315276_10003127_pt1 | contig 15177 bp, 22 predicted proteins | sample YL17G05_0_MG_FD_204542 | JGI IMG/M metagenome (GOLD analysis project Ga0315276, IMG submission 204542) | Sediment microbial communities from Yellowstone Lake, YNP, Wyoming, USA - YL17G05_0 | ecosystem: Environmental > Aquatic > Freshwater > Lake > Sediment | place: USA: Wyoming | collected...
GTGAATCCGCCCACGGAATTATTTATGGATAACTCGGTCAATACTTCGAAAAGTTCTTCGTTGGCAATATCCTTAAATCCCATGTTAAACCATGATATAACGCATTCCATTTGCATGGCGTATATTCTTACTTCCGTCTTCGGAATATTTGACGTTTCAAATTTACGCCGTAGAAATTCGAATAGGTTATCGGCTTCCCGCCTATCTTCTTTTAATAGAAAAGCTTGTAAATCAAATTCGGAAAGCATTACCGGGTTATCTTCGCCTACACGGTCCCATATTGAAAATTCCGTAGGTCTAATATCTTCCTCTGTTTTTTTCATTTCAAATCACTTTATGCGTCCGGATTATATTTTTTATCTATTATGGCCGTATATAACATTCCGATACCGCCTAGGCACATAACTACAAGGAAAACCATAGCCGTAGCCGACATTGGTTCGGCCAAAGTCCACCCACATAATACTTGGCATGAAGCTACGACCGGGTCAAATATTGGCCTGAAAAGTAAATCGTAAGATACTGTTATGCCCGTAAGAAATACTGCTAGACCATTTATTAAAAGAGAGAGAGAAAAAACTATTTGTGCGATAAATCCATTAGGTTGGACCTTAACCATTAGGTAAGGAATGAATAACGCCAATATAACCGCTATCATCTCCATAAATATAATCACGTCATTTCAATGCCCGATTCCGTATCGTAACGACCCGTTTACTGTTTGAATATCATTACAATCAAGGAAGCAACCACGCAAAGGCCCAGGATTGCCCATACGGCCTTTGTTCCGGTGTCCCAAGCAGTTTGGTTTGCATTAAATATCTGCGGGAGAACCACGGTTGCAACCAGGACTACGGCGATGGTTAATCCTACATAAAGAAGGATTACTCCAGCAAATCCGGTTGTTATCATATCTATATTATTATCCGACTTGGTATATAAAACCTAGCGTTCCAGATAATTTATACGTTTTAATAAATTTCCAGCTTCCCTTTTATTTAATCGAAAACGTGCGGAAACTTCGCCACGGGCCTGACTTGGTGTCAATATCTTACCGTGTAAAATATCCCTAGCCTTTTTTTCTAATAGGTCCATTGTCATGCACCACGCGATATATTCCATATAAAATAACCCAGGGCAATACCCAGGACAAATAAAACTATAAATGATATGCTAAACGTGAATCCTAAAATAATAATTACGCCTATAAGGGACAAAGGTATTGTTAAGAATTTGGGAAGGTTAAACACAAATATTAAAGCGAATAAAAAGAATAGACAAAATCCAGCTTCTAGGTATATATTATTGCCTAGATAACCGGCAAGGTTCGTCAATAACATTACTATAAAGTCATTCATAGCATTACCTTAAAAATTCTATTGCCGTGAGCAATAATAATAAATTCATTCCGAAAACTATAAGATAGCTTACAATATCCGGAAGTCCACATACACCGCTTAAAAGTCCAAAGGTCGGAAGCACAAATAAATTAGGGATAACAAAGAATAGCAATATATTCCAAATTATACTTACCAGGGCCATAGCACCGTAGCCCAGGGCCAATATACCGAACATGCCTATAAGTAATACACCGGCCACGAAACCCAAATTAGCCATAACCATTGTCAAAAATGAATTAAACGTGAACGTTCCCGTGAATATTTGGGTTGTCAAAGACATGCTGGAAAAACATGCACTCGAAGACAAAGCGGAACCATAGGTAACTAGATAAAATGATAGTCCAATTCCGGCCAGCAAGCAAATATATAAACTTACATTCATGTCATAACACCTAAACCATTTTCATAAATATTATTAATGAAACTATGAAAACTAAAAGGAATTCTCCGACACCGAAGACGCCGTATAAAACACCGACACCCATTATAATTATTATTGTAACCAAAGACACCGGACCCATAAATCCCCACGACAAAGCAAGCACGCAAATCATTATCACTAAAAATATGAATTGCCATACTGAAACACCCATGCCCGAATCTTTCGGAAGATTTGTATATGAACTGGAATTAGTATAATAATCCCTGGAAAATGTATAATTCCCATAGGTTGCGTTTATGATAAAATTCATTGTGAATTTAGCACCGGTCTTATTAAGAGTAAATGTATATGTGCATGTTCCGGGATTAACGCAATTCGTTGTTTTTGATAGATAACTTCCTGAATAGTTAATATAATAGACATTCATAGACCCGCCCAATAGTTGAGAATTTGATTCTTGTAATAGGCACGTAATTGCCGTACCATTAGATTGTATACTATTTTTAGGGTTGCAATCGAAGGTTATGTTTTGAAATGGTATAAGTTGGGTTCCATTACCAAAAAATTGGTCCATTCTTATACGAACCGGAAGCAAGGTATCAAAATAAGGTATAAACGTTATTGACTTGGCTATATATTCGGGTCTAGACATATTTATAAAAATCGGTATATTCCTGGTTAAAAATATGTCGTAAACATATCCATCGTCCTGACTATATAATTGCGTTATCAATACCCCAGCTTGCGTATAAAATGAAACCAAAGTATTATTTAGCGGTTGGTTATATGAATTATGTATTAAAAAGTAATAGTTTCCCGTGAAAGCTGGAAAAGATAGGGTTATATTTTGGTAATTGGTTGCATTGTTAATTATTGCCGTGGACCTTGTAATATTAGAATAAAATGCAATTATATTTATGCTTCCTCCAGGTAACTGCGTATATGCCCATGTAAAATTGTTGCCCGTGAAATTGACCGAAGAACTGGAATTATATATTAATATAGATGTAATGTTTGCCTGAGTATAATTATTGGTTGCTTCGTCCATTGTATTAAGGATAACATATCCAATAACATTAGTAAAACTCATATTTGAAACTGTAGAATTTCCTGAAATACCAAAAGAACAATTAACTGAAATGTTGTTTGTTCCATTGACTGCTGTTATTGTAGCATGATATTCTGTATTGTTATTCACAGAGTAATTGGATGATGTGTCATTGTTTACAATATGGAAACAGAGATATGTGGCATTAGTTCCAGTCGCCAAATATGATAGATTGATAGAAGCATTATGATAAGTTATTGAGGCATTGGGGCTTGTATATGTCAATATTGTTCCCGATGGTGTCATTTCTGTTCCAGCTGTCACACTCCAATTTAAAAAGGTTGCGTTAAGCCATAAAAGGCTTCTTGTCACGTTGCTTATCTTAACCATGGAAACATATCCGTCATACCATCCCCCAGCTGTGCTTCCACTTATTGTAATGTTATTTCCGAATGCTCCTGAACCTGAAGATGTGTCATTTGCATATAGATTTCCATCTATCAAATCATTTCCGAATGATGCGCCATTCTGTCTATATACCCAGTAATGCCAGTTTCCATCATCCAAGTCTTTTGATGTTGTTGTTGCTAATGTTGTCCATGATGCACCATCTCTCGAAGCATAGACATCCGCCCCATTAGTTCCAGTATTCAGTATGAAAGTATAATCTGCATAGACAACTTGTGCATTTTTCGATATTACAGATTGAATCCCTGAAGTTTTTGGTTTAATCCATACTTCTATTGTCATTGTGTTGTTGAAATTAAGTTTTGTGTCTGAAAAATTTACAGAATGCTTTGATGCCTGAGTAAATTGATAGGAACACACAAATGGCGAACCTGAAGATGTATTAGCAATTGGAGAACCACCGAGAATGCCAGTTATGTTGTTATTTGTATAATCCGATAGGTTGCAAAATGGTTGAACCATAACAGTATTGATATCCCATATTCCTTTCGATTGGAAAGTTCCTGAACCTGAGTTACCATAATAAACTGATATTGTATTTGTCGCTGAAGCTGTAATATTTATCGGAATCAAAAGCGTAGAATTTTTTGATGAATCAGAAGTATTGAAATAAAGTATTTCATAATAGATAGGATTTCCACTTGCTATGCAATCAGAAGCATCAACTATCTTTATATCAGTTCCGTTAGAAAAAGATGATTTATTAAACAACGTCCCGTTTATTGAAAGCAAAGCTGTATAATTAGAAAGATTTTCTGCAACGGGATTAGTTATGGTAACAACTCTGCAATAGTTCCAGCTAGAACTTCCCGAATCCCATGCGAGAACTGGTAACGAGAATAAAGCTAAACAAACTATGGCATAAAGCAGTATTTTGTTCATTCGATTACCTTTTCTTTTTTCCATACAAAAAATTATGTCCGTCGTTAAGGCCCATGTTTGAATAAACCGAACCAATAGACCGCCCGAAATCTCCGGCACCCGAAAGGCTATCACCCAGTCTATTACCGCTTTTGCTTCTACGTCCCGAACTAGAATTACGCTTATCTAGATTACTCGAAAGCGAATCCAGTCTTTTGTTTATGCTTTCGAATCGATGGGTTCTATTATAGGCGTCTTCTTTGGCCCGCTTTGTTGCGGTTTCTCTTGCTTGGTTTAAAGAAGCCTTTGCATACTCTTGCCTATATGTAGATTCTTCGGCTATCTTCGAAGCACTGGTTAAACGTCTTTCACGTTCTGAATTTTCTTTATGTTCTTCGTATTTCTTGCCTAAACTTGCCTTAACATTTTCTAATATTCCCATAGCACCACCCTTTCATTTTCATTATCGTCTTCCAGTTTGCTGGCTAGTTGGAAGGAAGGACAATATCGAAAGCATTAGAATGAATAACCAAAACGCTGGTATCAATGAAAGAAAACCGCCAGTCGTGGCGTCCATTGTGGGCAAGGCCGTAGTAATTATCCCATTAATATAGGGATAAAGATTTATATACAATACCAAGGTTATGACTAAACTTACTAATGATTCGACGCTAAAATACCCTTTGGTTGTCATTATAAATACCTTTTGTTTCTATGGCTTAATATCTCTTTGCTTGGGACCGAAACCGTAACATTTCGCATAATTTCCCTGGTTGGCTTTGGTGTTGTGGATTTTCCATATAAAGCTTTCGATACCATTTCTTGCAAAGGCGAAACTCTTAATACGTCACGCTTGCGAACTTTGTTTCTTGGTTGCCCGCCTGAAAACATTTTATTAATTTCTATTGCTGGCTTTTCTCCGGATTTCTTTTTACTAAAATTATATATAGATGGACTAGATATCGAACTTAATGAACTGCTATAAGAACTTTTACTAGAAGACGAAGAACTGCTAGAACTCATAGACGACATCGAACTTAATGAACTAGAACTAATAGAACTGGAAGAACTGCTAGAACTCATAGACGACATCGAACTTAATGAACTAGAAGGCATTGAACTGCTAGAAGAACCGCCATACCTAGATAAGCTTGGCGAACTGCTTACCGAAGAACTGCTAGAATAAGCCGGACTAGAATAGCTAGACATCGAACTTAATGAACTGCTAGACATGGAAGAACCCGAACTATATTTAGGGCTAGAAGAAATTTTAATGCTTATTAAACTGCTTCCAATACCTCCCGAAGATATACCCGAACTTCCTATGGACCTTGTATAAGCTGGATTAGTTAATTGAACTGTTTGGCCCTTTCCGTATTTAGATTCTAATGCTTCCAATTGATTTATATTTTTAAATGTCCGCCCTTGGCTTTGTTCTATTGTAGCAAGGGACCTAGAAGCTTCTATAAACCTAGGCATATCCTTAACCCGTCTTACACCGATAACACCTTCCGAATCCATTAAATAAGAAGACGCACCCGAACCGGTCCTTACTACTTGTTCCTTTGGATTTATTATATTAAATCCACTAGACTTAATTACCTTATAGGGTCTTTGTCCTAGACCTACATATTTACCATAACCATAGCCCATGTCCGGGTCGATGTCATCGAATCCGTGGGCTTCCTGAATCTTTGTTCCGTCCATTAAAATCTGTGTTGGCTTTTCCGGATTAACTTTAATATTATATCTTTCGGCTAGCCCTTGCTTTTCTAAATTCTTAACTGAAAAAGACGATAGACCTTCGGGATTTTGGGCCATGAAATCTAGGTCGCCTATCTTATCTGTTATTAATTCCAAGCCCTTTGATACCGCCGACCCATAAAGATACATATTAATTTTTACTGGGTGTTGGTAATCCTTCGCCGATTTAAGCATGCTTTGTAAAACTTCCGGTGGTATATTTCTGGCTTCTATTTTAGCGGTGTCGAATTTCTTACCGGTCGCCATTGGTTTTGTATATCCCACACCTTCGGAAACATCTATTATATTAGATATATCGGTTCCTGGATTAGCTTGCTTATAGATAGCTGTTTCTATTGGTGTAATTAATGCGTTCTTTTCGGCTATTGCTTTTATAATAGCTTCGCTTTTAGGAAGGTGTCCGATTAATATATCCGCCCGTGTGAAATCTCCGACCATTGTTATAAGCGGAATTACTTGTCCGCGTCCATATTCTATATATAAAGACCGCCCTAGTATTGCGTCATCGATACCCGTTATCTTTTGTAATTCGATAGAAGGAAATATTTTATATTCGAATGGGCTTATTCTTTCGACTATTTTACCCGCACCCTTAAAAACTGCTTCGCCTATTAAATACTGACTGGATAAACTTCCTATGGTCCTGGCGGGATTAATAAGAAGTCCGGCGTAGGTTGTTGTAAGCATTTCTTTCCCGGTTTCTATTGGTCCCTTTGTTAAAACTGATTTACCGGTTTCATACGCACCTTCGGGAAATGTAATAACACCTATCAAAGCACCCTTTCCGTAATCGACTATAAAAGCTTTTTCTTGTTCCATCGGTGTTAAACTAGGTGGTGTAGGCGATACTGCTTTTTCATAAATAGAAGTCACGCCCGGTATATTTTCCAGGATAAAACTTTGCCTTGCTATTGGTTCCTGGGTTTTATAGGTTGTGGATATTACCGAATAGTCATAAGGATTAATTGTTTTTACCGAAACGTCACCCTGGGCATTTGTGCTTATTGGTGGTGCATATACCGATACTTGCCTATTAGGGTCTTCATATCCAATTATAGCACCTTGGTCGTTGCGTATCATTTTAACGTCTTGCCGTGGTTGTTCGGGTTGTGTTGGTTGTGTAGAATAAGTATAAGCCGTCCTTTCGGTTCCGACCACACCCGTATAAACTTTTTCTCCACCCGACCAAATTTCGCCCATTATGTTTTTACCTCCTGGTTCTTCGACCGGTGCTAGTGGACCTGAATAATCAGAAGTCCCGGCCTGGGTTATGTTTGGATTTTGCGACGCCGGAAGATTAGCGGGCAAAGACCTATTCTTCAAATCGTCATAAGTTGCCGGCCGGGACACCGAAGAATTACCGTTTATTGATTCCACTACTTGCGGTTTACCATCGATGACAACGATTTGCCCGACGTAAACCATGCACTATATTAGACTTCGTCCGAATTTAAAGCTTTTTCTGTTTCAATCTCGATGGTTTCTTTATTTGAATCTTCCTTATCGGCCATATAATCTTCGTGCTTTGCCTGGCGTTTTTCTTCCTTAATTTTAATATAAGCCGGCGGGTCTATAAGCCCTGATATTTCTACGGGTTGGCCCTTGGCTTGCTTCCCGAATATTAAAGCGAATCTTTTAACCGCAAAGCCTAGCTTCCATTCTAGCTTCTTATCGGGACTTTGTGGTTCTTTGCCTTCGTTTTCTTCAAAAGTTTCTAATATCTTTTTCTTTTCGTCGGTATATGTTTGATTCAATCTTCCGCATTGAATTAAACAATCTTCCGCCAAATCTGTAAGCATAATAAACTTTTGCGGGTCCGTCCCTATTGTATCTATTGACTTGGACATTATTTTCATAATAAAGAAATCTGAATTAAACTTCCCGAACTCGGCCAGCATTTCACTTATAAATGTATCTTCGACCATCGTTTCGGTCGAAGTAGACATATTTGTAACGCCACGTTGGAAAGCCATATCATTTACCCGTAAACATTTCATTAGGTTTTATTATTCCTAAATACATAATCTGATAGTCGAACCAGCAACCTACAATATATAATAGCACGCCAATAGTAAATAATGGTTCTCCTATGTTTTCATAGAATACTATTAAAGGGACTAAACCTATAATTATACCATTAAAAGCCACGGCAAAGGCGTCCTTATTTTTAAGCTGGCCTATTACATTTTTCCCGATTTCAATAGTAAACATATTAAATTTAATGTCGGGATTCTTTCCGTATAGCTTATAACTAATATAATGCCCGGCTTCGTGAAAAGTCAAAGCCAAAAGCATGGTAATTAAAAATATAACAAAGTCTACAAATATTAACATATTTTTATAACACCCTTGCTTATTTTAAACCCATCTGTAAATTTTCCGCATTTGTCACACAACCATCTATTCATAGCTACGTATCTGTATCGGTGGTTGCATTTACTTTGCATTTTCTCCGTTGATGTTTTTGGAAATTTTATTTTCATAAACTACGACCTTATTATATCTTTGCCTTTTATTTCAATTTATATCTTTTCTTCTGTTTCCTTTTCCACTTTGCCAATGTATCTTTGGTGATATCCTTTGTGTATATTGGCATTCATTCCGCCTCTTAGTTTCGCAGTTGGTCTAAAATATCTTGTCTGCTTAACTTGTCATTATTAAGCATTTCAATAATCTTATTTCGTTCTGCTATTACACTTTTTTTATCATCAATTTGAAATTTTAACTTTTCCCATATATCTTGCTTTCCTTGTTCATATCCTTCTTCAAAATCATCTTTATTTCTCCCGATTTCAATGCCTTGCTGTCGGGCTTTGTTCATCATTCCTTTGAGTTTATCCGTAGCACATGAAGAACCATACTTATTACAAAAAGATGGTTCTAATTCTCCAAAAGTTTCTAATAACAATTTGTCGTTGAGTTGTTCTTCGGATTTAATAGTTACCACTCTTTCCTTTCTAATTTTAATTTTCCTGTTATGAAAATCCTTGCTTTTGTTGTCGCTTTTTCGGATTTCTTAATTCTCGATTCTATTATGATGTCCCTTGCATCGATGTCCCTTGCATCGATGTCACTTGCATCGATGTTCCATGCATTGATGTTCTTTGCATCGATGTCCCTTGCATCGATGTTCCATGCATTGATGTTCCATGCATTGATATCCCTTGCATTGATGTTCCATGCATTGATGTTCCATGCATTGATATCCCTTGCATTGATGTTCTTTGCATTGATGTTCCTTGCATCGATGTCCCATCTTTCGCTATCTTTTCCATATATATTTCCTTTCACGATTAACGATTTCTTGGTTTTAAAATCGGATTCCAAAATCAAATCTCCTTCTATCGTTATTGTCGTTTCTGTTTCCGTTCTTTTTGAGTCAATCATTTTTAACACCTAAAATTTATTCAAAAATTCAATAAGTTTTTTCAATTTCTTTGGCGTATCTATGGTTATTCTTGAAATTTCGACATTACAATTTACAGTTAAATCAAATCTTCCAGATACAGAAGCATTTCCATATACCCAAGCATCTCCAAATACAGAAGCATCTCCAGATACAGAAGCATTTCCATATACCCAAGCATCTCCAAATACAGAAGCATCTCCAAATACAGAAGCATCTCCATATACCCGAGCATCTCCATATACCCGAGCATTTCCATATACCCGAGCATTTCCATATACCCGAGCATTTCCATATACCCGAGCATTTCCAGATACCTGAGCATTTCCATATACCCAAGCATTTCCAGATACCTGAGCATTTCCAGATACCTGAGCATTTCCATATACCCAAGCATTATTATCATTGCATAGATTACTTTCTTTTTCTATGAATCCACCTTTGTCCCCTTTTGTTACACAGCCAAAACTAAAAAGTGATTGAATTCTAAATAATGTTTTGTCTCCGATTTTCTTTGTTTCATTTTTCAATAGTTTATATTTCTTTTTTTCAGTCATATTTTAACACCTTATCTTAAACTATATTCCAAAGTTACCCTACCTTTTTGCCCGATAAAGAGCCTCAGATTATCCTTGCCGTATATCTTGCATTGTTCATAGTCTGATAAATGCTTAAAGCCTTGCGCTTGGATGTCTTTCTCGGTTAGGTTATGGAAGTTCATGTTAATCGTCTATCCGCCCTTTATACATTTTGGTAACTATTCTTTTTAGTAATTCTGCTTCGCCCACTTTTAGCGGGTGTCCTTCCCTTTCCATCATATGCCTTAAAGCATTTGTATTAACGGCCTTGCCATCGAATAGCTGGTCCCTTAATATATCGTTGTCTAATATCTTATTGGCCAGGGTTTCCAGGCTATCTGTATTTCCTTCGGTTCGATAGCTGGATAACTTTTCGAACTTGGCTACGTCATTCATTAGGTCGCGACGCAAAGCTATTTTAAATTTCATGGATTTTAGTTCGTATTCGTCTAGTATTTCTTTTGGTGGAAGTTTTACATCGAAGTCCTTAAATATTGTTGTCCGCTTATTAGTTTTATCCCACATTCTTATTTTACGGAAGAAAACATTTTCTCCTAGCATGTCCGTGCTTATCTTAAACATTTTCATTTTAACCGCGTTTTTACTTCCGCCTATATATTCTTTGTCAGTATATGCCCAGTAATTTAAAAGTGTCCTCATTCGTGAATCTATCCATTTAAGCGAAGGTGTCACAAGAATGGCCACGCCCTTGGTGTGTCTAAATGTTGCAAGCGTATAGAATATAGCACGATTGGTAAATGAATACCAAAGGGTGCTGGGTGCGGTTATTTCTGATTCGTCCATTATTACCACTTGGCCAGGGACCGGCAATCCTTTATATGAATGTTCATTAAACGAATCAATACCAGCTAGAAACTCGGAAGGAAATAAAGCTACTCTTTTTTCTACGGTAAAATATGGGTCGGTCATACATGCAAGCCCTACGGCCGTAACTGATTTGCCCGAACCACATTTCAAAGACGGGCTTCCCGTCATAGACATAACGATACCGATACCCAGGCGTCTATTATTGTAACGAAAAAGATTAGGTATTACTTCTTCGGGTCTATCATACGGTATTAGCATTTCAATTCACGTCATTTCAAAAGGTAGGATACTATCCTACCTTTATAACACTGTTATAATTTGGCTATATTATACAACGGATATGGTTATATGTAAGTTTTGAGCCATTAAACTAGTTCTATTATATATTATGTATTGAGAGATTTAAATAACTTTTTAGGGAAACCCGACTTTATTTCCACAAAGTATATTTGTGGAAGTCTTATAAATTCTAGAATACAATAGAAATTATGGTCCAAGGGTTCGATAACCGTAAATTAGTATTGGAATGGGATAAGATACAGAACATAATAGCCCTGGCCAAGCTAGATAACCCAAGGGACTACACCATACTAATGACCCTGGCTTTAAGCGGTCGTAGAATAGGCGAAGTCGTAGGGCGTAAGGGTCATTCCGGACGCCGTGGTTCCGTGCCTTATGTTCCTGGCCTACACCTTAAAGACATTAACTTCGATGACAAGCAAATAACATGGACCATTGAAAAGAAGTTCAAAGATAAGACCCACACGGATAGGGTCCGCCGTATCAAAGAAGGTAACCCGGAACTACTAGAAATACTACAAAAATGGATAGATAGGCAAGGCTTACACTACGACGACCCTGATTATAACCCTAGACTATTCGATATATCCGAAAGAAGGATAAACCAAAGGGTCCATTATTACTGTAAACAATTAGGAATTGACAATAAAGAACGCCTTGTCCATGCGTTTAGGCATGGTTTTGGACTTGAATATGCTAAAAGAATGGTTAAACCATCTGATATTGTTATACTGCAAAACATATTAGACCACACCAATACGGAAACTACATTCGGTTATATTAACATGTCTAAAAATGAAAACGCCGAAGCCCTGGCCCGCATGACCGTAGAAGATAAAAAAGAAAAAAAGGAATAAAACTATTCTTCGCCAGCGTTAAATATTTCAGCTTCCTCGGTTATTACATTAACCGACGCGTATTCGTTGGTTTTCTTATTATAGTATAGCTGGAAGCTAGGTCCCCAGGACGACTTATATTCAAAGCCCAAATTCATTATATCGCATTTGTTGGTTTTCATTTAAATCATCTCGGATAACTTTAATTTAAGTTCCCGCATTTCCATTATCTTTTTGTCGAAATCCTGATTTAGTTTATCCCTTTTGGCAACGTCTTCGCTTTGTGGGTCTAGCTTATTTATTTCATTGGCCATATAATCTACTTCTATTTGCTTGGTTTTTATCGCTTCCGTTAATCTTGCCCTTTCGTTTTTGACGACCGAATCTTGATATTCAATATCTCTTATTGTTTCTTCCTCGGCACACATTGGGCATTTAGGAAGCTTTGAACTATACATAGCTTCCGGGTGCCTTGTGCAAGTTAGCATTTGCGGTCTATCATTTTGTTTTCTAATTTTTGCTTCGTTACAAAAAAAGTTTACCATGAAGCTTATGGTGTGTCCATTATTCTTGGATTCTGATTCTATCCAAGAAAATACATTCGATTCAAAACTTATACTTTGTGCTGGCATTTCAAACACCTATTTATTATTAGTAACAAAGATATTTAAAGCTTTCTGTCGTTAAGGTGTATATTATTATTATATTATTAATATACCATTTATATATATATATAGTCTATCATGATTGTTAATAATAATTCGTGTTTATTCCTACTCGTAGTTGGAATAAGCCTATTATTTTATGTCATGAACACCTTTTCACTATATAGATTATAACACTGTTATATGTTCTACTATTCAGTAACATTATCACACTGTTATAATTTAGACATACCTTGCCTGGTTCTTTAATAATATTCCGGATTCTTCTATAAATTCGAATATACGCTGTAATATCTTTTCGCCCTTTTTCATATCGATACCGTGGATAAATTCATAGTTTACCGCCTTGGCCAATTCTTGATATTTTAGATATTCTTTTTTTACCATTTGGCCGTCGGGTCCTGGTTCTTCGTAGAAGTCCATTATATCGGACTTAATCATTTTTCCTTCTAATAGCCTGAATAGGTTTAGAAGCTTGCCTTTGAACTCGGCTTCGCCACGCGGGTCGGTCTTCCGTAGGTTAATTAAGGCGTATATGTCGCCAAGCAAGGAAGCACACTTATTTTTAAGGTCTACTAGGTTTTGATATTCCGGGTCGGGTTGCATGAAATAATCGACACGCTGGTTGCTAGCCGGTCGGTCCGCCATAGGAAACACCCATTAAAGAAGAATTTGTTGTCTTTTCTTGGTATTCTAATGAAAAGGCATTACCACCCCAATAATAGCAAGGGCATACTTCCGACACCCATTTAACTTGCTCACGCACCATTATATTAGATACCATATAAACAACAAGCAAAAGGCAAAGGAATATACCGACAAAGGCACCACGGTCTAGAATGTCTTTATTTTCTCGGCACAAATCATTAAAGCTTTTCTTATCTTTGTAAAGCTTATCTACATCTTCGGGTTTAATATAGTCGCTCATATATGTAGCACCTTATCGGCTTTTCTATCAAAGTCATTAAGCTTTATGTCTAGGCTTTCGTGGTCGCATTCGTGTATAAGCCGTAGGTCTTCCCTGGATATAATCATTTTAAGAAGGATTTTATCGTATAAATAGATAAATTTTTCGTCATAGTCTAAAAATATCCCATGGTAATATTTAAACTGTCCAAAGTTTCCGATAACTTTTATTTCGACGAACTTGCCTTTTAATTCCTTTAAGATTTTTTCTTGCATGTTATCCCGTCACATTTAATATAAGCACGTCTTTAATCTGATTTGTGTTATTCAATACCATATTAACGGTCGAACCTATGGGTCCCTGGTTCATATATACCATTCCACATATACCGGCACCTACGACAGTTAATATAAGTATTATAAGAAGCATTTGCTGTAATTTTTCGGCACCTTCATTATAGGCTTTTGCCCTGGCGATTGCTACTTCGGTTTTTAAAGTAGCCTGGGCCTTGGACGGAAGCATATTTTTATAGCTGGAATGTAGTTTCATAACGGATTTTTCTATCGGTATCATGTTGTTTTTATCCAGTTCTATGAAAGGCACACCGCCTATATTTCTTATATCGGCCGTGGATATGTTTTCCACCTTAATCTTTTTCTCTTTAAGAAGCCATGCACTCGGGTCCTTCTTTATTAATACCATATCTTCGTAGCTTGGCTTTTTCACGTTTAGAATCATTTTATTGTCTATAATAAAAACATCTTCGTCTATTGTAAGCAAATCTTTTTTAAGGTTTTTAACTAGGAAAAGAGAATTAGAACCCCACCCATCTAGGATAACAATACCAAAGAAGGACCCAGGAATAAGCTTATTCATTATTTTACAACGGAATATAGGGTCGCCTATAAGGAAAAAGAATATAGCCGTAAAAGGCAATAATGTCCCTAATATAATAGATAAAATCATATAGTCCATTTAAACACCCAGCATTATAATTTTCTTTTCTAATATAATTACTTCTTCGTTTCCTTTGTCGTCGTATTGAATGGCCCGTATTGTCTTCTCGGCTATTTTAATCCTGGTTATATCTTCCACCCGTCCGCCATCATTTTTATACATATTGTTTTCGACTTGCTTGCGAACCCATTTAGGAAGGACATTAATAGCCTGGGTTATCATATCAAAGGCTTCTAATGTAGTTTCGTTAAAAATCATTTGGATTTGATATATGCCAGGCGAAACCATTTTTATTGAATATGAATCTAATATAGCGAACTTATCCCTATTGGCTAGTATAAAGTCCATCGGTATTTTAGACCTTACTATATTAGGGATATGCTTGTATATTTTGTCGAACTTATTTTCCTTCTTAAATTCGGCATTCATTTCTCCGGCATGCTTATTAAACCATGCTTCCAGTCCTGGAGTTATTTCCTGACACAAAAGGTTTATTATCATTCTATCCACCTAGTAGCTTATTTCTTATCTTTGATACCGTCCCTTGTTTTTGTTCGTCGTATTGTTGGTCCTGACCTATCCTTACGCTAGCTGGTTGTCCGGGTTGCATAACAACATTAGCACCCACGTCCGCCGTGGCCAGTATCTTCGTGAATCCGCCCACGGAATTATTTATGGATAACTCGGTCAATACTTCGAAAAGTTCTTCGTTGGCAATATCCTTAAATCCCATGTTAAACCATGATATAACGCATTCCATTTGCATGGCGTATATTC
>Ga0315276_10003129_pt1 | contig 15171 bp, 9 predicted proteins | sample YL17G05_0_MG_FD_204542 | JGI IMG/M metagenome (GOLD analysis project Ga0315276, IMG submission 204542) | Sediment microbial communities from Yellowstone Lake, YNP, Wyoming, USA - YL17G05_0 | ecosystem: Environmental > Aquatic > Freshwater > Lake > Sediment | place: USA: Wyoming | collected...
TTTATTGTTCAAGGTTTATTGTTCAAGATTTATTGTTCAAGATTTATTGTTCAAGATTTATTGTTCAAGATTTATTGTTCAAGATTTATTGTTCAAGATTTATTGTTCAAGGTTTATTGTTCAAGATTTATTGTTCAAGATTTATTGTTCAAGGTTTATTGTTCAAGATTTATTGTTCAAGATTTATTGTTCAAGATTTATACAGCTATTTTGTATAATAAAATTTATATTAATTAATTTTATTATTTATTGTTCTATTTGTGTTTCTAAATTTCTTATTGTTTCATTTGCAGTTGTTATTTGATCAACATCCAATTTGAGTAACTGTTCTTGAGCATTCGGAAAACATTTATTTGCAATATTAAACGCCTTTTGTATTTGTTTTTTATCATATATGTATATTTCCTTTTTATAATGCAACTTTTTTAAATTTTTGAAAATGTGTTTTTCTGCCAAATGACAATTGCCAGTTCTAATAAAATGAAGAACATCATATTCTGGATAATATGTATTATATCTTGTTAATAATCGTTTTATAACTTGATTTTCTGTATCTTGAGTTTTCATTTTTGTTTTACCAATTTTAACCAATTGTTTTTTACTAACAGGATCGGACATTCTTGTTAATAAACAATATACATACCCGTCGTTATAATAACTACTAATTAATTGCGATTGGTCCATATATATATTAAATAATTTCGTATTTTTAAATTCTAAAATAATAATATATGAGTTACGAACAGACTAAAATAAAGCAATTACCATTAACTTTTGAAACTTTACCAAAATATGCAAAATTCATTGCAAAATATGGTAAAACACCAACACAATATATAAAAGAACAGGATGAAAAAAATATATCTAGTCTTAGACATTTAGATGCTTTACAATTCTAAAACATTTAGGATCTAGACACAATTTGTTATCTACTATTAAAACCCAAGAAGATGACAAAACCCAAGAAGGTGACCAAGACCGAGAAAAGATGAAAACAGTTACTTATTTTAATACAGACTTGCAAAAAAATGTCACTGTGAAAATACCAGTTCATATGAATATTATACCAGTTCATATGAATATTATACCACGAAAACAAGGTTCAAATAAAGAAAAAGACAAATACGTATTAGAATTGGATGAAAAATATTTACTAAACCACGATGATTTATATGATGTAATAGATTCTTATCAATATAAAGGTGCTGGTGGTGGGCGTAAACAAAGTAAAAGTAAAGATTCATTTAATCAAATAAAGAAGTTAATCGAATCTGGGCACCATCTTGAAATGAAATTTTTTAATAATAAAACAAGATTTTCAAATCGTCAAGTTCTTGAATTATTACAAATTGCAATTAATAAAGGAAATTATAAAGGAGCAGAGACGATATCATTTTATATGTAATAAAAATTGAATATTTTAGATTATTTGTTATATATAAAAAATGGTTAAATACAATATTAATAATCAATACCTTTTGATTGATAAGCGCAATAAGGATATTAAAAAATCTGTTTATATTACAGATATTTCTGAAGAATATTTATTTTTAAATAATGTAGAAAATACTGATGATATTACTTACAAATCACCAGATTATGTTTTGGAACTAAAATCCGGTAAAATAGAAAACAAAAATGTAAAACTTGTAAAGGCTTAAAAATTTTATAAACTTAATTATTTATAAAATTCGTAAATTACATATTACCCATTTTGATTTATATATTATCGATTGTATATCTGCAAATCAAATTAAGGTAATGTATACCAGTTGATACACTTTGGAATTTAACAAGACCTCTTTTTTGATTTTTTACACCTACACTGATACAATTAAACAAAGGAATTATTTCATCATCGTCAGTGTAGCCGGAGCAGCTAGCTGTATATTCAGTTCTATTTGCTAAATTATTTTGACGTTCAGGTAAATTGAATTCTATTTGACAATTTGAACCGGCAACAGATGGTGTAACCCATACAACAAATGAAAGTGTAGCTTCTTGTGAAACAGTTAACAATCTATTATTATCATAACCTGTATATGTACAATTAACATTATTTGTAAATGTAATTTCAGGTGTAGTTGCAGATCCTCCAGCATTAAATTTTCCGGCAATAAATAAGTTACCACCAATAAAAATATCTTTCATAATACTGGCACCACCAGCTACAGTTAAGGAACCACCTACACTTGAACTAATAGAATTTTCTGTTGCCGAAACAGCTACACCTCCAGAAACAACTAATGCACCAGAACTTGCATTTTGAGTACTTGTAGTAGTTAAAATAGAAACTGTTCCAAATCGATCAATACAAACACGTTCTTTATCTTCATTTGTAAAAATTTTAACAGAACCAGATGTACCAGACATTAATGACACACTGCCCTGACTAATTTCACTTCCGTATAATAAAATACGCCCACCTAAATCACTATCATATATCCCTCCCATCAAACCTAAATAACCATCATTAGCATCAATGGAAATAAATTTATTAGACTGAATAGTTAATGGACTGTTAATATTACTTGTTGTATTGATACCTATATATCCATCCAAATTAGCTGTCAATGCTCGTCGAGAATTATCAGGAGATTCATTAAATCTACTAACAGTAATAGATATTTGGTTATTTAATGTATCAGATAAGATACCAAAACGCTCTGATGCACCTGTTTCGGCAAAATCAATAAAAGAATTTGAATCATTCATATTTTCTAAACGAATTGAACTTGTATCTTGTTTGATATGAATTGAACTAGATGGTGTAAAACCAGATTGTCCAATAGCTAAATTATCACCGACATATAATCTTTTACGTACACTAGCACCACCCAATGTTGTTAATGTACCACCTTGTGTACAACTTGAACTATTATCCGTATTACTTATACCAATACCACCAAGGGTTCTAATACTTCCAGTTGTTGAATTTATACTAGAAGTTGTATCTGAAAGGTTTAATCCCTTTGCATTCAAGTTTACATAATCATAACTTGTTACAGCTCGAGTTTCATTGTTACGTGTGTTGTAAATTAATTCAAAACTCTTTTTTGAATCGTCAAAATAAAATGATACGTATTGTCCATTATAAAAATATACAGTATCACCATTTTGGGGGTTTTGTGTTGTCCATTCTGTATTTAACGTAGCTACTTTTTGAGCCTGATTATAAGCTACAATTTTTCTAACTTGACTTATATTACTACCAGAACCAATCTTTATCCACCATCCAACAAGATCACTAACGCTTACTAAATTACTAAATTTGATTTGAAAAGTATTTGCAGATGATTGGTTAGGAATTGAATCGTAAAATACATATTGATCAGTTACCAATTCTCCTGTTCCGGTGTCATTTGATGATTGATATCGTTGAAACGCTAGACCTAAATTTCTTGATTCTGTTACATTAGAATTATTATAACCAATAACTGGGAAATTATCAGCAACATTGAAATTTAAACCCTGAACTGTAACATCGCCAAAATCATATGCCATATTACTCACATTTGATGTAGTACAAGACTGTATCCACGTATTAGTATATCCACTAACTGTACCATCGGGTTCATTATTGTCACCTTCAAATATAATAGTAAATCTATCACCGATACGTACATTAACATTAATAGTAGACAAAGCAGGTGTTTTTGTAAATAAATAGAAATCACCACCGGATTCGTATACAAATACATTTAATTTATCATCAACTTTGTTATCACTGTAATAATTATGAGATACTTTACAAACAAGACCTTCAATTTTAACATTAACTTTTAACCCATAATTTTTATTGTAAAAATCTATTTCGCAAAATTCAGTTACCTTTCCAAAATAATGCCAAACTGAATTAGTTCTATCGTTAACAATTACATCAAACAACCCACCTCCATTATAATCGAATTTATCATTTAATGTAAAAGACTTGTCAACTGTCATTTTTCCATACATATTAAGATTGCCTAATATACCAACACCACCAGAAACAACCAAAGCCCCAGTACTTGTATCGGTAGAATTTGTAGTTGACAAACAAACAATATCACCACCTACTATCATATTTTGCGTTATACTGGCACCACCAGCAAGTGTTAAACCACCACCACTTGTTATACTTGTTGCAACGGATGTTTCGTTAATAGATATACCTCCACTTAAAATAAAACTTGCTTGGGTTATAGAGAAACTAGGAGTTGTATTTGCAAAAAGGATTGATCCTGTACTATTATCAACATCAAATGTTTTTTCTACAAATGTTCCAGATACACTGTAACGAGTTAATGAAAATGAACTTGTTGTATTGTCTCTATCTAGTGAAAATCTTTTTGTAACATTTTCATCAAAGAAATTAACAATATTATCACCTCCGTAATAATTTGTATATCCATATAAATTAGTATTTCCACCAATGTAAACATCAGCACCTATACTAGCACCACCTTCAGTTAAAATTGTACCACCATTTGTAACACTGAATGCATTAGTAGTTCCCTGAATAGTTATACCACCAAAAGTAACAAGTGAACCTGTACTAAAATTAACAGATTCATCTGTTGCAGTCAATGTCAAATAAGCATATGTACTTGAACTACTACCGCTTCCATTAATAGACCCACCAATATACAAATCTCCACCTACACTTGCACCACCTGCAACAGTTAAACCACCACCGTTACCAACATTTACCGCATTTTGATTACCTTGTATGGATAAACCACCTTGTACAATTACAGCTGCTGTATTTAAACTTGTACTAGGAGTATTATCATAAACACGCAATTTACCACCTATACTACCACCCTTTCTAATACCTATACCACCAGAAATAACTACGGCACCATTAGATACATTAGTAGAATCAACAGTTGATTTAAATGAATTAATATCACTTGTTGATAATGTACCTGCTACTTGAAATTTACTAATAGGATTTGTAGTATTAATACCAATATTTCCATTTGATAAAATCGTCATTCTATTTTGCCTTTGAGTAGCAAATTGTACTATTGAAGTAGTATCCATTTTATCATGACTTATAACCAAAGACTCGGCATATATATTACTAGCATATTCATTACTTGTTCTTGCTAAACCAATATAAGATTTTATATCTCCTCTATATGAAAATATTATTTCGGGTTTTGATAAACTGGAAATACCATCAGAGTCGGCATCTAATAACACGGATACATTGTTTATAGAAGAAACGTGTAAAGCTTTACTTGGTTGATTAGTTCCTAAGCCTAATCTACAATTTGTACTATCATAATATAGTTTATTATCAGTATTAATAGCATTTATACCATTTCCCAATAATATATTACCTTGACTAAAAAAATTTCTACCAGTCCCACCATAAAATAATTCAACTGTTTCCGCTTGCCATGCACCTGTATCAATCGTACCTAGTTTAGTAACATGTGATTGATCACTAAGTGTCTGCAAAGACACACCACTTCCTCCTGTCAAACCTGTTCCAGCAAACGTATCTTTAATACGTAATTCGTCATATACAACTTCTATACTAATATCATCTACATTTACATTTATTTCATTAAAATTTTTTGATAAACCAGAACCAGCTATAACTTGACCTAAACCACTAAATTGAACAAAAGTTAATTCATTTGTACCAACTACGTCATTATCTTGACTAGAATTACAAACCCATCCTGTAGAAGCTTGCATATCTCCGAATTTAATAAATGTAAATACGCCAGCTGCATTATCTCCAGATACAAGATCAAGTGATCTACTTGGAGCTCCAGTAACATTTACTATATATATACCATTTTCAATAGGATCGTCTTGATTTTTTATAAGAATCCTATCATCTGCTCGTAATGTATATCCATCTATCACAGTACCTGGATTAAAATTTATAGATAAATTACCTGGTTCTAATGTTGCAGTTTGTACAGATTGTTTTATATAAAGTCCTTTTAATGAAGCAAGATCTACATAAGCTTTTGTAGCAACATCTTGTAATGAAACTGGATCCCTCACATTATTTATTCTAGTATTGTTCATATCTAGTATATTCATATATGAAGTTTCACCTACTCTTAATCGTTTCCCAATACTAACACCTCCCGAAATAACAACAGCAGCATTGTTCAAATCAGTAGAATCAGTAGTATCTGTATATAAATTCGTCATTGAATTTTGTATAGTATTTATTTGTGAATTTACCACAAAACTACCATTAATATTTAATACATTGCCTGTAGTATCATTAATTACAAGACTTGCATTTGCTGTAATTATATCAAATTGAGTATCAACATTTAAAATAGAACGGTTACTAAGATTATGTAGTGCTAAAGCTGTTTCAGAATTTGTATAACTCGTATAATCACCATCGGTTATGATATTTTCAACAACACCCAAACCACCAGATATAACAAATCCAGCTGTTGTAGCATTTAAAGCCCCAGTTGTATTAGTTAATTGAAATGCTCCTTTTGAAATAATATTACCAGTATCTGTTTCTATACTAAATAACTCCTTTGTACAATCATCAGTTGTAATAGAAAATTTTGGCAAGTTACCTGTAAATGAATAATCATCGTATGTTGGAATATTTATTGTAAAAGATCTTCCAGAATTCAATGTACTATACCCTCTACCTATCATATATCCTTTGGTAATATCATATTGTGATTGTAATTCGATTAAGCTTTTTGCATCAGTGTATGACGTTGTTGTAATTGCAACACTTGAATTATTTGCACCATTTCCTGCAATGACTTCAACACGCCCATCACCATTTGATCCAACTAAAAATACATTTTGAATCGCATTATTTTTTCTTACTACTAAACTACTTGAATCATCAGAATCTACTATAATATTACTTTCTGTATATATTGTTTTTGATACACCCAACCCACCTGATATAACAATTGATCCTGTTGTACCATTTTCAGAATTTGTTGTACTTGTAATAAAAACATCACTTTCCATATTAATTTTATTACTTGCATTAATAAACAACTCATTACCACTTGCTTGAATATATTGTGAACTTGTTCCAAATGTAAGAAAAACATTGTTTGGTATATTAATGTTATCTGTAGCTGTTAAATAAATATCAGAAGATGATAAAATACTAAGTTCATCTCTACTATTAGAAACAATACGTTGATTACCACTATTACCAAATTTAATTCCATTATCTGTTGGAATTCTTACATCTAAAGTTGGTCCAGGTGTTAAAAATAAATTATTACCAGCAACAATAGATAAATCATTGTTTAAATTAGCAGAAATTTGCTGATTATTATTTGAAAATGATAAACCTATATCAACGGGAATAACTACTTTTTTATTTGGTCCCGGGATCAAATTGATATTTTCACCACCGCCAATTACCATGTTATTTAAATTGTCTGTGTAAATTTGTTCATTTTGAGTTGCAAATGTAATAGGAATTTGATTGCCAATTATTATTTTTTTACCAGCATCTAAATTAAAATTAATATGACCAGAACATGTAATAGATATATCTTTTGTTGTAGAATCTGCAACAATTGATTCTGTATCTCCTCCTAAAACAATTGGTTTATTGTATGGTATAATAAGCCTTGTAGAAGGAGTTATATTAATATCACCGACACTTGAAAAATTTAAACTATTTGTTGTTGCATTTGTGTAAATAATGCTATTACTTGTATGAGAACCCCCTTGCAAATACATCTTTCCATCTAACCATACATCTTTTTTTATACCTACACCTCCAGAAATTAATAATGCACCTGTAGAAGTACTTGTGGAATTTGTTGTTGAATTTAACAATAAATCTATTGAAATTGTATCTTTTGAATCTAATCTTTTTGTAACATTGTTCCATGTCATAATTCCATTCTGTAACGGAGTATCTTCTCTTGTTGCAACACATTGTAAATTGCTAATAAGACCTATTTGAAAAGTACTATTTGTTTCATTATACACCATTCTATAATTTTCAAGACTTCCTCGTTCTATTTCCAATCCAGACTGATTCAATGTTACTCCAGAACCAGTTTCTAAACGATTTAGTAAAACAATGTTATCTTCAAATTCCGTAACATTTGTATTCAAGATTGTTGTATTGCCTTCTACATATAAATTCCCCCTAATTGTATTATCTCCCATCAATGTTAAATTATTAAATACTGGAGAATCCCCTTCTTTGACACCTTGACTTACAAACCCATCAAGCTTTGCAACTAACCCATATATATTTTGATAATTTATTTTATTATTAACAATAGGTTTTGGCATTATATTCTCTATTACTTATAACTAGTAAAAAAATAAAATATTAATTATTGACGAAAAATACATGTTATCAAAAACAGTAAATAAAATAAATTGAAATAAATTTAAAGGTTACTGTATTTAACAGATATTATGACACGACCTAAAACAATTGAAGAAACTTATAAAAAGTTGAGTCAACGCGAACACGTTTTACACAGACCCAATATGTATATTGGCGAAATAAAAAAAACATTAGAAGAAATGTGGGTTTTTGAAAATGATAAAATGATAAAACGGATGGTCGAATATAGTCCAGCTTTTTTAAAAGTATTTGATGAAGTGTTAACAAATGCATTAGATCATAGTAATAGAGACACTACAGTTGATAAAGTTAGAATTGATTACGATACTGTAACTGGTGAAATTTCCGTATTAAATAATGGTAGTGGTGTACCCATTGTAGTTCATAAAGAGCATAATTTATATGTACCAGAACTTATTTTTGGTCATTTATTATCTGGTAGTAATTACGATGATTCACAACAACGTATTGGAGCTGGTGTTAATGGGTTGGGTGTAAAATTATGTAATATTTATAGTAAACGTTTTGTTGTAGAAACAATAGATTCAGAAACAGGTTTGAAATTTATTCAAGAATTTTCAGAAAATATGGAAATCAGGAGTAAACCTAAAGTTACAAAGGCCGCTGGAAAAAGTTATACAAAAATTACATTTTTACCAGATTATGCTAGATTTAATATGTCTGGGTTAGAAAATGATACTACATTATTAATTAATAAGCGTGTATATGATTGCATTGCGTGTACAAACAAAACAGTTAATGTTTTTTTAAATGGAGAACGTCTTATCGGAAAAGGATTGGTAGATTATAGTAATTATTTTTTTGAAAAAGACCAAGTAAAATCTTATTATGATACTTTTACACAACGGGTTGGTAAAAATCAATTGGTTTGGGAATACATTGTTGTTCCAAGTGATCATTATGAACAAGTGTCATTTGTCAATGGAAATTCTACTTATCAAGGTGGTAAACACGTTGATCACATTGTATACCAAATAACTTCAAAAATCAAAACATTACTTGAAACAAAAAAGAAATTAAAAGATGTTAAACCAGCTATTATAAAGGAACGTTTCTTTTTATTTTTACGTTCGACAATTATCAATCCACAATTTAGTAGTCAAACAAAAGAACAATTAACAACACAAGTAAAAGATTTTGGTTGTAGAATTGAAGTTTCTGACAAATTTATTGATAAATTATGGAAGAGTCCTATTGTCGAAGACATTATAGAATTTTGCAAAATGAAAGAAACAATGGATCTTGCAAAAACAACTGATGGTAAAAAAAAGAACAAGATTTATGTTCCAAAATTAGAAGATGCACTTTGGGCTGGAACTGCTAAATCAGATCAATGCACTTTAATTCTTACAGAAGGTTTATCAGCAATGACATTTGCACTTTGGGGTAGATCTATTGTTGGACCAGATCGATGGGGCACATTTCCAATGAAGGGAAAAGTGCTTAATATTAGAGATGCAACTGTATCTCAATTGATGAACAATGAAGAAATTAATAACCTTAAACAAATTATTGGCTTAAAACAAGGAGTCGATTATAAAGATACCAAAGATTTACGTTATGGAAAAGTTATGTTTCTTACAGACGCTGACGTAGATGGAAGCCATATCAAAGGACTTTTAGTAAATTTGTTTCATTGTTGGTGGCCCTCACTTCTTAAACTTGATTTTATTCAAACTTTACGAACACCAATTGTCAAAGCTATTCGTGGTCAAAAAGTTTTGGAATTTTACACAGAACAAGATTATCACAAATGGAAAGACACTACAAATACAAAGGGTTATCAAATCAAATATTTCAAGGGATTGGGAACATCTAAAAAAGAAGATGCTCAAGAAACCTTTCGTAAAATTGATAGTTTACGTATTGATTATTACCACAAAGACAACGTTTGTGACGATTCTATAGTTCTTGCTTTTGAAAAAGACAAAAACGTAGACAAAAATATCCGAACCAAAACAAGTGTTGGTGACACAGAAACAAAAGATGATACTGAAACAAAGGCTGATACTGAAACAAAGGCTGATACTGAAACAAAGGCTGATACTGAAACAAAGGCTGATACTGAAACAAAGGCTGACACTGAAACAAAAGCTGACACTGAAACAAAAGCTGACAATTATATGAAATGTTCTGATAAACGTAAACGTTGGTTAGCACAATATGATAGAAACAGTTATATTGATACTAAAGAAAACAGAGTTAGTTATCAAGATCTTATTCACAAAGAACTTATTCATTTCTCAATTTATGATAATTTGCGAAGTATTCCAAGTTTATGCGATGGATTGAAACCAAGTCAAAGAAAAATTATTCATTATATGTTGAAAAACAATATCAACAAAGTTATAAAAGTTGCTCAATTATCTGGTTATGTATCAGCTGAAACAGGATATCATCACGGCGAAGCTAGTTTACAAGGAGCAATTGTCAGTATGGCTCAAGACTTTGTTGGATCTAATAACTTGAATTTGTTGTATCCAGATGGTAATCACGGATGTTTAGATCCGGATACAGAAATTATGACGTGGAATGGTTCTAAAAAATATGCAAAACATATAAAAATCGGGGATGAATTAGTAGGGGATGATGGATATAAAAGAACAGTTTTAAAAACAACTTCTGGTGAAGATGATATGTATGAAATTAATATTGATGATGAAATATTTATAGTTAATAGTCAACATAAATTGACACTTCAATATTCTAGTCATTTAAATATTTTTTGGAGAGACTGTGACAAATCTTGGCGTGTTACATATTTTGACCCACGTAGAATGAAAGGTGTAGGTAAACATATCAGTACAAATTTATCATCTGATAAAAAACAATCATATAACAAATCTTTGTTAACTAAAGAACAAGCATATGATCAAATGATCAGTTTTATTGAAACATTAAATATAGATAAATCTGGTATATTTGATATAAAAGTTTGCGATTATTTAAAATTAAATAATACTGATAAACATCATTTTAAATCATTAAAAAATAACAAATGTATAAACTGGAATAATAACAATAATTTACCTATAAATCCATATATTTTTGGATCTTGGTTAGGAGATGGTAATAGTAATGGTTCTGGTATAACATCTATTGACTATGAAATTATAAAAAAATGGGTAATTGAAATGGGTAAAATTGATTGTGAAATTATACACGATAAAGTTAGCGAAAATCATGATAACTATCATTATAGTATACGTAAATCAGGCAATGGGAAAAGATATTGTGTAGGGTCAGGTTTAGTTTGCGAAGGATGTACTTTTAAAAAATCAGAAATATGCGAATGGGTTAGTGATATACATAATCCAATATTAAAACGAGTAAAATCACAAACAACTGGTAAAAATAATTGGCAAAAAACATTGATAGAAAATAATTTATGGAATAACAAACATATACCATTCGAATATACGTATACGTCTAAAGAAAATAGATTACAATTACTTGCTGGTTTCATAGATACAGATGGGTATGTTCAATTTCAAAATAAGGTTCCGCGGATTTTAATAAGTCAATCTAAAAGATTAAGGTCTGGTTTGATTTACGAATTGAAATTTCTTTGCGAAACACTCGGATATGCTTGTAAAATATATCACGAATCTAAGAATAGACAAACTAAAAATGGAGAAGACGCATCAGTTCTTACACTTTGTATAACAGGAGATAACTTACACGAAATACCTATCCTGTTAAATAGAAAAAAAATACAACCATATGTATTAAAAAGAAATCTTTATATTAGTAGTTTTATAGTAAAATCATTAGGTGTTGGAAAATATTGCGGATGGGAAATTGATGGAAATAATCGTTTCTTACTTGGAAATTTTATTATAACTCATAATAGCAGATTGCTTGGTGGCAAAGATGCTGCTAGTCCGAGATATATCTTTACAAAATTATCAGATATCACTAATTTTATCTTTGACAAACGTGATTCTGCGTTATTAAATTATTTGAATGATGATGGTATGCAAATTGAACCAGAATGGTTTATGCCAGTTTTACCAATGGTATTAGTAAATGGATGTGAAGGTATTGGTACAGGATATTCAACTTATATTCCACCTTATGATCCAAAAGATATTGTTGCAAATTTGTTACGTGTATTAGATGAAAAGGATCCTTTACCAATGAAACCATATTTTAAGAATTTTAATGGTATTGTAGAAGAAACAGAACCCGGATCTTATATTACACGTGGTAAATGGGAAAGATTATCAGATACACAAATTAAAGTTACAGAATTACCAGTTGGTTCTTGGGTAACTACATATAAAGAATTTTTAGAATCAATGATTGAATCAAATACAAATACAAATTCAAAAACAAATTCAAAAACAAAATCTGATAAAAAGACAACAACAAAAAGGAAAACACTTCAATTAAAGGATGTACAAAACAAAACACGTGATGAAAACAATGATATTTGTTTTATTGTAGAATTCCGTTCACAAAATGATCTTGACAATTTGATTAAAACTGGAACTTTGGAAAAACAATTAAAATTAACAAAAAGTTTTGGTACAAATAATATGTACTTGTTTAGTGATAATTTAATTTTGACAAAATACAAGAATGCAAATGATATTTTACTAGATTTTTACGATATTCGATTAGATTTTTATGAATCTAGAAAAGTATATCTTGTTAAAATTTTAACAAATGAATTAACCTTATTAAACTCAAAAATACGTTTTATTAACGAATACATTAATGGTGATTTGGATATTAATCGTAAAACACGTGATTACATTATATCCCTTTTAGAAGAACGAGATTATCCAAAATTGACTTGTGATATACATTCTGAAAATGAAAATAGTAAAGAAAAATCTTTTGACTATCTTGTAAGAATGCCTTTGATTTCTCTTTCACTTGAAAAGATTCGAGAATTAGAAAATCACAGAGATACTAAACAACGCGAATTAAACGATTTGCAGAATAAAACAGAACGAAACCTTTGGAGAAATGATCTCAATAATATTTTAAAAATGATAAAATAAATAAAGAATGTGTAAATTTATTTAAAGCTTATTTCATTTAATATACAAATTAACAACATGTATACAAACATTCAAGGTACACTTGATAATTTACCAATGAACAATACATTTACACTTGATATTAATCATATTGTTATACCACAAACTTGTAAATTAGTAATATTTGATTTAGACGATACATTAAGACGATATCGACAAGATACGATAGATAATCATATTGTAGATATTCTTCAATTATTAAAAAACAATAAAATAAAAATAGCATTAGCAAGTTTAAATAAAATGGCAAAGTTAGATTTAGTTTTATATAGTATTTATCATTTTTTTGACATAATTGAATCTGGAAAATTCGATGAAGAATTTGTAAATGAAAAAGAACATCAAAAATACAAATCAAATACAAAAACACACATGTATAAACATATTATACAAAAACTAGGCATACAATCTGAAAATACAATTGTATTTGATGACAATTGGTATCATTGTTTAGAAGCAAGATGGTTAAAAATGAAATATATAATAATTAAAAAAAATTATATATTAAAATGGTCAGATTTACACGACGGAATCAATTTATTTAAATCAAATAAAAAAAGAAATAGTTGTACATTTTAAATTAAACAAATTACTTTTAAATTAAACAAATTACTTTTAATTTAAACAAATTACTTTTAATTTAAACAAATTACTTTTAATTTAAAATTACCAGTACTTTTACTTACAAAATATGTTTTATTCAATATTACTATTATTATCTGGTATTTATATAGGTCAAGAATATCATAATTTACCCAGTGTACGAGTAATGTCTATAGTTATCCTCAATTATTTAAAAAATTTAAAAAATGACAATGTAAACGACAACAACAAAGACGACAACAACAAAGACGATAACAACGACAGTTATTATAGTCAATTGTTTTCGTATTTTTTAAAAACTCGTAAAGACGAATAATCGTGTATATTATAAAAAAATCGAATTTAAAAAGATGAAATTTAAAAAAGATAAATAATTAATTACAATGAACACAATTATCGCTAACAATTATAAATCAAATGTTTACATTGTTGATTTTTTAAACATTTTTTCAGATTTTAGAGAAATAAAGTATAAAAAAGACAATATTGATTTTCATTCCGTAAAACATTGTAACAAGGAACAAGATACATATGATTTTTTCAAATTGTTTTTTTCAAAATATATTGATTACGTGCAAATTAAAAAAACAAGTACGTTTTATTTTGTAATGAAAAAGTTGAATGATTATGAAAATATTTTGGATAATATAATGAAAACTCATTCAGAATTTAATATGAAATTTATTATTATTGAAGATAAATATGATAATGTTATTCTTGATAAAAACAAGGATGATTTTTTATGCCAATATTTTTTTTATATTTTACAAAAAAAAAATAATTGCGTATTAATTTCAAATGATAAATATCGTGATAAAAAAAATTATATAAAATTATTTAATTTTGATATTTCTATAAAGGTTGTAAATTACAATAAAAAAACATCATCTTTAGAAAAATCTACATTAACAATTAAATTAACAGATTCAATTAGTGATAATATGATTTTTCAAAAATACACTAGATGCACCATTCCAAAAAGAGATTTAAATCTTATTTTGTAACGATAATTAAGTTATAAAAATTAAAAATTACATTTTATTTTTTAATTAATTTATATATATAAACTATGTTTGTTATACACGTAGATGAACTATGTTTGTTATACACGTAGATGAACTATGTTTGTTATACACGTAGATGAACTATGTTTGTTATACACGT
>Ga0315276_10003133_pt1 | contig 15163 bp, 43 predicted proteins | sample YL17G05_0_MG_FD_204542 | JGI IMG/M metagenome (GOLD analysis project Ga0315276, IMG submission 204542) | Sediment microbial communities from Yellowstone Lake, YNP, Wyoming, USA - YL17G05_0 | ecosystem: Environmental > Aquatic > Freshwater > Lake > Sediment | place: USA: Wyoming | collected...
TATAAGGTAGAAGTTGTAAGTAGTTGAAATGGTTAACTGTTATATAAAAAGGTAGAAACTAGGTAGATTGGACGTTTAACTATGAAATTTATAATTTATTACTTCAATAAAGACTACATCTACCCGAATCTACCCTAGAAAAATACTTATAAGTTAGCAGTAAACTAGAGATAAGAATAGTAGAATTAAGGTAGATTAACCTAAGATTAATAGTATCAACATGTAAGAAAAAAGAAGATTAACTACTAAATTAGTACTAAGTGGTATTTAAGTAGTAGTTGTATCCTATCTAGTATTAAATGAGACTCTAAACTCGTTGAATATCAAAATTCAGTAAATACGGTACACTACCTACCCGACAGGGGATAAAGAAACTTTAATTTGCTGGCACGTTATTAAAGAAAAGGTTGCTAAATTTTACCCTGTGGATGGTAGCGAAAATGTCCGAGAAATTTACCCTGGTGGACACGTTGCTGCACAACGACTTACGTAACGAAAAACACACGAAAAGAAGTATTTTCTACCGGGATTTGTCCGGCTAGATGGCATAGGAAATATCAGAATAAATATAAGAGTAATAATACCATAGACTTAAAGAAAAGAAACTTAATTAATCATAATCCTCGGGGGGATAATCGACCATAATAATGCTGTTGGGGAACCGTAATGCACGTAAGTGCATGGTGGGATTAATTTTATATTTTTATTTTAGAAAATTAGTTTCTTCTGAAATGGAAACAGTCGGGTCCGGGATTGTCAGATTGGACATTTTTGCTAATTTTAACCCGTCTGGATATAACCCAACTAATTGCAATAACTTACAAGATTTTTTAAATGATTGGCATTGATTGAGTTATGATTTATTATTATAAATAAATTATAATTCGGGTTAAGGTTTCCGGGGCTTTGGGCTATGCCTATTTTATAAATTAACTCAATAAACATCTTTTATTATTTAATCTTATTATCCTAGTTTAATCAATTATCCCGGTTTATTTTAAATGATTATCTTGATTTTATTTTAAGCGATTAAACCGATTTTATTCTAGGAGATAGGCCGGGGATTATCCCGGGTAATTATTGCCGGATACTTGGCCGGGGTTATGCCTCCCGGATTACTTAATAAATAGATTATCCGGGTTTATTCTAACATTATCAATTGCAATTAGTTATGTAATTAAATAATTATTTTAGAAAATAGTTTTAATCAATGTTATAAACTATTGTTAATCAATGAGTTATAGTATTAATTTATTTTTCCCGGAGGCCTTGACGGATACAGAAATAAATGTTATGTTTTATTGTAAACAGAAAAGGAAAAAACAAAATGGAAAAACAGACGGAAAAAAAAGTAAAAGTGTTTATCCCGGTGGAAAAAAGAAAATACGGGAAACAAAATTTATCCCGGGGTTTTTGGGTTAATGAGGCCGGGAGGATTGAAACCGATTTAATCAATTGCCGGGATTATAACCAGAGTATAAACGGGTTTTATTATGAGAATTTATTTTTTAATTATTTGGATAATTTAAAACAGATTAAAACTAATGGAAAAACCCAAGAGGCAATTTTTTACAAGGTAGGCAATCAAGGTTTTATTTATTATGGCCGGGGTAAAATTGAGGCATTAAACAAAAGAATAATTAAAGAGGTTTTAAGAGTTAATTTGAAAGAGGCAATCCGGGAGGCCTTAAAGCATTATTCCGGGGTTACTATATACAAGGAAACCGGGAGATTTTATTTGGAGGTTTTTTTCAATGATTAAATTTAATGATACAAAATTTAAACGGGGATACCAAAATATAAGGATAAGCAAAAAATATCCCCTATTATATCGCTATATAAAGGGAATTATCTTCCGGCATAAAGAGGATTTACCGAAGATTTTAGAGGTTAATTTATGGGCTTGGAATAGTAGTAAAAGCAAAACGACTTCTTTATCTTGGAGATATAACTTTAATACCGGAATAAAACAAGATTTTAAAATTGATATAAATTTAAGAGAATTAACCCGGCTATATAAGGCCGGAGGGGATAGTTTTAAAAGTAAAGGCCGGGAATATCCCGGGAAGATTAGGGGAATAAGAAAATATATTCTTTTTGCTATATTGCACGAATTAGGCCATTATCAATTGAAACAAAAAGCAGAATTTAAAAGCATTGACAAAGATAATTTAAAAAGGGAAATTTTTTCAGATAGTTGGGCTTTTGATAAAATTAATCAAGGACAAAAAGAATTTGACTATATATCAGCACTTGGCCGGGGATACTTGGCCGGGAGGTTTTAAAATGGTATGTAAAGAGGTTATAAGCGATTATAAGAGATTAAAAAGCATTAAAGCCGGGCTATTAGATAAGGCCGGGAAACTAGAGGCCTTATTGACTAAAATTGACCCGGGATTATTGGATAAGATACTTTTAGAATTGGAAAGCACCCGGGAGGCAATCAGACAAAAAGAAAAAGAGGTATCCGGGTTGGAACGGGATTATAAATTTTTGAAAGTGGAGGCCGAAAAGTGAAAATTTTAGTTAATTATGATTGTGGCCATAGCGTAGAATTTGACCGGGGAAATACTTTTCTAGTTGAGCATAAAAAAATTGGCCGGAAACATTACGAATTATGGACAGATTTAAAAGAAGATTTTAAAAAGTGTATACATTGTAAGATTGCCGAAAGCGAGGCCGGGAAATGTTAAGTAAAATTTTACCTATATATCAATCAAAAGTGGGAATTGAGTTAAACTCCGGGCATAAATGCAGTTATCAGCACTCCCGGGATAAAATACTTTTAAATTTAAAGGTTTTAAGGTTTAATGAAACCCATTTTAAACAAGATTTAGAAAAATGGCTTGGATTTAAATTTGATAGTTTTAAAAATTTTATTGTTTTTTGTTTATTGCACGAATTAGGACACCGACAGCGATTTTTATATAAAAAATTTGACGGGTTTTATTATCAATTGCAATTAGCGAATTTAAAAACAAAATATACTCCGGGAACTTATTCTTGGAGAAAAAACTATTGGGAAAAAATTGACGAGGAAAATTTTGCTATGAATTACGCTAAAAAGTATTTTAAAAAATATATAGCACTAGGCCGGGAGGCAAGAATTGACCCGGATAATAGGCAAGAGGTTACAAGGCCGGAGGTGGTGGAGTGTTAAGCCGGGAAGTAAAATTTATAATCGTAAGGGATAGCGATACGGGATTGTTAAGGCATTTTAAAAGCAATTGTTTACATCATTACGAATTGGCAAGGGCTAGGGGTTACGACAGCGAAAAGATTTTAGAGGCCGGGTTATTCTTGGAGGGTAAAAAATATATTTTGGAGTGTTTATTTTTAGAGCATTTGAAAAAACGGGAAAATTTTTATATTGGCAGTTTATTACAATTTAACCGGGATATAAAATTGATTAATTGGCTAAAAGGCCGGGAACTTGAAAGCAATTTATATTTTAATTTACCGAAGATTTACCGGGAGGGCGATTAAATGAAGATTTACCATTATAGCAATCAAGATTTTAAGGGATATATTGACCCGGGATATTTTGGCCGGAACGGATACACTCGGGAAAGCACCCGGGAAAGCGATTTATCCCGGAGTTTTTACTATATAGGGCGAGGCCGGGAAGTGTTTTTATCCGGGGCGAGATTTTGTTATATTGCAGAGATAGAACCCGGGAGGATTTACGATTTGGAAAAAGACCCGGCCAATTTAAAGGCGAATTTAGATTTTAACGGGATATTGCACCGGGTTAAATTTTTGGGTTTTTGGGGTATATCCGGGAATAATGGTTTTAAGGTAGTATGTTTATTTAGGAAGATAAAATATCTTGATAAGAGGGCTTGTTAAATGGCTAAAAATATGTTATATTTAATTGTAAAGGGTTGCAAGTTATCCCGGGAAATTTGCGAAAGTATCAAGGGAGGTAAAAATGTATAAAGCGAAAGTGAACGGGGATTTAGGGGTAAAGGGTTGTAAAATTATCGGGCAATCAATCCCGGTAGGGTATGAAAAAACCGGGGAGTTTTTTGTTGATAATTCCGGTTTTGGTGGTGGTGTTGCACTTGGTTTTAATGAGTTTTTAAAGGAGGTTAAGGCCGGATATTATTACGGGATACGGGAGGCCGGGGCTTTTCAAGTGTATATTGCCGAGTTTAAAAAGATTAACCGGGCTAAAGCATTAAAGGAGGCCGGAATTGTATCTAGTAAATTAGTTGCGAATAATACCCGGCTAACTATTTTTGTAAATGGGGATAAGGTTTTAAAATTGCACGATACGGATATTATAAAATGGGTAGGAGATAAAATAATTTTATCTTCTGGTGGTTGGCAGACAAGAACGACAAAAGACCGATTAAATGGGTGGTTAAATAGATATAATACGACTAACTATTATATTTATCAGAAAAAGGGAAATTGGTATATAAAAGACGGGGAAAAAGTTTTAGAATTTTTTGACGGGATAGAATTATAAACTATGGCCGGGATACTCCCGGCCTATATTAAGGAGGGTTTGAAAATGAGAATTTTTAATTTGAATAAAGAATATAATATTGTTTGCAATTGGGAAAATACCCGGTATGGTTTTAGGCATTTGGCGAGTTTATGCCGGGGAGGGCAAGAGATAGCGAAAGCAAAAACTTGTTACTATAACAGAACTTGGGAAAGATTTGAATTTGAAACGACTATTTTAAAAATAATTAACGATAATTTTATCGGGGCAGAAAAAGAAAATTTTTTGCAAGTGATACGGGAGGCAAGATAAAAATGTATAAACTAAAGGATTTAAAAACTAAAACGGAAAAAGAAATAAACGATTTAATCGAATACAATCATAAATTATTTGATTGGTATAAAAGCATAAAAGATAATTCCGGGGCTTTAGTGGTTGCAGATAATTTAAGAAGATTAAAACTATTTAAGGAGGTAAATTAAAAATGGTTAAAATTGGGGATATTGTGTATATAATAGGAGGAAACCCGGAGAATTTAGGGATAGTTACCGAAATTAATCAGAGAAACGGGAAAGATTATGTTACTATTGATAAGGGGTGGCGAGTTATACACTCTTATTTAACTAATAGGAACGGGAGGGAAAGAATTTTAAAAAGTGATACAGTTGGACTATCCCGGCAAGATTTAATTAATCGACATTATGATTTTAAATTTAGCCGGGCAGTAGAAAAAGGGAAAATATATCAAGCAAATTATTATAAAACTTGGATAAAATAAAAGGAGGTGGGAATTGAATATATTTGATTTGGCAGTTAAGCAATTGGAACGGGAGGAAAAAGAGGTTACAGATTTAAACATAGTGGATTATGCTATTAAAATAAGAAAATACCTAAATAAGCACCCGGAGGCCTTAAACTAATGAACCGATACCATAAGGCAGTATTTACTAGGCCGGAGGATTTAAAGGCACTCCGGGGCTTTACAGACCGATTAAATGGCCTAAAATGGCGATACTCCGGGCATTGTTTGGATAATTTAAAGCACCGGGCTATTGATTTGGAAAGTGTTTTAATGTTTATCCGGGATTTGAAACTTGACCCGGAGGCGATTTTTGAGTATTATTTAACAGACCGGGGCGAGCCGGAAAAGGTATGTTTTAGGATAAGTTATGCACCCGGCCAAGCACAGCACCCGGCCAAGCACAGCACAGCACCCGGGCTTGATTTGATTTTAGTTATATCAGAAGATAAAGAAATAATAACTATATACTTGAATTTAGCAGAAGATAAACACGAAACATTGAAACGGGAACTATATATACAAGGGGAGGCCGAAAAATGAGAGAAAATTTTGTTAAAAATAAATGGGAATATGAGATACACGATTTAATGACCCGGGGGCAGTATGGCTTTAGGTTAGATATGTTTAAAAATGGAGAGTTAGTATATAGTCAAGCCGGATTTGGTTGTATACAATCGGCAGAAAGTAAAGGCCGGAATTTGTTTATATTGTTTGAATTTGGGATTGATTTAGAACTTATAAGGGAAAATGATTGAGTGGAAAGATTTAATCTATATACTCGCAGTAGCCGGGTTTATTTGGGCTTTTATCCGGGTAGAACTATATTTTATCCGGCAGACCCGGGAGAAATTTTTAGAAATTAGGGGTATGTTTTTAGAATTAAAAATTTTAAGGGATAATTTATATAACTCTATGAAAGACAAGAGGTTACAATAATGATTATTTGCAAAAAATGGAAAGTGGTTTTTGGGTTAGGATTAAAAAGTATATATTGGCAAGGTTGGTTTTTATTTGGAATTTTACCATTATATATAAGGAGATTAGATTGAAAAAGATTTGGAGGGTAGAAGATAAGGCCGGGAGGGGTTGTTATCAGTATATTACCGGGCATAAACACCATTACGATATAATTATAGAGCATAGCGAAATTACCCCGGCACAGCACCCGACACCGATAAACGATACCGGGATTGAAAGATATATTAGGGATATAGAAATTTGTGGATTTTTGACCCGGGAACAAGCGATACAATGGTTTAGTGAAAGAGATTTAAAGGAACTAGGCGAGGCCGGGTTTGAATTAAAAGAGGTTGAGGTTGCCGAAATTACAGCAATAGGCGAGAAACAAGTTTTAGCAATTAGGAGGGTTTAAAAATGGAAATAAAACTGCACCCGGTTTTTTATTTATGGATTAGATATACCGGGAAAAAGAATTTGTTTATTACGATTTGGATTTTTAATTGGAAACATTTGTTTGAATTAAAAAATTATTTTTCAAAAAAGTTGTAAGTTGTTGTTACACAATAAGAAGAAATATCCGGGTAGGACTTGACGAACCCGGAAAAATATGTTATACTTAATTATAAGGTTAAAGGAGGACAAAATAAATGACAGATATTAAAGAGATTAAAAGGGCAATCCGGGAACTAAAGAAATTAAAGTTAAAATGTAGGCCGGGGAGTAGTGAACGACTAGATTTAGAGCATAGAATAAAGGAATTAAAGATTAAGTTAATCCCGGTAGAGATAGAACCCGGGAAAGATAAGTTAATACAAGAGATATATATTCTTGACCCTTTAATTTTAAAAATGGAAATGGATTTAAATAAATTTACCATAAAAGAATTGGAATATCATATTAAGAAATTAAAAACCCGGGGCTTGACAGCATAGCCCTATATGTGTTATACTTTAGTATAAGGAGATTAGAAAATGAGATACAGCAATAATGAAGAAGTATCCGGGGCAGTAAAAAATGGATTTGATTATGATTTACAAGTGTGGGTAAAGGATTATATTATACAAGATTTGCAAGTAGCCCGGGTATTAAACATTGTTGGCCGGGATATTAGGGATATAGAAATTGAAAGTATAAATGAAAAAGATAGGGAGGTAAAGTAAATGATTAAAAAATATGATATTGAAAATACCGACAGCACCTATTTAAGAATTTGGCAGAAAATAAATTTAGGTAAAGAGATTTTAGACCCCGAGTTTTTTAAAGATAATAGGATACCCGATACTAATGGCGGATATAGGTTAAAGGTTTTTCAGTATAACCCGGACACCCGGTTAGTATATTTAGATAGTGATTTATATATGGTTAGTAGTAATGAACCGATTTATAATTATTTGGATAGTGGCCGGGCAGTTATATTTAAAGGAAAAAGAAGTTATTATGACCCGGACAATTTAACAATTTTCTTTTTTAACGATTTAATCGTAACGGATATTGAGGTTGTGGGATTTGAAGATTACCGGGATAAAGACAGTATGCAGTTAAAAAGGTTGGCCGATAGCGACAGAATTAAGGCCTATTTAATATATCAAGAAGATTTAGACAAAATTAAAACCCGGTTAGCAGTTATCCGGGAAGAAGAAGAAAAAATAAAACAATCAGAAAAACAAGAAGAAATAAAAGGTAATGAAGAAGAAGAAAAATTAGAAAGTTTAATCCGGCAGTATGATAAAATGACCTTGTTAGAAGATAAGGAAACGATTATAAATGGTAATTTTTTTATTGATAAGGAGGCCGGGATTAAGGTTGAATTTAAAGATAAGGTAGTTAATCTTTTCGAAAAGGGAGAATTGGTAAGAGATAGGGCTTATGCCGGGAAATTTATCGAGATAAGTTACGGGGATTTTTGCAATAAATTAGAAAATGTTTACCGGGTGGGAAAATGGGAAACCCCGATTGCCGACAAGTTAAAAACTCTTAATAAAAAATTATTGAATTTTAAAGTTTATGTTTATAATAAGGAAACAAAAGAAGAAACATTTTTAAAAGAAATTAAGATAGAAAATTTATCAAGCGATAAGGGTAAACCGAGATATAAAATAAACAAAGTAAAAATGCCGATACAAAAAATGCGAAATGCAATAGAATTTATCCGGGGTGGTAGGTGGGGCAGACACGATTTAGAAACAATCCGGGAAAGATTGATTAATATAGAAGATAATTTAGAGAAAATAAGGTTATATTCAGGAACTCAATTAGAATTATTACAAGGGAAAACGATAGATATAAAATTAAATGGTTTACAGATACCGATAAATTTTAATTTTATAGCAGAAAATAAAGATACTTGGCAGATTAAACTTGATACTTTTTCAGTTACCCGGGATTATACGAGTGTTAAAAATGCTTTTAACAATTTATGTGGTGGAGGATTAAATGCAGTATCCCGGATATGCGATACCCTAAAGGCCGGGAAAGAATTAGAAGATATTTTAATTGGCCGGATACAAGGGTATGTAGAGAAAAGAAGAATTGCAGAAGAACGGGCAGAAACTTTATTTAATGAATTTTTGGACAAGAATAAAACCCGAGTGTTTAAAAAAGAGGCCGGATACATTGTTAAAGGTAAATTGAAAAATTACCTAGTTAAAATGAAAGACAGCGAAAATGTTGGAGTATGGAGTTACCCGGCCAATGAATATGTTTGTATCAATGAAAAGACAAAAGAGGGGCAGTATCTATGCCGATTTGACAAATTATTGCAATTTTGTATGGTTATGCTTAATGACGGAAATTTAAGGGAACAAATACATACGATACATTAACCGGGAGGATAATAAATGGAAGATAGACAAGATATTAGCATTGACGAAATGAAAGATAAAATTATGGATTTAGGGGATAAGCCGATTTGGGTTGCGATAGAAAAAATTGGCAATTGGCAAACCCGGGTGGCTTATAGGCAAGTGTTTTTCTTGGCCGGGGGAAGTTTAGATTAGGGCTTGACAGCATAGACCAATATATGTTATACTTAATTAGAACTAGAAAGGAGGACAGAGAAATGAAAGTAATAGTGCTAGACGAAACAGGACACACAGAATTGGCAGTAGAAACAATAGCAGAGTTAAAGGAGAAAGTAAACTTGAAAGATAAGTTTGTTTTTGCAGACGGAAACTTTATCAATCAAGTTACCCTTGACGGAATTACGGAAATGCCGAGGGAAATTGTAGTAACGGATAGTTTAATTGGTGGTTAAACTATCCCATTAACCCGGGGTAAATGGGTTAGGATACCACAGAAAACAATCCTAGCCCGGCTTAATAAAAATATAAAGGACACAATGAATAAAAATAAGATTTTAAAAAATGCAGTAGAAAAATTAAAAAATAACGGGATAATAAATAAAGAAGAATTGGGGATTTGTTTATTGGCTTTAGGCCTACAAAAAGGAGATAAGAAAAATGGTAAGATTAACATTGGAAGAAAAAATTGAATTATCAGATTTAGTTTTATCAAAAAGAAGAAATTTAATCAAAAGGAATAGAAAGGAAACAAAAAAGAGTATGCGATTATTATTAATAAATAATAAATTGGGGGAAATTTAAAATGAGAAGAAACAGTGATAATTTAAAGATTGCGATTGTGGGTTGTGGTGGCATTGGTAGTTATTTTATCCGGGGATTATCAGAGTTAATCAAAAAGGATATATCCGGGCTTGACAGAGTAAATGTAATGGGAGTAGATTTATTTGATAATGATATAGTGGAAGAAAAGAATTTAAGTTATCAGAATTTTGATATAGAAGATTTAGGCCGGAACAAAGCCGAGGTAATGGCAGAACGAACCGGGTATAAAGCAATCCCGGAGAAAATAGAGATACCCGAACAAGTATCCGGGTATGACCTTGTTATATTGGCAGTAGATAATAACGAGGTAAGGAATATAGTTTATCAGGCCGGGGTAAAAATGATTGATTTAAGGGCTAAAGGAACGGGAATTATGGCCTATTTAACACAATCCCCGGACAATGATTATTTGGCTTTAACGACAGATACCGGGGAAAAAGGTGGTTGTCAATATGGCCGGGATATAGAAGATAAGACAATTGAGTTTGGAAACCGGGTAATAGCCGAGATTGGCTTGCAATATCTAGTGGACTATCTCCGGGAGAAGATAGTAACTAAAAATACAATTTTAATGATTTAAGAAGTATACCATTTTAAAAATGATTTTTTGGAGGAAGAAATGAAAAAAATAAAAGTGCATTTTGAAACAAAAGCAGAAAGAAAAATGTTAAACAAAAAAGGAGTATGCAAGAATAATTGTCAGAAGTGTAAGCACGAAAAAATTTGCGAGTGCAGTTGTGATTGTTAAATGAACCCGGGCTAGACCCGAGGTAGAGGCCGGAGAAACACCTACCATAAAATAGGTAAAGTATCCGGCACAAATTAAGGAGAAAAATGAATTATAAAATTACAGAAATAAATACCGGGAAAATTTTATCAGAAAGCGAAATGGCTTTAAAAATGTATAAAGCCGGACAGCATATTATCTATTGTGATATTGAGGGCATAGCCGAAATAGACGGAGAATTTTATCTTTTAGACGAGTGTGGAAATTGGGCTTATATTGATACGGAAAAATATAAAATAGAAAAGGAATAACCTATGGCCAATTTATTTAAGTGGGAAGTAGCAGAGTTAAAGTGTGATATATGCAAGGAAAGACCTATGGTGGACACAATCCGGGTTAGCCCGGGGGTTTGGCTTGGGGTATGTAAAGAGTGTATGCCGGACAATAAGGAGGCAGTAAAATGAAAGATATACCAAGAATTTACCGGGTGGATAGTAATGGGAAAGAACAAAAATTTAAGGAACTATTGGAACGGGTGGCCGGGAGGGGTAAAGAATTGATTGCAGAAATTAGGGCTAATGCGAGTAAAAACAAAGAAGATATATCATATAACGACATAGCAGATTTAAAAATTGATTTGGAACTATATAGGGGGGGGTAGAAATGAACGATTTAACTAGGTTATTTTGGAACGAGCATTTTAAAAGTGAAACCCGGGGGAAATTATCAAAAATGGGGAAAAAGATTTATGATTGGTTAAATGAGGACAATTTTAATGGATTTGGTTTAGATAATAAGGTATTTTGGGTTGAATTAGTTTGCACGACTTCAAGATTGCCTAGCAGTATATACCGCTATATTATAAAATGGGCGAAACTAAAAGGATATAAATACTTATATGACTAAAAATATTGATTTTTTTAATAATCAGAACGCAGATGCCGGAATTATTTTTTTATCTTTAGACAAGATGAAAGTAGCCCAAAAAATGATTTTATGCGTATTTTCTCTTCAAAAAAAATTTTTAGATGGCGAGATGATTTTTTTAAAATTTTGGATTGACGCAGTTTCCCAGTTGTGTTTCAATTTTTATTTTTCTGAGCTATCCAGCTCAAAAAATAAATTTTCTATTTTTAAAACATTACCCCCAAAATTAAAAAATTTTTTATTTTTTATTTGCCGGGGCGTATACGCCAGGATTTTAAAAATTTTTAGTTTTTCGCTGGAAATTGCTGGATTAAAACAATTTGTAAAATTAAGAATAGCAGGTAGTTATGTAAATTTTCAGCATAGCAGGAGGAGAAAGAAATTATTTTCTTCTTACCCCACCGGAGAGGAGTTTAAAAATGAAAATTAGAGAATTAACCGAGAAAGAGGAGTTATGCTTAAAATTATGTAAAGGGGCTTTAGCACCCGGCCTATTAGCCCGGGATTGTTATTATACCGGGAAATGCGAGATACAGACCAAAAAGGAGGGCTTAAATGAGGCAGAAAAAGAGTAAACTTCATTGTGAGGAATTGACCGAGAAAGCGAAAGAGTGGTTTTACAATCGCAGAGATTGGCAAGTGGAAGAAGATATAGTTAATCTCTATATGAAAGAGTTTAAAATAAAAGATAAAGATGTAAGGTGGTAAAATGAATAGATTAAAATTTTTAATATTTTATAATTTATACAGATTTTTTAACGGGTTGGCCTTAAAATGCTATGTTATTTATTGGAGGGTATTAGAGTGCAAAAAACCAAAGCAGAATTAAGATTTAGACCATTTGTAGAAAAAATAAAAACCGCTAAAACGGATATTGATATAGCATTGGCCGGGTGGGATTTGGTAGAAGAATATATGGGATTTAGAACTAGAAAATGTGCTAGACAATCATTAACAATTATTGATAATATATTTAAAAAGGAGGAACAAAATGAAACAAGTTAGATTAGATATTGATTTAATAAGTTGTGAGTTATATGATTTATTGTTAAAAGAATTTAGATTGCAAGGAGGAAACGGAACTTATACAGATTGGGAACTAATAGCAGTAAAGGAGGAATAAATGACTAAAACCGAGATAAAAGAGGCACAGAAACTAATTAATAATGGTAATGCTTGGCGATTAGAGGGTAGTGTAGGGAGATATTGTATGGATATGATTAGGGGTGGTTATTGTATGCTAGGGAAAGTAGGGCATAGGGATTATTGGGGAAATTATGTGCCTAGCAGATACGAAGTGGAAAAGGGAACTAAAGGTAGCCGGGAGTTTGTAAAGAAAGCAAGGGAGAATTGCGAAAATGATATTTAAGAAGACCGAAAAATTTTTATTATTTTTGTGCGGGGTGAAAGGCGAAATTAAAAAAATTTTTGGATTACTGTCCCTTCCCGCAAAATTTTTATTTTTAAATTTTTCCCGTGTCTTGAGTAAAAAAAATTTTTTCCGGCAGGTGAAGGCGGAAAAAGAAAGTTTATTTGAGAAGTATTATTGGGAAGAAAGGGGGAAAAATGAATACTTTTAACTGTTGGTATGAGGTAAGTATCATTTTAGAGGCCGGGAACAAACGGATACACGATTTAAGCACCGGGAGTTTGGAACAAGCAGAGAACCGCAAGGCCGAGTTAGTGGAGGCCGGGTTAAAGGCGGTAGTGGAAGTATGGGATACCGGGAAAGAAAAACCCGTATTAATTGAAGAAATTTAAGGCCGGGGGGAGAACTATGGACAAGGTATGGTTGATTTGTGAAGATTGTGGATATGCTATATGTCTTACAAATGAAGAACTTATGAATAGATTTGGAGAAAAATGTAATTTGTGCGGAGGTATGATGTTTCTGGAACAGAAAAAAGAAAAAGAGGAACAAGCACCCGGGGATAATTTTCCGTTAATCCCGGACAGACAGCAAGAAATGTTAGATAATTTTAGAATTTTAGGTATGAATTATACTTGGTATTTGATTGAAGCATTTACAGATATAAAATTAAGATTACAATATAGAGAAATGTTTTTTAAATGTGGAGGCCGGATACCCGAGTAAATAAAATGAAAGAATATCAGATAAGTAATTTAGATATAGGCGAGGGCTTGCAGAAAGACGAAGATGTGGAGATTAATTCTAATAATATGATAAACAATATAGCAAAAGAAGAAGATAGTGCAGGTATGTGTTTTAATTATGCACTAAATAATTATAAGTTAGAGTTTTGTGAAGAAAGCGGAGATTTTGTTAGGAAGAACTATAACTCTATATCATTTGCCAAAGTTAAAAAGGGAGATATAGTTACATTTAGAGGCGATTTAGACGACCACGATATACATTTTGCAATTGTAGAAAGAAAAAATAAATTAATTAATGACACAATTGTTTCAGCGAAGTTTGGCGGTTTAGGGATATATGAACACAGATTAGGGGTTACTCCTACTTTTTATGGAGATAGAATATTATTTTGGAGGAAAAAGAAATGAGAATAGAAGATTTAGCAAAATATGAAATAGGAAAAGAGTATCTTTTTAAAGTAAGCAGTAGGAAAAAGAGAATTAGAGGAATACTCATAGATAAAGATTGTTATTTTACGGGATATTCTTTATATTGCGGAACAGAGGCAATAAAATTTAAGAATAAAAGGGGAACGATATTTACTTTATCAATTTATGGAATAGCTAGTATCGACTAAAAGGAGAGTGAGAAATGAAATATCAGTGTGGAAGTTGTGAACAAGAGTTTAACAAGTTGGCAAAAGGGAGAATATGCCCTAAATGTAAGAGTGGCAATTGGTTATTTGGTTGCATTGATGAACCAGAACCGAAAAGAAAGGAAATAAAATGAAATCTATTTGCGATAAATGTAAGAAAAAAGATTATTGTCCTATGCGAGATTATGAAGATTTAAAATTTTGCGATTATTATAAAAAGGAGATTTAAAATGAAAAAGAGTTGTGCGGTGTGTAAAATTAGTTTTAGAGTTAGAGAAAAAGAAATGCTAGGCAGACATTTTTGTAAAAAATGTATTGAAGCATTAACTAAAAGTGAGGATAAAAATGGAAAATGATATTGATATTTGGCAAGATATTGAACAATTAGAGAGGTTAGGTAGGAAACAAGAGGCGAAAGATTTATTAGAGGTTTTCCATTTTAGATATATCGAAAGAAATGAAAGTAAATTAAAAAAAGCAATAGAAAAATTTGAAAAGAAATATCACTATGACCCATTATAAAAATGATTAAATTAAAAGTTAAAAAAAATGTCTATATCCACGAAAGTTACAAGATAGGGTGGTTTAGATTTGTCTTTTATAGATTAGGAAAGAAATTTACCATAAGATTAGAATTATCAAGTGGGTGGGATAATTAAAAAGGAGAGTGAGATGATTAGAATTTGTTTAAAAAAGAAGTATTTATACGAAGTAGAAAATGCGGATAATCAATGGGAAAAGCATTACAGATATACATATTTGGATATTGGGTATAAGGGCAAAGGAAATTGTGGGCAGAAATGGCTATTATGTATTTTTCAAGAGGATTATTGCGAACTGCTTGTGGGTGGTAATTTATTATGGCACAGTGGATTTTAACGATTTAATTATAAAAAAGGAGGAACAAATGTTTAAGAAATT
>Ga0315276_10003135_pt1 | contig 15157 bp, 14 predicted proteins | sample YL17G05_0_MG_FD_204542 | JGI IMG/M metagenome (GOLD analysis project Ga0315276, IMG submission 204542) | Sediment microbial communities from Yellowstone Lake, YNP, Wyoming, USA - YL17G05_0 | ecosystem: Environmental > Aquatic > Freshwater > Lake > Sediment | place: USA: Wyoming | collected...
CCGTTCCTCACTGCTGCCGGAATATCTAGTCATAGTCTACTTCCATTTCCTGGTTTACGAATCACGGCTTCTTTGCCACAAACAGGCCCTGGGCGATCTTGCCGGTGTGGGCCAGTTGTTGCATGGACTTCATCTCCTCGCCCATGGCCTTCATCAGATCCTGTTTGAAGCCGATGATCTTCAGGGCATCGTAGGTGATCTGCATGTTCAGCATATTCAGGTACAGGTCAACGTGGGGTGCGAATCGCCCTGTATCCTCCGCCCGTAGGACCTTGCACCCATGTGCCTCCAGCAGGCCACGATAGCCCTTGAGGTCTTGTATATTGGGGAATTTCATAAAGCGGAGGAACCTCTCTGCCTCCCTGTCCGTCAGACCAGCCGGGCCTTCGACCCAGTCGGTAAAGGCGATGGTCCCGCCGGGCCTGACCAGCCGGGCAGCCTCTGCAATCAACCGAGACTTGTCCACGACATAGCACCAGGCGTCCTCTCCCCAGACAAAGTCGGCCTCTGCACCGGCCAATCCGCTGGAGCAGACGTCCGCCAGGGTAAACCGGATCTTGTCCGACAGCCCTTCCTGCACGCACCGTTCGCAACCGCGGTCCACGACCGTCTTGGTGGCATCCACGCCCTGCATGCCACGCCTCTGAACCTGACCAAAAACCTCATGCCCGCCCCATTGCAGCAGCACAGGTCCACGCCGTGACTGCCGGCTGTGATGTTCGCCTTCTCAGCCAGGTCCATCGACGACGCAAAGCCCCCGATGTGGATCTGCTCGCCCATGACCAGTTCCCACAGGTCACCTTCAGGTCCGCTATAGACGCCCTGGACGTCTTTGAGACCGATACCTTTCGTACTCTTCATGGTCTTCTCCCTAAAACTCGTTCTTCCATTTATACCCAATAAAAAAGGCGGGCAAGAGAAGCGAATCTCATGCCCGCCGATGCTCATGGCAATGGGTCTTCACTCTATCAAGTGCCAGGTCTCCTCCTGTTTGACCTCAAAGGGTCCCAGGTCTGCCTCGATCCGGACCTGATATTTGCCCTTGAAACCATCTGGCACTCGCCACGAGTACCGGCATACGCCGCCTCAGCCATAGGCGAACTTGCCAGAGGCCAGGATCTGTCCTGACTCATCCACGATCTGTACCGTGGGCGCAGGGGGCCTGGCAAGGTCGGGGGACCTCATGACCTGTGGGAACCAGTGTTCACCGGCCTGGCCGACAAGGACTAGGCCAATGAGGACCGTCCGCCCTTCTCGCTGGACATCCGTATGCAGGGTGATGGGCGGGCCCAGGCGTAGATTGACGGTCTGTCCCTTGTCTACCCGGATTGACGCCAGCTTGCCCCATGGTCCCCTACGACTCAACAGGGACCACCACTGGCCCTCGGCCTGGGCGTCTTTCTTGGATACGATGGTCGCCTCAACGGGATGATAATAGATCCCCGCACTGACCTCCACAGGTCCTGACGCAGAGTTTACAGACGTTGTGCCGATCCACCCGCTGCGGAGTCGGAGGTTGACGCCGGGTGTCTCGATACGGATGAAGCCCTTTCCCCGCAAGAGAACGGATGAGACCATACCCGCAACCACCACGATGACGGCCACCAAGACCAGGATGTTCTGCTTTTTCATAGCCAGATCCTCGTACCTGTTTTCTAACAGAGCGGGCAGGGATTGTCAACAATCAACACGTTTTGCATTTTCTCGCAGGACGGCTATAATAAACTACCCATGGCTGGCCGGTTCGGAGATGGATATGGATGAAGTCGTAAAGGCGTCGTTGCGTAGGATTCCCTCCGTGGATTCTCTGCTGGCGGATCCCCAGTGGGACCGGTACAGGGCGGACCTTGGGGCCAAGGTGGTGGCCGAGGCCGTGCGAGAGGCCGTGGATGCCCTGCGGGGGCAGGTTGTGGACGGAGCGATGCAGGGGCTCACCGATGCCGGATTACGTGACACGATCGCGGCAGAGGCGGTGCGGCGCCTGGAGGGGATTTCCATGCCTTCCTATGGCCGGGCCATCAATGCCACAGGCATCATCCTGCACACGGGGCTCGGCCGAGCGGTGTTGGCGACCAAGGCCTTGGAGCAGGTTCAGCGGACCCTTCAGGGCTACTCCCTCCTTCAGGTGGACAGAGAAACGGGCAAGCGATCCAGGCGAGATGAGCAGGTCGAACGGCTGTTGCAGCGATTGACGGGCGCTGAGGCCGCCACAGTCGTGAACAACAACGCCGCCGCCACCACGATTGTGCTCAATACGGTGGCCAAGGGAAGGGAGGTGATCGTGTCCAGGGGACAGCTCGTGGAGATCGGCGGGTCATTTCGCCTGCCGGAGGTCATGGCGTTCAGTGGGGCCAGGCCGGTCGAGGTCGGCACCACGAACAAGACCCATCCTCGGGACTACGAGCAGGCCATCACCGAGAACACGGCCGCCATTCTGCGGGTCCATCCCAGCAACTACCGGATCCAAGGGTTCTCTTCGGAGGTGCCTGCCGATGAGATGGCCTCGATTGCCCATGACCACAACCTGGTCTTCATTGACGACGTGGGGGCAGGGGCCTTGATTGATTTCTCCCAGTTCGGGTTTGAGCCTGAGCCGACCTTGCAGGAGTCCATTGGAAATGGGGCCGATGTCGTGACATCGAGCGCGGACAAACTCATCGGGGCCTCTCAAGGGGGGATCATCCTGGGCAAGAAGATGTGGATCGAAGCGATCCGGAAGAATCCATTTGCCCGGATCCTGCGAGTAGGAAAGCTGACGTTAGGTGTGCTGGAGGCCACTTTGAAGCTGTTCCTGGACCAGGCTGTAGCCCTTCGTGAAGTGCCCACACTGGAGATGCTGCGGCGGACCGGCGATCAGCTCAGAGGACAGGCGGAGCGGTTGGCCTCAGGCCTTCGTGACCGGACCGTAGGTGCGGAGGTGACCACTGTGAGCGGTTTCTCTGAGATGGGCAGCGGCTCCTTGCCCACACAAGGGCTGGCCACCACCCTGGTGGCGATTGCCCCCGGGCAGATCGGTGCAGACACCGTGGCCAAGAGGCTGCGGCTACAGGAACCTCCGATCTTCGCACGGATCCAGGAGGACCGGGTCCTGATCGACCCGCGGACCTTGCGCGAGGGTGACGATGCGATCGTCGTCGAGGCCGTAACCAAGGCCCTGGCCGGAGGACTCTAACGGTGGCGGAGGTCTTGCAGCGAAACATCACGCTGGGCACTGCCGGGCACATCGACCACGGCAAGACCGCGCTGGTCAAGCTGCTGACCGGATGCGATACAGACCGGCTCAAGGAGGAGAAGGAACGCGGCATGTCGATCGAGTTGGGCTTTGCCCCGTGCGCCGTGTCCGGGACCGAGATCGGCATCGTAGATGTGCCAGGCCACGAGAACTTCGTCAAGACGATGGTGGCGGGGGCCACAGGCATCGACGGGGCGATCCTCATCATCGCGGCCGATGACGGGGTGATGCCTCAGACCCGGGAGCACCTGGACATCATGACCTTGCTGGGGGTCGGGCACGGAATCGTGGCCCTTACCAAGGTCGATACGGTTGGTCCGGATCGGGTACAGACCGTCACCGACAATGTGAGGCGTTTCCTGGTCGGCACCTTCCTGGAAGCAGCGCCGATACTGCCGATCTCGAATATCACGGGCGAGGGATTCGAGGGCTTCTATGAGGCCTTGAGTTCTTTGGTTGCGGCGATTGCACCCAAGAGGGCGGATGGGATCTTCCGGTTACCGGTGGAACGGGCCTTTTCGGCCAAGGGGTATGGGACTATCGTGGCCGGGATTCCGGCCTCGGGTGCCGTGGCGATCGGCGATGAGGTTGTGCTCCTGCCCCAGGGCAAGACGGGCCGCGTGAGGGCCGTTCAGGCCTACAATCGCGACAACACCAGGGCCCTGGTCGGACAGTGCGCGGCATTGAATATCCCCCAATGGGAACATAAGGACATCCAGAGGGGCAACGTCGTGACGGTCGCAGACTACTTTGCACCGCACACCTGGTACCTGTGCGAGCTGGCCATGCTGAGCCGGGATACGGCCCACCTCAAGAACGGAGCCCAGGTGAAGTTTCACACGGGCACCTCGGAGACGGTGGCCAGGGTGTACCTGTTCCAGGAGGCAGCCCTGGAGCCAGGCCACCAGTGCCTGATCCAGGTGCATCTGAACGACTCGGTCGTTGCCGGACCTGGCGACCATTTCATCGTCAGATCCCTGTCTCCGGTCCGCACGATCGGTGGCGGGATCGTCGTGGAGGCCATCGGCCAGCGACTGAAGCGCCACCGACCCGAGGCGCTCAGCGATCTTCGTGAAAGGGCCAGGGCCGTCAAGGACCCGGAGCAGTTCATTGAGTACGCCGTCCGCTCCGCGGACTCCTGTGTGGTCGATGATCGCCAGGTCTCCCTCCGCACCAAGGTCCCCCAGACCCAGGTCATGCAGATCCTGGCAGGGCTTCAAGGCCAGGGGCGAGTCTGGTCGCTCGGGGGCAGACTGTACGTTCATGCGGGTACGGCCGAGCGGTTGCAGCAGCAGTTGCTCGCTGCGGTCGGTGATTTCCACCATAGGCAACCTGAGAGCCCGGGCACACAGCGAGAGGTCCTTCTGACAGAATCCGGGATTCGCAAGGAGGTCTTCAATGTACTTATCGAGCGGATGCTGTCTGCGGGCAGTCTGGTCGAGAGAAAAGGCCTCCTAGCCCTGCCGGGGCATCAGGAACAGTTCAATGAGGCAGACCGGGACCTGCTTGCGAGGATCGAGTCGCTCTATTGCAAGAGGCTCTTCAATCCCCCCGATCCCAAGGAGGTTGCGGGAGGTGCTGGCGCTGCCGCACCAGAGGTCACAAGGGCCCTGCGGATCCTAGTCGAGCAGCAACGGCTGGTTCGCATCGACCAGGAACTGCTCTTCCATTCAGAGGCCGTTGCACAGGCCCGCGATCGCCTGGTCTCGTACGTCCGGCAGAACGGCCCCTTGGAGAGCGTCAAGTTCAAGTACCTGCTCGACACCACACGGAAATATGCCATTCCACTGCTGGATTATTTCGATAAGATAGAGGTAACCCGGCGGGTCGGCTACACCCGCTACCTGAATAGGGCGGATGGACCCGTGTAGGCCGGCTAGAGGATCTGTATTATGCGATATGGCAAGATCGCAGCAACGTTCCTTGTGATCGCAGGTGCAACGGTCGTCTGCATGACGGTCCTTCGCCCTGGGTGAGGCAGCCCCTTTGCAGCCCTTGGAGGGTTGCTGATACTGCTGTCGTTTCCCATAGCCCTGATCTTTGGGATCATCGGTATCGTCCAAGACCAGCATAAGCTCGTCGCCGCGGCTGCCGCCCTCATTGCGGGGATATGCGTCCTGTTCTTCCTAGTCGCGAGAATTGGCTTGTGACGATGGGGATCGCCCCTCAAGTCTGGCAGTGCCTGGGAGGTCGGCCGGGCTATCTATGGCGATGGGGTCTGGGCTCTCCGTGCGACGGGATATCCTTCCGGCACAACGAGGAACTTGTAGCCGCCTACGTCCGTGAAGAAGATCCGGTCGCGGTTCGCCTCGAACCATTGGCGCCACTTCGTCGGGGTATCTAATGACACACGAGTGTACCGATAGAGGAGCGTCCTGGCTGTCGGAGCACGCGATTCATCGCCCAGAAGTGCGATCAACCGTTCCAGGGTCTCGACCTTCCGATTGGACTCGATGCCCAGCGACTTGAGGTCATTGTCGATACGGTAAACCTTCTCCCAATAGACCAACTCCAGGTTCTTTCTGTACAAGGCGAGCAGACCGTCAAGATCGGATTGATACTTGTCCCACAGTTCCGCAGGAAACGTGCTGGTAAAGAAACTCTTTTTCTCCGTTATCAGCTTGAGGATAGAAACCGACAGAAGGGCATTGAGCCGCCCGCTGATCTGCCGGCGCACCAAGGGCGTCTTACCGTCGAAACGTCGGATGTAGTGAACGCAGTTGATGAAGAGGCGGCGCCCGGCCTCGGTCATCTGGGAGGGCGGATCGGAGTAGCCCCATTGCAGGAAATTGGCTTGTCGGCCGATGCCGACATCGCCGCAGGCCTTGCCGTGATTGAACCCGACGGCGATGATCTCGGCATCGGGGGAATCTTCAAAGCCGTACCCAGGGGCGACGACATTGCCCTGCTGCGTCGTCTGGACCCGCCAGACTTTGATCTGGTCAGGCAGCTTGGCGGCCTCGAAGTAGCTGCGGCGATAGTTCTCCGGCGTCTTGCGAAACTCGAACTCTGGCTGGACGGCCAGCGGCGTGCGGTACACTTCATGGTCGAGCGACTCAGCATGAGCCGCATTTTCCATGCAGTTTCACAAATAGCCCGTTTTGAGCCGCCATTGCAAACAGATCAGCCCGCCGGGAACACCGAGGGTCATCACCGGGCGGGAGAAGCTCGCGGAGACGGTCGGACGCGGCCCCTTGAATTCGTTCCAATCCCAATCTAAGAGCGTCACATCGAAGCCCTGCGTGTCCGCCTCCTTGAACGTCTGCAGATCACCGGTCTTGACGGTACCGAAATGCTTGGAGAGAAACTCCACAAAATTCCGCTCCCGTTCTGAGCCGGGATGGCCGGCATACAGGATGTGGAGGGCCTTTCCGGCGTCTTCCTCCGCGGGATCTGATACGACGGGGGTTGAGTCTGCCACCTGGCTCTCTGGCGTGGCGGAAGGGGCCTCCGAGGAGGATGAGGTGGCTGGCTTGCCTCGCTTGGTGCAGCCCGAGAATGAACACAACACCAGCAAGACGGTAATCCTGGCCGTTGCAGTGATACTCATTCCTTCAATCCAAGTAGGCATTGACAGCCTCTGCGGAAGAACCGTAACAACAACCCCCAGACTACAGGTCTGATCGCCTGGAGTCAAGGGTCGAAGCGGGCCACCGGGGCATCAAGTCACCCCGGCTGCCCTGGAGGCCACTGACGCGGGTGGATGTCTGTCCTCTCGATGGCATCTGTTTTCTTCCAACGGAATTTGACTTGTCACGGTTCCTATGATAGGCTTGTTGTCCGTTCGAGGTCGCAAAGGCCATAGGATTCTTCAATGGAGGAATCGCGATATGACGAGGATACTGAGGTCTTTCAAGCCGTCGCCCTGCAGGATGGACTTGTTTTGCCTCTTTGTCTTTCTTGGCCTGACAGCACCCGGATCTGCAGCCAAGGCCGCGGAGCTGGGCACACATGAACGGGCGTTAGGGGGCGCCATCGACACGAAGTCCATGGTCTTTGACCTGGAAACGGTCTCTGCCTTCGATCTGATCGAGCGGTGCCCGGAGTTCGGAACAGGCCAGCGGGGCGAGTGCCGAGATACACCCGATCCCAATGTGAAGATCTATCCTGCATGTAAGTCAGCCACGCCGATCTATGGGCTTGTCCGTAAATGATGCAGGCGCCACGGACAGAAAAGAGGTTCGACGACAGGCAACACTTGGCCTGGGCTGTGGCATGTACCCTCCTCTTGTCCGGCTCCTGGCAGGCGAGACCAGCGTGGGGACAAGACTCCGCTCGCGGCGAACTGCGGATCGAAGGCACGCACATTACCAAGATCATTTTGGAAGGTGGGGATGACTCGCACAGGGAGGAGTTGAGCGATCCCTGCGGGAGCGTAAGCCTGCCGGTGGGGACGTACCGCGTGCAGCATATTGAGTTGCAGGGCGGTTATGCGTGCCAGGCGCCGGGCCTGGTGGGGCTCAAGAGTATTGCGGTCATGGAGGGCACGCCGGATGTGCTGAAGGTCGGCGGGCCGCTGCGCCAGGAGGTCAAGGTCAGGCGCCAGGGTCGCATGCTCGTCTTGAACTACGAGCTCCTGGGGATCGGCGGCGAGAAGTATTCGGATACCTCCCGCACCAAGCCGCCGCATTTTGCCGTCTGCAAGGGCGACAAGGCCATTGCCTCCGGGCAGTTCGAGTATGGCTGAGGCGGCGTCTGCTCGTACTCGTGGCGAGTACCTTTGACTACATACGGCCAACTGCGAATCGCCCCGTCAGCGGATATCGGGCAGCTCGGGCCGGCCCAGGGCCAGGCCTTGGTGTACGACTGGAAGTGGTGCTACGCGGCGCAGGGGTTGCTTATCTGGGGCGCCCTGGTCCTTGCCTTGGCGATACCTCGGGCCAATCGCGATCGTCGGGCGATACTCATACTCCTCCCCCTGGCGGTGGTGAGTCTGGCGTGGTTTCTGCTCAAGGTGGCCTTGGTGGCCTTGCGCATCCCCTCGTCAGTGGCCAACCAATACGGCATGATGGTCGACTGCTTGGTGGTGGGTCTGGCTACGTTGTGGCTGCTTGCGCCCAGTCTTTGTCGGCTTAAGGGTGGTGCGAGATTCTTTGTCTCTCTGTGGCTCATCTGCGCGGTCACGGGCGTGGGGGTCTTATCGTCGGCTTACACGTCTTCACCCGAGACAGTGATCCTCCTGACCTTCCCGGTCCTCCTGGCTGCTCTGCTGCTATCTGCTCTGACTGCAACGGCCCGTCGGTGCAGAGGAGACTACAGCCCAGTTCGGTTCATGCTGAGGCTGGGGCTTTGGACAACGATCGGGGGCGTGGTAGTCATGTATGGATACTTCATCATCCTTACATGCGTCTTGTCATCTGGGCCGCGTCTCTCGGACATGACGCGCGTGGCTCCTCAGGTCGGCCTTGTGGGGCTGGTGTTGGGTGCGCTTCTTTACCTGCTCAATCTGCCGTACATGGTCCTCGGGTTCGTCAGCCCGTTCTTCCGCGAGCGCCTGCAACGATGTCTGGGACTGCCCCCGGTGCCGAGGGATGTGGACAGCACAGCGTCTCCTCAGACAAGCGACTCTTCACGCAGTGACACATAGAATGGGCCGGGCATGATGCCCGGCCCCTTGTGCTCTGCTTGCAGCCCCTGATCCCAGACTCCTTTCTTCTGAATTCCGTCTCCTGCCTTCTGTCTCGCGTCTACCGTCTTCTGTCTTCTCCAACTGAGCACTCGCTCAGTTGGACTTCAGATACTCCTTTGCCGGCATGAGGCTGTCTATCAGGCCGTGGAGTTCCTCGTAGGGTATAAAAATGACGCTGCCGTAAGTACGGCTCGCTGGTGGACCTACACACCTGGCGCATGAAAGCACTTGCATTGCCAGTCACGATTCAACAGCGTCTTGACCACGTCCAGGATGACCAGTTCGAGCTCGGCCATGTCTAGCCAATTGACAAACGCGGCTACTCACTGCTTGAATGTGGAAGGTCCGGCCGGTAGCATATGGGCCTAGGGGTCAGTTCGGCTGGAGCAAGGTACGGCATGAAGCAAGACTACTTGCGTTGGGCAGTCAGCAGTACGAAGACGACTTGGTGGCACGATTCGGCCGACCCCGCTGAACTGGCTCTCGCGATTGGGCGCGGGGCCATCGGGGCGACGACGAATCCGTTCTTGGTGAATAGGGCACTTTCGGCCAACAGGACGCTCTGGGCCCGGGATATCCACGCCGTGCTTTCTGAGGCACAGGAACCCGAGAAGCGCGCCGAGGGTCTTATGCGCCTTGTTGTAGCGCGTGCGGCACAGCAGTTGATGCCCCAGTACAAGGCGGGCGGGCTGAGGGGGTATGTCTGTGCCCAGGTGAATCCCATGCGGGTCGGGGACCGCCAGGCCATGTTGGCCATGGCCAGGCGATTCAGCCGATGGGCCCCCAATATCGCAGTCAAGCTACCCGCCACGGCGGCGGGACTTGACGTGCTTGAGGAGTGTGCTGCCGAGGGCATCACCTGCACACTGACGATGAGCTACACCGTACCCCAGACCATCGCTATCGCGGAACGCTACCGCAAGGGCATACAGCGGGCCAGGGACAAGGGCATCGAGCCGGGCAAGTGCTTCGCTGTGATTATGATCGGCCGGCTGGATGACTATCTGCGGGATGTCGCCTACGACTGCCAAGCCTCCGTCAGTGAGTCGGATATCTGTCAAGCGGGCCTGGCCGTGGCGAAACGTGCGTATTCGATCTACAAAAAGCGCAGCTATGAGGCAGTCCTGATCATCGCCGCCCTGCGGGGTACGCAGCACATGACCGAGCTGGCCGGTGCTGAGGTGATCATGTCGATCTTCCCGACGATCCAGGAGATACTGCTGTCGGCGGACCTGCCGCAGGAGGAACGGATTGATGTCCCGATTCCCGATGACGTGATAGAAAGGCTCTCGCAGATCCCGGACTTTGTGCGTGCCCACGAACCGGAAGGCATGAAACCGACGGAGTTCATGACCTATGGCGTTACACAGAGGACCTTATCCCAGTTCTGGGAGAGTGGCTGGAAACTGATGGAGAGCCTCCAATGACAAAGATAGGTTTCATCGGCCTGGGCATCATGGGCCGACCAATGGCCCTGAACCTCATCAAGGCCGGATACGACTTGACCGTATACGATATCATCACAGAGAAGATGGAGGAGCTGATCAAGGCCGGCGCTCATCGCGGCTCCTCGGGCAAGGATGTCGCTTCCCGAAGCGAAGTCGTGATTACGATGCTTCCCAATTCACCGCATGTGCGGGAGGCGGTGCTTGGGCCAAATGGCATTCTCGAAGGGGCCCTGCCGGGAACGATCCTGATCGATATGAGCTCGATCGCCCCGCTGGCCAGCCAGGAGATCGCGGCCAAGGTACGAGAAAAGGGCATTGCCATGCTTGACGCTCCGGTCAGCGGTGGTGAGCCCAAGGCGGTCGCGGGGACGCTGGCCGTCATGGTGGGGGGGCCGGAAGAGACGTTCGAACGGGTCAAGGGTATCCTTCTGGCTATGGGATCTTCCGTTACACGGGTCGGCGAGATCGGCAGCGGCAACGTCACGAAGCTCGCCAATCAGATCATCGTGGCCTTGAACATCGCTGCCATGTCCGAGGCGATGGTGCTGGCTACGAAGGCCGGGGTGAGCCCGGAGAAGGTGTTCCAGGCTATCCGAGGCGGCTTGGCGGGCAGCACGGTCCTCGAAGCCAAGGTACCCCTGGTGCTCAAGGGCAACTTCAAACCGGGTTTTCGCATCGAGTTGCATACAAAAGATCTCGCCAATGCCCTGGACACGGCCCACGAGCTTGGTGTCCCGGTACCATTATCAAGCGTCGCCATGGAGATCATGCAGGCCCTCAAGACCGACGGCAAGGGGGGCGACGACCACGGCGGCATCATCCAGTTCTACGAGCAACTCGCCAAGGTGCAGGTGCGAGGTTGAGCGGCGGCATGCTTGCATAGCGATAGCTGGGCCGTCAGACCGAGCATGTCTACGCGAGCGTAGACATGGAACCAACACCCGGGAAATCACCGTGCCAGCGGCAAGAGTCTGGACAGGATGAGCGTGACGCTGAATCCGCTCAGACCTACCACGCCTGTTATGACCGTGAAGCTTTTAAGCATTTCCACCTCCGTCAGGCCGCTCATGCGGGCGACGACCCAGAAACCGCTGTCGTTGAGCCAGTCGCCAACGAGCGAACCGCTGCAGATGGTTGTCGCAAGATACACTGGGTGGCAGCCCAGCATCTCCGGCGTGATGCCCATCGCGGCGAACATTGATGCGGTGGTGATGATTGAGACCGTGCTCGAGCCCTGGGCGAACTTCATCACTCCTGCCACGAGGAAGGCCAGGACCAGGATGAGGACGCCCACGGTGTGCCCACCGGAGCTGACGAGCCTGCCCACGGATTCCTGAATGCCTGCGACACGCAGCATCGCGCCAAGGGCGCCGCCTCCGGCCGTGATCAGGATCACGATGCCACCGCTCATCAGGGCGCCATCCACATTCTCGGTGAGCTGCTTCAGCGAGAGCTTCTGCTTCCAGACCACCAGGCCCATGGCGATGACTGCGGAGACAAGCAGGGCAAGGTTCGGGTTCCCGAGAATCGCGGTGACCCCGACGAACTTCTGAGCGAATCGGCTCCCATCCTGGGTCCCGGACAGGGCCTTGGCCACGGTGTGGGTGGAGATGAGCAGAACCGGCAGGACGACCGGCAACAGGGATAGCCACAGCGGGGGCAATTGCTCATCCGGCAACGGCTCGGTCTCGGCCTGGCCGCTGTAGCGGCGCATCGGGACGTCCATGAAGCGGTTGATGATCCCACAGACGCCCATGGCGATCATTGCCGTTGGAAGTCCGACGAGGATGCCGATCACGATCATCAGGCCCAGGTCGATGTTGAACCGTTCGGCGGCGAACAGCGGCCCCGGCGTGGGCGGCACGAGGGTATGGGTGGTGGCGGCGCCGGCCACGATCGCTGCTACGTAGAGGACATAGTCTCTGCGTGTCCGTTTCCACAGCGATCGAGCCAGCGGTGCCAGAAGGTAAAAGACCGTGTCGAAGAACACGGGAATCGAGAGCACGAAGGCGCTGCCCAACAAGGCCCAGGCAGCGTGCTTCTCGCCGAGCACTCGTAGAAACGAGCGTACAATCCGGTCGGCGGCACCACTGTCCATCAGACACTTACCCGTAATGGATGCCAGGGCGATGACGATCCCAATGGCCCCGGCCACCGATCCGAACGCTTCAGCCACCCGCGTCACTTTCGCAGCCGCCTCCCCGGGCGACAGCAAGCTGACCAGCAGTGCGGCGGTAATCAACGCGAGGAAAGCATTCATCCGCAGCACAAGGATCATTCCCACGACGACAACGATGGCCGTAGCAAGGATCACAAACGGATTCATCCGCGCATATATAAAGGATGTTCTCTGGCCATGCAATGCCTTCATTAGTGCCGCACGGTGTACGGCGGGTTCGAAATGGCCTGATGCCACCCGGACTGAATGAGCCAACCTGTTTGTTACGGGGGCCTACGGGCCAGGTATTTTCACATCCGGCAGGGTATTTTATCGACCCCTGTGACCAGTCTACGTAGAATAAGAAACCGTGTACGACTAAACGAGGGCCCTTTTACAGGCGGTGTCATCTGCCGGGGCGCCACGGTCCCCCGGCAAGTGACTTCGAAAGGAGACTTGCCCATGCAACAGCCATCTCCAGAACCACACAGGAGCGGGATCAGCAGACGCACATTCATGAAGGCTGCCGGCACGGCTACGGCTTTGACCGCGGCCTCCTGGTCGCGGGTGTACGGGGCCAACGAGCGTATTGGTGTCGGAATGGTCGGTATCGGCCTGATGGGGCGCATCCACACCCGCAACTTCGCCAAACAGCCGGACGCGTCGGTCGTCGGCATCTGTGATGTCTACGACCCCCGAGCGGACATCGGAGCCGAGATCGTAGGCAGCAAAGTCATCCAATGTCGCGACTTCCGGCGTCTGCTCGACAACAAGGACATCGATGCAGTAGTGATTTCCACGCCGGACCACTGGCATGCGATGATGACCATGCTTGCCTGCGCGGCCGGCAAGGACGTGTATGTAGAGAAACCCCTTACGCTGTTCGTGCGCGAAGGACGGTGGATGATCGAGGTCGCGAATCGCCACCAACGCGTGGTTCAGGTGGGCGTGCAGAACCGTTCCGGCCCGAACTTCCAGCGCGCCCGCCAGTTCGTGCAGCAAGGCAGGCTCGGTCGGATTGTGTCTGTACAGGACACCTTTTGCCGCAATCTTATGCCCGGCTTCGGCAATCCGCCCGACGCGGACCCGCCCAAGGAATTGGACTGGGATATGTGGCTGGGGCCGGCCCCCGCGCGAGCGTACAATCCCAATCGCGCGATCTATCACTTCCGCTGGATCTGGGACTACGCCGGCGGGCAGATGACCAACCTGGGCCAGCACTCGCTGGATATCGTGCAGTGGTTCACGGGCGCCAACGCGCCGAAATCGGTGTACAGCACCGGAGGCCGGTTCTACCTGAAGGACAACATGGAGACGCCGGACAACCAGGACGTGCTAATCGATTACGGCGATTTCACGGGCGTCTGCCAGTACAGAGAGGCCACTGCGGGACGGGCGGGGCTCGGGATGGGCGGCGTCATGTTCTTCGGGACCCGCGGCATGATGTCGGTGGGTCGCGGCGGATACGAGGTGTTCCCGGACCGAAAGGCCGATCCCTTCAACACCATGGCCCGCATGCTGGGCGGACACCCCGTGGGCGGTCCGCAACCAACGCAGGAACCGCAGGACCAGTTCTGGACCGAGAAGGAAAAGGACGACAGTGGCGACGGCACCAAGGACTACGTCCAGCACGCGCAGGACTTCCTCGAATGTATTCGCTCCCGCAGACAGCCTGTCGCGGACATCGCCAGTGCGCACGCCGTGGCGACCACGTGCCATCTGGCCAATATCTCCCTGCGAACGGGCCGCAAGATCACCTGGGATTCCAAGAACGAAGAGATCGTCGGCGACCGCGAGGCCTCCCGCATGCTGGTGCGCCCCTATCGCAGCCCGTGGGACAAGGAATTGCGCAACCTCAAGGTGAGTTGAGCCATGTACCATCGCAGAGAAATCCTCGTGTCGATAGGCGGGGCCCTGACGACGGCGGCGCTCGGCGGACCCCTTTTCGCCCAGGCGGCCTCGTCACCGAAACGGAATCGACTGGGCGTCTGCACCGATTCCTACTCCATTCGCCGCCGGGAGGACAGGAACATCGGTGCTCCGAGAGAGGGGTTTGCGGAGCCGCTGCGGTTTCTGGCGTACTGCCACGATCTCGGGGCCGGGGGCATACAACTGGAGATCGGCACACGGGAGGAGACCTACGCCTCGCGACTTCGCCGCCAAGCACAGGACTGGGACATGTTTGTGGAGGCGAGCATCCGGCTGCCGAGAGATCAGGCAGATCTGGATCGGTTCGAGGCCGAGGTCGTGACGGCCGAAAATGCGGGCGCCAGGGTGCTTCGCGCGGTCATGCCCAGTCAAGGGTCGGGCCGGCGATATGAGGCCTATGAGTCGGCCGACGAATTTCACGAGGCGCGGAAACGCGGCCGGCGGATGCTGGAGCTGGCGGAGCCGGCAGTGGCCCGTCGGCGCATACGCCTGGCCGTAGAGAACCACAAGGACGAGCTCATTCCCGAAAGGTTGGAGACCCTCAAGTCCATCAGCAGCGAATATGTAGGCGCGTGTGTAGATACCGGAAACGATATCTCATTCCTGGAAGATCCCATGGCGGTGGTTGAGGCATACGCACCGTGGGCGTTTTCCGTCCATCTCAAGGATATGGCGGTTCAGGAGTATGACGAAGGATTTCTCTTGGCGGAGGTGCCTCTGGGCGAGGGCGTGCTCGATCTGCCCAGAGCCGTCCAAATCCT
>Ga0315276_10003136_pt1 | contig 15156 bp, 28 predicted proteins | sample YL17G05_0_MG_FD_204542 | JGI IMG/M metagenome (GOLD analysis project Ga0315276, IMG submission 204542) | Sediment microbial communities from Yellowstone Lake, YNP, Wyoming, USA - YL17G05_0 | ecosystem: Environmental > Aquatic > Freshwater > Lake > Sediment | place: USA: Wyoming | collected...
CTGATTTTCAAACATTCGTTTTCTAAGAAATTACCATAAATTTCTATCTTATTCTTGGCTGTTTTGAGTATGGTTCTCGGGTCGATGTTCAGCTTTCCCCAAGTATGCATCCCGTCCCATCCCCAAACAACACCTTTAGCTTCAGCCCAAACAATCAGGGAAGTGCACATCGGGCAAGGTATTTGCGTAGAATAAATCCAGCAACCTTTCAAATGGTAATTTTTCTGTTTTCTGCATATTTTTTTCACAGCGTTCATCTCTCCATGAGCTGTCGGGTCTTTATACCTTCCAACCATCGATATTCCTCTGGAGATTACCTTTTCCCCCTTCACAACAAAGCATCCGGATCTGTCATTATTACCTCTAGCATTCCTTTTAGTCCACTCGATAAGCTCTCTCATTATTTTTTCGTTTGGATGCTTCATATCATCTATTAATTTTTCATCAAATATCAATGTATCGAAAATAACGGTTCAGAATATCAAAATAATAACGTTTATATACCTTCTTGTCGTATAGAAGCTTGGAAAGGTTCGTGTAGTATACGTGTTCTGGGTACATCAGTCGCAGGTATAAAGCTTAAATACGCTCAAGTCGGCTATAATTAGTAAACTAAAGGTGGATGAATGCCAAACTTAAGAAGTCCAAGACGAGGAAGCATGGGCTACTGGCCCAGAAAGAAAGCTAAACGTATCTACAATAGAGTTAGGCACTGGCCGAAGTCGAATGATTCCAAGATGCTGGGATTCGCAGGGTACAAGGCAGGCATGACGCATGTCTTTGTGACCGATCATAATCCAAATTCAAAGACAAAGGGCCAGCATATAGTAAGGACTGCGACGATACTCGAATGCCCGCCGATATCCGTCTTCGGCTTCAGATGCTACACTGGAAAAATTTCTTCTTGCGACGTCCTCGCTGAAAAGCTGGACCAGAACCTTTCAAGAAAAATAAGACTGCCAAACGAATCAAAGACTCATGTTCAGATGAAAAAAGCCGAAGGGAAGAGCATAGCTCATGTTAATCTGCTGTGCCATACAAACCCGCCGTTCAAAAAGAAGCCGGAGGTGTTTGAGATAGCAATCGGCGGCCCGGCTGACCATCAGCTGAAGTTCGCAAAAGACCTTCTAGGAAAGACGGTGAAGATCTCTGACGTGTTCAAGGAAGGCGACTATATTGATGTTTCTGCAGTGACGAAAGGGCACGGATACACCGGAACTGTAAAGAGGTTCGGAATCAGGGTCAAAGGAAGGAAAGACGAGCAGGGCCACAGGCACATAGGATGCCACGGCACAAACTGGCCAGGAAAGATAAGATACACCGTGCCGGACTCAGGACAAGGGGGATTCCATACACGAACCGAACTGAACAAGAGGATATTGAAGATAACAGACGGAAAAGCCGTCAACCCGAAAGGCGGGATAGTCAACTACGGTCTGGTCAACGGCGACTGCGCGCTGATAGACGGGAGCGTCCCAGGCCCACAGAAGAGACTGATCAGGTTCAGAATCCCGATGAGGCTGATGAAGACCGTATACCCGACTGATGTTCAATATATATCACTGACGAGTAAGCAAGGTAGATAATGATGACAAAAATCCACGGCATCGACGGAAGCGCTGCGGGCGAAGTGAAGCTGCCCAAGGTATTCAGCACTCCGTTCAGGCCGGACCTGATACAGAGGGCGTTCCTCGCGATACAGAGCCACAAGAGGCAGGCGTACGGAACTGATCCTTTGGCAGGCCAGAGGACTTCTGCTCACTACCACGGCGTCAAGGACAAGAGATACTCCATGAAGAACAAGGAGATGGCGAGAGCTCCGAGGTCGCATGAGTCGTCTCCAGCGCAGCAAATGAGGGCAAGGTTCGCGCCTCAGGCCGTGTCCGGAAGGAGAGCCCATCCACCAAAGGCCGAGAAGGTGTGGGATCATAAAGTCAACAGAAAAGAGAACGTCCTTGCGATAAAGTCCGCGATAGCCGCGACAGGATCGATAGACATCGTGTCGAAGAGGCATAAGGTAAGCGGATTATCACTGCCAATCATAGTCACTGACAAGTTTCAGGACATACAGAAGACCGGAAACCTCAAGAAGATACTGTTCTCATTCGGATGCGGCGAAGACCTCGAGAGAGCGGAAAGCAGAAAGATCAGAGCAGGAAAAGGAAAGATGAGAGGAAGGAAGATGAAAGGAAAGAAGTCCGTCCTGATAGTAGTTGCAGACGACAAGGGGATAGTCAAAGCAGCAAGAAATCTTTCTGGCGTAGAGATATGCAACGTCAAAGACCTTAATGTTGAAATATTGGCCCCGGGAACGCAGGCAGGAAGGCTGACCGTCTGGAGCGAGTCATCGATAAAGAAGCTTGGTGAAATATATGGCTAAAGAAAAAGCAAAAGAGCTCTTCAATGATCCGTGGGAGATAATCCTCCAGCCGTACCTGACGGAAAAATCGATAGGGAAGATAGAAACTGAAAACAAACTGGTGTTCATAGTCAACAGAAAATCAAACAAGAAGCAGATTCAATGGGCAGTCGAAAAAGCATTGGATGTCAAGGTTGACGAAGTCACGAGCCTGATAGACCAGAAGGGAAGGAAGAAAGCCTGGGTCAAGCTGTCGAAAGGATATTCAGCAGGCGACATCGCGACAAGATTCGGAATGCTGTAAGGTGATTGAATGGGAAAACGAGTAATTTCACGAGCAAGAGGAAAAGGAGGACCATCGTACAAGTCTCCAAGCCACCGATTCGTGAGCAAGCCGAGCTATGCATTCGACGGGTCTGCAAAGATAGTCGACATTGTCCATGATCCAGCACGAAGCACGCCGCTGGCAAAAGTCATGACATCAGACAACAAGACTGTATACATACTCGCTGCAGAAGGCATCAAAGTCGGCGATGATATAATAAAGGGCAATGTACTGACGCCAGGAAACATTTTGCAGCTGAAAGACATGCCAAAGGGAGCCCATGTATATGGAATCGAAGTGACGCCGGGATCAGGGCCGAAATTGTGCCGCTCAGCAGGCTCAACAGCCATCATAGTTAACCAAGAACCCAACAAGACGATAATAAATCTTCCGTCAAGAGGCTTGAAGGACATGCATTCAAGCTGCTTTGCGACGTTCGGCACACCGGCCTCCGCAGGCAGGAAGGATAAGCTGTTCGCAAAGGCCGGACAGGTGTTCTGGGCAAAGGCCGCGAGGAACAAACTGTGGCCAAGATCATCAGCGAACAAGATGAACGCAGTAGACCATCCGTTCGGCGGCAGAGCAAAGCCTGGATGCCCGAAGTCGCTGCCTAAGAACGCGCCGCCAGGACAGAAGGTAGGATCGTTCGGCTCGAGCAGGACAGGAAGAAAGAAGAGGTAATGATATGGTAAAAGTTTTCACGTTCAAAGGAAAGATGATAGAAGATTTGCAGAAGCTGAGCTTAGAGGAGTTCGCGAAGCTCATCAAGTCTAAGCAGAGAAGGAACCTGATGAGAGGCTTCAGCGACAAGCAGAAGAAGCTGCTGGAGAAGATGCGAAAATCCAACAAGCCTCCAAAGACGCACTGCAGGGACATGGTCATAATACCGGAGATGGTCGGAAAGACCATACAGATCCACACAGGAAAGGAATGGCTGAGGCTGGACCTCAAGACAGAGATGCTCGGCCACAAGCTCGGAGAGTTCGCATTGACCAGGCACAAGGTCTCGCACAGCGCACCAGGCGTCGGCGCAACTAAGAGCTCAAAGAACCTGCCGATGAAGTGATGATATGACTACAGGATACACGATACCAATCGAGAAGGGAATGGTTTGCGCAAAGTCACTCATACACATATCGACTGTATCGACGCAGAAGGTCGCAAGAAAAATAAACGGCGTGGAGTTCGCAAAGGCCAAGAAGTTCATTGAGGATCTGAACAACGAGAAAGTGTCAATAGACGGGAAATATTTCACGAGGTCAACGAATGAGGTATTCAAGCTGATAAAGACCCTGGAGGCAAACGCGAACGCGCAGAGCATCGACACAGAGTCGATGAAGCTTTTTGTGTCGGTGTCAAAGGGCCCGAGCATGTACAGAGGGAAGAGAAGGAACAACTTCGGGCACAGGCTCAAGATGACTCATGTCCAGGTTGTGCTGAAGCCGTTCGAGAAAAAGAAAAAGGAAGATAAGAAAGATAAGGTGAAATGATGACGCAGGAAAAACAATTCGTCGCAGAGAATGTGAGAAGACTGGACATAGAGACCTTCCTGCAGAAGGAATTCTCGAGAGCAGGCTACAGCCATACAGAGATACAACGAACACCGTTGAGCATGAGGATCACAATTTACGCTCATAAGCCCGGACTGATCATAGGAAGGGGCGGAAAGAACATCGATATGATCACCGACAAGCTCAGGAAAGACTTCGGATTCGACAATCCGCAAGTCGATGTTCAGGAAGTAAGGGAGCCTGATTTAGACCCTGAGATAGTCGGCAGGCAGATCGCCTCCGCGATCGAGAGGGGCTTCAACTACAAGAAAATAGCCAACATGACCGTGCAGAGGGTGATGGAAGCGGGTGCGGTCGGAGTCGCTCTGAGGATAGGAGGAAAGCTTAGCGGAGAGATGTCGAGGATAGAGAAGTTCTCCGCCGGATACCTGAAGTTCTCAGGAGATCCTGCCGAGACGCTGGTCAAGAGATCCTATGCGACCGCGAAGGTGAAAATGGGAATCATCGGAATACAGGTCAGGATACTCACAGAGCTGCCCAAAGAGCTGACTGTAATGAGGAAGATGGAAGAGCTGACAAGCGCTGAAGTCAAGCTTGCAGTTCCGAAGATAGAGCCAGACAGGAAGCAGGAAGATGCAAAGGTTGAAGCAAAGATAGAGGAAAATAAAGAGGAAGCTGAAAATGGCGATAATAAAGAAGAGAGCAATAAAGGAATTGAATGATGATGATGTTTCAAAGAGACTGAGCGAGCTCAGGCTAGAGCTATCCAAAGAGAAGGCTCACATAATAGTCGGAGGAACTCCGACGAGCACAGGAAGGGTCTCTCTGCTCAGGAAGACGATAGCCAAGCTGCTCACGGAGAAGAGCAACAGGAAGAAGGGAGGAGAGACAACTGGCAGAAGTATGTAAAATATGCGGCCTTCCAAAGGAGCTCTGCGTCTGCGGCGCGATGGCCAAAGAGGCAGCGAAGATCAAAGTTTACGTGGAGAGAAGGCGTTTCGGAAAGACGGTTACTATCGTCGAGGGCGTCGAAAAGGATGCCGGCCCGAGGCAAGTCTCCAGCAAACTGAAATCAAAGCTCGCCTGTGGCGGGACGTTCAAGGACGAGAAGATAGAGCTGCAGGGAGATCATAAGAGCAAGGTCAAAGGAATCCTAATCAAAATGGGCTTCCCGGAAAGCCAAATCGAAGTTGAATGACATGGCAATAACCGTCAAGAACCTGATAAGACATGAGCTTATCGGCCTTGATGTTGCCATTGATGAATGCAAAAACAAATCCAGCATCGGGATCAAAGGGACTGTCGTCAACGAGACGAAGAAGCTGCTGGTAATAAGAACACAGAAAGGAGACAAGAAGATACAGAAGACCTCCTCGAAGTTCATATTCACATTGCCTGATGGCGAGAGGGTGAGGGTCGACGGAAACCTTTTGGAGATGCGGCCTGATGAGAGAGTAAAAATAAAGGTGAAAAAATGGTGAAAAAAAGCATCGGAATAGAGGCGAAGAAGCCCGAGAACAAGTGCGAGGACAGCAACTGCCCTTGGCATGGAACGCTCCCACTCAGGGGCAAGACTTTCACAGGCACAGTTTCATCTGACGGAGGGCACAGGACCGTCATAGTCAGATGGCATTATAATTATTATATTTCAAAATACGAGCGATACGAGAGGAGAAACACATCGGTCGCAGCATACAATCCCGAGTGCATCAATGCAAAGAAAGGAGACATCGTGAGGATAGCCGAGTGCAGGCCGCTGAGCAAGACAAAGTCGTTCGTTGTGTTTGAGAAGGTCGAGGGTGCTATTAAATGAAAGCAGTATCATGCAAGATGACGAAAGGGCTGCAGACAGGCAGCTTCCTGAAGTGCGCTGACAACAGCGGCGCCACCGAGATTCAGGTGATAGCTGTAAAGACATACCACGGCGTGAAGAACAGGCAGCCGCTGTGCGGCATCGCATCCTGGGTGGTGTGCGCCGTCAAGAAAGGAAACCCGAAGATGAGGCATGAAGTGGTGCAGGCCGTCGTGGTGAGACAGAGGATGGAATTCCGCAGAAGGAGCGGAATGAGAATAAGCTTTGAGGATAATGCTGCTGTATTGATAAATGACAAAGGAGAGCCAAGGGGAACGAGGATCAAAGGGCCCATTGCAAAAGAGGTCGTAGAGAGGTTCTCCACGATAGGAAAGATAGCTTCGATGGTGATATGATGGTAACGACAAAACCGAGCAAGCAGAGAAAGTCGCGGTATAAGGCGCCTCTGCATAAGAAGCAGAAGTTCCTAGGGGCGCATCTGTCGAAGCAGCTGAGGGACCAGTGGAACAGAAGATCGCTAGCCGTCAGAAAGGGCGACGAGGTCAAGGTCATGAGGGGAAAGTACACCGGACAGACCGGAAAGATATTCAAAGTCGACCTGGTCAAGACAAAAGTCTACATAGACAGCATAAAGAGAAAGAAAGTTTCCGGACAGGAGGCTCACATCCCGGTTCATCCGTCAAAGATCATGATAATAGGCCCTGTAATGGAAGACAAGATGAGGAAGAGAATCATAGAGAGGTCAATGAAGAAGGTTTGATCATATGGTATGGTTGAAAAGACTTGCAACGCCGAAATGGTGGCCGATTGAGAAGAAGACGAAGAAATTCGTAGCCGTGCCAAGAGGCCCATATTCAACATCATTGCCGTTGGTAGTCATCATAAGAGACGCCTTCAAGATATGCGACAGCGGCCTTGAAGCTAGGAAGATAATAAAATCAGGGAAGGTCCTAGTCGACGGCGTCAAGAGGAAAGACCCAAGGTTCGGGCTGGGCAGCATGTGCACGATAGAGATACCAGACATGCAGAAATCGTGGAGAGTCGTGCCGAGGAACGGACTGTCGTTCGTGGAGATACCCGCGGAGGAGTCGAAGCTGAAGATATGCAAGATATTGGACAAGAAGACGCTCAGGGGCGGCAAGACGCAGATCAACCTCGATGGCGGAAGGAACATGCTGACAAAAGAAAACTATACCACAGGAGACTCATTGTTACTGGAGATGCCGGAGCAGAAGGTCGTAGATGTGCTGAAGCTGGAGAAGAAGGCGCTTGCCATCGTGACCAGAGGACAGAACTCCGGGAAGCTCGCCCACATAGACAGCATAGACAAAAAGAACAGAAGGGCGTGGCTGGGCTCTGGCGAGAGCATATTCGAGGTCCCATTGGACGCTATAGTGATAGTCGGAAAGGAAAAGCCGACGGTGAAGCTTGAGTGATTATTATGGAAAACCCTATGCGCGAAATAAGACTGGCGAAACTGACTTTGAACATAGGCTGCGGGCAGCCTGGCGAAAAGCTGGAGAAGGCGAAGAAGCTGCTAGCCACCCTCACGGGAAAGAAGATCGTCGAGACGCACACGTCAAACAGGACGACATTCGGAACACCGAAAGGAAGGGCGATAGGATGCAAAGTCACGCTGAGAGGAAAGGGGCTGGAAGAGTTTTTGAAGAGGCTCCTGGACGCGGCCGACTACAAGATAAGGAAGAAGTCGTTCGACAAGCAGGGCAATGTTTCGTTCGGAGTGCATGAGCACATACAGATACCTGGGGTGAAATATGATCCTGACATCGGAATATACGGAATGGATGTATGCCTCACGCTTGAGAGAAGAGGATTCAGAGTCTCGAGAAAGAAGAATCCTGATAAGGTAGGGAAGCTCCACAGGATAAAGCCTGAAGACGCAGAGAAATGGATGATACAAAATTTCAATGTGAAGGTTGAATGATATGAAATCGGTAAAAAGAGTAAGAAAATTCGGAAAAGGCATGGTGACCTGCAGGAGATGCGGGAAGCACAGCGGAGTTGTCGGGCAGTACGGACTCAACTACTGCAGGCAGTGCTTCAGAGAGGTTGCTAAGAGCCTGGGATTCAAAAAATATACGTAGGTGTTAATGATGAGACATGATTTGCTTTCAGATGTCCTTTCAGCGATAAAGAACGGCGACCACGTCGGAAAGACTGAGGTAGTAGTATCCTCATCGAAGCTCGCGAAGGAAGTTCTGATCATACTGCAGAAGAACAGCTACATAGGAAACTTCGAGTACATAGACGACGGAAGGGGCGGAAGGTTCAAGATAGCCCTGACAGGCAACATCAACAACTGCGGAACTATAAGGCCGAGGTATTCGGTAAGACTCCAGGACTATGACAAATATAAGAGAAGGTTCCTGCCGGCCGCAGGACTCGGACTGTTCATAGTCAGCACATCACAAGGACTGATGACCCACATCGACTCGGAGCAGAAAGCCATCGGAGGAAAACTGCTAGCGTTCGTATACTGAGTGATTATTATGGAAAAAACTGTAACAGTGCCAAGCGGGACAAACGTGGACGTGCACGGATTCCATGTCAAGGTCCACGGCTCCAAGGGCACACTCGAAAGAGATTTCGCAACGCCGCTGTTCGCGTCAATCATAAAGCTGACAAAAGACGGCGACAAGATCAAAGTTTTATCATCGTCTGACAAGAGGACATACAAGGCGATGGTCGGGACGATAGTGGCTCATATCAACAGCATGATCAAGGGAGTCAACCACGGATACACGAGGAAGCTCAAGATAGTCTTCATGCACTTCCCGTTCACAGTCAAAGTAAACGGAGACACCGTGTTCGTCACAAACTTCCTCGGAGAGAAATCCCCGAGGAAATCCAAGATAGTCGGCAACACCAAAGTGGAGATCAAAGGGGATGAGATAATAGTCACCGGAATCAACAAAGAAGACGTCGGCCAGACAGCCGGCAACCTAGAGACAACAGCGAAAGTGAAGAGATTCGACCGAAGAGTGTTCCAGGACGGAATATTCATAATAGAGTGATACTGATGAGAATAACAAAAAAACCAAGCTTCGGAAGGCAGCACATAAAGAATGTGAACAGGCTCAAGAAGAGCGGATGGAGAAATCCGAGGGGAAGGACGAACAAGCTGAGATTGAGGAACAGATCCAGAGGCTTCCTCCCGCATCCTGGATACGGCACTCCGAAGAGGCTCTGGGGTCTGCATCCATGCATGCTGTCCGAGATGCTAGTCAGCAACATTGATGACCTCAAGAGAGTCAACAAAGCAAAGCAAGCTGTGAGAATATCTTCGACAGTCGGAAACAGGAAGAGATTCGACATACAGAACAAGGCGGCCGAGCTCGGACTGAAGGTACTCAATCCCAAGAAGATAGAGCTCAAGAAGCTGAAAGAAAAGATAAAAGAGAAGCCGGCTGAAAAGCCCAAGGAGCACAAGCACGAGGAGAAGAAGTGATATTATGTTCATCGTAAACGACAAAGAGCACTGCCCGGCATGCGGCGTCAAAGGACAGGTCTGGAAGAAAACTCCAGAAGTGCGAATCTGCCCGGGATGCAGCACATACTTCAACGAGTTCGGCATAGTGGTCGAGTCGCACAGCGATGGTGAGGTGTCATTTTCATGACTGGAACTCAGAAAAGAATCGCATCGAGCATACTGAAATGCGGAGAGAGCAGGGTATGGATAGATCCGAGATCGGAGAAGGTAAATCATGCTATCACACGAAAAGACATTAGAGGATTCATAAAAGAGGGCGTGATACAGAAGCTTCCTGAAAAGAGCGCCAATTCGCATGTGAGCGGCAGGCAGCAGAGGACCGGAAGCAAGAAAGGAAGGTTCAAGGCGAGAATAGGAAAGAAAGAGCCCTGGATGAAAGTGATCAGGCCGCAGAGAGCCCTGCTGAGAGACCTGTTCGACACCGAAAAGCTCGCAGACAAGTCCTACAGGAAAATATACAAGATGATCAAAGGAAACGCCTTCAGAAGCAAGGCCCACTTGATGCTGCATCTGAAGAATAAAGGCCTGGTGAAAGAGGATAAAGACCTGGCGAAAGAGGAGAATTAAAATGTTCATAATACAGCACAGAAGGAGAAGGGAGAATAAGACCGATTACCGCAGAAGGCTGGCGCTGCTCAGCTCAGGCAATATGAGGGTCGTCATAAGAAAGAGCCTGTCCGGCATGACGGTGCAGTTCATAGATTATGATCCAAAGGGCGACGTGACAAAGCTGACAACAGTGGCGGCCGACCTGAAGAAGTTCGGATGGAAACTGCACGCAGGAAATCTGCCGGCGTCATACCTGATAGGCCTGATCGCAGGGCTGAAGGCGAAGTCGATAGGGATAGAGCATGCAGTACTGGACAGCGGACTTCAGAGGTCGACAAAAGGCTCGAGGATATATTCCGCGCTGAAGGGCATCGTGGACGCAGGAGTCGATATACCGCACTCCGCCGACATACTGCCTGATGCGGCGAGGATAAGCGGGGACCACATCGTGAAATATGCAGCGAAGCTCGACGCTGAAAAGAAAAAGAAGATATTTTCAAAGTACATTCATGCTGGCGTAGGACCGGAGAACGTCTCAAAGCACTTTGCAGACGTCAAGAAAAATATAATGAGCGCGAAAGGTGTTAGCAAATGACTGAAGGAAAGGCAAATGTGAGGGCTCCAAAGGAGCAGGAACTTGTAGCTGAATCAAAGATAGACGGAGACGAGAAAATCACTGAGGAAGAGATCAAGGCAGGCACCAAGAAAGTCGATGCGGCTCCAAGGGTGGCTGTTCCCGAGGGATGGAAGCCGAAGACAGACTTAGGCAGGGCTGTCTATGAAGGAAAGATCACAGACATCTACGAGATATTCAAAGAGGGCACTAGGATAGCTGAGTCCGAGATAGTCGATGTGCTGATACCGGACTTAGAGAATGAGATAATAATGATCGGAGGCTCTTCTGGAAAGGGAGGAGGAAAGAGAAGGACCGTTTCAAGAAGGACGACCCGTATGCACAAGAGCGGCAGGAGATACAGGGTGTCAGTCATGATAGTGGTAGGAAACAGCAACGGGTACCTCGGATTGGGTATAGCGAGCGGCCCGCCCAACATGCACAGGGAAGTCGTCAAAAAAGCGCTGCATCAGGCGAAGCTCAGCATCATACCGATCACGAGGGGATGCGGCTCATGGGAGTGCGGATGCGGAACTCCGCATTCGATACCTGTCAGAACAAATGGAAAGGTAGGCTCTGTCTATGTTGATATCTTGCCAGCGCCGAAGGGCGTCGGGCTGTGCGTGAGCAACGAGATAAAGAAGATCATGAGGCTCGCCGGGATAAAGGATGTATGGATCAAGACGAAAGGGCACACCCAGACAAGGGCAAATTTCGCCCGAGCTGTCTTCAACGCCCTGAAGGAGATAAACACGCTTAAGATAAACGATGAGCAGAGGAAGAAGATAGGCGCTGCGATAGGGAAGGTTGATTAAGATGTTCGCTGTTGTGAGGATAAGAGGGCTGATAAACTTAACAAGAGGGGTGAAGGACACCTTTGCACTGCTGAGGCTGCACAGGAAGATGCACTGCATTCTTCTGGCCGACAACCCTGTGAACAAGGGCATGATACAGAAAGTCAAGGACTGGACGACATTCGGGAAGATAAACGATGAAACGCTGAAGGCCATGATAGCGAAGAGAGGCAGAAAACTGGGCGACGTCAGGCTCACAGCCGAAGAGACGGAGCACATATTCAATGAGATCAAAGCCGGAAAGAAGATAAAGGACCTGGGGATAAAGCCGGTGTTCAGGCTCACGCCGCCGTCAGGCGGATTCAAGAAGTCCATAAAGGACCACTATCCCAAGGGAGAGGTGGGCGGAAGAGGGGACAAGATAAACGACCTGATAATGAGGATGATTTAGATGGCAGAATACATCAATGCGAGAGAAGTCAGACTGACAAGGGACAAATATTTCGGTCTACACCCTGAGAAGATGAGAAAAGATTATTATCCAGGGCAGACTGAAGATCCGAGCCTGACTGAGGAAGAGAACTCCAAGAGAAGATCGATGGCCCCATCGAATATTATAATAAATACTAGAAAGAAGAGGGACCTCACAAAGTCCATGAACTACAACTCGACCAAAAAAAGGAACGAGTACAGGGTAGCCCGAGTCGTCAAAGAAGCGCTCAGACAGATCGAATTAGGAGACAATTCAGGTGCCGTTCCGATCTATTATGAAGAATTTAACCTGACAAACGAGGAGATCATTAGGTTCAATGAGCGAAATATGTGTTTAGGGTGATTTAGATGCCGGCAAGATTCAAATCAAAAGTAAGGAAGATGCGTGGAAGCAAGACCCACGGCTGGGGAGCCAAGAAGAAGCACCGAGGCGGAGGAAGCCGAGGAGGCAGGGGCGCGTCCGGCTACAAGAAGCATAAGAAATCACTGATGATCAAACTCTATCCAGAAGGATACTTCGGCAAGACCGGTTTCAAGATACCGCAGAAGGTCTTAAGGATAACAGCGACAAAAGCGATAAACCTGAGAGAACTGGACATCATGGCAAGACAAACCGGCAAGAAAGAGATAAACGTCGCCGAGCTCGGATATGACAAGGTTCTTTCTGCCGGCAAGCTCACGCAAGCGCTTACAATAGAGGCTCCGTCATTTACTGCAAAGGCAAAAGAGAAGATAACCTCCAGCGGCGGGAAGTTCGTGGAATCAGGCGCCTCTGAGGCAGAATAAGGTAATTAAAATGATGAACAGCATCATAGAATTCGGAAAGAAACTGCCAAGTGTAATCAAGCCTGTTCAGAAGCTGACTTTCTTAGAGAAGGTAAAGTGGACATTCGTCATATTAGTCGCATATTATGTTCTAGGATCCATAACAGTCTGGGGAATTAACCCGGCCGCTGTCGCGCAGCTGCAGTTCCTGGAAATAGTGTTCGGATCAAAGTTCGGATCCCTGATAACATTGGGTATCGGCCCTATAGTCACATCATCCATAATACTCCAGCTGCTGGTAGGCAGCAAGATAATAAGCTGGGACCTGAAGGATCCTGAAGACAAGGCGAAATACACCTCCACGCAAAAGATACTATCGATTTTATTCTGCTTGGTAGAGGCGACAGCATATGTGCTTTTCGGAGCCATACCCGCGGCTTCAGGAGCTGCGATGCTCGTCGCTGCTGTCATACTTCAGCTGACTCTGGGCGGCGTCCTGATAATCCTCATGGATGAGGTTGTCTCCAAATGGGGCATCGGCTCAGGAATATCCCTTTTCATCGCCGCAGGAGTGTCCAAGACCATAGTGCTGAGAATATTCTCACCGCCACTGGGAGACGCAGGCGGCGGGATAATAGCGGCGTTCATAGCCTCACTTAGCCAGGGGCAGCCGGCACAGGCCTTCATATCGCTTCTGCCTCTGATATCCACAGTCCTGGTCTTCGGAATAGTGGTGTTCGCATCCTCGATCAGGGTCGAGATACCGATGGCGTTCGCGCTGCCTTTCGGGAAGTTCGCCTCAAGGAAATGGCCGCTGAAGTTCATCTACACGTCGAACATACCGGTCATACTCACGATGGCTGTTGTGGCAAATATCCAGGCAGTCGGCAAGATGCTTTCTGACAAAGGAATAACGTTCCTAGGATCGTATGATTCGCAAGGGCAGGTCACTGGAGGAATACTTTACTATATCACATCTCCAAATTCCATAGGGGTCATCATGGTGGCTGTCTGCGCCGGATTGTTTGCGTTGACTCTGGGGCTTGCGGCCAGCAAAATACTGAAAAAATACATCTTTAGAATCACAGCCATAGGAGCGATAATAGGAATCATAGTCGGTGTTCTCATCCTGCAGATGCTGTCGCTGCCGCAGATGTCGGCCCAGGACGCAGTCAGAATAGTGACTTATTTCATCATGCTCATATCGGGCTCAGTGGTATTCTCATGGTTCTGGACAGCCACGTCTGGAATGGACGCCCACACCATATCTGAGCAGTTCAAGGCATCATCCATAATGATACCCGGATTCAGGCACGATCCGAGAATCGTTGAGAAGATGCTCGCGAGGTACATACCGGCACTTACTGTGTTGGGCGGCGCTTTCGTAGGGCTGCTTGCCGGATTCGCAGACCTGACGTCAGCGATAGGAACAGGAACAGGAATACTGCTTACCGTCATGATAGTGCACCAGCTCTATGAGCAGATAATGTCTCAGCACTATGATGAACTCCCGCCGATCGTAAAAAAGTTTGCAGGTGAATGAATGAAGATAATAATGCTAGGCCCCCCAGGATCAGGAAAAGGAACATACTCGAAGAAGATGTCGCCGGAGCTGGGAATACCGCACATATCGACAGGAGACCTCTGCAGGGCAGAGGCTGCGAGCGGCAGTGCTCTGGGAAAGCAGATCAAAGCTGTAATGGACAAGGGCGGCCTGATATCCGATGAGATGATGGTGGACATGCTCAAGAAAAGGCTGGCTCTGCCTGACGCGAAGAAAGGCTACATACTCGACGGCTTCCCGAGGAACATCAAGCAGGCTGATATGCTGGAGAAGATAACAGGCGTCGACATGGTGCTCAACATCAACATGTCTGATATCATATTGATAAAGAAGATAGCCGGAAGAAGGGTGTGCAGGAAGTGCGGGAACATATACAACATAGCCGATATCCATGAGGGCAAGATACATTTGCCGCCTCTGTCACCTAAAGTCCCAGGGAAATGCGACAAGTGCGGCGGAGACCTCTACCAGAGGGACGATGACAAGGAATCGGTGGTCAAGGACAGGCTGGTTGTATACACAAAGCAGACGCAGCCGTTGATAGACCACTACAAGAAGAAGGGGCTTGTAAGGAACGTGGATGTCATCGGAGACCCCGATGTTATGATGCCGATAATCATGAAAACGATAAGAAAAGCTTAAATATGTTAGGAATGTAGTGAGTGATATGATAGAAGCATACTACGGATTGCTGAACACGATATTTTCGCCGATACTCGGCCTACCGATGTCGATATCGGAGACGATAATGGCACTGTTCATCACATTCCTCGTCACGCTGATATACAAGAAGTTCATAGACCACGCCGCGATGAAAGATGTCAAGGCAAGCATAAAGGCGATGCAACACGAAGTCAAGG
>Ga0315276_10003137_pt1 | contig 15153 bp, 12 predicted proteins | sample YL17G05_0_MG_FD_204542 | JGI IMG/M metagenome (GOLD analysis project Ga0315276, IMG submission 204542) | Sediment microbial communities from Yellowstone Lake, YNP, Wyoming, USA - YL17G05_0 | ecosystem: Environmental > Aquatic > Freshwater > Lake > Sediment | place: USA: Wyoming | collected...
AGATCGACCTGATCACGCCGATCGCGATGGAGAAGGAGCTGCGCTTCGCGATTCGCGAGGGCGGCCGTACCGTCGGCGCCGGCGTGGTCGCCGAGGTGGTGGAGTAAAGCCATGCGAGATCAGATCACATTGGCGTGCAACGACTGCAAGCGACGGAACTACACGGCGTCCAAGAACAAGCGCCTGCACCCGGACCGCGTGGAGTTCAAGAAGTTCTGTCGTTTCTGCCGCAAGCACACGCCGCACAAGGAAACCCGGTAATCACGCCCGGAACGGGCGGGCAGTCTAGGCCTGTAGCTCAGTTTGGCTAGAGCACCGGTCTCCAAAACCGGGAGTCGGGGGTTCAAATCCCTCCAGGCCTGCCACGCGTGGGGGGCTCCGGAGCGGGGCCCCCCCGCGAATCGAGGGGGCGGAGGTACGAGATGTCACTGGTCAAGCGCGTGGGCGAGTACCTGAGCGAAGTCCGCGCGGAAACCGCGAAAGTCTCTTGGCCCAACCGCAAGGAGATCCAGGCGAACACCTGGGTGGTGATCCTGACGGTGGCGATCCTGTCGGTTTTCATCTTCTTCATCGACCGGGTCATCCTCTTCGGGCTGGGGCTGCTGCTCGGCCGGCCGGGAGCGTAGGCGGGTCATGGCCAAGCAATGGTACGTGGTCCACACCTACTCGGGCCACGAGAACAAGGTGAAGACGAATCTGGAGAAGGCCATCACCGCGAAGGGGCTGCAGGAGAGCTTCGGACAGATCCTGGTGGCCACCGAGGACTACGCGGAGATGCGCGACGGCAAACGCACCATCTCGCGGCGCAAGACCTTCCCGTCGTACGTGATGGTCGAGATGGACATGGACGAGGAGACGCGCCATCTCGTGCAGTCGATCCCCGGGGTGACGCGCTTCATCGGTTCTGGGCTTCACGCCACGGCGCTCAAGGACGGCGAGGTGAAGCGCATCCTCGGGCAGATGGAGGCGACCAAGGCGAAGCCGGTGCCGACGGTGTCGTTCCGGCTGGGCGATCAGGTCAAGGTGGTGGACGGCCCCTTCTCGAACTTCACGGGGACCGTCGACGAGGTGAACCAGGAGCGGGGCAAGGTCAAGGTCATGGTCTCGATCTTCGGCCGCGCGACCCCGGTCGAGCTGGACTTCCTCCAGGTTCAACCACTCTAAGAGCCGGCCGGCGGCGCGGGCCGCATCCGGTCGAGGACAGGGTATGGCGAAGAAGACGGTGACGGCACTGGTGAAGCTGCAGATCGCGGCCGGGCAGGCGAATCCGGCTCCCCCCGTGGGGCCGGCGCTCGGCCAGCACGGCGTCAACATCATGGACTTCTGCAAGCAGTACAACGCCAGGACGCAGGCCCAGACCGGCCTCATCGTGCCGGTCATCGTGACCATCTTCAGCGACCGCTCCTTCGCCTTCGAGACCAAGACGCCGCCGGCGTCGGTGCTGCTCAAGAAGGCGGCGGGCCTGGCCAAGGGCTCGGGCGTGCCCAACCGCAACAAGGTGGGCAAGGTCACGGCCGCGCAGGTGAGCGACATCGCGCAGTCGAAGATGGTGGACCTGAACGCGGCCTCGCTGACCACCGCGGAGAGCATGGTGCGGGGCACCGCGCGCTCCATGGGGATCGAGGTCGAAGGATAACCGGCCGGCCTGCGGCCCCCGCCCGGATTAGGCGACGGCGGCGGGACGCGGGGAGCCGCCGGCAAGCAGTTCGTGGGAGCGCGGCCGCGGGCCGCGCGCACGGACCACGAAGGAGGACGGATGCAGGCAGGCAAGCGGTATCGCAAGGCGGCCGAGGCGCTGGCGAAGGCGGCGCCGCAAGGGGCCGTCGATTCCCTCCCGCTGGTCGTCAAGCTCATCAAGCAGGGCGCGGTGGCCAAGTTCGACGAGACCGTCGAGGTGGCCGCGCGCCTGGGCGTCGACCCCCGGCACTCGGACCAGCAGGTGCGCGGCACGGTGGTGCTGCCGCACGGCACCGGCAAGTCGGTGCGGGTCCTGGTGCTGGCCCGCGGCGACAAGGACCGCGAGGCGCGCGAGGCGGGCGCCGACCACGTCGGCTTCGAGGACTACATCAAGAAGATCCAGGACGGCTGGACGGACGTGGACGCCATCGTGGCCACGCCGGACGTCATGGGCGAGGTCGGCAAGCTGGGGCGGGTGCTGGGGCCGCGCGGCCTCATGCCCAACCCCAAGAGCGGCACCGTCACCTTCGACGTCACCAAGGCGGTGCGCGAGCTCAAGGCCGGCAAGATCGACTTCCGCGTCGACAAGAACGGCAACGTGCACGTGCCGGTCGGCAAGGCGTCGTTCAGCGATGAGGCGCTGCTCGAGAACCTGACCTCGTTCCTGCGCGAGCTGATGCGGGCCAAGCCCGCGGCCGCCAAGGGCACCTACGTGAAGACGATCACCGTGAGCTCGACCATGGGCCCGGGGGTCCGGATCGAACCCTCTGCCCTCGCCGGCTTGGCGAGAAGCTAGCTCCGGAGAGGACGGGAGGACGGCATGCCGACGGCACAGAAGGAAGCGAAGGTCCGCGAGGTGAGCGACGAGCTGGCGGGCGCCAAGGGCGTCCTGCTCGCCGACTTCTCGGGGATGGATGTGGAAACGGCCACCGCCCTGCGCGCCACGCTGCGCGAGAAGGGCGTGCGCTACCGCGTCGTCAAGAACACGCTGTTCAAGCTGGTTTGCGCCCAGCGCGGCCTGCAGCCCCTCACGCCGTACCTGGAGGGGCCGACCGCGGTCGCCTACTCGGCCGACAGCGAGGTGGAGCCGGCCCGCGTCCTCGTCGAGTTCGCGAAGAAGCACGAGCGGCCCGTCGTCAAGGCGGGGATCATCGGCGAGCGGCTGTACACCCGCGAGGAGATCCTCGTGGTGGCGGCGCTCCCCGGCCGGCAGGAACTTCTGGCCCAGGTGCTGGGCACCATCGTCGCGCCCCTCAGCGAGTTCCTGGGGTGCGTCAACGCCCTTCTCGCCTCGCCGGCCCAGCTGGCGGGGGAATTGGAGAAGCAGAAACAGGGGTAGCGTAGGCGCCGCTCGCCGTCCCTCCCCGGTACACGGCGGCGGCATGGAAGTCCCGAGAGGACTGGAGGAAGAGACGTGGCACTCACCACCGAGCAGTTGCTAGACGAGTTCGCGGGGATGTCGGTTCTGCAGCTGGCCGAGTTCAAGAAGGCCTTCGAGGAGAAGTTCGACGTCAAAGCCGCGGCGGCCATGGCCGTCATGGCCGGCCCCGGGCCGGCGCCCGCGGTCGAGGAGCAGACCGAGTTCGACGTCGTGCTGGCCGCCGCCGGCGACAAGAAGATCCAGGTGATCAAGGTGGTCCGTGAGGTCACCAGTCTCGGCCTCAAGGAGGCCAAGGATCTCGTGGACGCCGCTCCCAAGGCGGTCAAGGAGAAGCTGTCCAAGCAGGAGGCCCAGGAGCTGAAGGGCCGCCTTGAAGAGGTCGGCGCGACCGTGGAGATCAAGTAGCCAGGCGTTCCACGGCATGGCGTTGGGAAGCCGGAGAGAGTCCCGGCCTTCGAATCCTCGGCGGAAAGGCAGGCAGCCAAGTTGAAGACGCAGACCAACGGTGACCGGCGGAGCTACAGCAAGATCGAGCGGGAGTGGGACATCCAGATCCCCAACCTGCTCGACGTGCAGCTCCAGTCGTTCCGCGATTTCCTGCAGATGGAAGTGGATCCCCTGCGTCGCAAGAACGAGGGGCTGCAGGAGGTGTTCCAGAGCGTCTTCCCGATCACGGACGCGCGCGAGCTGTTCTCGCTCGAGTTCGTGAAGTTCGAGGTCGGCGAGCCCAAGTACTCCGTCGATGAGTGCCAGGAGCGCGACCTCACCTTTTCCGCGCCGCTCAAGGCCACGCTGCGCCTGCGCACGCGCGAGGACGTCGACGGCGTCCGCCGGGACAAGGACATCATCGAGCAGGAAGTCTACCTGGGCGAGCTGCCGCTGATCACCGACAAGGGCACCTTCGTGATCAACGGGGCGGAGCGGGTCATCGTCTCGCAGCTGCACCGCTCGCCGGGGGTCTTCTTCGAGGACACCGTCCATCCCAACGGCAAGCGTCTCTACTCCTCCCGCATCATTCCGTACCGGGGATCCTGGGTGGAGTTCAGCCTCGACGTGAACGACATCATGTACGTCCACATCGACCGCAAGAAGCGCCTCCCGGTGACCATCCTGCTGCGCGCCCTGGGCTTCGTGCAGGACCGCGAGATCCTCGACCTGCTCTACGAATCCGAGCGCGTCGAGATCAAGGGCAAGAAGGGCGAGGCCTATCTCGGCCACGTGGCGGGCGAGGACGTGGTGGACGAGGGCACGGGCGAGATCCTGCTCGAGGCCAACGAGGAGCTGACCGCCGAGAAGCTCGAGACGCTGCACAAGGCGCGGGTCGAGGAGGCGGCGTTCTTCGTCATCCCGCTGCAGGAGGAAGCCGACGTCATCCGCAACACCCTGCGCAAGGACAACACCAAGACGCAGGAGGAGGCGCTGGCCAAGATCTACAACCTGCTGCGTCCGGGCGAGCCGCCGCGGGCCGACTCGGCGCGCGACATCCTCAACAAGCTGTTCTTCAGTCCCAAGCGCTACGACCTCGCCCGGGTCGGGCGTTACAAGCTGAACCAGAAGCTCTCGCACGAGGCGCTACTCGGCTCCAAGGACAAGCGCAAGCGCTTCGCGCTCGGCGTGCCCGACAGCAACCAGGCGACGCTGGGCCGCGAGGACTTCATCGCCATCGTCAAGTACCTGCTGCTGCTGCGCGTCTCCGGCGACGTCAACGGCGACGCCGCGGTCACCGACGACATCGACCACCTCGGCAACCGGCGGGTGCGCTCGGTGGGCGAGCTCCTGGCCAACCAGTTCAACATCGGCCTGGCGCGCATGGCCCGCATCATCCGCGAGCGCATGAGCCTGCAGGACATCGACCAGGTGACGCCCTACGACCTGATCAACTCGCGCACGATCTCGGCGGTGATCCAGTCGTTCTTCGGCTCGTCGCAGCTGTCGCAGTTCATGGACCAGACCAACCCGCTGGCCGAGCTGACGCACAAGCGGCGCCTCTCGGCCCTCGGCCCCGGCGGCCTGACGCGCGACCGCGCCGGCTTCGAGGTGCGCGACGTCCACTACACGCACTACGGCCGCATGTGCCCGATCGAGACGCCGGAAGGCCCCAACATCGGCCTCATCTCGTCGCTCTCCACCTACGCCAAGGTGAACGAGTTCGGCTTCCTCGAGACGCCCTACTGGCGCGTGCAGGGCGGCAAGGTCGAGAAGCGCAAGGTCGAGTTCCTGTCGGCCGACATCGAGGACCGCTATCGCATCGCGCCGGCCAACACGCCGATCGACAAGAAGAGCGGGATGCTGCCGGACGGCCCCATCACCGTGCGGCACCGCGGCGAGTACGTGAGCGTCCAGCCCAAAGACGTCGACTACTGTGACATCTCGCCCATCCAGCTGGTGTCGCCGGCCGCCGCCCTCATCCCGTTCCTCGAGCACGACGACGCCAACCGCGCGCTGATGGGCTCCAACATGCAGCGCCAGGCGGTGCCCCTGCTGCAGACCGAGGTGCCGCTGGTGGGCACCGGCCTGGAGCGCAAGGTGGCCGAGGACTCGGGCACGCTGATCGCCGCCCGGCGCGCCGGCCTCGTCGAGTTCGTGTCGGGGGATATGATCGCCATCCGCTACGACCGCGTGGAGGAGGACGTCCTCGACTACTCGCAGCAGGCGCACCTCGACGCCTACCGCCTGACCAAGTTCCGCCGCTCGAACCAGGACACCTGCCTGAACCAGCGGCCGATCGTGCAGGAGGGGGAGCGCGTCAAGGCCGGCCAGATCATCGCCGACGGCCCGTCCACCAAGCACGGCGAGCTGGCGCTCGGGCGCAACGTGCTGGTCGCCTTCATGCCGTGGGGCGGCTACAACTTCGAGGACGCCATCCTGGTGGGCGAGAAGCTCATCAAGGACGACATCTTCACCTCGGTGCACATCGAGGAGTTCGAGCTGCAGGTGCGCGACACCAAGCGCGGCGTCGAGGAGATCACGCGCGAGATCCCCAACGTTTCCGAGGAGGCGGTCAAGAACCTCGACGAGGAGGGGGTCATCCGCATCGGGGCGCGGGTGCGGGCCAGCGACATCCTGGTCGGCAAGGTGACGCCCAAGGGCGAGCAGGAGCTGTCGCCCGAGGAGCGGCTGCTGAAGGCCATCTTCGGCGAGAAGGCCGGCGACGTCCGCGACGCCTCGCTCAAGGCGCCGCCCGGCATGGACGGCATCGCCATCGACATCAAGGTCTTCTCGCGCAAGGAGAAGGACGAGGACCGGCGCCGCCAGGAGAAGAAGCAGATCGAGAAGTTGCGCCGCCACTTCAAGCGCGAGCGCGACCGCATCGTCGAGGTGCGCCTGACCGGGCTCTCCGAGCTGCTCGACGGGCAGCTGGTGAACCGCCTCACCTCGGCCTCGACGGGCGACGTGATCGCTCGCCCGGGCAAGAAGATCACCGCCGAGTTCCTCGCCGAGCTCGAGCTCGACGACATCCCGTGGAACTCGCCGCTGACGCGCGACGATCAGGTCAACGAGCGCCTGTGGCGGGTCATGGCCGGGGCGCACGCCGCCCTGTCGAAGAACGACAAGGAGCTGGAGAAGGAGATCGAGAAGGTGACCCGCGGCGACGAGCTGCCGCCCGGCGTCGTCAAGCTCGTCAAGGTCTACGTGGCCAAGAAGCGCAAGCTGTCGGTGGGCGACAAGATGGCCGGCCGCCACGGCAACAAGGGGGTCGTCGCCAAGATCCTCGCCGAGGAGGACATGCCGTACCTGCCGGACGGCACCCCGGTGGAGATCGTCCTCAACCCGCTGGGCGTGCCGTCGCGCATGAACCTCGGCCAGATCCTCGAGACCAGCCTGGGGTGGGCCGCCCAGCGCCTCGGCGCCACCGTGGCCACGCCGGTGTTCGCCGGCGCCACCGTGGACGAGATCAAGGGCGCCCTCGGCGAGGCCGGGCTGGCGACGGACGGCAAGACGGAGCTCATCGACGGGCGCACCGGCGACCTGTTCGAACAGCGCGTCACGGTGGGCTACATCTACATGATGAAGCTCTCGCACCTGGTCGACGACAAGATCCACGCGCGCTCCACGGGCCCGTATTCGCTGGTCACGCAGCAGCCGCTGGGCGGCAAGGCCCAGTTCGGCGGCCAGCGCTTCGGCGAGATGGAGGTGTGGGCGCTGGAGGCCTACGGGGCGGCTTACACCCTGCAGGAGCTGCTGACCGTGAAGAGCGACGACGTCGCCGGCCGCTCGCGCATCTACGAGGCCATCGTCAAGGGCGAGAATCCGCCCGAGCCGGGCGTGCCGGAGTCGTTCAACGTGCTGGTGAAGGAGCTGCAGAGCCTCTGCCTGGACGTGCAGTTCGAAGAGGTCTGACGCACGCCGCGCCGGGATGCGCGGACCTTTCGCGAACCGAGAGGAGACACCCATGCAGGACATGACCGCCGGGATGCAGCCCCCGTTGATGGGGCCGATGGGAAAGCTCGGCTTGACCCGCTTCGACGACCGTGAGGCGCGGCGCAAGACGCAGTTCAGTTCCATCCGCATCCGGCTGGCCTCCCCCGACGTGATCCGCCAGTGGTCACACGGGGAGGTGACCAAGCCCGAGACCATCAACTACCGCTCGTTCAAGCCCGAGAAGGACGGCTTGTTCTGCGAGCGCATCTTCGGGCCGGTCAAGGACTGGGAGTGCAACTGCGGCAAGTACAAGCGCATCCGCTACCGCGGCGTGACCTGCGACCGCTGCGGCGTCGAGGTGACCCAGGCCAAGGTGCGCCGCGAGCGCCTGGGCCACATCGAGCTGGCCGTGCCGGTGTCGCACATCTGGTTCTTCAAGGGCGTGCCCAGCCGCATCGGGCACCTGCTCGACATGTCCATCCGCGACCTCGAGCGCATCCTCTACTACGAGTCGTTCGTGGTGCTCGACCCGGGGACCACCGGCCTGCGCAAGAAGGAGATCCTCACCGAGGACCGCTACGCGGAGATCGTGGAGGAGGATGCCAACAGCGGCATGGTGGCCAAGCTGGGGGCCGAGGCGATCCGCGATCTGTTGTCCGAGATCGACCTGGAAGATCTCTCCGCCGACCTGCGCGCCCAGGCCAAGATGGAGACCAGCGTCCAGCGCAAGAAGGACGTGCTCAAGCGCCTGCGCATCGTCGAGGCCTTCCGGCAGAGCGGCAACCGGCCGGAGTGGATGATCCTCGACGTCGTCCCGGTGCTGCCGCCCGACCTGCGGCCGCTGGTGCCGCTGGAGGGCGGGCGCTTCGCCACCTCCGACCTGAACGACCTCTACCGGCGCGTCATCAACCGCAACAACCGGCTCAAGAAACTGATGGAGATCCGCGCTCCCGAGGTCATCCTGCGCAACGAGAAGCGCATGCTGCAGGAGGCCGTGGACGCCCTGTTCGACAACGGCCGCCGCTCGCGCGCCGTGCGCGGCCAGGGCAACCGGCCGCTCAAGTCGCTCTCCGACATGCTCAAGGGCAAGCAGGGGCGCTTCCGCCAGAACCTGCTCGGCAAGCGCGTCGACTACTCCGGCCGCTCGGTGATCGTGGTCGGCCCGGAGCTCAAGCTGCACCAGTGCGGCCTGCCCAAGAACATGGCGCTCGAGCTGTTCAAGCCGTTCATCATCCGCAAGCTCGAGGACCGCGGCCTGGTGCAGACGGTGAAGAGCGCCAAACGCCTGGTGGAGCGCGAGCGGCCCGAGGTGTGGGACATCCTGGGCGAGATCATCCAGGGGCACCCGGTGCTCCTCAACCGCGCCCCGACGCTGCACCGCCTCGGCATCCAGGGTTTCGAGCCGGTGCTGGTCGAGGGCAAGGCCATCCGCATCCACCCGCTGGTCTGCGCCGCCTTCAACGCCGACTTCGACGGCGACCAGATGGCGGTGCACGTGCCGCTGTCGTTCGAGGCGCAGATCGAGGTGTCGCTGCTCATGCTGGCGACCCACAACATCCTGTCGCCGGCCAGCGGCCGCCCGGTCGCCACCCCCAGCCAGGACATCGTGCTCGGCTGCTACTACTTGACCAAGAGCGAGGACGACGCCGCCGACCCGGCCACGCTCAAGGCCTTCTACGGGCCGGCCGAGGTGCGCTCGGCGGTGGACGCCGGCGCGTTGCGGCTGCACGAGCCCATCCGCATGAAGCGCGACGGGCAGATGATCGTCACCACGCCGGGCCGCGTGCTGTTCAACGAGGTGCTGCCGCCCGGGCTGGGCTACCTCAACCGCGGGCTCGACCGCAAGGCGCTGGAGGGGCTGGTGTCGGAGAGCTACTCCAAGCTCGGCCCCGAGGCCACCGCCCTGCTGCTCGACGACCTCAAGGACCTCGGCTTCGAACACGCCACGCGGGCCGGCATCACCGTGGGCATCGACGACTTCCAGATCCCGCCCGCCAAGGCCGAGATCGTCGAGAAGGCCCAGGAAGAGGTCAACGCCATCGCCCGGCACTACCGGGCCGGCGCCATCACCGAGGGGGAGCGCTACAACAAGGTCATCGACACCTGGACGCACGCCACCACCGAGGTGGAGCAGGTGACCTTCGAGGACCTGGCCAAGGACAAGAACGGCTTCAACCCCATCTTCATGATGGCCGACTCGGGGGCGCGGGGCTCGCGCGAGCAGATCCGCCAGCTGTGCGGCATGCGCGGCCTGATGGCCAAGCCGCAGAAGAAGATCACCGGCGGCCTCGGCGAGATCATCGAGTCGCCGGTCATCCACAACTTCAAGGAAGGCCTGACCGTGCTGGAGTACTTCATCTCCACGCACGGGGCGCGCAAGGGTCTGGCCGACACGGCGCTGAAGACCGCCGACGCCGGCTACCTGACGCGCCGCCTGGTGGACGTGGCGCAGGACGTGATCATCAACGAGGAGGACTGCCAGACCATCCGCGGCTTGGCGGTGGCGGCGCTGAAGGATGGCGAGGAGATCATCCAGCCGCTCGGCGAGCGCACGCTCGGGCGCGTGGCGGCCGAGGACCTCTACCACCCGATCTCCAACGAGCTGGTCGCCGAGGCCAGCCAGCTGATCGACGAGGCGGTCGTCGAGCGCATCGAGGAGGCCAGCAAGCACGGCCTCGATAAGATGCGCATCCGCTCCGTGCTGACCTGCGACGCGCGCCGCGGGGTGTGCGGCAAGTGCTACGGCCGCAACCTGGCCAACGGCCGCCCGGTGAACCTGGGCGAGGCCGTGGGGGTCATCGCCGCCCAGTCGATCGGCGAGCCGGGAACCCAGCTCACCCTGCGCACCTTCCACATCGGCGGCACCGCCAGCCACATCATCGTGCAGTCGAAGATCCAGGCCAAGACCGGCGGCATCATGCGGCTCATCGAGGTCGAGACGGTGGACTACCTGCCGCCCGAAGGCATCGAGGCGCCGGTCGGCATGCGCGTCGTGGTCGGCCACCGCGGCGAGATCGAGCTCGCCGAGCCGGAGACCGGGCGCGTGCGGCAGCGCTACAACCCGCCCTACGGCGCGCACCTCTTCGTCAGCGACGGCGAGTCGGTGATCGAGGGCCAGACGCTCTTCGAGTGGGACACCTACAACAAGCCGGTCATCGGCGAGAAGAAGGGCTTCGTGCAGTTCGTGGACATCCGCGACAAGATCACGGTGCGCGACGAGGTCGACGAGAACACCGGGCTGAAGCTGCGGGTGATCATGGACGACCGCAACAAGGAGCTGCACCCCGCCATCGACATCCTGGACGAGACCGGCAAGCGGGCGGCGCGCTACCCGCTGCCCACGGGCTCGCGGCTGCAGGTGCACGACGGCCAGGCCGTGGTGGCCGGCCAGGCGCTGGTCAAGATCCGGCGCGAGACCTCGAAGACCCGCGACATCACCGGCGGCCTGCCGCGCGTCTCGGAGCTGTTCGAGGCGCGGCGGCCCAAGGACGCGTCCACCGTCTCGGAGATCGACGGGCGGGTCGAGCTGGGCGGCGTGTCGCGCGGCCTGCGCAAGGTGACGGTGAAGAGCGAGGGCGGCGACGCCCGCGACTATCAGGTGCCGCAGGGCCGCCACCTGCACGTGCAGGAGGGTTCCTTCGTGCGCGCCGGCGAGCGCCTCACCGAGGGCCCGATCAATCCGCACGACATCCTGCGCATCAAGGGCATCGAGGAGGTGCAGGAGTACCTGGTCAACGAGATCCAGGAGGTCTACCGCCTCCAGGGCGTGCGCATCGACGACAAGCACATCGAGGTCATCGTGCGCCAGATGCTGCAGAAGGTGCGGGTCGAGGACCCCGGGGACACCGCCTTCCTGGAGGGCGAGCAGGTGGACCGCGGCATCCTGGCGGAGGAGAACGAGCGGTCCCGGACCGAGGGCCTGACGCCGGCGACCTTCCAGCCGCTGCTCCTGGGCATCACCAAGGCGTCGCTGTCCACCCAGTCGTTCATCTCGGCGGCCTCCTTCCAGGAGACCACCCGGGTGCTGACCGAGGCGGCCGTCCAGGGAGCTACCGACCACCTGCGGGGTCTCAAGGAGAACGTCATCATCGGCCACCTGATCCCCGCCGGGACGGGCATGTCCATGTATCGTAAGTTGCGTCTTGAATCGGAGTTAGCGGCGCGAGAAGAACCCCAGGCGGCGGAACTGGCCGGAGAGCCAAAAACCGCTTGACGGGGGGGCGCCGGGTCTCGTAAGTTACGGATTCTGCGCGATTAGGGCGGATTCTGCCCTCTTTCCGTTGCGATCGGAGGGGTCACTTTGCCGACGCTGAATCAACTCGTGCGCCTGGGGCGCAAGCCCCAGACGAAGAAGACGGGTGCGCCCGCGCTCAAGAACTGCCCGCAGAAGCGGGGGGTCTGCACGCGCGTGTACACCTCGACGCCGAAGAAACCGAACTCGGCGCTGCGCAAGGTGGCGCGCGTGCGCCTGACCAACAAGGTCGAGGTGACCTGCTACATCCCCGGCGAGGGGCACAACCTGCAGGAGCACTCGATCGTCCTGATCCGCGGCGGCCGCGTGAAGGACCTGCCGGGCGTGCGCTATCACATCGTGCGCGGGGCGCTGGACGCGAGCGGAGTGGACGGGCGCAATCGCAGCCGTTCGAAGTACGGGACGAAGTCCAAGAAGACGGCCGCCCGGTAGGACCCGCGTGCGGGTCGCCCGGCCGGCGGTAGGAGCGAATTTCGAGATATGCCGCGCAAAAGGACGGTGATCAAGCGGGAGCTGCCTCCCGACCCGGTGTTCGGGAATGTGATGGTCACCCGGTTCATCAGCTCGCTGATGAGCGCGGGTAGGCGGTCGCTGGCCGAGGGCATCTTCTACGACGCCATGAAGACCGTAGAGGAGCGCAGCGGCCAGGAGTCGATGACCGTCCTGAAGCAGGCGATGACCAACGTCAAGCCGGTCCTCGAGGTCAAGTCGCGGCGGGTCGGCGGCGCCAACTATCAGGTTCCCGTGGAGGTGCGCCCGGACCGGCGCAACGCGCTGGCCATCCGCTGGCTGATCTCCTTCGCGCGGGAGCGTGCGGATCACACGATGCAGGAGCGGCTGGCCGCGGAGATCCTGGCGGCCGCGCGCAACGAAGGAGGAGCGGTAAAGAAGCGCGAAGACACGCACCGTATGGCGGAAGCGAACAAGGCCTTCGCGCACTATCGCTGGTAAGCGTCCCCTAGGCCCCCGGCCGCGGGCTCGTTCCACTTGTGCTTCCCTCAGGGAAAGGCAGGTGGTCGAAGAGAGAGAAGCAGGAGAAGCAGTGCCACGGAACACGCCCATAGAGCGCATTCGTAATATCGGCATCATGGCCCACATCGATGCCGGTAAGACTACGCTCACGGAGAGGATCCTCTTCTACACGGGAAGGATCCACCGTGTGGGCGAAGTCCACGACGGCGCTGCCACCATGGACTGGATGCCGCAGGAGCGGGAGCGCGGCATCACCATAACCTCGGCCGCCACGACCACCTTCTGGCGGGACCACCGGGTCAACATCATCGATACCCCGGGCCACGTCGATTTCACCGTCGAGGTCGAGCGCTCGCTGCGCGTCCTCGACGGCGCCATCGCCGTGTTCTGCGCGGTCGGCGGGGTGGAGCCGCAGTCGGAGACGGTGTGGCGCCAGGCCGACCGCTACGGCGTCCCGCGCATCGCCTTGGTCAACAAGATGGACCGCGTCGGCGCCGACTTCTGGAACGTCGTGCAGATGATGCGGCAGCGCCTGGGCGCCCATCCCGTCGTGCTGCAGGTCCCGGAGACCCTGGCCGACCAGTTCCAGGGCGTGATCGATCTGGTGGAGATGAAGGCGATCACGTTCGTGGACGAGGCCATGGGCAGCACCTTCGAGATCGGCGACATCCCCAAGGACCTGAGGCAGGTCGCCGATGAGCACCGCCACCACCTGGTGGAGGCGGTGGCCGAGTTCGACGAGGACCTGCTGCACCGCTACCTCGAGGGCCAGCCGTTCGGCGAGGAGGAGCTGCGCCGGGCCATCCGCAAGGGCACGCTGGCGGGGCGCATCCAGCCGGTGCTGTGCGGTTCGGCGTTCAAGAACAAGGGCGTGCAGCGGCTGCTCGACGCGGTGGTGGACTACCTGCCGTCGCCCGCCGACGTGCTGCCCATCAAAGGCACCAACCCCAAGACGCTGGAGCACGACGTGGTGCGCCGCGCCTCGGACGACGAGCCTTTCTCGGCGCTGGCCTTCAAGATCATGAACGACCCGTACGTCGGCAAGCTGACCTTCTTCCGCGTCTACTCCGGCACGGTGGAGCAGGGCAACGGCGTCCTCAACCCGCGGCGCGGGGCGCGCGAGCGCATCGGCCGCCTGGTGATGATGCACGCCAACAAGCGCGAGGAGATCACCGAGGTCTTCACCGGCGACATCGCCGCCTGCATCGGGCTCAAGAACGTCTCCACCGGCGACACGCTGTGCGACATCCAGTACCCCATCGAGCTGGAAGCCATGCGCTTCCCGGAGCCGGTCATCTCGGTGGCCATCGAGCCGCGCTCCAAGGCCGACGAGGAGAAGCTGGCCAACGCGCTGCAGCGGCTGTCGGAGGAGGACCCGACCTTCCGCGTGCGCACCGAGGAGGACACCGGGCAGACGCTCATCTCCGGGATGGGCGAGCTGCACCTCGAGATCCTCGTCGACCGCATGGTGCGCGAGTTCAGCGTCGCCGCCAACGTCGGCAAGCCCCAGGTCGCCTACAAGGAGACGGTCTCGCAGGCGATCCAGGGCCAGATCCGGTTCATCAAGCAGACCGGCGGCAAGGGCATGTTCGCGGTCGTGGAGCTGCGGCTGGAGCCGCAGCTGCCCGGCAAGGGTTTCGAGTTCGAGAGCCAGGTCGCGGGCGGCCGGGTGCCGCGCGAGTACTGGCCGGCGGTCGAGAAGGGCGTGCTCGAAGCCATGGAAACCGGGGTGCTGGCCGGCTACCCCGTTGTGGACGTGAAGGCCATCCTGGTCGACGGGCAGTACCACGATGTCGACTCCTCGGATATGGCGTTCAAGATTGCCGGCGCAATGGCGTTCAAGGACCTCGCCCAGAAGGCCAAACCCCGCCTCCTCGAGCCCGTCATGGACGTGGAGGTGGTCGTGCCTGACGAGTACATGGGCGACGTCATCGGAGATCTCACGGCTCGGCGCGGGCGCATCGGCGGGATGTTCCAGCGCTCGGACGCCCGCGTGATCGCGGCTTCGGTGCCGCTGGCGGAGATGTTCGGTTACGCGACCAAGGTCCGCTCGTTGTCCCAGGGCCGTGCCGTGTACTCGATGCAGTTCTCGCGCTACGAGGAAATGCCGCAGTCGCTGGCCGAGGCGATCGTCGCCCAGGTCAGAGGCTAGTCGGACCCTCTGCTGTGCCGGGCCTCGGCCCGGCGGATTCGATCGCTAGAGCGCCCGCGCGCGGCCCCGGGTGGGCCGGACGGCGGGCGACGCGGGGACCCCGAGGGGCCGGAGCGCGTCCGGCGCCCCGGGGACGTCGCAAGGTTCCGCGGCGGCGCGGCGCCGGCCGGGCGAACGCGCGGGGCCAGGGGTCGTCGCACGGCAACCGGACGGGAGAGTCCGGAGGAGAGGCGCATGGGGAAGGTGAAGTTTGAGCGGACGAAGCCGCACGTGAACGTGGGGACGATCGGGCACGTGGACCACGGGAAGACGACGCTGACGGCGGCGATCACGATGGTGCTGGCGCAGACGGGGAAG
>Ga0315276_10003138_pt1 | contig 15153 bp, 16 predicted proteins | sample YL17G05_0_MG_FD_204542 | JGI IMG/M metagenome (GOLD analysis project Ga0315276, IMG submission 204542) | Sediment microbial communities from Yellowstone Lake, YNP, Wyoming, USA - YL17G05_0 | ecosystem: Environmental > Aquatic > Freshwater > Lake > Sediment | place: USA: Wyoming | collected...
GGGCGTAACCTTAAATTTATCCAGCCTAAGAGCGCAATAAATTTAGATGGTAGGACAGCTAAGAGACTTTCGTACAATGCTAGCTATCACACCAATAAACTACGTTACGCCTTCAGGCATGACGTAGGAGCCGCGTACAGTATTGAGATTGCGCTACAATTCTATAAGGCGTGACTTATATTGTTACATTCTTTTATTTACGCCACTATGATACCAATCAAGGGTCTTTCTAATACCATCCTCTAAAGGGGTTTTAGCTGCCCATCCCATAGTGTTTAATATACCACTATCTAACAGTTTACGCATGGTACCGTCTGGTTTTGACGGATCGTTAAGAACCACCCCTTTAAATCCTACAATCTTAGAAATCAATAGTACGAGATCTAAGATACTAATCTCCTGCCCGGAGCCTATGTTGATATGCGATTCATACTGAGAAGGGAATTTAAGTTTCTTCTGCTCTAAAAGAAACACAATTGCTTCGGCGCAATCATCAGAGAATAGAAATTCCCTTTTAGGGGTTCCAGATCCCCATATTACTAATTCTTTTTCATCCTTGGCTTCTACCACTCTACGCAAAAAAGCTGGCAAGACATGAGAATCGACGGGATGAAAATTGTCATTGATGCCGTAAAGATTCGTCGGCATCACTGAAAAATAATCACACCCATATTGATTCCTTAAGGAGTTAACCAGTTCTAATCCAGCTATTTTAGCTACCGCATAGGGTCTATTGGTAAGCTCTAAAGGACTAGAGAGAAGGCACGATTCAGGCATAGGTTGAGGGGCATTTTTAGGGTAGATGCAAGATGATCCTAAACAGACTAGGCGCTTCACACCCGCTTTGTAGGCTCCCCAGATAACATTATTTTGAATCATTAAATTCTGGTAGATGAAATCTGCACGCTGCGTATTGTTAGCTTGAATACCGCCCACTTTAGCAGCGGCTAAAATGACAACATCCGGAGATTCTTTCTTATAAAATTTATCAACAGCTTTTGCGTCTAGTAAATCAAGTTCTTCTCTAGTCTTTAGGATTAAATCGTCATAACCCTTTGCTCTGAGGGTACGCACCAAAGCACTACCCACTAGACCTCTGTGTCCCGCAATGTATATTTTTCCTTTAAGCATTTTTAACCTCTTTCAAATCAGATTCCATCATTTCTTGACATAATTCTTCTACGGATACTTTTGCTTCCCAGTCTAGAAGCTTTCTTGCTTTACTAGGATCGCCAAGTAGAAGATCCACCTCGGCAGGTCTGTAGTATTTAGGGTCGATTTTAACCACCACTTTACCTGTCGTACAGCAAATACCCTTTTCAGCTATTCCTTCACCTACAAACTCTATAGGGGTTTCGGCATATTTAAAAGCCATGGAGGCAAAGTCTCTAACAGACGTGGTTTTACCAGTAGCTAAAACATAATCATCTGGCGTGTCGCGCTGAAGCATACGCCACATGCCATCTACATATTCCTTAGCATGCCCCCAATCCCGTAAGGCGTCCAAGTTCCCTAGGTATAAACAATCCTCTAGACCTGCTTTAATCCTCGCTGCACCCCTTGTAATTTTCCTTGTCACAAAGGTTTCACCCCTAAAAGGGCTCTCATGGTTGAATAAGATGCCATTGCTCGCATGGATTCCATACGATTCTCTATAATTAACCGTAATCCAATAACCGTAAAGTTTAGCTACACCATACGGACTTCTAGGATAGAAGGGCGTCGTTTCTGTTTGCGGGGTTTCTACCACTTTCCCGTACATCTCACTACTTGATGCCTGGTAGAAACGAATCTCTTTGTCACTCTGCCTGATACCTTCTAAGCACCTAAGAGTGCCTACAGCATCTACATTAGCCGTGTATTCAGGAGTCTCAAAGCTCACCTGGACGTGACTCTGTGCTCCTAGGTTGTAAATCTCATCGGGCTTAATTTTAGTAATAAGGGAAAGCATATTGGAGGTATCAGTGATATCTCCATAGTGGAGTTTGAATTCTCCCCCTAAATGCGGATCCTTATAAATCCCGTCCACCCTAGCGGTATTAAAAGAACTACTGCGTCTCTTAATTCCGTGGACGGTGTAGCCTTTATCTAAAAGGAGCCTAGCAAGGTAGGCTCCATCTTGACCTGTAACTCCAGTAATTAAAGCTGTCTTCAACTAATCTCCTTTTCAAAAGTTTCTACATGCATTTCAATATATCATATTTGTTGTTTAAAGCAACGTTGGTTAGTCACGTATTCGAGTCCCTCGAATGGGTAGTGAAATATCTGTGTCTCCAAATCCTGTTGGTGGCATAATAACAACTTCAGTCCCTGCTTGCTTCCTTAAAATTGACAGTATCGATTGATCGTGGCGATTTTCGATAAAGCCTGGATGTCTCTTATACTCATTGTGTATATCAGTGAACAACGTTGGATGTGTGATGGCTAAATCATAGAAAGTATTTATTAGCTCTCTGGTATGTGGGGTTTTTATAAAAAACAGCACACCAGCCCATAACTGAGGAGTATCCCTTAATGTACTGTCTACACCGACACCGAGATGCTCAAATATTTTCTCTGTACTCCAAAATTTCTCTAAAAGCCGTACTAGCTCTTGATTATATTGAAGAGATAGGATCGCCTTCGACGAATCTAACAAGGATAGGTACTCTAAAATTGTTGCAAATTTCAATAGTACATCCTGCGTCTGCATAAACACAAAGATCGCCATCTTTCATGAGATCGAAAGTAGTCTTAAGGACATAGGGTTTTCATAAAAAATAGCCCTTCTTAGTTTGTATGTAAGGTTTGGTATGTTGGAGAAAAGTTTTGGAGATATGTTGTGGAGCATAGGCAGCGATAGAATCAAATAGATCGAGGGCTAAAGCCTCTTGCTTAATCCTCTCACGAGACCTAATAAAATAATTATTACCATATGTTATGAAAAATTTTTTCATTACCATCCCCTAAAGGGTGTCCAATTATTACTTTTAGGGTAATAATCTTTATCGTTAGGCAGAGGCTTGATCCATAAGTTTTGTGGTCGAATAACCCTGTTTAGATTTTCTGCGAGCCAGGCACCCCAAATACCAAACGTGCTGTTGGAGATAATGAAATCGTTACACAGGGTCATAAGACAAAGGCTATATCTATAATCTTCTACAAATATAACCCTATCGTTAGTTTCGACATTTAGTTGCGTGGCGCTAGACATACTGGAATGAGAGTGACGGCTATCTTTATCTACAATAAATCTAAATCTATCTCCCTTGAATTTAGATAGGCACCAAGCGGGATCATTAGAGAATACCAAAACCGGCTTGTTGCTAACAGCACGCTTACCCCCTAATTGCGAGTTTGTAATAGTAGCTCGACGATTACCATCTAGTTTATTTAGAGCGCCGTGATAGTAGTGTTCGGAACACACCCCTAAAATGCTAGCGGTATAATCACCTCTGCGTACCTGGATCGCTATGGCATCTCCAGCGGTGATAGCTTTTCGTATTTTTAGGCATTCCGCTAAAATAGCATCTTTAAAGGTATAGGCGGCACGCACTTCTTTTTCGATATGACTAAAATACTTTACAGAAAAGAAGCTAATACCAGCCAAAGTAACTTCGTCCGGACAGACTTCCATGTACTGACGATTAAAGTCAAATTTGGTATTCTCATATTTTGGTGCTGAAGGTAGGCAGTTAAAATTAGCTCCTTCTAGCTTAAAACACAAAGAGGGCAATAGCAAACTGCTGGGAGATATAGGACTGGATAGCGGAGCACAAAACTCATAGCCTTTATAGGAAGCTATGCCCATTAAAGCAGCATACTGATACATTTGATTTCCAAGTCCTGGCTGGTAGTAACATCCAGGAGTATAACTGATATCATTGAATCCTAGCATTCTGCCAAATCCCTATAGTATCTTGTGTGTCTTGAAATGTCTTCCACCGCCAGTCGTGGTTATTAACAATGTCTCCCCAAATCTTAACACAAGATTTGAGGTCTGTTTGATATGAGTTATTGGATTCTCTCACTTCAGGATTAGCATGTGCGTAGTGTTCTACGTAAGAATCTGGCGAGGCTAAGCAACGATACCCAGCGGCTCGCATTCTAAGTCCTAAATCAGTGTCTCCGAGATAGAACTTATAGCTTCTTTCATCGCAATAACCTACCTCTGCTAAGGCACTACGTAGAAACATACCGTGATTAACATATGGCTCCCCAAAGATGGTACCTACACGATAATCAACCTCGACCGGAACATCTCTCCAATAAAAAGCTAATGCTCCAATCTTTTCTCCCGCGTCTAGATGTTGTTCAAACAACTTCAAGCCATTAAGAATGGCTCCAGGAATAATGAGACAATCATCGCTAATCATGCAGATGTACTTACCCTGAGCACACTTAAAGCCGAGATTCATAAAATATCCCCAGCTCTTCCGTTCAATTTCCTTCCCTTTCCACACGCCCCTATTATGCTGAACAATAGTTAGAATATCCTTCTGAGCAAGGAGCCATTCTAGGGAACCATCAGTTGATCCGCCATCTACTACAATAATTTCTGCGGATAATGGATTCAACTTTTGCTTTGAGCAGAGAGTACGTTCAATTTTAGAAGAAACAGCAAGAATTTCCTTACGAACGCTATCGATGGCTAATTTCAAAAATTCCACACGATTGTAAGATCCAAGTACCACCGATACTTGGCATTTTTTAGGTATCAATATCCTTTTCAAAAGTTTCTAACGCCCTTTCAATAGCTACGTCCATATCTATATAAGAGTAAGTAGCTAACCTTCCTGCAAACACCACACCCTTTTCCTTCTGCGCAAGTTCTAAATATTTCGCATACATCTCTTTTCCTTGCACTGAAGGGATTGGATAATAAGGATCCCCGTCAGATGTGGGGTATTCGTAAGAGACAACCGTGGAAGGGTGCTTCTGTTTAGTGCAGTGCTTAATCTCTACCGACCGCGTATAATCATAATCGTTTGGGTAATTTATTGAAAGACAATGTTGCTTGTATTCCTGGTTAAATTCTTTGAATTCAAATTTCAAAGATCGCCACGGAAGCTTCCCTAAACTGTAGTGATAGTATGTATCTATAGGTCCACTATATACTATCGTCCTTTTAGGATGGAAAGCGTGCTTTACCTTCTCAAAATCCGTATTGAGTAGGACATGAATTTTAGGATGGTTAATCATATTTTGAATCATCTGCGTATAACCATCTTTAGGCATCAACTGGTATTTGTGATTGACGTACCGCCAGTCCCTAGAAAGCCTCACAGGTATCCTGCCACATACCTCGGGAGCTAAGTTTTTAGGGTGAAGATCCCACTGCTTAAGTGTGTACCCTAAGTAAAACGCTTCGTATAACTCCCTACCTACACGACTGATAACAAAATCTTCCGAATTTTTAGGTATAAGATCCTTATCTCCTAAACTCGCTAAGAGATCTGCCGCATCTTCTTTGGATAGAGAACGGTTAAACCACTTTTCAAGTGTAGTGAGGTTAATCGGGATAGGAAAATATTCCCCATTAACAAAAGATTCCACTCGGTAATTACCCTCTATCCAATCAGTGAATTTAGATAGGTAATCCACAATGGATTTTTTGTGTGTGCGAAATAGGTGGGGTCCATACTTATGGACTAGAACACCTGAAGGGTGGTAATGATCGTAGCAATTACCACCTATATGATTTCTTTTTTCTACAATTAAAGAGGTTAAACCTTTAGCGGCGGCTCTTTCTGCAATGACACATCCAGTAAGACCCGCACCCGCAATAAGAAGATCAATTTTCAACTAGAGGACTCCTAGACAAGGCACGCCGTCGCTTATATTTTAGGTCTTTAACCCTATGAAAAGCTTGGAGCTTTTTGTTCTCAAAGAAATATTTGTCCACGCCTTTTTGGGTTTCTTCTACTAAAGAGGTAACATATTTGGTGTCTTTTGAGAAGCGTGGCGTTCCAGGAATTTTTCGTCCTTCGGGTGTGTAGGGGCTAACGGTACCTGCAAGGTTTCTATAGATCCACTGGTTTTTTATGCACAGAGTAGGGAGTACGACATCTAGGGGTTCTTTGTGCGAGGATGCTTCTTTGATAAGGCGTTTAGACACTCTACAAATTGAAATTGGCGATTCGTAAAATGTTTGCTCTTGAAAAGGTTTCTCTTCCCATTCGGAATATGGGGGGCGTTCAAAGCAGGAGGAGGCGATTAGATCTGCGGGATCATTTTCGTACTCTTTCACCATAGAGATTACAGCTTGAGCGTTGCGAAAGTAAACATCGTCTTTGATGAGCCATACGTAGTCTAGGTCTTTTGCTGAGAGCCACTGTAGATATTTATCATCACGCACTACATGTGCAGGTAGGTGGTAATTGATATCTCTAGCTGTGAAGAGCCAGTAGTCTGGGGGGTTTTTTGTTGTAATAACGACTTCTGTTTTTTTACCGTACACTTTATCTTTTTCTTCTAGTGGTGAAGAAGGGTAAGCGGGGTAGACGGTAGCTGCGATATCTTTGACCCTATGGAAGGCTTGTACCCTAGGCTTGTATTTGAATTCAGCGTCCGCACTTCTTTGCGGTTTAATATTGAAGTTTATTTCATAGACATGGGGATCTAGGATCTCGGAGGAGAGGTTATGGCGCATACATAAGGTTGGGAACATTGCTTCGATATAGGGTAGTGTCTTGTGGGTATCCGCTAAGGATTTAACGTGGGTGAGGATCTTTTTAGAGATGCGGCAGAGGGGAACAAAGCTTCTAAAAAAAGAATCGCCTCCGAAAAACTGGCGGGAAATTGTCCAGTGGTGATGTTGCTCGTAGGGCATCTCGTTCATACTAGGTGCTGAAGTGATCCATTTATTATAGATCAGATCAGTGGGGGTATCTTTATACTTATCTACTAGGTCTATGATGGCTTGTGCGTCTTTAAAGTAAACATCATCTTCGATCATCCAGACGTATTCTAGGTCTTGGGTGCAAGCATGGTATAGGGCTTTATCCCATGCCATAACTCGTCCGTGGTTTTGGGGATCATTAAAGCCGGAGGAGTTAAAGCCTGCGTCTCCAATCTCCTTGTTATCTAGGTAGAGGACATGTTTTGTTTCTTCGTAAACTTTATCGGTGACTAAGAGGCATTTTTTGCCTAGGGCATTAACTTTGTGTACGGTATCCAACCAGTAGGGGGTTGGGCGTTTAGTGAGAACTAGGATCATTTTTTAGAGCCTTTCGGTTTGGAGGAACAAACTTGCAGAATATCCGTACCCTTCCTCTTTTTAAATTTTAATACCATGTCGTTGAGTAAATCACTACATCTTATGATCTCATCTTGAATTGTTTTAGACTGAAATAATTCATGACCTTCAGTACACCACTTTGACATTCTTATGTGTGTCTCATCTAGCCTGTCTGGGAATGCACAAACCAAGAAATGCTCAGTTATAATATCCGCTCGGTAGCGAAAACGGTTTGCATTCTTGTAAATGAACTCAAGTACAGTATCCATGCAGTGGCGTTTTAGTGCTTCATGCATATAGTAGCCGAAAAGTTCATGTACTCTTCTGTGCGTAAAGAACAAATACCCCACAGCACCACCGTTTCCCCAAGGACTAATCTCTGGGTGGTGTACTCCATTGCAGGAAATCATGATAGTTGGGTCTTTAGCTAAAGCCTCCACCACGCTTAAATCCCAACCTTTTGTACGGAAAATTACATCATCTCCAAAAAATCCTAGAATATCATAGCTGGCTGATGCGTAGCATTGATTCCAGTAGTAGGATAAATTAATCCCTCCTTCGTACCACGGTTTGAGTTCTATGGCTTGTACTGTAATTTTAAGAAATCTGGATAATTCCTTAGCTTTGGTAAAGCTATCGGAATCCTCAGCATCGATCCCGAATACGAGTTCAACGCTTTCTGGGTTGATCGCCGTAGCGTCTACCGAACGAGCGAAGCGCTCCATACTCTCCGGTCTACCTCTCGTTGGAATTAGTAAAGATATACTCATACATTAACCTCTCAAGGGGAGTTTCTCCATCAGCTCCGCGACAAATTGCCTTGTTGCAATGCAGTCCCCATTAGTGGTTGAAGAAGCAAATTTTGATACCAGTTCCCACAGTTAAACCCCTTTATATAGCTTCACAGAATCGTCTACTAATGACTTGGAATGGCGGATAGCGGTGTCTACCATTTTTTCATCCGCATACTCAAGTTGAAGCCCCCCTAAAAATCCAGTTATCTCCGTGGGTCTTAAGTTATAACCTAGATCATAGAAGGAAGGTCGGATATAATCGAAAGGTTCAAGCCGTATTTACCATTTAATACGCTATAAATATATCCCCATATCTTATGGTAAGATTGCATATTAATTGTCAGGGACAAAGAACCAACCCTGGTAACATATTGAAGTTCGGCAGTAGTGTAATCAACCCATATGTCTTTAGCGTAGCATCCTATCCAGGTGTTGATATAAAAGGTATCTCCAATTTCCATAAAGGGCAGCTCTCGTTTAAGGAATTTGGGTATGGGTAGGCAAGTAATGCCCAGATCGCCGAGTAGTTTTTGGTGGTTTTGGTGTGCGTAGCTGTACTCAACCACGGGTAATTGACGCATTAAATCCGTAACGAAACCCTTGGATGCAAAGCAATCTCCGTTGTGATAATGATTAAAAAAACAAATTTTCATCCAATCAATCCCACATGTCATTCCCTCAGTCTTGTTCCGCGAATTGGAAGGGATAAATCCGCATCTCCACCAAAAGGAACCACAGTCTCCGTTCCCAACATGGCTACCCTATCCTATTTTTTAGCTCGTAGCATTAATGCACCTGTATTTCCTCTTTTTCAATCAGGAAATTTATAGTCCAATCTTTTACCAAAGGTCTTTCTGTCTATTATATTTTCATGCTTGTCTAAATAGCCATCGTGCTGTCCAAATTGATTTCTTATTACATCCCCATATTCAACCGCAAATTTTCGTGCCACGTTTAGTGGGGGGAATTTTATCCCCATCCCCTCTAGTTTAGTACGGTAGTATCCACAAATCATTAGATCTTCTGGATGAAAAACTTGTGGTTCAATAATCTGGGATAAAGCATCGTACAGCCGCTTACTCCTTAAGGAGAACCCCCCATTGCAAATAACACACTTGTCGGGATTGGCTATTCCCCATTCTTTTGGAAATCCAGATAATACGCCACCTAATGAAAGCAAAGATGGGGGTATAGGTGCTCCTATATAGTCATAATCTAAAAAGGTATCTGTCCATGAACCAGGATTAACTATAAAACCATCCCATTGAACTATTAAACAGTGTGGAGTGCTAAAGTAGTCACCCACATTTTTTACCATAAATTCGGAATAACCCTCCAAAGAGACAGGCTCTATAGTCACATCATACCAATGCTGTTTCGGGAATGGGGAAAGGAGTTTAGCATCTGCGAATTTAAACATAGATAAACAGCGCTGGAAAACCCTGTCAGATCTTTCCTTATCAACGCTATCAAGCATAAGTAGAGTAACCCCCCTCTGAATGGCGGGGTTACTCGCTGTCTTAATAGTAGTAGGCATTAGACCCGGAGCAGCAATTATTTCTGGTAATTTTCCAAAAGCAATTCCATGCTTTTGATTTGTGTCTATTCTAACAGTGTCTTTATTGGGAGAGTAACTGTAATTTCTAAAGTCTTCATACTTTATCTGCTCAACTTTAATACAGGTTGTGCGTTCAGTTTTAATCATAAGAAGATTTCTACGTTTAATAATTTTAGTGTTAGGTTTTATCCTAACAAGGGAAGTTTCTTCTTCAGCAAAAAAGGAAACTAAAGGGATATTATTAACTAAAGAAGCTGTGGCGGAAAACGAAGATAGTTTACTGCACATTATTATCTTATAAGCATTAGCTAGTGCATACCAGTCTTGATATGCTAGTGGATAATCATTTTTTCCTAGAGGATTTATTATGTTTATAGGCTTCTTAATTTTGCTAATTAATTCTTCTTTGGCTCTTTCATCATCCGAACATATAAACAAGTTTTTAGGACACTCATAGTTTATGAATCTAGCAGTTCGCTCTAGTAAGGAATTAGCAGTATTAGCATCCATATAATCCGCATTTAATGGTGAATTTTGTATACGATCTGTTCTTCTAATATGGATGCCTAAATAAGGTTCGGCAGTTTTAGACACCTGTAATTTAATACACATGTTTTTTACAGCCATTAATATTTCTTGACGTGTAGGCAGAATAGGATTGTCTAAAAAGCATGGGAGCGTAGAGGCATCTTTATATGGTGACTCGCTTTGTATTGTAATATGTTTAAAATTTACCAAAATAGGATAACTACGTTCTTGTACGTTATTCCAGTAATAGAAACCTTGAGTGTTATTGTTTATGCAGTAAACTTCTAAATTAAGTAATTCTTCAATCTTATTTCCTAAACCATACGGTTGTCCATTTATGTACATAAAACTCTCTCGACCAAAAGGGATGAAACTAGGTTTGAGCAAGGCTTGTATCTTTGGGGAAGTGGAGTAAACAGCGCTGGAAAACCCTGTCAGATCTTTCCTTATCAACGCTATCAAGCATAAGTAGAGTAACCCCGCTCTGAATGGCGGGGTTACTCGCTGTCTTAATAGTAGTAGGCATTTGTAGCTACTTGCGCATACAGTACCACTGTTGTCAGTCCAACAATAACCGTGTCCCCTACATAATACGTTATACCCGTCCCATCTGCCTTAGTGTTCCACCATGTAAATCCGGTAATAGGTGGGAGAAAATCCACAGTTTTGATATCGCCGGGTGAAACAACTTTAGGATAAAGGGGTAAGAGTAAATTAGAAGTCATAGTCTGAAGACCATTAACCGCATCAACAGCAATATCGCCTTGATTGCTGACTACCCTAGTGCCAGTAATATTGTCTACAACAACAAACTGGCTAGGAGTATAAGCGGGATCTAAATAATACAAACCTTCAGCGGAAGATACATGCCCATTCAAATCATAGGCAAACAAAAGAGTAGGCGAAACCCACTCAAGGTTACCAAAACCATCGGTAGCCAACGCCTGACCCGGCTCGCCGTCTACGTCAGGCAGTGTCCAAATGACATCCTCCACCACTTCCGTATCTGGAGCTTTAAACCCTACAACTGTTCCACCACCTGTGCCTTCGGCTAAATTGATTTCCTGACCTTTGTGCGACATAAATATCCTTTAAATCTCGTTAATGTGTAGTGACAAATATTATAAGGGTAAAATTTCATAATGCACCGTTAAATTAACGGTTGAGTCTCCATTTATTGGCAGACCATCCGCTACAGCAACAAGACTTGTAGCCCCTAACGGACTAAACTCTACGTTCGGTGTTACACTGTGTACCGCCGTTGAACTGTTTAAAAAATCACGCAAGGTTAAAAACAAAAAGGATGGATATCCTATCTTAACATCTCCAGAGGTAAAAGGTATGCTATTCACCCCTAATGAAGCCTCTACACGTATCAGATTAACGTAGTAACCTGATGCCGGAGCAGGCACCAAAAGTGTCTGTGTGTTCGATATAAGCTCGGAAGCACTTAAGATAACGGTTTTTTTATACGGACTAGATCCTGACCCTGCGCTTATACTACTCACATAATCGGAATATAATGTCATGCCAACTCCTAAATTAAAATTTCTGCTAAATCTTAATCTATAATACTTTATCTCTCAACTGGTAATTCAGAGGTCTCGACTAATTTGAAGTACTCGGCAGCTTCTATCCCCACACCCATCCACACGCCATGCTCATTTTCTAATAACCAACCTATTTGGATCAGAGCACCTATTCTGTATTTTCTACCCTCCTCAAAGAGTTCCGTACCCAGAGATATTGAACCATTAAGATCTTCGTCAGACAGCAGCGGGGAGATACACTCCCACCAAGGATTTACCCTAAACTTTTTCTCTGTTTCCTTGTGCTGCCACGTCTGCGGCCATTTCTTCTTAAACGCTTCTAGGTCAGGGAATGCGCCGTCATCACCAGCTTTAAAAACTACGCATACCTCGGGGTCCGACTGATCCACAAAAGCCTCCCAACGCTTCTAGCTAGAAGCTAATTTTATCCGCATGTATACCCCTAGTCTACCCCACCTTCCCCTTCCCCTCTACAAAAAACATGTCATGACTTGTCCCTTTAAAGAATACGTATACGCCGGGGGGGGGTCGGCATGGGTCCAGCAGGGGTGCGGCGGTGAGATTCAGTAACCTGAACAAAAAAAAAGGATCCACATGCACGAATTCATTAAAAGGGTTAAGAGAAAGTACATCCTAGCTGATTATGCTAAGTGGAAGAAAGGTAGCTGGGTTCATTACAGTAAGTTTCCTACACTTAAGATAAATCCAGAACCATTTCATATGGATCCTGCCGGGGTATATCTTTTCCCTGAAGCCTTTAAGACAGAGGGAAGTTGGGATAAGTACCCATATAAGTTTATAGTCACACTGCCAGATGATTTAAAGGTATTAGATTTGTCTTCTCTTAATACTCCTGAATCATCTTTGCGATTTTTAGATGATCTTAAAGTTACGGACGGTGAAGAGTTTGAAAGGTTTAAAGAGCAAATAGAGCAAGATAGCCATCCTATCGATAGAGCTTGGGAATATTTACAGAGATATTTTGGTGCGGGTGTAGGTCAAAAGAGACCTGGATCCTTTAATAAGAGATTAAGGAGCTTGGGTTACGAGGCAATCTTTGATGATACAGGAGCGATCCACGTCTCAGAAGTGCAGCTTTTGATTCTGGATTCGAGAAGATTGTCCTGGAAAAGGATAGATAAGAAAGGAAGTGGTTACAAGATTGTTAAAGACATATATGCTATGATTTTAACCGAAGCTAAGAAATACGGTGAAGTTGCGGTCTCTAAAGAGCCAAAAAAAGTGTGGAGCGGATGGGATAGAGAAAATCAAATCATGGCTAAGCTTAAGGTGTGGAGTGGCGGAGACGAAAGGGATTCTGACAAATATGTGTACATCGATATTTATGCGTCCCCCGATGTATCTAATTCGGGTAAGAAGTTTAAAGATATTAAAGAAATGATGAGAGCGAATTTACCAGTATCTACTATTATAGTAAACGCTGGAACATCTAAGCCTAATTTAGAGAAGGCTCCTTGGAGTTTAAAGAAGTCTTACAAAGAAGATGTCGCTAATTTTAAACTAGAAGATGTTAAAAATATGATAGATAAAGTGTTTGAATATATTTTTGAGGCAAAATGACCCAGCAGCAAATAGATACGCTTCAGATTACTGACCCTCCTGTAGACGGTATTGGAGACAGTGTACTCAATGTGAGTACAGGTCACGGAGTTCCTGCCTACACTTTTTCTCCAACACTTGTAGATATCCTTAATAATAAAATTTCATTATCTCCTACACTAGCCGGACTTATAGATGGCTCCGCCTTCTACATGACTTCTTCGGCTCCTGCTCTTTATACTTTTTCGCCATCAGCTATAAACATCACCACAAATAAGATACTCCTATCCGGTATGCTGGATGGTACCTCCTTCTACATTACATCGTCTAATACGATGCCTAGTGGCTTATCTGTCAATACTACCTACTACGCGGTTAATTCCACTGCTAACGATTTTCAACTCTCGTTAACCCTAGCAGGAAGCGTCCACCCACTAGGAAGCGTGGGCGGTGGTGTCCTATCTCTCTTTACAGGTATGCCTGGAGGCATAAATCCGTACACCAAATACTATGTCGTGAACGCTACAGCTAACTCTTTTCAGATAGCTGCAACCTTAGGCGGCTCCCCTATAGACTTAACGTCGCAAGGAGCAAGCACTCTATCGATCTACACAAGCATCTCTATGGCGGTTAGTGATCCGTGGGATAGGGTCTTAACCTTGATAGATATGATTGCCCTTGATCCGGGAACGATCGTCCCGGCTTTAGACAACACCGTAGGCGCTACCCCTTTAAATCCGCTGGTCACCTCGTCCACGGTATCTCAGGTGATCGAAGCTAGGTTTAATTTCATTGAGATTGGACCTGCCGGTAGTGAAGCGGTCTTTAATGGTAACGATGAAACCCCGTTCAATCAAGCAATCAATTTCCTAAATGGACCGGGACGCATTTACGTCCAAGCAGGCAGCTACACCTTCACCTCCACAGTGTCCGTGCCTAGCGATGTACACATTGTAGGATGTCCTAATGCTTCGGGACTAGGATCTGTCGTTGTCTCCGGTGGAGACTTCCCCGCTTTTAGTTTGGCAGGTACCATGGCGAGTTTGGATTTTTTAAATATCCAAGCCCCTTTTGCTATACACTACGCGGCACTAGAGGTGCTAGGACAGCGAAACCTCGTAAGTAGATCGCTGATCAATAATTTTTCCTTCGTCGGTATCCAACTAGGAGGGAAAACAAATAGAGTCAGTGAGTGCCAAATCGCCTCCGGCAACGTGATCGGTGTTATCATTCAAGATACCGAAAACACTATGGAGTTTTGCTCCTTTGCAGGAAACTTGGCGCTCGGTGCAGTGAGGATAGAAGGTAGTGCCTGCGGCGTCTTTGCTAGCTTTTTTGCTAACTCTTTGACCGGGTTTGCCTACCTGATCTTATCCCCGTCCGTACAAGACGCACGCCTCGTCTCGAATCATTTTGCCTCACAAGGGTCCCTAGATAAATCACAGGATTTTGGTTCAGGATCCGTTCGGTATGGCAATACGCCAAATTCTTTTTTGCTAAATCAAAATAATTTCATTGAACCCATAGCGACCTATGTCGGTCAGCCATCACTCGGGGAGAGTGGGGTCACCTTAGGTGGATCAGTCTTCGTAGTGCCTGTGGATAATTCTATCCATTACCTACCACAAGAAACGTTCACTGTGCAAGTAGTTCCGGGAATCAGTACGACCACGAAGCTTTACGTCTACACGTCACAGTTTCAAGTGGGGGACACCATCTATGTTTTCAACCCAACAAGCGGTACGGTTAAGCTCTTTGGAGCCGATGTAGGCGGGGTGCAGGTTGCTCTTTTAGCTGCCAATACAAACTACCTCGTCACGATTAGCAATCCGGCAAATCCTAACGGCATTGCTCCTCCGGTAATCACCGGGGCACCACCCCCTATTCAAACGGCTTTAATTGGATATCCATTTGCTTCCTCTGCGACCAACTTAACGGCTATAG
>Ga0315276_10003139_pt1 | contig 15153 bp, 10 predicted proteins | sample YL17G05_0_MG_FD_204542 | JGI IMG/M metagenome (GOLD analysis project Ga0315276, IMG submission 204542) | Sediment microbial communities from Yellowstone Lake, YNP, Wyoming, USA - YL17G05_0 | ecosystem: Environmental > Aquatic > Freshwater > Lake > Sediment | place: USA: Wyoming | collected...
AGAAGTCCCAGCCGATCCCGCCGTCCCAGAAGTCCTGCCTCGTCCCGCCGGCTGTCCTGACGAGCTCGGGGACGAGCACACCGACCTGGGCCCTCACCCTCAGGCGGAACATCGGATCCGGTGGCTACGGACGGTAGTTCACGACCGGCTTGAGCGTCATCTCGACGTCGCGGTCCACGGTGTCCCCGATCCTGACCTTCATCCTCAGGGGGGCGCTGGTCCCGCCGTTCACGTAGACGCGGCCCTCCCAGTCGTTGACGATCACAACCTTGTCGTCCGTCGTCACGACCACGGGGGACTTATGGATCCCGTCGAGCTCCTCGAGCGCCTTCTTCACGCCGTCGAACTGCTCCTTCGTGAGGCACTTCCCGCCCGGCGGCGGTACGCACTCCGGGGGCGGCGCAGCGTCGTCCGCCGCAGCCACGGAGGAGGCAAGCAGGACGGAGGCCGCGAACAGCGCTGCGGCCCTCACTTCCCGAGGTCCTCGAGGAGCTTGCCCGCGTCCACGCCCTTGTCGTTGTTGGCGACCTGGTAGACGTTCGGGGCGACCATCACGACCTGCTTGACGTCCTCGTTCTTCACGCCGGTCGGAAGCTTCACGTCAACCTCCTTGCCCTCGGGCGTCACGACCGTGATCTTGTCCGGGTCGGAGAAGATGCCGGGGTCCTTGATGACGACGGCGACCGGCTGTACGAAGCCGTTCGGATCCGGCTGGCCCGGCTCTATGACCTTCCCTGTGGAGGGATCGACCCTCCCGGGCGGGGGCCTGAGGACGGGATCGTCCTGGGACCCCTTTCGGCCCCAGAGCTTCCCGAGGAGCCCGCCGATCTGGAATTGCCTGCCGAAGACCGCCATCGCAACGGCGAGCGCGACGAGGGCCGCGGTCCCGGCGACGGCGAGCGGATACCGGATGCAGAGCTGCCCGACCCTCGCGAAGAAGGCCTTGACGTACCCCCAGAAGGTCGGCTTTCCGTCGTCGGTCACGTGGAGATGATACCGAGCCTCTCGGCCGTCCTGCGCATGACGAAGTCCCTCTCCTCCGTACTGAGGTCGTCCCACTTCTTGGCGGCCACGGATCCTTCGACCGACGCGCGCCTCGCCTCGAGGCCCGTCCTGGCGTCCTGGAACAGCTTCGTGTTCGACTCCTGAAAGGCCTCGACAACCTTCGACGGTGCGGGGATGTCCGCCTGATCGGCCGGGATCTCGCCCGGAAGCAGGAACCTGTTCATGTCGATGCACAGCTCCTCCGCCTCGCACTGCTTCCCGACCTCGCAGCACCCCCGGATCGTGGTGAAGAGCTTCATGATCGGGTACCCGAACTGGTCGTAGTACCTCTGCCTGAGGTCCGGATCGTGCATCCCGTAGTTGATGATGGCGTCGTCCACGACCACGACGCTGAAGGGCCCCTCCTCCCTGGCCAGGAGCCAGCAGGAGAAGTTGTCCCCGACATGGGAGAACGATGTGTCCCGCTCGACCCGGAACTTCTTCCTGTTGTACACCGCGTTGAAGGCCCGGAGGACGTACAGGTCACCGACCCTGTCGACGCGCGTGTTCAGGTGGAAAGCCACGCCCGACTCCTCCACGTCTGCCGGCGAGACGGACCTGGCTTCGGGAGGGGCGGAGCCCGGCTCGTGGTTCGCGGGATGGACGACAGAGTCGTTATAGTATGTGTCGAACATCATTTCCCCAGAACTAGGAACGTGAACCCGGCGGATACCCCGTTCGTGTTCAGATTGTACGGAGTGGAGGCGGTGTTGTAAGGGTAGACCGAGAAAGCACACTGGGTTGAGGAGACCGGGATTCCGATGGCCTTGTCGGTCGTCGGGAGGGGCGCGAAAAAGAAGCTCTGAGCCGTCGCGATCACGGAGTACCCCGCCGCCCCGAAGATATACCCCGCGTCCCACCCGACCGGGGCGTACATGTTCGCGTACACGACCTGGCCGCCGACGTCGAGGCTGTAGTTAAATATGTTCCACGAGTCGCCCGTTACGATCGAGAGGACGCCTCCGCTCCTCGCGAAGAACGCGGTCCCCCAGGCCTTGATCCCGCTGTTCTTCCCGTGGAGGAAGGTCGTGGCCGTGGTGTTGAACGAGTCCTCGGTGTACGGGGTCCTGATCCCGAGCCGCGTCGTCTGGAACGCGAGGTTCCACGTGCTGTCCGGCCACGTGAAGGGGGAGTTTCCGCCCTTGAAGTACCAGTTCAGCGAGCTCGCCTGAACATGGATGAGGGACGAGTTGTCGCCAGCGTTCTCCTTGTTCCAGCTGGCGATGGACTCGTTCCAGTACGCGTTGCACGAGATCAGGAAAACGTCCCCGGGGTACGTTCCCTGGAACCCCTGGCCGCGGTAGATGTAATAGTTGATGTTTCCGGACACGCCCTCGAGCGCGAAGCTGGCGATCAGGGTCCTCGACATGGCCCCGGAGGGGGTGTGCGTCCCGTGGATCCTCGGCAGGGCTCGGTTGGCGAGGGTAGAAGCTGCGATAGCCCGACCCAGGTTGACGGTCCCGCCGATGTCCACGGCGTCGTCCACCTTGATGTTGACCCGGTCCCATACGGCCCACGGGGACGCGGAGGCGGCGAACTGCTTGTAGATCGTCGTGACCCCGTCGACGACCTCGATCATGGAGGAGTCCAGTCCGGCGGAGTCCCTCTGCCAGTTGCCTCCCGAGTTGAGCTCGGCGTTCTGGGTTATGGCCACCTTCCCGGTCGTGAGTCCCGGCATCGAGTATATGCGCTGCTTGGTGTGGCCGACCACCTGGGAGTTCGACTCCCACACCAGGTGGTACTCCAGGAGAGTCGACCCGACGGTCTGCACGCGGGCCTTCAGGAGGTCCAGGGCGTTCGAGACGAGGTCGGCTCCGAGCTTCACTACCGGACCGCCGCCATGGCTCGCATCCAGCTGGATCGGGGTTTCCCAGTTGGATACGGCCCACGGGGCGGATCCAGCCGGCTTGTGTTGGAGCGAGGTGAGGTCGTTCTCGATCTGGACGGCCCCGGACGGGGACCCAGGATTATCCTGGACGAAGAGCCCCGTCGTGTTGACGCGCGCGTTCGTCGTGATGAAGAACGACGTGGCGTGCCGGTACACGCGTATGGGGAGAATCACCCCGTTCGAGTCGTTGAACTCTGCGATGAGAGTTACGAGCTGGACCGCGCTGTTGACGGGCACGACGATCCTCGCCTGATCCTGGATCGGTCCCGCGTCCAAAAGTCTGGCCCCGAGCTGGAGCGAGTCCAGTCCGAGGAAGTGCAGGACGCGCGGGATGTGGTCCTGGTCGATCTGGCCGAGGGCGTTGAGGAGGGCGGGGAGTCCGGCGTTCGGGACTCCGGCCCCGGGATCTTGCGGACGCTCGAGCCTGGACTCGTCGAACTCCTCCAGACGGGTGTCCTGGTCGGTCGGGACGTCGCCGAACTCCATGACCTCGGGGGTGAGGGCGACGATGCTCCCGAACGGCGGCACGTACGGGGTCGTACCGGGGAGGGCGGGAGCCACGACCGACGCGCCCGGAAGTCCGAGCTTCGCCATGACGGGGGCCAAGCCCGCCACCGTGATTGAGCTGTTCGGCCCGAAGAAGGGCGACGTGAACGCGATCTCGTCGTTCCCGAACAGCTTCGCGATCCGGAACCCGACGTAGAGGCCCGGCGTGACTCCGAGGGACCTGAGCGCGGCGTCGCCCGAGCCTCCCGCGACGGACGGGAGGATCTCGACGGAGTCCGGCGGATCTCCGACCCCGTTGAAGCTCTGAATCTCGACGAACTTGAACGTGTCGGCGGCCGCTATGCCCTCGGACGCCTGTCCGGCGAGCGCGATGTCGGCGTTGATCTTGGCGATCACGTCGGACGCTATGGAAAGGCCCGTAAGATCGGAGAAGATCGTGGCGTTCCCGTTGAGCTTGAACGCGAGGACGTTCGACTCGCCCGGAATGACCGGAAGGAAGTACGGGGGGCTGACCTGGAACCGGACGGAGGCCGTGGCTATGGACGCCGACAGCCACGCCTGGTTGAACACGTCCGCGACGCCCTGGACGACCAGCGGGGCCGGCGAGAACACGACCGGGAAGGACCAGGTGAGGGGGAGGTCCGGATCGGTCACCGTCACCGTCACGGACTCGGACACGAGGAGGGTGGAGAAGTTGCTGGACGCGGTCACTATCCTTCCGGGAGCCATGCCGGACCTGAAGTAGCTGACCCTCGCGCTGGTGGGGCCCGGCTGCAGGCGGGCGAAGACGGGGTCCCCGGCCGGGACTGTCGGGACGTTGACGCGGCCGAGTCCGGAGACGGTGGTGAGGGAGGGAGTCAGGGAGAGGGACGGCTCGCCGCCGGCACCCTTCAGGGGCATGTACGCCCCGAGGCCGTCCGGGGTGTAGGTGATGATGCCCCTCTTCGGAGCGGAGTGGCCGAACGCCGTGAAGGACGACCCGGCTCCGAAGCCCATGGCGATGAGCACGCCCGGCGTGACGTCGGTCACGGTGATCGAGGCGAGGTCGCCCACCGTGACGGCGGCGCCGACCGCCGACGTGAGCCTGAGGCGGCCGTCGGGGGCGGAACCCACCCCGTCGGTGCTCTTCGCGACGGGGTATGTAACTCCGAAGCCGGCGAGCGTCGAGTTGATCCTCGCGGCGGCCCGGGAGACCGTAAGGACGGGGAACCCGCCCAGGACCACAATGTCGCCGGCCTGGAACGTCACGACGACGGGCGCGCCGCCGTTGACGCCGGGAATGGAGACGGAGATCTGGTTGCCCGCACTGACGGGATAGGTCCCGGAGCCTCCGTCGAGGATCGCCGGAGAGCTGAGCTCGACCCCGCCTATCACCTTCGTGACGGACGAGTTTACGAGAGCGGTGTAGTTGACCCCCACGAACGTCTGGACGACAGACCCTCCGAAGGTCACTCCGGATGCGGGCGTGTACTTCGTCCTGGGGTCGTTGATCTGGGCTTTGCGCGGCTCGGTCATCGTCCGGTTCCTTTAGCTTCCTTCGTAGTTCCCATGACCGGATCCATCAGAAGAGGTTGTACCACGCCTCAAGGACGTCGGTCGTGAAGAGGGTCGGGACGAGGATCGACGGGATGTACGTGAGGGTCTGGTTCGTCGTGCCGCCGACCGTGTAGTTCAGGCCGTAGGCGAGCTTCACGCCGTTCAGGTAGACCTGGACGGTGGTCGGGTCGAGGGGCCTCAGCGTGAGGGTGAAGACCGTCGTCCCGTCCGCCGGGACGGTGATGATCTCCTGCTTCGTGGAGTTCAGCGACACGTCGCTCGATCCGAAGAACAGCGGGTTGTCGAAGATGTTGTTGACAAACACGGGCTTGTCCGAGGGGAGGACGGACGTGTCGACCGCGCCGCGCCGCTTCTCGAGCGGCTTGCCGAGGATCCTGAACCTGTCCGCGGCGGTGAAACCCTCGTTCGCGCCGCTCGCCGAGTGCACGACGTCCGTGTCCCGGAAGAACGCCGGGACGGCCTGCGTGACGATCAGCATCTGGAGCTCGTTGCCCATATGGTACTCGCTCAGGCCGACGGACTCGGGCTGGGAGCGGACCAGGTAGGCCATGCCGACGAGGACTGATCCGACATCCGCGTTGGGCCTCGCCTTCGGGAATCGAGACGAGATGACCCCGCCGGGCCAGGGGCCGGTGGCGGACCATGCGGCCCCTCCTCTCGAGGTCTTGAAGATCGTCGTGGAGGCCGGGTTCGAAGTTCCGTCCACCCTGATGACCGCCTCGGTCCCGACGCCGGCCGTGCCTGAAGAGCTGCCGCATACGAACTCGGTGCCCTCCCAGGTCGACGTCCCGGGGACGGCGGGCGCGAGCGCGGCCTCGTAGTTCACGGAGGCCAGGGTACCGATCGGGACCGCGCCGATTCCGGAGGAGTTCTTCTGATGGTACAGGGTCTTTCCGACGAAGTCCTTGTCCCTGAAGTAGATTCCGAGGGGGAGCTGGGCCGTACATCCCGCGAACTCCGGGACGGCCTCGTTGTCGTAGTTCTCGGAGAGGGCCCCGAGCTTGGTCGCGGGCCTCGCGACGAAGGCGCCGGCGGCCACGGGGAACTTCGTGGTGGCCCAGTCGTCGAACCCGACCCTGTTCAAGGAGAACCTGCGGTTCAGGTCGACGATCGTGCCCGCGTAGTCGGGCGGGTTGTTCGGGGCCTCCGTCGTATTCAGGAGGGGGAGAGGGGGCGATCCGGAGAGCCTGCCGGTCCCGAGGGACGTGACGAAGGACGTCGCGGCGAGGACCTCGAGGCCCGTCTTGTTCGGGAGGGTGAGGGTGGAGACCGGGCCGAGAGGGTTCGTGCGGACCGAGTTCGCCTCGCCTACCGTCATCGGGCCGAGCCTGTACAGGTCGTCCGAGTACGCGCTCTGCGTGCCGAACGAATCGCCCTGGTAGGGCGTCCTGCTGTAGTAGAACGTGACCTCGTTGTTCGACGCGTTGGACGAGAGGGGGGCGGGCGCTATGACGCCGACCGAGTTGTCCGAGGTCGTGACGAAGGCGTCCGCGGCGACCGGAATCGTGCCGCCGCCCGAGTTCTTGGCGACGAGCACGCGCCCGTTCGTCTGGAGGAAGCCGCGGTCAAAGCCGAACAGGACGCATTCGACGAGGAACTCCGTGTTGTCGAACGTGGCGGTCGCGCTGACCCTCGTCAGGTCGAGGACGTCCGCGTTGAGGACGAAGTAGGCGTCGCCGTTCGAATCCACGTCAAGGAGGACCGTGGGTCCGTCGAACGAGTCACGCAGGAGGTTCACGTCCGTCCCGGCACCTCCGACGAAAACGCGGTCCGTGTTGAACGGGCTCGAGGTCGGGACGACCGCGACGCCGTTCCTCCTGTAGACGCCGGTGATCCGGGCCGGAGCGAGGAACGGAGGGAACTTGATCCCGCGGAAGGCCCCGCCGGCGGCCGCCCTGAGAGAGCTGTTGGAGTACTTCTGTCCGAAAATGGACCAGCTGCCGCTGGCTAGGCCGTACGTCTCGCTGACCAGCGGAGTCGCGATGTAGTTGCCCGGGAACGCGCTCGGGTAGCTGACGAGGGACCGGTTGTAGTCGGAGGTGTCGAGGACCGTCCCCTCCTTGGCCATCATGAAGAAGTTGATGCCCGAAGAGAACACGGACCCGGAGCTCGGAAGGATCGGGATATGGTGGAGACCCGGCCTCGGAAGGTAGTCCATCGGGAGCTCTGCATACCGGGTCTCGGTCCCACTGTAGAACAGGTCGAGCGGGTCCACGACCGTGTGCACGGTCGTCGATCCGTCCTGGGACAGGAGAGGCATCGCCCCCTGGTACTGGATGGCCGGGTTGTACCACCAGTTGAGCTTCGTTCCGCTCCTGACGAGCGCGGCCGGAGGCAGGACGTTCCTGTACGGGGCGACGTAGGCGCTCTTCGAGCCCGGATCCACCATGACTTCGGAGGTCCTGGCGAGGTTCCTGTTGTTCCCGGTCTGGACGTACGGCGACTCCCCGAGGTAGGTCGGGATCATCCTGTTCTTGTCGGACAGGCCGCCGCGCAGCATCGCCTTCGACGCGTTCGTGGGGCTGCCCCGGTACTGGACTGTGTGGACGAAGTCCGGCTTGTGCGACAGGCCTCGCCCCGTCCCGTAGAGGACGGCGAACTCCACGTGCATGACGACCTTCTGGACGTAGGCCGTCGTAGTGATGCCCTGGATGGCGTCCCGGAACTCCTGGAACTCGATGTCGATCGCGCCGCTCTGGAGCGTTATGACGAGGTTCCCGGATCCGTCGAGCGTTACGCTGATCCCCTGGCCGTTCTTCAGGATCCGCTGGCCGATCGGGGCGGTGCCGAGGGTCGGGTTCGTGGCGGACGGCGACGTGTTGGTCGGGGCCGTGAGGGGAGGGTTTCCGCCGTTCGGATCGGTCGTCATGCCCTCGAACCGGACGACGACGGCGTCCAGGTCCTCCGACGGGAGGACGAACCTGACCTGCCCGGCGTCGGAGCCGGGGAGGCCCGCCCGGAACGACGCGATTCCGATCGTGATCTTGTCGCCGTTCCACCACGACGGGTACGTGCCGCCCGAGAGCCTGTTGCCGGCGCTGTGGATCGGGGGGTTCCCGGTCCAGTTGGCCGCGATGACGTACGGGGAGACCGTGAACTGGACCGGATCGCCGAGCGCCGCGGAGTTCGAGGGGACCGTGCAGGGGACGTTGAACCTCTGGACCGTGGCGGCGTCCGAGTACATCCTGCGGTTGCCGTCCGGCGCGTCGAGCCTCGTGAGCCCCCCGACGAACACGGACGAGTCGGTGATCCGATCGCCGTAGAACACGACGGGTCCGGCGGAGTTCGTGGACCCGAACCTCTTCCAGGTCGTCCTCAGGTTGCCCTTCATGAGCTCCATGAGGTTCGTCCTGAGGATGCTGTCGTAGTCGAACTTGTCCGCCACAGAGTGGCGGAGGTCGAGCACGTCCGACAGGGACACCTGGTCCGCGAACAGGCCGTCAGGGCGGACCGTGTACGGGACGCAGACCGTCCCGAGCTTGTGGGGGCGGACCGTCGTCTGGAGCTGTCCGCGGTCCACGGTCATCGTGAAGAGCGTGGGGGACACCGCGACGACGTTGTTGACGCGTACGACCTCGTCGTCGAGCCTGAAGTAGGCCTCGCCGAAGGAGTTCATCGTGGCGAGGATCGTCCCGTCGATGCTCGGGAGGCTGAAGGACGTGTCCGTCTGCCCCATCGCGACCGTGAGCACGACCTGGTTCCTGTAGACGAGGGCGTCCGTCCTGAGGTTCGCCTTGCTGTTCCTGTTGAAGGCTCCCGCGAGGTTGCCGACGTCGGAGAAGCCCGCGGAGTTCCTGCGGAAGACCGCGCACAGGGGGATGGCGTAGACGTACCCGTCCGCGGTCCCGAAGGTCGCAGGGTCGCCCGTGCCCGCCCGCCAGAGGCCAGGATCGCCGAGCGCCTGGCGCATGTTCTGGAACGGAAGCAACGAGGGGGCGGTCAGCATGCCCTGGGCGAACACGAGGGTCGGATCGAAGCCCTCCGGGTACTGCGCCAGGTTCACGTCCGCGGACACGCGGATCCTGTACTGGATCTGGACCCTCTTCGTCGTCTCATAGTTGAGGTCCGGATCGACGAGGTCGTCCGGTATGTACGAAAAGCCGCCTTCGACGTTCCCGAACCTGTAGAGGAAGCCGCGCTGCGGCTTTCCGGGCGCAACGGTCGGGGGCGCCGGGTCGGTGTCGATCCTGGCGAGCCACACCTCGAGGAAGGCGAACTCGGCACGGTTGCCGCCGGTCGACGTGCTCGGGGGGTTCAGAAGGATCTTGTTCCAGGTGTCCTGGTCGTCGGCCGCGAGGGGCGGCGCTCCGGTCCTGGTCCCGGCGACCGGGATCATCCAGCCGTTGACGACGGCCCAGGAGAGGTTCCGGACCTCGCCGGGCGTGTTCCGGCCGAAGTAGATGAGGTTCGAGTAGGCGGGGCTCGTGAAGAAGTCAGCCCGCGGGTTCGACTCGTTCATGAGCCAGCCGGACGGCATCAGGGCCCTCAGGGACTCGGCCCTGGCCTCGAGCTCCATGAGGGAGATGAGGTTGAGCTCCGAGTCGAGCGGGGGCCGGTTGTACTCGAACACGACCGCGGCAAGCTGCTTGTCGCGATTGTCCGTGTACCTGGAGACGCCAGGTCCGAGTGGGTTAGTCGTCATTGCAGTACGATCCGCTCCAGGTTCTTAGTCTCGTCCCACTGGCCTGACAGCATAAGCGATTTAGCCACAGTACCGCCTTCACGCCAAGAATATCCAGTCCGACAGGCTAGCCGGGACAGTCCCGGTGTTCACGAACTTGAGCCTCACGTTCACGGGCGTGGCCGCCGCGTACGCGACCTCCGTGTCGAGGACCAGGGGGGCCAGGGTGACTCCTCCGGTCGAGTCCATCAGGGAGACCGTGAACGTGGTCGGGTCGAACGGGACGAATCCCGGGAGCGTCGGGTCGTAGTCGTGCAGAAGGCGGCTCGGAGGGGGCTTCGCGACGGACGGAGGACCAGGGTCGTGATAGGCCGTGAAGCCGCTCCAGTGGGCGCACACGTTCACGAGAGTGACGACGGCGATCGTGAATGGGGCGGTCATCAGATAGCCTCCCGGAAGGACGGACGTCCTCTTCCCCGCACCGGCGACCACCCTGGAGGAAAGGGCCAGGTCGACCTTGGTCAGGTCGAACAGCTCGTCCGAATGGGCCTCCGGGAGGGTCGGATGCTGCGCCTTGAAGGCGGCGACCTTCCGTGTGAGGAGGGTGGCGACCACGTTGGTGGACGGGGACACGCCGAACGTGTCGGGAACGTCCACCACCTTCTTCCCGCTCACGGAGAACTCGATCGGCGCAAGGTAGCTTCCGATGACCGTGTTCGTCGCGCTGTCTATGAGTACCTTCATTTCGACCCCGGCTCGACTCTACCCGGATTACGGTCCGGGACAGGCCTTGCGTCCGTGGCGGCCGAGATGAGCCCGCGGCCGCCGCCACCGCGGCCCATGAAGCGCCTAATCCGGCTTCCGGACGGAGACCATCGGAGGCTCCGTCCCGCCGCACTCCCCGTCGTCGGACGGAGGGACGGAGTCACGCCCTCCGTCGGGAGGCTTGGCTTCTACGACCTTCCCGCACCGGCAGCACCTCCACTTGAAGTACAGGGAGGACCGTGACGTCGACGCGCCCGCGGTCAGTATTTCCCACTCGTGCGTCATGTCCCGGGCGTCAGGGCGTGACGCGCCTCGGGTTCAGCATGGCGCCCCGGATCCTGTAGACGGCCGCGGCCGAGGAGCTGACGGTCGGGAACATCTCCACCGAGTTGGCGCTCGTGAAGTCCGACCAGTCCGTGAATACGACCAGGACGAGCGTCCCCTTCCTGCCTATGGACGGGACGTCCTGCCGGAGCTCCATTATGGCCGGGAGCGCGACCTTCCGTCTCTGAGAGTATGCGAGCTGCTGGGCGAAGGCCGTGGGGGAGTATACGGGGAAGAGCCCCGCGTCGGACTTGGGCCAAAAGTTCCTGCCGTCCCCGTCGATGGTCGCGTCGGGAGCCGACTTGTACAGGGTCACCTGGCCCGGGTCGGGAGAGTACGGAATGAACGTCGGGAGCGTCGCATACCCGGTGTTGATCCCGAACCCGACGATTACGATCGGGTTCGGCGTGTTGAGCCGAGCCTCGGGATAGCTCGGACCGGGGAGGAGTCCGACCGGAATCATCTCGCCCGGGTTCGTGTACGGGAACGAGTCGTCCGGGCTGCCGGTCCCGCTCAGGATCACGTGCATCTGCTTGGAGATGGACCTCGGCGTCATCGACAAAGTCTGGGTACCCGCCGGGACCGGGAGGGACTGGATGGCGGAGGACGTGTAGAAAACCTGGTAAGAGTCGCCGGGGATGGCGCCGACGGGCGGAGGCGCCCTGAGGGCGGTCCAGCTTACGGTAATCGCCGTGTTGACCGGACGGGCGAAGGAGAGAGTGACGGCGGTATAGCCGGTGTTGTACGTGTACGCCGAAGTCGAGTATGGCGGATTGAACCCGTCGGTTATGGTCACGAGCCCGGTCACGTAGTCCGGGACGTAGACCGTGGTCGCAGACGGGTTGAAGAACGAGCCCGTCTGCGGGACCGTCGGTATCCGGAGGGAAAGCTCCCGATGCGCGATGTCGATCCACCAGTAAGCCTTGTCAAGGCTGAACCTGTTGACGTCGGACGTGGCCGTCAGGACAGCCGGATCCGCCCACGCCGCAATGCTGGCCGCCGGCGGGGTCCATAGGTCGTCAGCCCCGGTGACGTTCCGGGCGGTCCCGGAGTTGCCGGGGTACTCGACGAGAAGCTCTACGTAGAAGACGTCGCCGGCCGCGGCAACGGCGCTCAGGGCGAGCGTGAGCCGGTCGACACCGGGGCCCACGTTGACGTCCAGGAGGGCGTTTGTGACGAATATGGGGGACAGCGGGTTGAGCAGGTCCGTGTCGTCGGTCAGCGTCACCCTCCTGGACATGCCGACTCCGGAGATGCTGGTGCCGACGGGGGCTATCCCGAGGACGTTCACCGGAGCCACTCCGTACGCCGGAGTCAGGGAGTTCAGGTTGAATATGACGGTGGCCGCCGGCGCCCCGAGGACGACCTTCGCCACGACGGACTCGACGACGCTCCGGTCGCTGAAGTCCCTGCGGACTCCGTCCGGATTGCCGATATGGCCCGACGTCCCAAGGTCGTCATGCACGGACAGGGACGGACCTGCGAGCTGGGCCAGGGCCTCCGAGGCCGTCGACAGAGTCCCGTCAAGCACGTCCTGGAAAGACTTCTCGAGGACCTCCCCGAGGTCCCAGGCGACGCCCTTCCTCATGTCGAGGACGTCGTTCAGGACCACCTGGTCCGAGTACAGCCCGTCGGGCCTTCCGGAGACGGCGGAGGCCATGAGGCCTCCTCCGTTAGGGTTTACCGTCCTGTCGAAGGCCGTCGAGTTCCTCCTGAACACCGCGCACACCGGGATGGCGTACATGAGGCCGTCGACCGTCCCGAGGGCCGCGACGCCAGCCGGGTTGTTCGTGCCGGCCACCCAAAGCCCGGGATCGGACGGGTGCTTGAGATAGTTGGAGGCCGTCGCCGCGCCGTCTACGGACAGAGAGGCGAAGTACGGGGCCGTGTTCGCGAACACCGACGGATCGTCCAGCCCGTCAGGGTAGGTGACCACGTTCACGCCCGTGACGACCCGGTACCTGTACTGGATCTGGACCCTCCTCGACGTCTCCGCGAGGAACACAGGATCGATGAGGTCGTCCGCGAGGTTCTCGTTCCCTATCGGAGGACCGTCCGGGGACTTCGCGTTTCCGTGCCTGAGGACCTGTCCGGAGAGGCTCTTGTTGACGGTGTCGGGGGCCGGAGACACGAGGGCTCGCCAGGCCTCGAGTATGACCAAGTCGGTCCTCTTTCCGGCGGCCGGCGGGACGGGAAGGACAAGGAGGTTGATGCCGGGGATGGCGCTCTGAGTCAGGTCGAACCGGACGCTCCACCCGTTCAGGACCAGGTCGGAGGCTCTGAGCTGAACCTGGCCCGCCTTCGTCCCGACCCCGGGATCGGGCGCCACCGGCAGGTATGAGGCCGAGATGTTCGAACGCTCGAGGAACCCGTTGTTCAGCCAGCATGAAGGAAGGAGCTTCTGGGAAAGGCTGCGCATGCCGGAGGATCCGAGGACCTCCTGCATGAGGTTCATCTCCCAGTCGGCCGCCGGACGGTTCTGCTCTATGACGAGGGACTCGAACGAGTGGTCCTCGGCCGTGTACTGCCCTCCCCCGGGCGTTATCGCCTGGGGCTTCTGACTGACGTTCGGCCCGAGATCCTTGTATGCCATGGCTCAGGACTTTCCGTTCATAACAAGTTCCTTCCGACGACGGTACGCGGCGGCCGAGCACGCCTTACCGACCGAGGTGTCATGGACCGATCAGAAGGTAAGACGCCAGGTCCAGGAAAGAGTGCTTGTCGCCGGCTTGCTGATCACGGGGAACGTGAGGTAGTTGACCAGGGTGTCCAGACCGACGAGGTTCACGGTCGGATCGTAGGTCCCGTTCGGCGGGAGGACCGGGTTCGTAATGCCCATGTTCGGGTTGATGTCGCCGCCGAGGATCCCCATCTCGGTGAGCGCGCCGACAGCCTCGGACTCGGCGAAGACGGTCAGGAAGTCCACGATGTTGGTCGGGACTCCGGAGATCGTCCCGTCACCCTTGATGAAGGAAGTCGAGGAGACCGCCTTCCGGGAAAGCTCGTTGTACAGGGACCTCTGGGTCTGGGTCGCCGACGGGGGGTTCAGCGGGTTCCACATGACGTCCCCGGTCCCGACGGCGAGTGCGAACCCCCCGAAGCTCGGCTCGGACGAGTGCGGGACGGCCGTCCCTGTCCCCTTCATGAAGCGGGCGATCAGGACGCTCGCATCCAGGGTGACGACGTTCTTGAGACGGCCCTTTGTCACCCTTCCGGTGACCGAGTCCTTCATCTCCCAGAAGACCTCGCCCTTGATCCCTCGACCGGCGTACTCGTCCCTGAGGAGCTGGGACATGTGGAACGAGGGAATGCCGTCCATCACCTTCTTGAAGATCTCTCGGAGCATCGTTTGGTTTCCTTCGGCCCGACGGACCTTACCGGCTCAAGCTAATAAAGGATGACTGTGTCCGTCAGAAGGATGGTGTCGTGCATGACTCCGAGGACGCTCCTGCCGGTCGTCTTCAGGAATCCGAAGGAGGCACCGTTCCAGACCGGCTTATAGTTGACGGCGTCGAACTGGGGCGGGAAGACCGGGACTGGGACCGGAGGGACCAAGAGCGGAGGACCCCACAGGAAAGGCCTTAGGTTGTCACCCGGGCTCTGACGGTAGCGGTCCCCGGCCTGGGTTGCCACCTCGACGACGTCCACGTCCATCTGGCTGCCGATACTCTGGAACTTCAGGGCAGGCGAAACGAAGGCCAGCCCCTGGGCTCCGGAGAGCAGTCCGGTGTCGACCTCCCCTGAGAACCTTCGGATGGGGACCCTGTTCAGTTCGGTCCCGAACGGGACCGGCGGATAGGCGATGACTGCGCCAGTGGACACCTGGTACGACTGGACGGTGGGGGTCCCGTCGTTCGTCTCCGCCTCCACTATGACCGTGGCGAACTGGTCGTCGTATGGGGACGACTTGAGGATGTTGAACCTATAGCCGTTGTCGGCCGGTACGAACACGTAGTCCGACCCCAGGAAGTCCGGTCCGAACGAAAGCGTGGACCCGTCGAATGCGAGCTCGGACGCGACGGTTATGTGGACCGTCGAAAGGTTGATCATGCCCCCCTGGACGCCGACGGTGAGGCGCACATAGCCGTCGATCGGTATGAGGGCGTTCGGAGCGGGGACGAGCGACGACAGGTACGGGATGCCTCCGCCCCCGTAGTTGTACCCGTAGTTTCCGCCAAACCCTCTGCCAGCCATCAAGCCTCCTCACGCTACCTGCAATTAGGGACCCACGGGTCAGCTGACGATGACGAGGGAGAGAGAGTCCGTCTCGGACCGCCGGACCAGCCTGTACGTGTGGAAGTTCCCGTCCGCCCAGTTGAAGGCCCGCCTGAAGAGGGTGGTCCCGGAGTTCAGATCCTGGATTTTGACGTACTTGACTCCTCCGAAAGAGTCGAAACCGACGGCCGCGGTATATCCGGGGCCGGTCGCCCCGCTCACGCCGACGTAG